>OBZV01000004.1_pt1 | contig 355664 bp, 249 predicted proteins | sample 1501581 | NCBI WGS metagenome assembly OBZV01 (sample SAMEA2580257, study PRJEB22360) | human gut metagenome | biome: human gut; feature: human-associated habitat; material: faeces | place: Denmark | collected 2008/2010
AATAATATGTAAATAATATTCTTGTAAAAAGATAGAAGAATCGAGAATTTACCAAGAAAAATACAGAGAAAAGTTCACGAAAAGGAGAACTGATCTCTGTATTTATAAGAAAGAGGGACATTTACTGAATATCCCACGGATATAATATAAAAAAAACTCCTGCAATACCTTGATATTGTAGGAGTTATCTTTTTCTATTCTGCCTTTCTGTGATCCGCCTGGGGCTCGAACCCAGGACCCCAACATTAAAAGTGTTGTGCTCTACCTGCTGAGCTAGCGAATCGGTCCTTCAGTGCTTTCTTTCGAATGCGGGTGCAAAGGTAGAACATTTTTTTATAACTCCAAAAGAATTCAAACATTTTTCTTATCTTTGTGCCATTATCAACAATATATAATCATACATATGGCTGCTGACGATAAAAAAATTATCTTCTCGATGGTGGGAGTGAGCAAGGCTTTCACCCCCAATAAGAATGTGCTGAAAGACATTTACCTGTCGTTTTTCTATGGAGCGAAAATCGGTATTATCGGTTTGAACGGTTCCGGTAAATCAACGTTATTGAAGATCATCGCCGGTTTGGAGAAATCCTATCAGGGAGAAGTGGTGTTCTCTCCGGGATATTCCGTGGGTTACTTGGCACAGGAACCTTATTTAGACAACACAAAGACAGTAAAAGAAGTAGTAATGGAAGGCGTGCAACCCATTGTTGACGCACTGACAGAATACGAAGAAATCAATCAGAAGTTCGGTTTACCGGAGTACTATGAGGATCAGGATAAGATGGATGCTCTTTTTGCCCGTCAGGGCGAACTGCAAGATATCATTGATGCGACTGATGCATGGAATCTGGATAGCAAACTGGAGCGTGCGATGGATGCTCTCCGTTGTCCGCCTGAAGATCAGCCGGTAGAAAACCTGTCCGGAGGTGAACGTCGTCGGGTAGCTTTATGTCGTTTGTTGTTGCAGAAACCGGATGTGCTCTTGCTGGACGAACCTACCAACCACTTGGATGCAGAATCTATCGACTGGTTGGAACAACATCTTCAGCAATATGAAGGTACGGTTATTGCCGTGACGCACGACCGTTACTTCCTCGATCATGTTGCCGGATGGATTCTCGAACTAGACCGTGGTGAAGGTATTCCCTGGAAAGGTAACTACTCTTCCTGGCTGGAACAGAAGACAAAACGCATGGAAATGGAAGAAAAGACCGTCAGCAAACGTCGCAAAACACTGGAACGTGAGTTGGAATGGGTGCGCATGGCTCCGAAAGCCCGTCAGGCAAAGGGTAAGGCACGTCTTAACTCTTATGACAAGTTGCTGAATGAAGACGTGAAAGAGAAAGAAGAAAAACTTGAAATCTTCATTCCGAATGGTCCGCGTCTGGGTAATAAAGTCATTGAAGCGAAACAGGTGGCCAAAGCATACGGCGATAAACTATTGTTTGACGATTTGAACTTTATGCTTCCTCCAAATGGTATTGTTGGTGTGATCGGTCCCAATGGTGCGGGAAAGACGACACTGTTCCGTCTGATTATGGGATTGGAGACAGTAGATAAAGGAGAATTTGAAGTAGGAGAGACTGTAAAGGTGGCGTATGTAGACCAGCAACACAGAGATATTGATCCGAATAAGAGTGTTTACCAAGTAATTTCCGGTGGCAATGAGTTGATCCGCATGGGAGGACGTGACATCAATGCGCGTGCATACCTTTCCCGTTTCAATTTCTCCGGAGGCGATCAGGAAAAACTTTGTGGTGTACTGTCCGGTGGTGAAAGAAACCGTTTACACTTGGCGATGGCTTTGAAAGAAGAAGGCAATGTACTGTTGCTCGATGAGCCTACCAATGATATTGACGTAAACACACTGCGTGCTTTGGAAGAAGGTCTGGAAGATTTTGCCGGCTGTGCCGTAGTTATCTCGCATGACCGTTGGTTCCTCGACCGTATCTGTACACACATTCTGGCTTTTGAAGGAGACTCCAATGTATTCTACTTCGAAGGGTCTTATTCAGAATACGAAGAAAACAAAATGAAACGTTTGGGAAATGAAGAGCCGAAGCGTGTTCGTTATAGAAAGTTAATGACTGACTAGTATAAAGTAATAGATTGAAGCATTTCTAATGCTTTCTGTTTCAAAATAAAAGGCTCTGCAAATATTGTAGAGCCTTTATCATTTTATAAGGTAGTGAAACGTTTATCTCTCTTAAAAAAATGTAGTATAATCGTAATGTAGTTCTAAATATTATTAATTATATTTGTGCACAGTTTTTAAAAGCAAACAATTTATATTAACTAATCAACTACATTTATGTTAAAGAGAATGCGATCTTTCTTAGTGCTAGTAATGTTGTTTATTGCTGTCACGATGAGCGCGCAGGTTACAACAGCCACGATGAGTGGTAAAGTGACCGCACAAGATGAACCAATCATTGGAGCAACAGTCGTTGCGGTTCACGAACCATCAGGCACTCGTTATGGTACAGTGACTAACGTCAGTGGTCAATTTAATCTGCAGGGTATGCGTACCGGCGGCCCTTACAAAGTAGAAATTTCTTATGTTGGTTATCAAACAGCAATTTACAAGGGAATTAACCTTTCATTGGGAGAGAATTATGTTTTAAATGTTTCTTTAAAAGAAAGCTCTGAATTGTTAGATGAAATCGTGGTGACGGCTTCAAAAAACAGCAATATGAAGAGTGACCGTGCAGGCGCTATTACTAATATTGGAGAAGAGCAGATGGCTATGATCCCTACTGTTGGACGTAGTATGAATGATATTATGCGTTTAACTCCGCAAGGAGCTAACACAGGTAATGGTTTTGCCGTAGGTGGTGGTAATTACCGTCAGTCTTCTGTAACTGTCGACGGTGCTGCTTTCAGTAATTCATTTGGTATCGGTTCTAACTTGCCGGGCGGAGGTTCACCTATTTCTTTGGATGCATTGGAACAAATAGCAGTATCTGTAACTCCGTTTGATGTTCGCCAAAGTGGATTCATTGGTGGGGCAATCAATGCTGTAACTAAAAGTGGTACCAATGATTTCTATGCAACAGCTTATACTTATTTAAATAATGAGAATTTGAATGGTGATAAGGTAGGTGATTTAGAGTTAATACGTGAGAAATCTCAAAAATACCTCTATGGCGCTAGTTTTGGAGGTGCAATCATAAAAAATAAGTTGTTTTTCTTTGTAAACGGTGAATATGAAGATAATGTAACAGCTGGTCCTAAGAGCAGAGCTCGTTTAAGCGACAGTGATGATTGGGGATCTAATACAGCCAATGTGAATCGTCCTACAGTAGGAAAGATGGATGAGATTCGCAACTATTTTATAGACAAGTATGACTATGATCCGGGACGTTATCAGGGGTACTCTATCAAGACTCCGGCCTACAAGATTATGGCACGTTTGGACTGGAATATTAATGATAATAATAAACTCAATTTCCGTTTTACACGTGCCCATTCAAAAGATAATAGTGGCCCAACTTCTTCTGTTTCTCCTTTCTATGCAACAGATATTTATGATGCTGGAGTTGTTTCCAAAGGATCAGGTAATGTGCTCAACAATGCTGCCATGTATTTTGAAAACTCTCGTTATTTCAAAGAATACAATTTTACATCGTATGCTTCAGAGTGGAACTCTAAATGGTTGGATGGTAGTTTGAATAATGTAACACGTGTTACTTACTCCTTCCAAGATGAGCCAAGAAGCTATGAGGGAGCAGCTGATTTTCCGACAATTGATATTTTGGAAGATGGTGCGGTATATGCGCGTATCGGTCCTGATGTTTTTTCTCCGGGAAACTTAGCTCAAGCCAGAACATTTGTTCTTACAGATGAGTTATCTTATACAACAGGTGTTCATAATTTATTGGCTGGTTTCCAGTTTGAGTATAACAAGGCTACAAATGGTTTCCAACAAGCTGGTAATGGATATTATGTGTATAAATCATGGGATAGCTTCGTAAACAATGAATATCCTAAGGCTTTTGCTATTACACACTCTAATGCGGCAGATTATAGCCAATTTAAGGCTGAAATGAAAACTTTGCAATATTCATTGTATTTGCAAGATCAGATGAATATTAGTGAGAACTTTAAGTTGATTGCTGGCATTCGTTTTGAGATGCCTAAATATCCTTCTTTGAAGAATAACTATAATGCAGATTTTGCAAGATGTGAGTTTGGCGGAGTAAGCTACTCTACAGATCAAGTTCCTTCTGCAAAGATTTCTGTGTCTCCACGTGTAGGATTCAATTGGGATATTACCGGTGAGCGTAAATATGTTCTTCGTGGAGGTACTGGGCTTTATGTAGGTCGATTGCCATTTGTATGGTTAGTATCTGCAGTTGGTAACTCTAATGTCGGTCAGAATCAGTATTATTATACAAATGTGGATAATGCTGCTTTGAAACCTTATTTTCAACCATCAGTATCAGGAGTTCTGAATGAATTGTATCCGAATGGCAGGGGGACTGCTGAAATTAAGTCTCCTAAGGATCCTACGATTATTGATAAAGATTTGAAAATGCCGTCTACATGGAAGACTTCATTAGCTTTTGATGCAAAACTTCCCGGAGATATTGATTTTTCGATAGAAGGCATATTTAATAAAGATATCAATCCTGCCGTTATTTCTAATAAAGCTATTAAGCCTTCAGAAGCTACGATCACTTTTAATCCGAATGATACACGTGACTCATATAGCAAATACTCTGATGCTTCATGGACAAATGCAAAAGACCAGAATGTATTCTATATAGAGAATGGTGGTCACAAGGCCCATTATTATTCTATTACTACTCAATTAGCTAAATCTTTTGATTTTGGCTTGTATTTGTCTGCAGCATATACACATTCGAAAGCTAAGGCGTACAGTGATGGTATTGGTGATCAGGTAACTTCTGCATATAGAACAAATACTTATTCTGTAGGCGGTATTAATGAACATGAAACAGGTTATGGTACCTATGTTTCTCCTCACCGTATTGTAGCTTCAGCTGGTTATCGTTTGGAATATGCTAAAAGATTTGCTTCCTCATTATCATTCATTTATGAAGGAATGAATATGGGATATGCTGGTGGTTATGGCTATGCTCGTTATTCCTATACATTTGCTGGCAACATTGTTGGCGATGGTGGAGCTAATAACTTGTTATATATTCCTGCTTCAAGAGAAGAGCTGAATAATTGGACATTTGCGGAAAAAACATATAATAGTGTAAATAAAACATATGATGACTATAAATTAGACGGGCAAATTTATAGTGCGGATCAACAAAAAGATGACTTTTGGGCATATATCAACCAAGATAGCTATTTGAAGAAGCACAAAGGTGAATATGTAGATCGCGGTGGAGTGGTTATGCCTTGGCATCATCAATTGGATTTGAAATTTATGCAAGATTTCTATCTTAAAGTTGGTGGTAAACGTCATACTCTTCAATTTGGTGTTGATATTAAGAACTTCTTGAATTTGTTAAATTCAGATTGGGGATTGTATAAGACCGTAAATAATACCAATCTCTTGGCTTACGATAAGGGAAATAGTACTACTGGAGAAGGCAAGGGATATACATTCCAAAAGAATAGTGGCAAAAGGTTGACGGAAACTTATACAGAGTATAAAGATTTTAGATCTACTTACTCTGTTCAGTTTAGTCTTCGTTATATATTCCATTAATTCGATAAAATCTCAAAATAATGAAAGGCTGTCTCGTTTGTTCGGGACAGCCTTTTTTATTATCAGTAAGATTTTGATTTAAACGGAATATCTTTAAGGATATGATTATTTGCTTATCATCCTCTTACTCTTTTATAACTTCACCCTCATCACCACCGGATTATGATCGCTATAAGTAAGATCCGGAGAGAAGTAATCCGTACTATTCAGTTCCGGTGAATGGAGAATATAGTCGATTCTTAACAGATGCTTGAAAAACTTGAAAGTATACATATACCCATGACCACTCGTCTGAAAACCATCCTGCAACTTATCACCTTTTACAGTGTGATAAACATACGAAGACGGCAGAGAGTTAAAGTCACCACAGACTATAGTAGGATAGGGAGAGGCAGCTATCAGTTGCTTTAGAGTATTAGCTTGTGCGGCACGTTTCCGGAAATTCTCATGCAATCCGTCAATCAATCCCACAGCAGCACGTTCCACCCTTTGAGAATCATCCGTGCGGAGTCCCTTTTCCAGTTTGCGCTTGTTCTGGCTCACTTCCGTTGTTTGGAGATGATTGTTGAACAGACGGATAGTACGGCCATTAATCTCAATATCACACCAGAGACTGCAATTTTTCGAATCAGGATAGACGATAAGATTCTCCTCCTTGATGGGGTAACGGCTGAAAACAGCCAGCTGCAACAAATGTTTTCCCTCGGGAGAAATAGGAATAAAATGATACGGCCAATCAGAAAGAACCGCAGCTATACTGTCTACACCAAACTCATCATTAATGCCAAACTCCTGAAAACAGAGAATATCTGCTTGCAGATTTCTCATGTAAGAAGCTATCTCTTCGCATGAATAACCGGTATGCTCATGATTAAAGGCATCAACGTTGTAAGTAGCAACAGTTAGAATACCAGGAGTATACGCGTTCATTTTGACCATTGGAGCCGAAGCCGGGCTGAAAAAAGGAGAATGAATCACACAACTAATATAGCTCCAGTTGCTAAATATAGCAATCAGAGGGATGAAAACCCAACACCGCCAACGGATCGTCCAGTAGATGACAGAAGCAAGATTAGCCAACAAAAGTATCGGTAAAATCAAACCGATGAAAGGCATAAATTTGAAACTATCCGGTGCGGCATTACCTACGAAGGCGCCCGCAATGGTAACTCCTGCCAAAATACTGGTCAGCACAATGGATATGTAATAAAACAGTCTGTAAAAGGCTTTCATCTAATCTAAATTATTGGGTGATTATATCACTATTAAATCGTTTTCTATATAATATATACTCTACAATATGTGCCCTTTTACGGAGGCGACAGCCATTTATGAATCATAGCTTTCAGTTTATCATCCGCTATCGGTTTAGCTATAAAATCGTTGCATCCGGCCTCCTTCGCCGCTTTTTGATCCTGCTCATAGGCAAAGGCACTTTGAGCAATGATAGGAACAGTGGCAGACAGCTCCCGAATGATCTTCGTAGCCTCCAATCCATCCAAATTCGGCATTTTAATATCCATCAGGATAAGATCAGGTTTCACCTCATCGAACATCGTGACAACCTCCATTCCGTCATGTGCACGTATAATCCGGTGCTCCTTACCTAAGATAGCCTCCAATAAATCAAAGTTACTGTCCGTATCTTCGGCAACCAAAATACAGGCATGCCGCGTATTTACAGCACTGCTCATACCTCCGCTCGTCTCATCACCATTCTTTTTCTCCGAATCTACACTCACAGATTCTGCAACCGTATACGGCAAAGTAAATGTAAACGTCGTTCCCTTACCAAATTCGGAGCTGACGGAAATCTTGCCCCCGAGACGCTCAACGATAGATTTACAGATAGATAATCCCAACCCGGTGCCCTGTGCATGATTGTTCAGCTTGGCAAAACGTTCGAACACACGACCCACTTTCTCCGGCTCAATTCCCGTCCCTGTATCCGTTACGTGGAAAACAATCTGGTTGTCCACCAGCTTGTAACCGTAACTGATACTTCCTTCTTTCGTAAACTTAACAGCATTCCCAATCAGATTCGAAATCACCTGAAACACCCGGTTCTTGTCCGTTTCAATCACCAGACTCTCGTCCGAAGGCTCATAGACAAGACTCACTCCCTGCGGAGTACGGAATATATGAGCATCGTGCACTTCCCGGCAGAGATTATGTAAACTGGCAGGTCCGAAAGAAAACTCAATAGTCCCCGATTCAATCTTCGAGAGATCAAGAATCTCGTTGATGAGTTGCAGAAGACGCTCGTTGTTCGCATTTACGATGTTGTAGTACGTCTTTCGTTCTTCCGCATCATCACTTTCGGCAATGAGATGCGAGAACCCCACAATAGCATTCAGCGGAGTACGTATCTCATGACTCATATTGGCAAGGAAAGCCGATTTCAAACTATCAGACATTTCCGCTTTCTCCTTCGAAGACAGTAACTCCCGCTTCATCATTTCCAGTTCCGTGACATCCCATTCGATGCTGACGATGATAGGCGAAGACAATTCATCCCCATCCACCCGTATCTTCCGTTTGTCAAGGATAATCAAGTTTCCGTTCCGGTCCTTTCCTTCCACCGTCCAGTGCATACCTTTTCCGCTGGTGGCCACTTGAATATCCTCCTGTCTCTTCTTCTCTGCCACGATAGGCGGATAGAAATCGAAGTCATTCTTACCGACAGGATCGTTCTTGTAAAGATCGCGGTTATAAGCCTCCCGATTCCGGTAAATGTACCGGAAATCATTATTAATCTCCTTCACAACAATCCCCGCGGGGAGATTATTGATCGTCGTATCCATGATTTGATTCAGCCGTTTGATTTGGGCCTCATACCGAATCCGTTCGGAAATATCATGAGCAAACGACCAGTAACTCTCTTCACCGGAATCATTGATAACGTTGTACATCGTACCTTCGTAAGCCAATATATCTCTATTGATTTTCGACGGATGGTGAGCCACAAAATTACTGCTACCACCATGTATGGCATCCTTACAACGTTCGTCCCAAGCCTCTTGCGTAGGCATATCTGCGGCGACATTGTAGATTTTCAACTGACTGATATCCTCACTTTCGGGAATACCGTGATTGTGCAGGAAACGACGATTAGCGAAGATGATCGTGCCATCGGGTCTGGCGGCAAAGATACTCTCTTTGGCGTTGTTGATAGCGTGCGTCAACGTATTGATGTCATTTCTGCGATGCTGTATGTCCGTAATATTCTGAATATACCCCTCGATGTTGAAACTGCCGTCGGGGCGCTCTTCACGCAAATAAGTCTGGATACGCATATAGAAGATTTCCCCGTTCAGTCGGACGCGATAGCTGATGCTCTCCATGTTGAGCTCCCTTTCGTTCACCCGACACCATTCCCTGAAACTCTGACGGTCTTCTTCTACAATCAGTTCCACATATTTTTCAATGGCGAGATTCTGCACACTTTCCTCACACAAAACGCCTGTATAACCCAAATAATGGAAAATGTTCTGATTCGTATTATATGCCCATTGTCCTATCTGGGCAACCTTCTGGATGGCCCTTAGAGTAAGATTCGCCTGCTCCAGCCGACGCTTCACGTTACTTCTTTGCGTGATGTCACGATATTGGCAAAGCACCATGCCGTCATACGGAAACATGAGGCATTTGAAGTAGAAAATTTCGTCATTCAGCACCAGCTTGAAGTTCTTGCTGATGCTACGCTGTTCTTCGAGCACAATCTGAAAGATGGGCATCACCCTCTCTCTTGTATATTCCGGTAAAAGCTCAAATATATTTTTTCCTAAAAGTATATCCTCTTGCAGAAACCATAGATCACAATGAGGCTCAATGTCTACGCAGACGCCATGCCTGTCAACCAATAGCATTGTATCTGCCGTCAGTTTCAATATTCTTTGTGCGTTATTCGCATCATGTAATATTCTGTCCATGTCTGTTCTTTATTAGATAATAGAGACTTATGTCTCCTATAAGGATAACAAAAGATTATGGCATTTGTTCTTACTTTTCGGCGCGCTTCGCCTTTTCCCAAGCTCCGCTTCCTTTTTTCTTCTTGAGATAGCGGATGCCTTTCAGCACATTGACATTCATAAATAAAAAGTAGTAGGGGATAAAGAGCAACTTGTTTTTTATCTGTTTCGTAGATAGGTAATATCCCCAATATCCCAACCCGTAAAAAAGAACCTGCATGGCAAGCAGCACTCCGTAAAATATCGTGGAACCACCCAACAGCAGAATCGCAATATTCAGCGGGAAGAGCGCAAACAACAGGAACGGAGTAATAGACCATCGCAATACCCGGTGCGACGTATATTGAAAGCTAAGTATCCCGTAACGGAAAGGATTCAGCAACGGACGAAGCCGCCAGATAGACTGCAATCCTCCCGCAGCGATGCGCACTTTCCGTTTTTCTTCTTCGCGCATATCTGCCGAACCACTTTCGATGGCATAAGCATTCGTACAATAAGCGATGGTGTAACCTTTCATTGTGATCCGGAGTGAAAGAATAAAATCGTCGAGCAACGTATCCGGCTCCATCGCTTCGAACAGCTCGTTGCGCACGGCAAACAGTTCGCCTGCTGCTCCTACGGCAGAGTAGAGCCGTGCATCAAGTGCTTTCAGGGTTGATTCGTATTTCCAGTAAATACCTTCACCACCGGCAGCCGCCCCGTCTTTTGTCTGCACGGCAATCCGTTTTTCACCAGCCACGCAGCCCACTTTCGGATCCTGGAAAGCAAGCACGATTTCCCGTATGGCCTCCCGGTTCACCATCGTGTTGGCATCCGTAAAAACAACGAGTGGAGTATCCACCAACATCATTCCACGTGTCATTGCAGCCGTCTTACCTTGCCGGAGCGGTTGGAAATGTACGGTCGCTTTCCCCTGCCAACGCGTCTGCAATCGTTCGTTCGTACCGTCATCGCTTCCGTCCGTCACCCATACGATGTGCAGCTTGTCCGCAGGATAATCCAGCTCAAGACTGTTTTCCATCTTCTCGTCCACTACATCTTCTTCGTTGAATGCCGTAATGAAGAGGGTAACTTCCGGCAGGTCTGCGTCCGATGCCGGCAACGAACGCTTTACAGGCTTCACGAAAAGCTCTTTCAACTTGACAAGAATATAAAGCACAATTCCGTAGCCCAAATAGGTGTAGAACACAACGAACAGGGCAAGCCAGAAAATAATTTCAAGACAAAGGGTAATGGTTTCGTTCATAGCTATATTTGTTTATTTTTCTTGTATCGTTTTACATTCAGCTCTTATTAGCCTCTTATTTCATTTTATTCAGCTCGTTTCTTCAACTCCGTCTTTTTATCCGAATCTTTCAGCATATTCACAAAGTAGTTGGCGTCCGCTTTGGCAGAAGCATTTGTCGGATTCGCTTCATATCGTTTCACGAAATTCTCGGCGTGTTCCGCCAGGTATTTCCGGCAGTCGATATTTAGCATGATACCGTTTCCGTAGTTTGCATAAGATAAACCGGTTACTTCATCATTGGATGATATTTGTTTGATATCTTCCTTCTTGACACCGGATAGATTGACTGTAACAGAGGGATGATAGAAATACTCCTGTCCGGGTAAATGAACCGTCAGTTTGATAGTTTGCTCATCTTCATAGTTCACCTCCGTTGTACCATGTACCTGATAGTAATTATATTCATAATATTCCTCCTGACTGGTGAACCACATTGAGTCGTCACCATCCTGTCCGTAGGTGTCGTTGAGCCATTCAAAGAGATCTATCCATCCGGTATCTGTGCTATGAACACCGATAGAAATGGCTGTCCGTTCTTGTCTATCATACCTAAGTTCCTCAAGAACGACAGGTTTTATCACATCCATGGTTGTCAGTCCGCTTTCAGGGCGTGGTTCGTAGAAAACTCTTTCAATCAACACCTTTTCAAGATCTCCTTTCAATTTGAATGGATATAGTTTTACAGCCCCCGCTTGCGCTGTAAGAGTTTTGATGATGGGATAGTCACGCGCGGCTTCCACATAAGTTTTATTTCCGTTAGGCTCTGCCAGCATTTTGCATCCTCGTCCTTTCAAACGATCAAGGATAATGTCCTGTGCTATTTTGTAATGTGATAAAATATCTTCCGGGTCGTATACATCTGTCACCATTACATCATGAAAAGCAATACCTACGCCAAAGTTCAGCATTTCTTTGACATTTCCCCACTTCAGCCCTTCTTGTATGTTAAAGCCAAAGTTTTTTTTATTTACAGTTGTCGTTTTGTCCATCCATGTTTCTTCAGGAGAAAGAGTAGTGCCAAATGAGAACCGGACTTCATTACCTGCTCCATCCGTGCTTCCCAGAGTTTTTCCAAGATAGTAGCAATCAGAAGGGAGTTCATTCCTTTGCAGATGAGCTAAATCATAGAATGACTTTTTAGATAATGGCTTTCCATGAATGGCCGCCCAAGTATAGCAGAAAGCAGCATGCTTACAATCATCCTGTGTGAGCATAAATAACCACGATTTATTATATTTAAGTCGTGGAATTACAGCTGTTGGCTGAATTGGCAGCTGCACTCCTTCTTTTACTCGAATTGTAATCTCGGCTGTATGATCGATAGGTTCATTTATAAATGGATAAAAAAATTCCGGATCGCTGATGACCTCTTTTTCTGCAAGTTCGTCATCATAAAGATTCTTCTCCTTTATGCAACCTATGTTTATTGTGCACAATATGAAAACGATAATTTTATTAATAGTCTTTACGCTCCGCATACCTTTACTTCTTTTTTACAAGATTACTCTCCTCATCCTTATATTCCTTCTTCTTGGTAAAAAGTCCTCCGATTCCTTTCAATCTGCTGACAACACGCACCTTGAAACTATTGAACAGAGTTCCGTCGGCTCCCACCGTCCCATACCCCGTCACGGCACGCGCACGTCTTTTCCGTACAAATGCAATCTTTCCAAATTGCTTGAGCTGCAAAGCCAGATACCCGTCTTCGCCGCGGATAATATCCGTGCGAATTCCTGTTTTCCTCGCATATTCCGTCCGGTAAGCAAATACCAGTCCGCGCACACTAAGCTCCGGACGCTTGAAAGACTGCAACCATAAATGCAAGTCGCGTGCAGCTTCATAGATTTTCAGCCCCATCCAAGAATGATCCTTGTCAGGAATATAACTCCAAAGCGAGCTGACAGCCACTACACCCGGCTTTTCGAGCGCATCCACCATCGTTTCCACATACTTTGCCGGATACATCGTGTCAGAATCAATGTTGATATGATATTTTCCACGGGCATGGTTCAGTCCGCAGAGACGGGCAAAACCACAACTATGTTGCGTTTCCGTGAAATAAGGCACACCGCAAGCCTCGTAAATCTCCGCTGTGCGATCCTTCGATTCGTTGTCCACACCAATGATTTCTACAGGATATTTACATTGCATCTCGCTCAACGACCAGAGACAGGCGAGCAGATGTTTTTCCTCATTGTATCCGATGAGCGATACAGTGACAAGCGGTTCGTTACTCTGCAATCCGGCCAGATTGCGGCGTACTTCCTCGATAACGGCTTGCGGAGCTTCCGCAAAAGGTTTCTCATATACCTGTAAATACTTAGAATACCATTCCATGAGCTATCAATTTATCAATTTTGCGGCTGTTGACTGTTGTTGGTCAGTTCCTCAAACAATCCTTTCCACTGTTTTACAATATTTTCCATTTGGAAGCGTTGGACATTCATACAAGCCTGTTTTCCCATATCCATACGTACCTTCTCATTCTCTATCAGATAAGCGATTTTTTCCGCCAACTCTTCTATGTTCCCGTTTTCAACCAACAAACCATCTTTTCCGTCGTCGATAATATCTTTCGGTCCGCACGGACAGTCGAAAGAAATGGGCGGCACACCACATGACATGGCCTCGGTAATCACCATTCCGAACCCCTCGAAACGCGAGGAGAGGACGAAAATCGAACTTTCGCAATACTTATCTACAATATTAGACACCGTGTGCTCCAGTATACATGAGTCCATCATACCCAGTTCGTCAATTCTTTGCTGGAAAGAATCTCTTAACGAACCATCCCCGTAAATGCGTAATTTCCACGTCGGGTATTTTTTAGCAATTATATTCCAGGCTTCTATCAATAAATCAAACCCCTTTTGAGGAGCATACCTCCCCACAGCGATCACTTGATGCGAAGTACATTCCGAAAAACGCTCTGTCTGCGTAATAATAGGATTCGGGATGACACGGATATTATTCAGTTCAGGCCAGAAAGCAGCCTCCTCATGCGTGAGAACCACAAATTGATCCAACTTTCTTAAATTCCCTTGCAGTTCATTATCCCACCTCTTCTGCATCATATTGCCAAAGAACCCTCCTTTGCCTACCCCATAGGAATAGCGTGTGACATGAAACTCACCCACCTTTTTGCTCCCATCCGCGATGGAATGAATAAACTTCACCTCCCGGCGTATCGTTGAAAGCGTGATATCCGGCCGTATTTCCATCAATAGACGCGTGAAACGCTTGCGGAATTTATGATAACGGAAAGGATATTTCAGCAATTTGCCAATCGTCGACTGATTGAACGGCCAGTCGAACGCTACATCCAGGTCTATATGCTTCACCTTTGGCGAAAGAGCAAAATGAATTTGCCTGTCCCGTTGTTCCGACGTGATGATATACACCTCATACCCCTCACAATGTTCGGCCAGATAGTTAGCCTTAAAAGTGACGATACGCTCCAAACCACCGGGAGCATAAAGCGAAGGTAAGTAGTATGCGATTTTCATGATCGGGCGTTTTAGGTTGTTTTTATCGGGGGAACCAGACTTTCGAACAACTGTTTCCATTGTTCGGCAATGTTTTCTATCTTAAACCGTTGCACATCCACGCGTGCCTGGCGTCCCATTTCCTTGCGGGTTTCTTCGTTTTCAATCAGATAGCAGATCTTCTCCGCCAATTCTTCTATATTCCCGTCTTCCACCAGCAACCCATCCTTCCCGTCGTCGATGATGTCGCGCGGGCCGCACGGACAGGTGAACGATACCGGTGGCACACCACAGGCCATTGCTTCAATAATCACCATTCCGAACCCCTCAAAGCGGGAGGAAAGCACGAAAACAGAACTTTCGCAATATTTTTCAACAATGTTCGGCACGGTAGGTTCGAGAATACAACTGGAAGTGATTCCCAAAGAATCAATCAACTGCTGAAGTTCCGCCCGCATACCATCCCCGTAGATACGCAACACCCAGTCCGGATGCTTCCGGGCAACAAGTTGCCAGGCAGGGATTAAACGGTCGAATCCTTTCTGCGGCACATAACGTCCCGCGGCTATCACCTGTTTGCGGTTACCGTCGGACACTTGTTCGGGGAAGAAAGGAAGAGGATTGTAGATCACCTCCACATTATCCAATTCAGTCCATTCACGGGCATCCTCATGGCTCAATACGATAAAACGCTTCAGCTGGCGAAGTTGCCGGATGAGTTGGATTCTCCAGAATTTTCTGACGATAGCGCGTATGAAAGAGGGCAGACGGCTGTTGCTGAAATCCCTGTAATTAGACTTGTTGAAATGTATCTCACCCAGTTTGGCACTGCCGTCCGTCAACTTATTGATAAAGTTGATGTCACGCCGTAACAGAGAGATAGTGATATCCGGTTTGATCCGGCACAGATGTTCATTCAGTTTGTTTCTGAACAACTTCTGTTTCGCCATATATTGAGGAATCTTCTTATAAAGAGGTAAATTATTCAGATGCGAATAATTAATATCCATTTGGTGTACCGTGATAGATGGATGCAACTCATAATAAGGCTTCCGTCCTTCACCGTCTGTCAGGAATATATGTATTTCATAACCGAACACTTCGGCAAAGTAGTTTGCTTTCAGTGTCAGTACCCGTTCCATGCCGCTGGGGTAATCGAGCGAAGGGATGCAGTAGGCAATTTTCATGTTTATCAGAATATTGTTTGTTATTAATTGTGTTTTTGTTTATTTATCTTTAGTCCTTATGGCGTCGATCACTTTCTGCATCTGCGCCCTCCACGATAGCGGGCAGACCGATTCGCGTATCTCGGCAGGCGTCATTTTCAGCGTCTTCCGGAAGTCGATCAGTCCCTGAATATCCACCGGAGATTCGTCGGGTGCCACCTTCCATACATACGGCATGTGGTCGAAGTCGTCGTCGGTTTCCGAGTAAGTGAATGCGAAGCCACGTGCGGCATACTCTCGGTTTTTCAACGTTTTGATATACGTAATTCCGCTGCGGTGGCGTCCCAGGCTGCCAATGGCAAAATCTGCTTTTTCGAACATCGCATCCAGTTCGTCGCCATGCAAAGGACCATGCAGAAGAACATACGGTTCGAGATGGTTGTCACGGACAACAGGCAAGATCCCCGCCCGTTCCCGTTCGCCGGACAGCGGGCCTACAATGTGGAAATATACTTTATATTCCGGATTGTTGCGGTAATAATCTGCCAATCCGCGCACAAGGCGGTCGAAGCCGTGCCAGTAGTGCACTTCCGCCACTCCGATCAAGTGCAACTCTTTCGAAGTGTCATTCTGCTGCTTCTTCATCGGAATCGCTTCAAAATCAATTCCGTTGGAGATGCGTATGGTGTTTCCGCCAAATATTTCTTCCGCATTGGAGAAAGTGACAATACCGTCCAGAGCCTTTGCGAGCTTGTGACGGAAACAGCGGTCGATGGCCAGATGAAATTTCATGGAACGGGTGACGTACTCCTGATCGTAAGGATAAGTAGGAATTTCCATCACCACTTTTGCGCCTGTACGTTTCAACGACTTCACCAGCCGGAGGGTGAACGGACTGGCATTGTGAAAAGAGCGCATATATACAAAGTCGATTCCTTCGCGGCGTGCATAGTCGACAATAGGAGAGTAGTAGACACGTTTCCAAATCTTTGCGGCAAAGCCCGTGCCGAAATCGGCGATCACTTCGTCATCCACCATCCAACGCCGTTCGCCATAAGAGGTCACATCATAATGACACAAGCGAACATCCACTCCACAATCTTTGAGGGCTTTCACCTGATAACGTATCTTCTTACTAATTCCGTTGGCCTCATTGAAGCCGTGAAATATAAGGAAAAGAGCTTTCATTCTTTTTTTTCAGTATTCAATAATTGTTTATTCTGTTTTTTCTTTCTCAAACTGTTTTTTTCTTCCTCAAACGATTTGGGCGATGATTTGTTTCCGGTATTCTTCTCCGGCATCCGCCACTTCGCTGCCAATGGCAGTTTCGTTGACATATTTTCGTTCCAGTTTCACTTTTTTATGGGCTCCCATCCGCCACCATTCATACTCTACGTCCACATGACCAACGTCGATGGCCTGATAGCCGGCTTTAAACAAATCGTAGGCCAACACAGTGGCTGCGGGGCCGAGGGCAATCAGAAACAAGGCTTCTTTTTCCACTTTGCAGGCCTCCCGCTTGATGTCTTCCAGGCGTTCGAATGCATCTCTGGGCGGACAAAGAATACGCCGGATGCTCCGGGCATTATCGAAAAGATCGTTGCCCACTCCGAGCCGGCTTTTCTCACCTTCGATGAAGACGATGTCCCGGTTGTCCCAAATGCCCTTCATGTCGTGAAACCATCGGGCGGAATCTTCTTTGCGGGCAAAATCCATATACGGACGGGTGACGAATGTATTATAATATTTTCGTCCCGCTACCAGCAAACGGTCCCACCACGAACCGTACAGATAAAAATGAGTTCTCCAGAACCGGCGACTTTTGCGATTGTAGCGATACAAATCGCGGAATGCGTCGGAGATGCAGACAATATGTCCTTCTTCGTGACTTTGCAGCACTTCGGTCAGTCTTTTAGCCAATAACGGGTCACCTTTCTGGAAACGGATTTCCTTTTCCGGACTGGTGAGCAACACTTCACCGTCGCCAAAACGGCTGACAGAGCAACGGTCGTCGATGATTTTACGTATCGTTTCGTCGATGGAAGCTACTTGCGGTGTGATTTTTCTCTTTTTCCGCAAGACGATGTACCAAAAATTGTACCATTCCACAGTGCTACCATAACTTATTTTATAACGTAGCGTTATAAAAATGTCGCGTATATTCATAGCTATAGACTTTTTTTTCTGAACGACCGCACTTTACCGATAATGTCATACTCATGCGTCATCTGTATATAAATGCCAAAGATAATAAAACTAACGATACCTTTAGCAATAATTGTCACAAAAATGTTCATCCCTTCCAGCGCATACTGCATTGGAATGAGGGCTAATGCTATCAAAATGCTAATCACCAACGGAGAAATAAGCTGACGGATGAACGGCCAGGCACTTTGCCGGAAGGTCACCCGGTACATCTGCCAATAACACTGTATGAAGTTGATGGTGAATGTCACCACAATGCAACTGGCCACTGCTGTCAGGGTTCCGAAATGGAAGATGCCGAGCAAAATTCCCGCCACGTTGAACGCGGACGAAAACACTCCGCACACAAACAAACTTCGTGTGTCGCCTGCCGCCTGAAAGATGGAGCCGGACGAAGAGAGTATAATCTGAATCCCTACGGAGAGCGACAGTATCCGGAACACGGGTACGGACGGCATCCATTGATCGCCGAAAATAATAAGCGTCACTTCCTCTGCCGTGAAGAAAAGCAGCACGCTAAGCGGCAGACCGATAAAGGCGAGGAAACGGACGATACGTTCGTAAGAACTCAACAGTTTTCCCTTGTCATTCTGGAAATCGCTGAAAATAGGGTGCATCACCGGAGTGATTACCTGCGTGATATTCTGCAAGGGCAGCATCATCAAACGATACGACTTTTCGTAATATCCCAGATCGGACATACTCATATATTTACCAATCAGCAGTTTGTCCAGATTGCGGCTGAAATAGTTGATAACATTGAACAGGAATTGATAGGCGGAATAGGAAAATATCTTCCGGAGTACCGCCAATCCCAGGGTGAAACGCAACCGTTGCGGATAACGCTGAAAGGAAATCACGAAGATCAGTACGCTGGATACGATTGGATTGATAATCAATGCGTACAATCCTGCTCCGCAGAGGGCGGCGGTTACCGCTGCTGCACCTGCCGAAATCTGAATGACGAAGCTACGGATAGCAATGAATTTAAATTCTTTGTTCCGGTAGAACATGGCTCCCGGCACGATGGTGGCGGAGGCGAAGAACAGGTTGACGGACAGCAGTTGGCACAGGATGCGCAGGGTGTCGCTTTGGTAGTAATCGGCGATGATCCACGAAGAAGCGAAAAACAGGATGCTGATTCCGATGCCCGTCCATATAGTAAATGAGAAGATGTCCGACAAATCATCTTTAGTCAGCGATTTGTGCTGCACGATGGCGGGAGACACTCCCATGTCGGTGAGAAGATTGAAGAAAGCGATGATTACGGTGGCAACAGCTACGATGCCGAAGTCGTCCGGTGATAGCAGACGGGCCAGAATTCCTGCCACAACAAGGGATATGACGACGCCACTGTATTTGGCCAGCGCTGTGTAAAATACCCCCGAAAATAATTGACTCTTAATGTTATTAGCCATTGATTGCTTGTTTATAAGTTTGCGCGTATGCTTGTCCCACTTTGCGGATGCTCATGTTTTCCATACCGTATGCGTAATTCACTTCCCCTTGTCCCCATGCGGCAAGCCGGCGGGCTTCTTCGAGTGCTCGCAGGATGTCTTTCTTGTCGTCGGGATCGAAAGTCGGGTTACCGGTTTCGGAAAGCAGTTCGCCGATGTTTCCCACCTTGGGACCCACCACGACTTTGTGGTAGAGGAAGGCGAGGGGGACATTGCCCGAATTCAGTATATCTTTCCGCTGGATGAATATCACGTCTGAAGCAGCCATATAGTAGGGCAGATCGCAGTTGTCTATCAGCTCGTCGTTGGCTCCCGCCTGTAGTTTATACATACGGTTGAGCAGCGGCATGAGCAGATAGTATCCGGCTTTTGAAATCCATTGTTTGATGAAATTCCTGCCATAGCTGTTGCGTCTCGAGAAAGGGTAGAGGCGCGGAGCCAGCAGCATCTTGTGCTCCTCGTCCCAGGCGCGGAAAGCTCCGAGCACCATGCGTATTTCTTCACGGTTGCGGAATTTTCCGAAAGCCGTGACGATGAATGCATCTTGCGAGAGGTTGAGATACTGACGTGCACGTTCTACGCTGATATCTTCTTTATAGGTATATTGGTAAATGTGATGAGGAATGACAACATTCTGACTGTCAGGATACTTCGTGAGAAATTCGTCCCGGCTAAACCGTCCCATGTGTACAACGATATCACTCTGCGATTCGATAATGTCATAGGCCCGGCTGATGATTCCGTTTGCGTAATGCGGACGGACATTGTGGCGTGTGTAGACAAAACGCGTTCCCCTGGAACGAAAAAGACTGATTCGCTCTTCCAGACGCCTGATGATATCGGGATCGTTGCACGCCCATCCCACCACTTCTTCCGGCCACTGGAAATGTATAATATCATAATGCTTATCCGAGTCCCAAAACTCTTTTGTGGAACATCGCACGTCAATGCCAGCCATCCTGATCGCATCGCACAAAATGGGTACGAACAAGTTGTCCGTATCCCCGTTTTCTCTAAAGACAATGAGTGCTTTTACCGATGGATTGCTTGTGTCTTCACTCTCATTCATGTTTTTTCCTTTGGTTTTGACAGCTACGCTGTGCTGCAAAGGTAATAAAAGATATGATATTTCTATCTTTTTCAGGATTTAAATTCATACTTTGTCGCTATTCTGTTGATGAGAAAATATATCAGTCCGTCTTATCATGTCAATAAGTTTTTCCGTGTAAGGGATTTTATGCTCTTCCATGTAAAGTTGGCAAAAGTTACATGCGCATAAATACTTATTCATGCTGATGTGACTTGTGCTGTTTTTATACCTGTAAAAAGTGGATTCGTTAATGTCGAGATGAGCACACAAATCCCCGATAGTGAGATGACATGTATTAAGGAATTCATTTATTAAAAATATTCGATATCTACACTGTTCTTCTACAAACTTAATTTCCTTGATTTCAGCTGATGTGTAAATGCGATGTTGTTTCATTTCTTTATAGTTTTATGTTTGAATATGTTGCAAATATCCGATAAAAAAAGAATACGTTGTCTCGCAAAAATGCGAGAGATGGAATAAAAAAGTTTCCACACCTTTGCAGTCGGATTTTTTTATGTTGAATTTTAGATACTTAGCTATTATAATGAAGAAAGACCAATATTTTAATTTGGAGGTAAATTTATTGAATGACGATAATATTGCCGTTATGATGTCGGAGTTGGATGCTGCGGAAGCGATCGGAATTTATATGATGTTGTTGCTGCATCTCCGAACAAAAGATGATTATGAATCATCCTGTCAGCCCTTTTTGCTAAAGGCGTTTGCCCGGCGTTATGATGTGGACCCGGAAATACTGAAACGGGTGCTGTATGAATTCAATCTTTTCGAGGTGGATGAAGAACGGAAAACGTTTCGTTCTCCCTATCTCGACAGGGTGATGAAAAGGCTCGAAGAAAAGTGGAGATTGAATGCTGAAAACGGTAAAAAAGGAGGTCGGCCGAAGAAGTCTGTCCGAAGCGCTGAAACGCCCGCTGGCAAGGGGCAAAAACCGAACGAAACCCAAGAGAGGAGAGTAGAAGAGAACAAGGGTATTTCTTCTGTTGTAAACAACAGCAGCAATACCGGTGCGATGCCGCAGGTTGCTGCTGTTGGTGCTGGTGGTGGAAATGGAAGTTCTCCGGTGGCTTCTGCTATCGTTGCTGCCGGGGTGGAGATTTGTCCGTCGACTCCTGCGATTACCGGAGGCGGTATGCGGATTCGTCCGATAGATGAAGAGAGTCAACGTCCGTTGCAGCCCGTAGAATCTTGGGAAAACTTGGTCGACCAACTTGCTGCCTCCGAATCCTACATGGAACTGGCAGGCCAACACTCCGGTCTGGGACGCCTTTTTCTCGATCATCGGCCGCAAATCATCAGGCTGTTCAAAGATCATATCCGTCTTTATGGCAAGACTGCCGAACTGCTTTTTCTGGAAGATGTGAGACGGTATTTCTCTAATTATATTGCTGCCGGATCTACCAGTTGCCGTGTGTTGCGGGAAGCATTGGTGGCAGGAATCAGAGAGAAAGACAACCGGAATGACGGCCGTTTTGAAAGCAGGGTCGATGGGCAACGGACCTATCTGGGGCATCCCATTCCGAATGACGCGCCACCACGACCGGATGCGTCGGCAGTATGGGATGATGTGAAAAAGAAATGGGGACATTGAGCCCGCACTTCATTTGCATTGTGCCCGTACCTCGTCCTATCTGTACCCACGTCTTACTGATATGATGCCCGCACCTCGCTGATATTTAGCCCACTCTCCGGACTTGATAAGCCCGTGGGTGATGAAATTTAATTCCCGAATGGCGCTATTGCACTTTTTCGGTCAACCGTTTGAAACAATTTGAAAAAGAAAGAAAATTATGAGAAATTTTGCCAGTTATGATGTCGACATTCGCGGAAAATCGAGCGGTGTCCTCAAGACGATTTGTAAAAAATGTCTTCCTACCCGGAAGAACAAGCGCGACCGTTCGCTGCGTGTCAACGTCGACACGGGACATTGCCACTGTTACCATTGTGGAGCCGATTTCTACGTCCCCGATGAGATTGTTGAACGCGAAAAGGCCGAACGTGCGGCAGCTCGCAAACGTCGTGCTGCAGCCATTCCGCAGCATTTCCAGCGTCCTGTGTTCGATGTCTCGAAAACCACACTTTCCGAGGACATGGAGCGTTGGCTGGTGGAGACGCGTTGCATCCCTCAATCCGTCATAGCCGCATTGCGCATCACCGAGCAGGAAGAATTCATGCCGCAATCCGGCAAAAAGGAACGTTGCATCTGCTTCAACTACTTTGAGGGGGAGCAACTGATAAACACTAAATTTCGCGCTCTCCCCAAACTTTTCAAAATGGTGCAGGGGGCCGAACTGATTCCCTACAACATTGATTCCATCGTAGGGCAAACCTCCTGCATCATCCACGAGGGCGAACTGGATGCTGCTTCTTCCATCGCCGCGGGATTTAAAAGCGTCATCTCCGTGCCAGCCGGAGCCAACTCGAACCTCTCCTGGCTCGACCGCTTTATGGAAACTCACTTCGAGGATCTGAAAGAAATCATCATCGCCGTAGACGCTGACTCTGCCGGGCTCAAGCTGCGTGATGAACTCATCAACCGTCTGGGAGCCGAGCGTTGCCGGGTGGTTACCTACGGGCCGGAGTGCAAGGATGCCAATGAACATCTTTGTAAATATGGAATCCAAAGTCTCCGCATTGCCATCGAACAAGCGGCAGAAGTGCCTCTTGAGGGAATCTTCACCGCTGCCGATTTGCATGCCGATCTGCGTGCTCTTTTCGACAACGGTTTCGGTCCCGGTGCTGATACGGGTTGGGAAGAGATGGATAATATCTGTACCTACGAGCGCCGTCGTCTCCTTATTGTGACCGGAGTGCCCGGTGATGGAAAATCCGAATGGATTGATGAGCTGGTATTGCGTCTCTGTCTGCGTCATCAATGGAAGATTGCTTTCTTCAGTCCGGAAAATAACCCTGTTGTCTATCATCTCCGAAAACTGATAGAGAAACTTACCGGCCGTCGTTTTCAGAATGGTTGTGGCATGACGGAGGGGCTTTTGATACGTTCGGAGGAATATCTGACTGAAAACGTTTCTCACATTTCTTTGAATGGCAATGTGACGCCCGACCGTGTGCTTGCCAAAGCTCGTGAACTGGTTGTCCGCCGGGGATGTCGTATCATTGTGCTCGACCCGCTCAACCGTTTCGACCACAATCCTCTGCCGGGGCAAACGGAAACGCAGTATCTTTCTAATTTACTGAATAAATTCTCGGAATTTGCAACGCAATATAACTGTCTGGTGGTGGTCGTTGCCCATCCCCGCAAAATGAACCGCAACCTCGTAACGAACACGACTCCCCGTGTGGAAATGTATGACATCAGCGGTTCTGCCGATTTTTACAACAAAGCCGACTACGGAATCGTAGTGGAACGGGACAAGGATGCGGGCGTCACCCGTGTGTATGTCGATAAAGTGAAATTCAAACATCTGGGTACGGGCGGAGTAGCCAGCTTTATCTACGACCCCGTGAACGGGCGTTATCTGCCTTGCCAAGAATCACACGATCCCGCCGTCCCTGTGGAAAAACGTATCTCCAACACGGTGTGCGACAGTTCTTGCTGGCTACCGGAAAAAGATTTACTAGGTGATAAATGGTAGATGATAGGTGATAGGTGATAAATGATAGTTCTGCCATCTATCATTTATCACCTATCACCTATCAACTAATTTAAGGTTCTTGGAGTACTTCGACGATGAGTCTTACTTGTGCGGGAGTGTAGTATCTGCTACGTGGATTCATGCCGGTGGCTAGGAGCCGTTCTTTTAATCCGGGTGCAGCTTCAATCCATTCGTTGAATCGGTCTACTGCGCTTTGTTGCAGGATATTGGGGAGGTACAACAGGGCGAGTTCGCCTTTTCCATAGGTGCGGTATTGGAATGTTTTTTCTTCTTCTTGTTCGGGAAGAATCTTGTTTTTTGTTTTCATTTATAGTTGTGCTTTTGGGTTACTTTATTTGAAGTAAAGTTACTCATTTTTAGTGGGATAGGCAAATTTTTGAGAGCAGATGTTCAAACTATTGGAGAATGGATTATTGAAAACTAGGGAATAAGCCTACATATTCCGGTATAATTCAGTATAATCAGTTTTAATCCGGCATAAGCCGGTGTAGTCCGTTGTAATCCGGCGGTCGCTGTTCTGTTGTCGTATCTTTGTTTCACTAACAGAAAGGGAGAATGTACTTCTTTTCGTAGAAACAATATTAAAATATGGCAACAGTCACAGTTGTGCGCTACAAGCGCAGAAAACGAATCGGTGATGAGAAATCGCCGATGGTATTTGCCCTCAAACCCAAGTCGGGTGAGGCGAAAATCTATTCCATTGAGTTATTGGCACGAGAAATCGAAACGATTGGTTCGCTTTCGGTGGAAGACGTGTCGCACGTTATGAAATCCTTTGTCCGTGCGATGAAGAAAGTCCTGGTAGCAGGTAATAAAGTGAAAGTGGACGGGTTGGGTATCTTTTATACCACGCTGACCTGTCCCGGTGTGGAAGCGGAAAAGGATTGTAGTGTGAGAAACATCACTCGTGTCAATCTTCGTTTCAAAGTCGATAATTCCTTGCGGCTTGCCAATGATAGCACGGCAACCACTCGTGGCGGGGAGAATAATATGATTTTTGAATTGCTTACGGACAAGAAGAATGCCGCAGGGGGAACTGGCGGCGGTTCCGATGATTCCGACAAGGGGGATAGTGGCTCCGGTGATAGCGGAGGTAGCGGAGAAGCTCCGGACCCGGCCGCTTAATAATTCTTTGCGGTGATGTACCCTCTTCAGGCATAGACAATGTGCTTTTCGGGAAGTTTGTGCACGACTTTCCGGAAAGGTTGAAAAAAACGTGAATAATAACCAGTAAAATGCAAAAACAATGATTGACAAAATCTTAGAAGTTGTATTGGAAGTGCTGTTTTTCTTTCGCAGAAAGAGAAAAGCGAAAAGAGTGAAAGGACAGGTTGATGATGAGGAAGATTAACCTGATTGTGATCCACTGTTCCGCCACAAGGGCGGACAGGGATTTCACTGAAGACGATTTGGAAGTCTGTCATCGTCGGCGTGGTTTCAACGGGACGGGTTATCATTTTTATATCCGCAAAAATGGAGATATAAAGACCACCCGTGAGATTGAACGAATCGGTGCGCACGCAAAAGGACACAACGAGAACAGTATTGGCATCTGTTATGAGGGCGGACTTGACTGCCACGGTCATCCTGCCGATACCCGTACCGAATGGCAGGTTCATTCAATGCACGTACTGATTCTTACGCTCTTGCGTGATTATCCCGGCTGCCGGGTGTGCGGACATCGGGACTTGAGCCCCGATCTGAATGGAAACGGAGAGATTGAACCCGAAGAATGGATTAAGGCATGTCCGTGTTTCGAGGTGAAAGCCGAGTGGGATGGTTAGATAAAATCACCTTCGCTACAACTATCTGTGGCGAAGGTGATTTCGTTAAAAAGGGAAGTTTTGACACATTCTCTTTTTGATTTAGTTATTGCTTTTTGGTATTTTACTTGGCAAATTCTTTATATATTTTCAGCAGCGATTCTGCCGTATTCCGCCATGAAAACAACTGGCTACGTTGTATGCCATATTCCACTTGTTGCTGATAGAGTGTCTGGTCATTTTCCAGTTGCAGTATTTTTTTTGTAATATCATTGGAGTTGAACGGATCTGCCAGTAAAGCTCCCTCGCCTGCAATTTCGGGCATGGCTGATGTGTTTCCCGCAATGATGGGCGTTCCGCAAGCCATTGCCTCCAGCATCGGGATGCCGAAACTCTCGCGAAGCGATGGATAAAGGAATGCGAATGCACCGCAATAGAGTGCTGCAAGGTCGGTATTCGCAATGTATCCCGGAGCGTGGATATAACTCTTGATTTCTGTAATATTTTCTTCTTCCAATATCCGGTCGATAACATCTCCTTTGAGGTCGGCAATGAGCAATGGCAACTTTTGGGTGGACTGTTTCAGATAGTCGCTATATGCTTTCAGCACTCTGGGAGTGTTCTTCTTAGGGTCGGTGTTTCCCAGAAAAAATAGATAATTGTCTGCATCAATATATTTTCGGGTGATCTCCGGAGCTTTGGGTTGTACATGGAAATGACTATTGAAACCGTTGTACACGGCTACTAATTGTTCTTCCGGCAGATGCAGCACGTCGAGGATTCGTTCACGCTCAAATTGCGAGACAGTGATAATTTTCTCGCAGTTGGCCAATACGCGTGGTACTACCATTCGTCGATAAAACCATCCCATTTCCTGATACCAGGTGAAGCTGGAAGAATGACGTTTTTCTAAATAAATAATGTCGTGTAGTGTTAGTATTAATGGTACGGGACATTGCAATGGGGCAGTATTGCTTGTGCAGTGCAATAAATCGGGCATGATTTTTTTTACTGCGCGTGGAAGAGCCACTTGTTCCCAAAGGGGGTAAGTGGGGCATTTTAGTTCGATAATATGCACATTTTCCGATTCTTCCAAGCATCTGTCTTCACCAGGAGTAACGAAGATGAAATATTCGTTCTCATGGTCTATTTTTTGCAATTCCCGGATACTTTCAAGAGCAACGAAATCCATTCCGTGTTTATTAGTGCGGAAAATTCGTTGGGCTTCAATAGCGATTTTCATTGTTATTTTCTTGTTATGTTTGATTTCTATTTATGGTGTTCACCATGCTCCGTATGGATAAACTTTTTATTGGCTCCTTTCAATTTAAATAAGTTACCAATCATAGTAACAGCCAGCATAGGCATTTTGGTGATTGCTTTCCCTACCTGTTTGGTAAATAGTCTGCCGCCCGGTACGGGTAGCATCATGGCCGCTACTTGTGCAGCCGACAATATCCACCATTTGATGGCTATCATCCATTCGTTGCTGCCATTGCATAGGCTCAATATAAGGCCGATAATGGTAAAGACGAAGGTCAAGCCGAAAACTCCTGCCAACTGAATCAATCGTGGCGGAAGCATCCATTGGCATATCTTGTCGCAGTAATCGAAATTTCCTTGCAAAAATGCTTTGGGTAGGTGAGGCAGCGAAGCACGGAGTGCACCGAATTGTGCAGCTATCCAGCGTTTGCGCTGGTTGCTGATGGCCTCTTTCTTTTGCGTTTTCTCGTCGAACACAAGCAGGTCGGGCAGATAAACGGTATAGATGCGCTGTTGCAGGAGCATGGCTTCCAATTCTTTGTCTTCACCTGCTGTCTGGAGATATTTCACGTTCTGATGAAACCATTCTGCTTCGAATGCCATTCCCGAACCGGATAGTCCGGCAGAAAGTCCTACTGCGTTGTGTCCGCTGCGGAAGAATCCATTGTTTATTTCTTCGCTGGCGCTGTCGAGCACGGAAATGTCTGTGTTCAGATTCTTTCCTGTACGGTGCGCCTGTACGGATTTTATGCCGCTGTCAAAAACACGGTTGATGGTAGACAGGAAATCGGGCGTGGTCATGTTGTCAGCATCCATGATGACTACAATGTCGAATGCATTGGTATCAATGGAATCCATGGCCATTGCCAGTGCTTTGGCTTTCGAACTTTCCTTGTAATTTGCCATCAACAGGCGGATGGGAAGGGCGGCCAGAGCGTCGTTTGTTTCCGGTCGCATCTGATCGGAAATGACTATGATCTCATAGAGTTCCTTCGGATAATCCTGTTCAAGAAAACTCTGTATGGAAGCAACAATCACGCGGTCTTCCTTGTAGGCGGGAAAGAGCACGACGATGCGTCGGAGCGTGCGGGCTTCGGGGTATTGGGGAGCCCGGTAAAACTTGGAGGCAATAGCGTATAGCAATAGGTAGCATACGCAAAACACCAGGGGAATGTAGAGAATCCAGTCAATAATGTTCATAGTATCTAGAGTTTTTTAAGTGTGTTATTGTTATTATCTGATGAAGACATGAATAGTCCTGTGCAGACTCCATAATAGGTGGCACAAAACAGGTCGAAACGGCCTTTGAAGGCGAAGGACAGACTGTTTTTGCCGGCTGCAATGGTGCTCTGGTAAAGTACGGACATCAATCGTTCCATGCCTTTCATATTACGGCGGGCATAGAGCAGGCGATTTCGTGTCAGGAAATAGGTGCGTAGTTTGCTTAGTTGGCCGGTGCTTTGGCTTTCTTTATGAAAAACAGTGCAACGTGGTTCGTACCATAGCTCGTAGCCGGCACGGGTCATGCTTGTGCTCCAGTCGAGTTCTTCGTAATAAAGGAAGAAGATTTCCGGCATCATTCCGATTTTTTCGATCACTTCGCGTTTGATAATCATGGCTGCCCCGTGTAGATAGGGGGTAGGATGGGGGGTATCGTAGCTTCCGTCATCGGGACAGTCGAAACCCAGCATATTGTTGCGCAATGTTATCTTTGTCAGCGGGGTGAATCCTGCAAACTGTATGTGTTGCGGCGGAAAGGCGAAACGTATTTTGGGAGACACGCCTCCGATTTCCGGACGACTTTCCAATCGTTCCACCAGGTAGGCGATTTCATCGGATTCGATATAGGTATCGTTATTGATAAGGAAAATGTATTTGCCTTTTGCTGCACGGATGCCAATGTTGTTGCCACCGGAAAAACCTCCGTTCTGATTGCTGCGGATGCTGATAACCGTTGGGTATAATTCGTGTATTTTGGCAGCTTCATCTTCGCGTGAAGCATTGTCTACCACTATGATTTCATAGCTCACAGACTTCAGCTTTTTGTGCAGTGATTCTATCAGTTCACAGGTGTCTTTGAACCCGTTGTAACAGATGGTAATAAATGATATGTCGGGACTACTGTTTGTCATTCTTGTTCGTTGATTTCGTTATTAGATAGCTGCCGTTCTTTTTCTTCGCTTTCTTCGCTTTCTTCACTTTCTTCTTTTTCTTCACTGATACGCTTGTCGATATGTGGAGCTGCAAAACAGAGTGCAAAGCCTATGTATACGGGCAACTGGTTGGGATACTGCATAATGTCGTTGACATAAGTGGCGATAAAAAATCCGGCATCCATACAGAGCCATGCCGCGACAAGTCCACGCAGACCTTTATTGCGTACTTTAAACATGAGTATCCAGGAGCACCAGGCAAAGAGAATACCGTGTATGGAAAGGTAGAGTATCAGTCCCACAATTCCCGTTTCCACCCATACGCTGACTAGCCAGGAGTCGGGAGGGTAGGGCATCTGCTCTCGCGAATTGAAGTTGCCGGCCTTGGAGAGTCCAATGCCGTAGCCTAACGGTTTCTTTGCCATCAATTCTTTCATCCTTTGCCGGTTTTCGACACGTACCTGATAGGAGGCGTCTTCGGACGGATGGAAAGAGGAGCGCATTTTGTGGATATATTGGTTTCCGCTTCCGATATTGGTGTAACTGAAAAACACGAAAACACTGATAGATATGAATATACCTGCCAATAACGCTTTCCAGTTTTTGGCAATGACGGTTATCATTAACATTCCTCCCATGATGACTCCCATAGCTGCACGGGTTCCCGAAATACCCATTCCGTAAAGTCCCCCGACGGCGATGCAGAGGAAGTAGATGCGTAGCCATTTGGACTCCACAAAGAAGGCGGAGATGGCAAAGACCACAGCGGACATGGCAGCGTGTACTCCGTAGTTTGCTGCGTCGGAGAAGCAGGAGAAATAGCGGATGCCCGACCAGATGATGTGTGTACGCCATCCGCCCAGCACGTGCAGGAAATAGAGGTCTTTGGAGCTGAAACCATAGTTTTTTTGCCAGTAACCTTTTATCGTAAAGATAAGGACGAATACCGACCAGATGATTAATAGCAGCTCGATGTCTTTTTTAGTGCGGACAACGAGCGGAACAACAAAGGCGCATATTAAAGGTATCAGCGCATAAGGTGTAAGGTTGATGTTCCATGCTGCCAGCACGTTGTTGGGATTCAGAATTTCAAGAAGATAGAAGCACAACCAGCCTGTGAACATGTAGGTCATGACGTTCTGACCTGTCTTCCAGTTGGTTTCTTCGCTGTTGCTAAGTTGTATCAAACAGATAACGGTAAACAACAAGATAATTACCATGGAGAATAATCCTACCTTGACATTTACTAACATACCTGCTGCCACCAATACAAACTGTAAAGCAAACAGGATATGGAAAGTTATTATCTTATTATTCGTCATCGTCTTCTTCTTCAGTCTCTTTTGCTTTTCTGCTTAGATTGAATTTGATTTTTTCTGTAAGTGACAATTGGCTGAAACGATAGCTGGCTCTACGCAATAAGGTGTATGGCGGAAGTTGTCCTGTGAAGTCTTCCACTGCTTCACGCTTGGCGTTGGTCAGGCACACACGGAACGGAACATCGTTTTTACCCATTTGTGCCATGAGTTGCTCGCAAAGTTGTTTGTCGATGGTTTTCCATCCGCGGTCTGCCGGACTGACCAGAATGTTGGCATTAGCGTCGTTCAACAGTGCAGTCGGGATATTGCTCGACGACAATGGCGGATAGGCAACGATCAGTATGTCTTCTCCTTGCAGGGTGTAAAAATCGGTAATGTTTTTTGCAAGCAGATATTGAGTAGAATCTGTGTTGAAATCTTCTCCATACGTGATGAATCTCGTATTTAACATCCGGCTTTGCATATATCCGCAGATCAGATTTCCAACGATGTCCTCACCGGAGTTTTCGCTGGTACTGAACAGGTTGATGATAAATACGCCGGGTGACTTCCGCTTCGTTAGGAAGCGGAGTATGGAGTTGCTCAACTCTTTGATAGAAAGTTGGACGTAGGTTTTGGTTAGTCCGCCATAACGGGAAGAAGAGGGGTCGGGAACGGCTCCTATTACCTTAAATCCGGTCACTCGTTTGGTTCGGTTTGCATCACGCAACGTTCTGTCAAGAATCTCAATCAGCAGTAACAAGGCGATGATTATCAGGAAACTACCTATACAAGCGGCAATAACAATCTGCTTGCGGTTGGTAGAGTTGGATGCAATCGGATAGGTAGGTTCATTGAGTACTTTCAATGTGGCAGAAGTCATTTCCAGATTTTTCTTTCTCAACAGGGCTTCGTTGTAGCTCTGCAATACGGTCAGGTAGCTGCGTTCAGTGAAGTTGATGGAGCGTTCTTTTTGCTTGATGGTGGTACCCACAGGGGCAAAAAATACGTAACGGTCGTTCAATTCCTGACGGGCATTTTGTACAATTAGTAGTTCGGCCTTAGCTTTTTCAAACAACAGAGTTTGTTCCAGCCATTGGTCGATGATATTGGTCCGGCTAGCGCCTTCTTTGGTGTATTTATGACTTACGTAGGAAGTGGTTAAATCATTCAATTCTTGTTTAAGTTCGCTCAATCGTTTTTTGTCACCTGTCAGTGATCCGGCATCTTTTTGCTTGGAGTCGCTCATCGCTTCCACTTCCGAGATTTTGCTGGTGATATTGGATGCTTCTCTTAATTTGTCCACAAATTCCATATTCTTGAGCACTTGCTTGGCATTGCTGTCCATGTGCTTTTCCAGTTCTTCGAGCATCGACTTGGTACTGTTGTATGCAAAAAGCGCATCTTGTTCCCGCAGCTCGAATTCTTTACTGATGGCCGCGATTTCTTTCGTTTCATCAAGGTAGTTGATGATACGTTTTTCTACGTTGTATTTAGTTAGGTCTTCTTCTTCCAAATTGAGTTTTTTGCCGATGCGTTTCAACTCTTCCTCAAAGTATTTGATGACTTTGTCGGTCTCTCCGTAACGGATACGGCGGTATTCTTCCACAAATTCGTCCATCAGGATACTTACCGTGTTGTAGGCTATGCCGGGATCGCCGGAAGTATAGCTGATGTCCAGCAAATCACTCGTGAGCCGACGTTGCACTTTGATGTTTTTCAAAGCGTTGTAGCTGTAGAAGGGGTGATTGTAGTAGAACATTTCATAGATGTAGTTACCTTTTTTCGGACGCATATATGCTTCCAGATTGGCAACTGTTTTATCTTCGCTCGATTTGTCGATCAGCTTTAATATTTCCGGTCCATTCGGACTGTTTTTTAAGTGGTTGTAGGTGTAATTGTAGCTAGACGGAGTGATTCCATCGTTGTCATTATCCGGATTTCCTTGGATCAGCACGCGGGCAAATAATCGCAGGAATACTCTTTTCAGAGTGCTCTCGGCTTGCATGATACTTATCAGGTTGTCCATCGAATTTTGTACTGTCGCCCAGTCTGTGCGTTTATCGCTCTCCAGGTTATATCCCGAAGCTACTCCGGTATAAAGTGTTGCTTTCACGTCGTATCCACCTTGCATATGGCGTGTGTAGTAGAAAACGAGTAATGTGAAGATAGCGGTCCCTACCAGTATTAGCCAGCGGTGGCGAAAGAGGGTCCGTATGATAGAAATGATGAAGTTCATATCTTAGTTTTTTTATTTTCTTATGATGGGAGTACGTGAAATAACCTCAAGTATCATTAAGCTCTTTGTCAGCTCAAACTTACTTTTCTCGTATGACTCACGAGCGGTTGACTGCCTTTCTTTGTCGGTAGCCAACTCGGTAGACTCTATCGTTCCATTAGCAAAATTCTTTTCGGATATTTCATATTGCACATTAGCGAGCACCAGACTCTCGCTTCGCATCTGAAGAACTCTCATCTGCGAGGTAGCCATTGCATACATCTCGATAATATTCTTTTTGATTTCGTCGTATTTCACTTCGCGCTCCAGTTCCGCACTCCGCAGTGTGAGTTTTTGTCGGCTGACACGTCCTTTGAGGTCAAACAGATCGTCTAAAGGAATACTTAGACCTGCGCCTACCGTGTAACCGTTCTGTGCCTGGGTGGAGTAGGTGAGGTATGGAGCGACTGCCACGTCCGTAAAAGTGGACTCATTGCCGAACATTCCATATTGATAGCTCCCCCGTAAACTGAAGAAACCTAGAAATGACCATTTCTCTTTTTGGAGTAATTTGCGCTCGATTCTCGCCTTTACGTCCGCCATCTCATAAATGGGGCTGTTCTTGGCATTTTCGAATAAAACGGATAGTGGGGGGAGAACTATTTTACTATAATCTTCTTCACTTAGTTGAGAATAGTCAGACACTTCTTGTGCAACTACACGGGTGGTAGAGACGAATAGAAGTAATAGCCCCGAAAAAAAACATATAAATTGCTTCATAAAAAAATCCTATTATTTGCTCTTGCTGTGTTATAGCTTGCGCAAATATAAGGATTAATTTCATTTATGTGCAGTCTTTTATTATCTATTTTACAATCTTTCGTGTAAATTGTGCACAGATCGTTGCTAAAATGGTATTAGAATGCTTCTGTCATGTTGAAGTAGAACAAATTCTGCTTGTTCACCATGTCTCTTCCGAAGTCGAGGCGTACATTCATACGGGGTTGAACTTCAATGCGTAACCCTAATCCGAGGTTGGGGAGCACGCCTTCTATCTTGCCCGGAGTGGGTCCCATAAATCCGCATCCGCCCCATGCTACGTATCCCACATGGCTCAACATCTTTTTTACCCAGGTGCTTTTGTCTGTATTTATCATCTGACGGTATTCGGCCATCATGACATGCGAGGACTTGTCGCGAAACTGTCCCATGTAGTAACCGCGAAGATCGAAGGGGGTTCCGCTAAGTACGTATTTTGTTAGGGGTACATCTCCGAATGCGTTTTTGCTTTGCACTGTCCAGGCTATCACCTTGCGGCGGCCTACTGTTTTGTATTGGCGGTAGTCGATTTCCAAACGGTAAAAGTTATTATCGCTTCCGAATACCTTATTATACATCATTCCCCGGAAGTCGAGGTAGGTTCCGCTATATGCATTTGCCGGAATATCGCGTGTGTCATACGTCAGCAGGAAACCGAGTCCGGAACTGAAATTTTTGTATCCGCTTTCTGTACCTCCTGCCGCTATATACGAGGATTCGTTAACCATTCCGGCAGCCGGTTTGGTAATTTTATCATAGTTCAAATCGACTTGGGGACCTGCAAAAATGTTGCTCTCTCCCAGACGGAACAGGAACCATGGGTTTACTTGGATGCCGCTGTAACGGTATTCGCTGGTATCTTCTCCACGTTCATAATCTTTATTGGTGGAATAGCCGATGCCATAAAAATTCTCGATTGTATTTTTATATGAGAAAGTTCCGAAGATACGGAAGCGGTCGCCTTTAAAAAAGAGTTGTGGTTTTGTCATCAGGTTCAGCCCGCCTTTGAACATCAAGGCAATGGCCACTGGCACTACCGAACGCCGTTGGGTGGTATCACTCGGATTCATCCGGAACGTCATCAAGGCGCTACCGCCTACCAATACACCGAAGTCCGGTGTGTAGCTGGGACCACCTAATATGTTATAGTGCAAATTTCGTTTTGCTACACGCTGGCGGCGCAACTCGCGCTTTGAAAGGGCAGGAATGGTATCTGACGGGATGTCTTCAATATCTGTAGGAGTAGTATCACTGATAGAAGTTGTAGACCTTTGCAGTTCATCGCTCTTTACTGCCGTACTGTCAGCCGCGGCTGACATCATATTGATGGATGGAAGCATCATCAATATTCCTATTATATATTTCTTCATAATTTCTCTGTGAGGAATTCGACTGCAAAGAAAACTCTTTTATTCCGATTAGTTTTGATATTCTTAGATAATAAATCTAAAAAAGAATCGTATTTTTGCGGAATATGATGTTTTTCGATATGCTGATAAATAAAATCGCATGATTTAATCTCATACATTTAAACCGTATTTATTAGTGTATCATGATCCGTCAGCCTATTAATTAATTACTTATATCAATGAATAAACAGATTTTATCAATTTTTGTTTTATGTGCTTTTTCTTATTCTACACAAGCGCAAGAAGTGAAAGGCGGCATCAGCGACTCCATGATGCAACAAATCAAGCAGAGTTACGCAAACACTCCTACCGACAAGGCTATCCGCAATGCTATCGGTAGCAACGACATTCGTAAACTGGCTCTCAATCAGGATAACCTGAAGGGGATGGATACGCATTTCTCCATCAAAGTGCCTTCCAAAGGTATCACCGATCAGAAATCTTCCGGCCGTTGCTGGCTTTTTACAGGTTTGAATGTGATGCGTGCCAAAGCGATCGCCAAGCATGACCTCGGTTCCTTCGAATTCTCGCAAACTTATCCTTTCTTCTTCGATCAGCTGGAGAAAGCTAATCTCTTTCTGCAAGGTATTATCGACACCAGTAGTAAGCCGATGGATGATAAAATGGTGGAATGGCTCTTCCGCAATCCTTTGAGTGACGGTGGAACATTTACCGGTGTAGCCGATATCGTCAGTAAATACGGGCTTGTTCCCAAAGATGTGATGCCGGAAACCAACAGTAGTGAAAATACTTCCCGTATGGCAGGTCTGATCGCCCTGAAACTTCGTGAACAGGGGCTTCAACTGCGTGATCTCGCTGCGCAAGGTGCTAAACCTGCTGCCCTTGAGAAAACAAAAACAGAGATGTTGAGCACCATCTACCGCATGTTAGTGTTGAATCTCGGTGTTCCTCCTACTGAATTTACCTGGACTGAATATAACGCTAAGGGTGAGCCTGTGTCTACCGAAACTTACACTCCGCTTTCTTTCCTGAAAAAGTATGGTGACGAAAAACTGATTGATAATTATGTCATGTTAATGAACGATCCGAGCCGTGAATATTATAAGTGTTATGAGATAGACTACGACCGCCACCGTTACGACGGCAAAAACTGGACGTATGTCAATCTTCCCATCGAGGATATCAAAGAAATGGCTATTTCTTCTCTCAAGGATAGCACGATGATGTATTTTTCTTGCGATGTAGGTAAGTTCCTGAATTCTGACCGTGGTCTGCTGGATGTCAAAAACTACGACTACGAATCTCTTATGGGTACTTCTTTTGGCATGAACAAGAAGCAACGCATTCAAAGTTTTGCCAGTGGCTCCAGTCACGCCATGACTCTTATGGCTGTCGATCTTGACAAAAACGGGAAACCGACAAAATGGATGGTTGAAAATAGTTGGGGCCCTGCTGCCGGTTATCAGGGTTATCTCATCATGACGGATGATTGGTTTAACGAATATATGTTCCGTCTGGTAGTAGAAACGAAATATGCATCGAAAAAAGCTCTCGAGGTGTTGAAACAGAAGCCTATCCGACTTCCTGCCTGGGATCCTATGTTTGCCGAATAGCTCTTTTTCTTTGCTTCTTACTTTGGTTTCAAGACAAAAGAAAGAAGATATGTGCACGAACACGAAAGGAATTACGGATATTTTTCCGTAATTCCTTTCTTTTTTCCTCCCGAATCCCAATCTTATTTATTACTTTTGCGGCAAATTTATGAAACCATTATTTTATCTAGCATGGCAAATGTAATAAAGTTACGTAAAGGCCTTGACATAAACCTGAAAGGTAAAGCTGCTGAAACGTACGCAACAGTAAAAGAACCGGGGTTCTACGCACTCGTACCCGATGACTTTCCTGGAGTGACGCCTAAGGTAGTCGTGAAAGAGCAGGAGTATGTAATGGCTGGTGGACCCTTGTTTATCGACAAGTATCATCCTGAAGTGAAATTTGTTTCGCCGGTGAGCGGCGTGGTGACGAGTGTTGAACGTGGTGCTCGTCGCAAGGTGTTGAACATCATTGTGGAAGCTGCTGCAGAGCAGGACTATGAAGATTTTGGGAAAAAGAATGTTGCTTCGATGGATGCTGAAGCTGTGAAAACCGCTTTGTTGGAAGCCGGACTTTTCGCGTTTATCAAACAGCGCCCTTATGACATCATTGCTGACCCGACGGTCACTCCGAAAGGAATCTTTGTATCCGCATTCGACACTAATCCGTTAGCTCCGGATTTTGAGTTCGCCCTCAAAGGTGAAGAAACAAACTTCCAGACAGGACTTGATGTTCTTGCCAAACTGGCAAAAACCTACCTGAATATCAGTGTGAAACAGAACGCTGCTGCACTGACACAGGCTAAGAACGTTACAATCACCGCTTTCGACGGACCGAACCCTGCTGGTAATGTAGGTGTTCAGATCAACCATCTCGACCCCGTATCTAAGGGAGAAACGGTATGGACTATTGATCCGCAAGCCGTAATCTTCATCGGTCGCCTTTTCAATACAGGCCATGTGGATTTCACCCGTACAGTAGCTGTGACAGGTTCCGAAGTGTTGAAACCTGCATACTGCAAACTCCAGGTAGGCGCATTGCTCACCAACGTGTTTGCCGGCAATGTAACAAAAGACAAAGACTTACGCTATATCAGCGGTAACGTACTGACAGGAAAGCAAGTATCTCCGAACGGATTCTTGGGCGCATTCCACAGCCAACTGACTGTTATCCCCGAAGGTGACGACATTCACGAAATGCTCGGATGGATCATGCCGCGCTTCAACCAGTTCAGTGCCAACCATTCTTATTTCAGCTGGTTGATGGGTAAGAAGGAATATGCGTTGGATGCCCGCATCAAAGGTGGCGAACGTCACATGATTATGTCGGGTGAATATGATAGGGTATTCCCGATGGATATCCTGCCCGAATATCTGATTAAAGCAATCATCGCCGGTGACATCGACCGTATGGAAGCACTTGGCATCTATGAAGTGGCTCCTGAAGATTTCGCTCTTTGCGAATTCGTCTGCTCTTCGAAGATGGAACTGCAACGCATCGTTCGTGCCGGACTTGATATGCTCCGTTCGGAAATGGCGTAAGAGAATTAAAAATTAAAGATTAAAAATTAAAAAATGATAGTTGAGACTTTGTGAAATCGTCTTCTGGTAAACACAGCATAGTTATTTCTCAATTCTCAATTTTCAATTCTCAATTTAATAAATGAAAGCGTTAAGAAATTATCTCGATAAGATAAAGCCGAACTTTGAAGAGGGCGGCAAATTCCACGCATTCCAGTCGGTGTTTGACGGCTTCGAAACATTCCTGTTCGTGCCCAACAAGACTGCGAAAACGGGAACGCACATACATGACGCAATTGATAGCAAGCGCATCATGTCGATTGTGGTTATTTCGTTGGTACCGGCTTTGCTGTTCGGTATGTATAATGTAGGTTACCAGCATTTCACTCACACGGGTGCTACTGGCAGCTTTATCGAAATGTTTGCATACGGATTTCTGGCAGTACTGCCTAAAATTATCGTATCTTATGTAGTAGGTTTGGGTATTGAGTTCGTGGTAGCTCAATGGAAGAAAGAAGAAATACAGGAGGGATTCCTCGTTTCCGGTATCTTGATCCCGATGATCGTTCCGGTAGACTGTCCGCTGTGGATTCTTGCCGTAGCTACTGCATTCTCTGTTATCTTCGCAAAAGAAGTATTCGGTGGTACAGGTATGAACGTTTTCAACGTTGCGTTGATTACTCGTGCATTCTTGTTCTTCGCATATCCGACTAAGATGTCCGGTGACGCCGTTTGGGTGTCAGGCGACAGCATCTTTGGTCTGGGACAAAGCGTAGACGGACTTACCGTTGCTACTCCGCTGGGACAAGCTGCTACATCCGGTAGTGTTCCTGCATTCAACATGGATATGATTACAGGTCTGATTCCGGGTTCGATCGGTGAAACCAGTGTGATCGCTATTCTGATTGGTGCGGTTATCTTGCTTTGGACAGGCGTTGCTAGTTGGAAGACTATGATTTCCGTATTTGTCGGTGGTGCATTTATGGCATGGGTATTCAACTCAATCGGCATGGAAAACAATACAATGGCTCAAATGCCTTGGTACGAACACCTCGTTCTCGGTGGTTTCTGCTTCGGTGCCGTGTTTATGGCTACTGACCCTGTGACTTCCGCACGTACGGAAAGAGGTAAATATATCTTCGGATTCCTGATCGGTGTGATGGCTATCATTATCCGCGTACTGAATCCGGGTTATCCGGAAGGTATGATGCTTGCCATCCTGCTGATGAACATCTTCGCTCCGCTGATTGACTACTGTGTAGTACAGGGTAACATCAGCCGTCGCGAAAAACGCGCTATCAAGTCTAACCAATAAATACCGAAAGAAAATGAATACGAATAGTAATAGTTATACTATCATTTATGCTTCGGTAATGGTTATTATCGTAGCATTCCTGCTGGCATTCGTTAGTTCTTCATTGAAATCTACACAAGATAAGAATGTGCAGTTGGACACTAAGAAACAGATTCTCGCTGCACTGAACATTAAAAATGTGGAGGATGCGGATGCTGAATATAAGAAATATGTGAAAGGGGACATGCTGATGAACGTAGACGGTACGCTGACTGAAAATACAGGTGAATTTGCTACCAACTACGAGAAAGAAGCGAAAGAACAACAACGTCTGCACGTGTTTGTATGCGAAGTGGACGGTCAGACTAAATATGTGGTTCCTGTTTATGGTGCCGGTCTTTGGGGTGCTATCTGGGGATATGTTGCACTGAACGAGGATAAAGATACCGTTTACGGTACTTACTTCTCACACGCTAGTGAAACTCCGGGTTTGGGTGCTGAAATTGCAACCGAAATGTTCCAACAGGAATTTGTAGGCAAGAAGACTTTGGAGAATGGCTCTGTTGCTTTGGGTGTTGTAAAACACGGTAAAGTGGAGAAAGCTGATTATCAAGTGGATGGTATCTCTGGTGGTACAATCACTTCTGTAGGTGTAGACGCCATGCTGAAGACTTGCCTGAATAGTTACTTGAGTTTTTTAACTAAATAATAAGGAGGAGAAAGATAGAATATGGGACAACTGTTTTCAAAGAGAAATAAAGAAGTATTCTCTGCTCCGTTGGGAATTGATAACCCGGTAACCGTACAGGTGCTCGGTATCTGTTCTGCACTTGCTGTTACTGCAAAACTGGAGCCTGCTATTGTAATGGGACTTTCGGTAACAGTGATTACTGCATTTTCTAACGTCGTTATTTCATTGTTGCGCAAAACCATTCCTAACCGTATCCGTATCATCGTTCAGTTGGTAGTGGTAGCCGCTCTGGTAACTATTGTAAGTGAAGTTTTGAAAGCGTATGCTTATGATGTAAGTGTTCAGCTTTCTGTATATGTAGGTTTGATTATCACCAACTGTATCCTGATGGGACGTCTGGAAGCATTTGCCATGCAGAACGGTCCTTGGGAGTCTTTCCTTGATGGTCTGGGCAACGGTTTGGGATATGCCAAGATTTTGATTATCGTTGCTTTCTTCCGCGAACTGCTTGGATCGGGAACATTGCTCGGTTTCAATATCCTGAACTACGAACCTATCCAGAATATTGGATACGTAAATAACGGTTTGATGTTGATGCCGCCGATGGCATTGATTATCGTAGCTTGCATTATATGGTATCAACGTGCACGTCACAAAGAACTGCAAGAAGAAAGTAATTAATTCTTCATTCTTAATTCTTAATTAAAAGATATGGAACATTTATTAAGTTTATTCGTCCGCTCTATCTTTGTGGACAACATGATATTCGCATTCTTCCTGGGTATGTGCTCATACCTGGCTGTTTCGAAGAATGTGAAGACTGCCGTAGGACTGGGTGTTGCTGTGACTTTCGTGTTACTGGTGACGCTTCCGGTGAACTACTTGTTGCAAACCAAAGTGCTGGCTGCTAACGCTATCATTGAAGGTGTCGACCTTAGTTTCTTGAGCTTTATTCTTTTCATTGCCGTTATTGCCGGTATCGTGCAATTGGTGGAGATGGTGGTAGAACGCTTCACTCCGTCACTGTACGCTTCGCTGGGTATCTTCCTGCCGTTGATTGCCGTTAACTGTGCTATCATGGGTGCTTCTCTGTTCATGCAACAGCGTATCAACCTTGGTCCGAGCGACCCGAAATATATCGGTGATGTATGGGATGCTCTCTCTTATGCATTAGGTTCCGGTATCGGTTGGTTGCTGGCTATCGTAGGTCTGGCTGCTATCCGCGAGAAAATGGCTTACTCTGATGTGCCTGCTCCGTTGAAAGGTTTGGGTATCACATTTATCACTGTAGGTTTGATGGCAATCGCATTTATGTGTTTCTCTGGTTTGAACATCTAAAAAGAAAGGAATAAGACAATGGATATGAATTTAATATTAGCGAGCATTGGGGTATTCCTTGCGGTTATTCTGTTGCTTGTTGTAATCTTGTTGGTTGCCAAGAATTTCCTGGTACCATCAGGAGACGTGAAACTGACAATCAACGGCGAAAAGGAATTGGAAGTGGCTTCCGGTTCTACTTTGCTCAATACGCTGTCTGTAAACGGAGTATTCCTGTCATCCGCTTGTGGTGGTAAGGGTTCTTGCGGACAGTGCAAATGCCAGGTGCTCGAAGGTGGTGGAGAAATCCTGCCTTCTGAAGTACCTCACTTCAGCCGTAAACAGCAACAAGACCACTGGCGTCTGGGCTGTCAGGTGAAAGTGAAAGGTGATATGGCTATTAAGATCGACGAATCTATCCTGGGTGTGAAAGAGTGGGAGTGCGAAGTAATCTCTAACAAGAACGTGGCTACGTTTATTAAAGAGTTTATCGTTGCTCTGCCTAAAGGCGAACACATGGACTTTGTCCCGGGCTCTTATGCACAGATTAAGATTCCTAAATTCTCAATGGATTATGACAAGGATATTGATAAGAGTTTGATCGGTGACGAATATTTGCCTGCATGGGAGAAATTCGGTTTGCTGGGCTTGAAATGTAAGAATGACGAAGAAACAATTCGTGCTTATTCTATGGCCAACTATCCTGCTGAAGGTGACCGTATCATGTTGACAGTACGTATCGCTACTCCGCCGTTCAAACCGAAAGATCAGGGTCCTGGATTTATGGATGTAATGCCGGGTATCGCTTCTTCTTATATCTTCACGCTGAAACCGGGTGATAAGGTGATAATGAGCGGTCCTTACGGAGACTTCCATCCGATTTTGGATTCTAACAAGGAAATGATGTGGATTGGTGGTGGTGCCGGTATGGCTCCGTTGCGTGCACAAATCATGCACTTGACTAAGACGTTGCACGTTACTGATCGTAAGATGTCTTATTTCTACGGTGCTCGTGCGCTGAATGAAGTGTTCTATCTGGAAGATTTCTTGCAAATCGAAAAGGATTTCCCGAACTTTACTTTCCATCTGGCACTCGACCGTCCGGATCCTGCTGCTGATGCTGCAGGTGTGAAGTATACTCCGGGATTCGTTCACAACGTAATCTACGAAACTTACCTGAAGAATCACGAAGCTCCTGAAGATATTGAATACTATATGTGTGGTCCTGGCCCGATGTCGAAAGCTGTTGAGAAGATGCTCGACGATCTTGGCGTTCCGGCACAGAACCTGATGTTCGATAACTTCGGAGGATAATTCGCGGAAGAGAACAACCGGTCGGTAAAATGACCGGAAAGAATCTATCAAACAGGGCGGGAAATCTGAAAAGCAGTAGTGCTTCTTAGATTTCCCGCTTCTTTTTTAGGGTATTCCATGATGTCTTTACGCTATGTTTTCTATCTATTTTATGTCTGTTTAAAAGATAGTTCTCCTTTTTTATCTGTACTTATCTATTATATTCGTATATTTGACTACACAATAAAATTATTAAAATACAATAGGTTATGGAATATCATCGTATATCTTTCATTCACAATGATACAGAGTATTCATTTGTTAAAGCAATGAGTTCGAACTTAACGGGATATGCATTAGTAACGGCTTGTAGGGCAGAAGTAACCATTTATATGAAAGAGAACAACCTGAAAGGTTATTATATATTGACCGGAATGGCTAAAGTTTGATTGTATTTTTGTCTCCGTACCCTTTCCTTTTTGTATCTTTGCCTCCATGTTAGAGAAAAATGAAATTATACAAGCGGCTCTCCGCAATTTGAAGATTGAAGAGCTGAATCCGATGCAGGAAGCATCACTTGAACAAGCTACCGGAAGAAAAGACGTTATACTGTTGTCACCGACAGGATCGGGCAAGACATTGGCTTATCTGTTACCTTTGCTCCTTACCCTAAAACCGAATGATGACAGCGTGCAGGTACTGATTCTGGTTCCTTCACGTGAGTTGGCATTGCAAATAGACTCTGTGTTCAAAGCAATGGGGACTTCCTGGAAAACCTGTTGTTGTTATGGTGGACATCCTATCGCTGAAGAAAAGAAGAGTATAGTGGGTAATCACCCTGCTATCATCATCGGTACTCCGGGACGTATCACCGACCATTTGTCGAAAGGTAATTTCAATCCCGAAACCATCGAGACTTTAATTATCGATGAGTTTGACAAATCTTTGGAGTTTGGTTTCCATGATGAAATGGCAGAGATTATCACGCAACTTCCGGGATTAAAAAAACGTATATTGCTTTCGGCTACCGATGCTGAAGAAATTCCTGAATTTACAGGATTGAACCGCACGGTGAAGTTGGACTTCCTTTCGGACGCTTCTGAAGAGCAGGAGTCCCGCTTGAAACTGATGAAGGTGCTTTCTCCTTCCAAAGATAAGATTGATACTTTATATAATCTGCTTTGTACATTGGGAAGCAGTTCAAGCATCGTATTCTGTAATCATCGGGATGCAGTGGATCGTGTGCATCAGTTATTGGCGGATAAAAAACTGTCTGCGGAACGTTTTCATGGTGGTATGGAACAGCCGGACCGCGAACGTGCGCTCTACAAATTCCGTAACGGCAGTTGTCATGTGTTGATTTCTACCGATTTGGCTGCACGTGGACTGGATATTCCGGAGGTGGGACATATTGTTCATTATCATTTGCCGGTGAATGAAGAAGCTTTTACGCACCGCAATGGACGAACGGCACGTTGGGATGCTACCGGAACGTCCTATCTGATTTTGCATGCCGAAGAGAAACTTCCTCCGTATATCCCGGAAGATATGGAAACAGTTGTGTTGCCTGAAAATCCTCCCCGTCCTCCGAAATCGGTTTGGGCTACCATTTATATAGGTAAAGGGAAAAAGGAGAAACTTAGCCGGATAGATATTGCCGGATTCTTATATAAAAAAGGAAATCTGGCCCGTGAAGATGTCGGAGCGATTGACGTCAAAGAACATTATGCTTTTGTCGCTGTTCGCCGGGCTAAGGTGAAGCAACTCTTGAATCTGATTCAGGGGGAGAAAATCAAAGGAATGAAGACTATTATAGAAGAAGCGAAGTAAAGATCTTTTCTGTAAGATACCTTACTTGACATCTATGGATAACAAAATGGTGTATATATCCTGTATAAACCAATAAAAAGAAAGGAAAATCTGCTTTAAAACAGTATTTTTATAAGGAAAGATTTGTGCGGCGGAAATAAATTCGTAAATTCGCAAGGTCAAAAGACAAAAGTAACGAAATTGTTAAACCAAAAACAAACTTCAAATGAAAAAGCATAATTTCAATGCAGGACCTTCCATTCTTCCGCGTGAGGTGATAGAGGATACAGCGAAGGCTATTTTAGATTTCAACGGCTCTGGTCTCTCTTTGATGGAAATCAGCCACCGCGCCAAAGACTTCCAACCTGTGGTTGACGAAGCAGAGGCATTATTCAAGGAATTACTCAATATCCCCGAAGGCTATTCGGTACTGTTCCTGGGTGGAGGTGCTAGTATGGAGTTCTGCATGGTTCCTTATAACTTCCTGGAAAAAAAAGCTGCTTACCTGAACACTGGTGTATGGGCTAAGAAAGCAATGAAAGAAGCTAAAGGGTTTGGCGAAGTTGTAGAAGTTGCTTCCTCTGCTGAAGCTACATATACTTATATCCCAAAAGATTATACAATCCCGACAGACGCAGATTATTTCCACATTACTACTAACAACACAATTTACGGTACAGAATTGAAGAAAGACCTCGATTCTCCGGTTCCGATGATTGCCGATATGTCTTCTGATATTTTCTCACGTCCGATCGACGTTTCTAAATATATCTGTATCTATGGTGGTGCACAAAAGAATCTGGCTCCTGCGGGTGTTACATTCGTTATCGTTAAGAATGACGCTGTAGGTAAGGTTTCTCGTTACATCCCGTCAATGCTGAACTATCAGACACACATTGATAACGGTTCTATGTTCAATACTCCTCCGGTAGTGCCTATTTATGCTGCATTGCTGAACCTGCGCTGGATCAAAGCACAGGGTGGTGTGAAAGAAATGGAACGTCGTGCCATCGAAAAGGCTGATATGTTGTATGCTGAAATCGATCGTAACAAAATGTTTGTTGGTACTGCTGCCAAAGAAGACCGTTCACGCATGAATATCTGTTTCGTAATGGCTCCTGAATACAAGGAATTTGAAGCGGACTTCTTAAAGTTTGCTACTGAAAGAGGCATGGTAGGTATCAAAGGACACCGTTCTGTAGGTGGTTTCCGTGCATCTTGCTACAATGCTCTGCCGAAAGAAAGCGTACAGGCTTTGATCGACTGCATGCAGGAATTTGAAAAACTTCATTAATAATATTTTCACCACAGATTACACAGACGGACGCAGATTTTTTAATTCTGTGAGAATCTGGGTAATCTGTGGTGAGTCTTTATAAACAGAATTAGATTATGAAAGTACTTGTAGCTACTGAAAAACCGTTTGCTAAAGTTGCAGTAGATGGTATCCGTAAAGAAATAGAAGCAGCTGGATTTGAGCTTGCTTTACTTGAGAAATATACTGATAAGGCTCAATTGCTGGATGCAGTAAAAGATGCTAATGCTATCATTATCCGTAGCGATATTGTTGATGCAGAGGTGCTGGATGCTGCTAAAGAATTGAAAATCGTAGTCCGTGCCGGTGCAGGATATGACAATGTGGACCTGGCTGCTGCCACTGCTCACAATGTATGTGTGATGAATACTCCGGGACAGAACTCTAATGCTGTTGCCGAACTTGCTTTGGGTATGATGGTATATGCTGTCCGTAACTTCTATAACGGAACTTCCGGTACGGAATTGATGGGCAAGAAATTGGGTATTCATGCTTATGGAAACGTAGGTCGCAATGTAGCTCGTGTTGCCAAAGGTTTCGGAATGGAAGTGTATGCTTATGATGCATTTTGTCCGAAAGAAGTAATTGAAAAAGATGGTGTGAAAGCACTTGATTCTGCAGAAGAATTGTATAAGACTTGTCAGGTGGTATCTCTTCATATTCCGGCAACTGCCGAAACAAAGAACTCTATCAATTATGCTCTGTTGAAAGATATGCCGAAAGGTGCTATGTTGGTAAACACTGCCCGTAAGGAAGTGATTAATGAAGCAGAACTGATTAAATTGATGGAAGATCGTGCAGACTTCAAATATATCACAGATATCATGCCTGCTGCTAACGCAGAGTTTGCAGAAAAGTTTGCCGGACGTTATTTCTCAACTCCCAAGAAGATGGGGGCTCAAACTGCTGAAGCAAATATCAATGCCGGTATTGCTGCCGCTCAACAAATTGTTGGCTTCTTGAAAGATGGTTGCGAGAAATTTAGAGTAAACAAATAAGATTCTGAATAAGTCAGCCGGATTTTTTAGGATAACTATGGTAGTATCTGAATAAAAACAATCCGTTGCAGAATGTCTTTTTTAGAAATAAGTAGTATATTTGAGCCACAGATTTTCAAGAAGTCTGTGGCTTTAATTTTTTACATATAAAATACTAATATCATGGCAATAATCAAACCTTTCAAGGGCATTCGTCCTCCGCAAGACCTCGTAGAACAGGTCGCTTCACGTCCTTATGATGTATTGAATTCTGAAGAAGCCCGCGCAGAAGCGGAAGGTAACGAGAAGTCTCTTTATCATATTATTAAACCGGAAATAGATTTCCCTGTTGGTACGGATGAACATGACGAACAGGTGTATACTAAAGCTGCCGAGAATTTCCAACTGTTTCAGGACAAAGGCTGGTTGGTGCAGGATAAGATGGAAAACTATTATATCTATGCCCAGACGATGAACGGGAAAACACAATATGGGTTGGTAGTCGGTGCTTATGTCCCGGATTATATGAACGGGGTTATCAAGAAGCATGAGCTTACCCGTCGTGACAAGGAAGAGGATCGTATGAAACATGTACGTGTGAACAACGCTAATATTGAACCGGTTTTCTTTGCTTATCCTGACAATGAGAAGTTGGATGTTATAATAAAGAAATATACAGCAAATAAGCCGGTTTATGACTTTATCGCTCCGGGTGATGGCTTTGGACATACTTTCTGGATTGTCGACCAGGATGCAGATATTGCTACCATTACTGCCGAATTTGCTAAAATGCCAGCTCTTTATATTGCTGACGGGCATCACCGTTCTGCCGCAGCTGCATTGGTGGGAGCGGAGAAAGCAAGATTGAACCCAAATCATCGCGGTGATGAAGAATATAATTACTTTATGGCTGTTTGCTTCCCGGCAAATCAGTTGACTATCATTGACTACAACCGTGTAGTGAAAGATCTTAATGGTTTGACTCCCGAACAATTCTTGGCTGCACTTGATAAAAACTTTGTAGTAGAAGAGAAAGGAGCGGACATCTATAAACCGTCCGGCTTGCATAATTTTTCACTCTATTTGGGTGGTAAATGGTATAGCTTGACTGCTAAGGCCGGTACGTATAATGATAACGATCCTATTGGCGTGCTTGATGTTACAATCTCTTCTAACTTGATTTTGGATGAAGTTTTAGGTATAAAGGATCTGCGTTCTGATAAACGTATTGATTTTGTCGGTGGTATCCGTGGATTGGGAGAGCTCAAGAAGCGTGTGGATAGCGGTGAAATGAAAGTGGCTTTGGCTCTCTATCCTGTGTCTATGAAACAGTTGATGGATATTGCAGATACAGGCAATATTATGCCGCCGAAGACTACTTGGTTTGAACCGAAACTTCGTTCGGGACTGGTGATTCATAAGTTAGATTAAAAAATATCTGTTAGATGATGCGAAAATCATTGTTGATAGAGACTATATCAGTAGATGTGACGTTTGATTGATGTAGAAAAAATAGTGACGGGATATGCCCGGGATAGTGACGGTATCGTTGTGGTATACCGTCACTATTTTTATTGGATAGCGTCACTATTTTTAATTCCCCCAACTGCCTATCATCGATAAGTGGAACATTAATATTTCCAAATGATAGATTGACTTTTCTCATTAAAGACGTATCTTTGCAACATGACTGCTGAAGATACTTATAAAACCATCATTGAGCCTTCCGAAGGTATTTATACGGAAAAACGAAGCAAGTTCATTGCTATAGCCCTTCCTGTGCGTACTCTCGATGAGATAAAGATGCATCTTGAAACGTATCAGAAAAAGTATTATGATGCACGGCATGTATGCTATGCTTATATGTTGGGAGCTGCACGAAAGGATTTCCGTGCCAATGACAACGGAGAACCTTCCGGAACAGCGGGTAAACCCATTCTCGGACAGATAAACTCGAATGAACTGACGGATATACTGATTATAGTAGTTCGTTATTTTGGAGGAATCAAGTTGGGGACAAGTGGATTGATCGTTGCTTACAAGGCCGCTGCTGCCGAAGCTATTGCTGCTGCTACCATTATAGAAAAGACGGTAGATGAGGATGTGACGGTAATGTTTGAATATCCTTTTATGAATGATGTCATGCGCATTGTGAAAGAAGAGGAACCGGAGATTCTGAATCAGTCGTATGATATGGATTGTAGCATGACATTGCGGATTCGTCGTTCGATGATGCCTAAGTTGCGTGCACGTTTGGAGAAGGTGGAGACAGCGCGGATTCTTGATGATGAGAATATTTTGTAGGTAAAGTATTAGAAGTAGTAATAGAGATAGAGAGTGGATCGCATGATAAATAAATGTCACATAATTTTTAGTCTGTTTTTAAGTTCCTTTGTATGGATAAGCGTTCAGGCGCAAGCACAAATACAGGAAACTCAAAAACTGGCTCCTAATAATATTCCTGTTCCGTGGTATTCGCAGAAAATCGCAGGATGCCCTTACTCGCATTGCTCTCTGGCTTCTTCGTTAATGGTCTTTGATTATTTTAAGGGAATGACGGCTGATACACAACGTACAGCCCAGGATGCAGAAAAGAAACTGATTGAATATCAGCGGAACTACTTTCTGAAAAAACGTGCTCCATTCCGTCGCCGTACTTCAATAGGGCAGGGAGGATATTATTCTTTTGAGATTGATTCGTTGACACGTTATTATGAAAACATGATAAGTGCCGAACATTTCCAGCAGAAAGATTACCGGATATTGAAAGATTATATTGATCGTGGCATTCCTGTGCTTGTGAATGTGAGATATACAGGTGCAGTTCGTGGTTTGCGTCCCGGTCCGAGAGGGCACTGGATGGTGCTTCGTGGCATTGATGATAAACATGTGTGGGTGAATGATCCCGGACGTTCGCCGGAGATGCGGACTAAAGGAGAAAATATCTGTTATCCTATTAAGAAACAGCCGGGTAACCCTTCTTATTTTGATGGTTGTTGGACGGGACGATTTATCATAGTCACTCCCAGAGAATGGGTACGAAACTCCCTGTTTGCACAAGTAGGCAAGCTCCCTCCATTGGAGGAGGTGACTCATATAGTTCCTCCGGTTGTGTCGTCTGTAATATCAGTAGTAGAATTAAGATAAAACATTTGTGGTAAAATAAAGAAGAACAAAAATATATGGCATTTGAAGCAACCAAAAAAGAATGGTGCGAACTCTATTCTTTCTTTCGTCTCTTAGCAGATGGAAAAGTAGTGTTAGGCACAGCAGAAGCAAAGGCGGGAGATACATTTTGGCCTGTTGCAATGATTCAACGGGAAGAACATGATGGGACACGTCAGTATTATATTGAAGAAGATACGATTCGTATAGAAGGAGAGAATGGGAGTAAGTCCATGCCTCGTGAAGATTTTGGTATTGTAGCTGATCTGATATTGCAGGCTGTGAAATCTTCTTCGGAAAATGATGTTGCTTCTCCGGAAGGAGTAGAAGAGTTTTTAGACGAAGTTGCCATTTTCGATTTGGAAGCAAAAACAGAAGATCGCACAGATTTTTCCATTGCATTTTGGCATCCGAAAGCTCCGTTAAAAGGTTTCAATGTCCGTTCACGGTTGGGCGTAATGAATCCGTTGTTGGACGGAGGACGTGCAGCGAATCTTAAACTGGAACAGAGTGGAGTCAAATTTGCCACTCCAACAGTGAATAAAATCAATGCTTTGCCTGAATCTCTGAATGAAGTTGCCGAACGGATGATGATGATCGAACGTTTGGGTGGCATACTTAAATACGCTGATGTAGCCGACCGCGTGTTCCGCAGTAATCTTTTGATGATTGATCTGCATTTTCCACGTGTATTGACAGAAATGGTTCGTATCATGCATTTGGATGGTATCTCCCGTATTAGTGAGTTGACGGAAGTTATCAAACAAGTGAATCCGTTGAAGATTAAAGATGAACTCATCAATAAGCATAAGTTCTATGAATTTAAGATGAAACAGTTCTTGATGGCATTAGCATTGGGAATGCGTCCTGCTAAAATTTATAATGGATTGGATTCGGCTGTGGAAGGTATTCTGTTGGTGGATGGAAGTGGAGAAGTGCTCTGTTATCATAAATCGGAAAAGCAAATAATGGAGGATTTCTTGTTTCTAAATACCCGTTTAGAAAAAGGATCTTTAGAGAAAGATAAATACGGGTTTCTGGAGAGAGAGAATGGAATCTATTATTTCAAACTGAATGCAAAGATTGGGCTGGTCAAACGGTAGAAAAGTACAAGGTATTGATTGCAGTCAAACTAATAATGATGACATACTTATATAAAATACTTGTTATCCATGAAAACAAATGAAGTTTTAGAGAACATTAAAGCACGCCGTAGCGTACGGGCTTATACTGACCAGCAAGTTTTAGAAGAGGATTTGCAGGCTATTTTGGAAGCTGCAACTTATGCACCGAGTGGAATGCATCTGGAAACATGGCATTTTACAGCTATTCAAAATATGGATAAGTTGACAGAACTGAATGAACGGATTAAAGGGGCTTTTGCAAAAAGCGACGATTCTCGTTTGCAGGAACGTGGACATAGCAAGACTTATTGTTGCTATTATCATGCTCCGACTTTAGTGATTGTATCTAATGAACCTACTCAATGGTGGGCTGGTATGGATTGTGCCTGTGCCATAGAAAATATGTTCCTGGCTGCCCAATCTTTAGGTATCGGCTCTTGTTGGATCAATCAGCTGGGGACAACATGTGATGATCCGGAGGTTCGTGAATTTATTACTGCTTTAGGTGTTCCTGCCAATCATAAAGTCTACGGTTGTGTAGCTTTGGGTTATCCTGATTCGAAGATTCCAATAAAAGAGAAAAAGGTGAAGGCTAATACAATAACTATCGTTAGATAGAATACAGCCTCTTGTCTGATAAAAATAATTCCGGGACTTAACGTATGTGAGTCCCGGAATTATTTTTGTGAGGTGATTCTTTAAGAGACAGTGCTCTGGAAATCGCTTTGGATAAGTTCCTTTTTACTCGAAAGTACCATAACGGGTGGGGAGTAGCTTACGGTCTCCCAAGGTGTTATCTACGCGAGCTACATTTATCCAGAATTTATTGTCACGTACACTTTCTATAGGATAAGCTGCTTTCTCGCGTGTATATGAGTGTTCCCAACGATCACTTACAATTTCATATTCCGGATGAGGAGCATTAATCAATACATTATCATCTTTATCCGCTTCGCCATTCTTCACTTCTTGAATTTCTTTCCAGATATTCAGCATGACATCTACGAAATTGTCTAGTTCTGCCAGACTTTCACTTTCTGTCGGTTCAATCATCAACGTACCGTGGACGGGGAAGGAGAGAGTAGGAGCATGATAACCGTAATCCATCAGGCGTTTAGCAATATCATTCTCCGAGATGCCTGCTTCTTCATGTACTTTCCGGCATTCCAGAATCATTTCGTGTCCCACGAAACCGTTGGCTCCCCGATAAACAACTCCATACGTATCTTTCAGACAAGTAGCTAGATAATTAGCATTTAGGATCGCAATTTTAGTTGCCTGTGTCAGTCCTTCTGTACCCATCATGCGGATATATCCGTATGTGATAGGCAGAATACCTGCACTGCCGAATGGAGCTGCCGATACTTGATTTTGTGAATTGCCGAAGATTCCGTGTCCGGGAAGGAAAGGAACCAGATGTTCGGCTACGCAGATAGGACCGACTCCCGGACCTCCGCCACCATGAGGGGAAGCGAATGTTTTATGAAGATTCAAGTGACAGACATCCGCACCGATGAATCCCGGATTAGTTAATCCTACCTGTGCATTCATGTTGGCTCCGTCCATATATACTTGTGCACCACAGGCGTGAATGATGTCGCAAATCTCTTTTATCTCGGTCTCGAAGATACCATGTGTAGAAGGATAAGTAATCATCAGTGCAGCCAATTCATCTTTATTCTCTTCAGCTTTTGCACGTAGGTCAGCCATTTCTACATTCCCTTGCTCGTCGCATGCACAGGTGACAGTTACGAAACCTGCCTGTATAGCAGACGCAGGATTTGTTCCGTGAGCCGAAGCCGGAATCAAGACTTTGTTCCGGTGTCCCTGACCGATACTTTCGAGATAGGCACGAATCACACGAAGGCCTGCATATTCTCCCGCGGCACCCGAATTGGGTTGTAGGCTGACTCCTGCAAATCCGGTGATAATTTTCAAATCTTCACTTAGGTTCTTGATTAATTCACGATAACCTTCTGCCTGGTCTTCCGGAACCAGCGGGTGCATACCCATAAACTCGGGACGGCTTAAAGGCAACATTTCTGCGGCTGCATTCAGCTTCATTGTACATGAACCGAGGGAAATCATGGATTGTGCAAGAGAAATATCTTTGCGGTCCAGACGTTTGATGTAACGCATCATCTCTGTTTCCGTGTGATACTTGCTGAATACTTCATGTGTCAGGAAAGGAGTTGTACGTTTTAAATCCTTGTCGATGTTGTTTCTTTCCGGAATGTCGTCTACTTTCTGGTAATCTTTTCCGGCGGCAATGGCAAAAATCGAGAGCAACACATTGGCAGCTGCCACATCTGTTGTTTCGTCAATGCTGAAACCAACATTGCCATTTTCATAATAGCGCAGATTAACTTCTTTGGTAAGTGCTATCGTGCGGATTTGCTGTGCCGAAACGTGCTCGGGCAATTCGAAACGTAAGGTGTCAAAGTATTGAGCGTTGACTTGTGTATATCCGCATTTCTTTAATTGCTTTTCAAGAAATACAGTAATGCTGTGTATACGTGATGCAATTGTAGTGATACCCTCCTGACCGTGATAAACGGCGTAAAAGCCTGCCATAGTAGCTAATAATGCTTGTGCGGTACAGATATTTGAAGTTGCTTTTTCCCGTTTGATATGTTGTTCACGTGTCTGTAAAGCCATTCGGTAGCAGAGTTTGCCATATTTGTCTTTAGACCATCCGATAATTCGTCCCGGCATATTCCGCTTGTATTCGTCTTTGGTAGCAAAGAAAGCAGCCGATGGACCGCCATAGAACATTGGGGTACCCAAGCGTTGTGTGGTTCCGAATACAATATCTGCTCCCCATTCTCCCGGAGGAGTTAGCAGGGCGAGACTTAAAATATCAGCGGCAACAGCTACTTTGCAGTCTGCGGCATGTGCTTTTTCGGTAAATTCAGAATAGTCCTCTACGTTTCCATGTGAGTTCGGATATTGCAGAATACAGGCAAACACTTCCGGTGAAGGTTCAAAATCTTTATATTTACCTACATGTAGTTCGATGCCTTGAGGTACGGCACGTGTAGTCATGACAGCTAATGTTTGCGGAAAAATATTTTCGTCTACGAAGACTACGTTCGCATTGGCTTTCTGTTGCGCGCGGGAGCGTAAGGCATACATCATGCTTACGGCTTCGGCGGCGGCAGTTGCTTCGTCCAGAAGTGAGCAGTTGGCGAGTGGCATGGCAGTAAGATCACATACGGCTGTCTGGAAATTCATCAATGCTTCCAGACGTCCTTGCGATACCTCTGTCTGGTACGGAGTGTAAGAAGTATACCATACTGGGTTTTCGAATACATTCCGCTGGATAACGGCGGGAGTGATCGTGTTGTACCATCCCAAACCGATATACGTGGTATATAGTTTGTTTTTAGCTGCCAGTTCAGCGATGTGTTTTCCAAATTCATATTCCGTCAGAGGACTAGTCAATGCAAGCGGCTCTTTCAGCCGTATATTGGCGGGAATTGTCTGATTAATCAGTTCGTCCAGTGAGTTCACGCCAATTTTGCGGAGCATTATGGCTGTATCTTGTTCATTGATGCCGATGTGACGGCTAGCTAACAAATCGGTTTTCATAATAATCAAGTATTAAATTAAGTATCAAGTATTAAGTATTACTGCGGTTAATGGGCGGTTCGCCTTGTTAATACCTAATACTTGATACTTAATATTTATTTTTTATTATCTAAAAAATGGGTTTTCAGCTTTCTCCATTCCGATAGTCGTGGGAGCTCCATGTCCCGGATAAACGACTGTTTCGTTGGGAAGAACGAATAAACGGCTGCAAATATGTTCTATCAGTTCATCGAAGTTGCCTCCTGTGAGATCAGCACGGCCGATGCTGCCTTGGAACAGGACGTCACCGGAGAACATGCAGTTGTCTTCTTTGCAATAGTACACCAAGCTGCCGGGTGAATGTCCGGGCACGTGTATTGCTTCCAGTTTGGTATGTCCGAAAGTGATGATATCTCCGTCGTGCAGGTATTTGCCCAGTGGTACAGGTTCTTCCTGCAACTGAAAACCAAACATTCTGCTTTGTTTCGGTGCTTCGTCAATCCAGTACTCGTCTGCTTTGTTTGCTTCTGCTGATAATCCGAATTCTTTCAGCATGAACGGATTTCCGAAGATATGATCCAGGTGTAAATGAGTATTCAGCAGATGCTTTACATTCAGTTCATTGGTAAGAATGAACTTTTTTAGTGCCTGCTTTTCTTCTTCATAGAAACAGCCCGGATCAATTACGACTGCTTCTTTAGTGTCATCCCATAATACGTAGCAATTTACGGGAAACATATTAAATTCAAATCTTTTTATTTTCATGGTTTCTCTATGATTTATCATCTATCAGAACATATAGTCTTGTTTAAATCAGAACATATACCACTTTTTTTGTTTTAAAGAATTCTTCCTCGAAGTTGTCGCTCAAGCTATGAATGACCGTTTTATGTTTGAACGGCATTGTTTCATGCTCCAGTTCACCGCCTTTGAGACAGATAAGTCCGTTGGGTAATGCATTCTGTTGTTTCGAAGATATATTCTTTTTGATAATCTTAATCAAATCCGCCAAAGGCATTACGGCACGGCTGACAACAAAGTCGAACGTTTGTTTCTCCTCTTCTGCGCGGGCATGGCGGAAAGTCACATTTTTCAGTCCGATGGCATTTGCCACTTCGGTTGCTACACGTACTTTCTTGCCGATACTGTCTACGAGGTGGAATTTTACCTCGGGAAACAGGATTGCTAAAGGAATGCCGGGAAAACCTCCTCCTGTACCCAAATCCATAATACTGGTTCCGGGGCGGAATTGGATGACTTTGGCAATGCCTAATGAATGGAGCACGTGATGCTCATATAAATTCTCAATGTCCTTGCGGGAGATAACGTTGATTTTTGAATTCCAGTCAGTGTAGAGGTCGTATAGAGCTGCGAATTGTTTGCGCTGCTCTTCCGTCAGATCAGGAAAATATTTCAGTATGATTTCCACTGTTTGAATTTTGAATTATAAGTTTTGAATGATATGATAAGTGGATGAATATCCTATTCTGTCACATGGAAGTGATAACAACAGGATATTCATTGGTGTTCAGCTTTTTATGAATTTTAATTTTTCAGCTCTCCCAGAATCGGGTTACTGCCTAATAGATGTTCCATCATAGCAAATGGGATTGTTACCTTTACAGGTCCCATAGAATAAGGAGTAATATCGTATACATTATAATAGAAGGTGACTCCTTCTTTGCTTAGATAGAAATTCTCTGTCGGAGTGATGTCACCGGTTGAAGCATATCCCATGTCTTCCAATGCTTCGTGAGTGGTCACTTTGTTGTCCGCCATGAGCTGATTCCAGATCAGGTCGGTCAATGCGTCTTTGTAGTCTCCGACAAAAATATCATCGAGGCGGAGCGGACGCATCAGGGTGAGGTCCATATTTAAATAAGTGGTCATGTAAATACCATGTGCACCTCCGGTATATTCGTTATAGTCGATGCGATATACAAGTAAGTCTTTATCATACAGTTGCACATGGCTTTCTATACCTTTATAATAAGAATACCAGGCACCGATGGAAGATTCGTCTTCCTTGTCTTTCTCATCCTCGGTATACATAGGCTCGAGATCGCGACGGTATTCGCTGATATAATTCTCGGTATATTGCTTTACAACTTCTTCCGGTTTTTCGCCGATATATTTATCTCCGAAACAAGCCGAAATGAAATAAGTATTCAGACTGTCTTTCAGCATATCATCCGATGATTTTACCGGATAAGCAAAATTAATAATAATATTGCAGGCCGGCTTGGCTGTATCATTGAAGAGGTGAGCTGTCTTATTCACTTGAATGCTATCAAACTGTAACGCACCTGTGTTTTTGTTCATCTTGTCATGACAAGAAAACAAAAAGCCGCTTACCGAAAGTATAATTGCAAGCAGACTGACATATTGTTTTTTCATACCCGTTTTTTCTGTAAATTCAACATTTGTTTTATCATTCACTATTGACAAATATAGATGAAATTCGTGAACCGGGCTAATAAAAACAGAAAAAAATGCAGCTATTTATTCCCTAAAATGGGATTGGTGGATATTATCCGCCAATCAATGCTTGCAAACTTTAGTGATATCTACTGTGAATCCATCTTCAACAGGCATAAATTTCCCTTTCATTTTCAGGAATTCGATGAGGGTATCTACATCCATGTTTTCTGCCGAGCAAGCATAAAAACGTTGCTGTGAGCCAAACTTCTTAATGATTGCTTCCCGCAATGATGATTCCGAGTAGCTATTTCCTTCCATCATGTGGAGGACTTCATGAGCATGTAATTGTTCCATAATCTTTTTTTCTGCAAAGATAGGGCAGAGATTGCTTAGAAACTGTAACATATGTGACAAAACTGCATAATATTCATTGAAAATTGAAAATAACCATTTCACTATGCGTTCCTATTCTGAAGGGTGGTCCCCAAAGAGACAATCCGGAAGATACATACACGTGACTGTTTCCCCATTGGCGATAACCGTGGCTTTGCTCGAAGATAGATTCGGTCACCCAATTAATAGGCCATATTTGTCCGTGGTGTGTATGCCCGCTGAATTGCAGGTCGATGCCGGCAGCTTCCGTTTTTTCCAAATCAAAAGGTTGATGATCCAATAAAATGATAGGTTTGCTTTTATCGACATTCACCATTAACTCTTGCAGGGAACGACGCTTGCGGTTATGACGGTCATCACGTCCTATCAGTTGTATGCCGTTGGGAAGTGTAACTACTGAATCGCGCAATAATTGTATTGGAGTGCTTTTAATATATCGGATACTTTCATCGATACCGCTAATGTATTCGTGATTGCCGAGAACCATATAGATGCCCATAGGAGCTTTCAAGTTAGCCAATTCTTCCGCCATATTCTCTGTATAAAGAGGTACAACGCTATTATCTATTAAGTCACCACTAATCAGAATCAAGTCGGGATGCTGCGCATTTATCATTTCCACATATTTTTTTAATGCGGCTTTCCCTGTACCGTTTCCCAAGTGAACATCGCTGATTGCGACGATTTTAATTGCTTGGGGAGTATCTTCATATTGTTTATTGGTTAAAATGCTGACTACATTGGTTTCCGGATGATGATAGTTGTATACCCCATATCCCAGCAATCCCAACGTGAACGCTAAAGACAGATAGAACCTATATTTGCAGACAACTTTGAATAATTTCAAGATATCAAACAAAAGCAGAAACAATGCCATGTATAAAGTAAATATCAGCCAACTTGTTCCAATCGTGTACATCGAATGGGAGATAAAGACAGGCATCTCAAGGTTACGAGCCAGCATCGTGCCGAAAAAGGATAAAGCACATATCCAGAATAAAACGGTCAGGAATATTTTTACTCCGAGAGATTTAACTTTCAGAGCTTGCTTTGCTCTGATAAATATGTAGGCATTACCTGCCAGATAAAGAGTGATAATGATGAGTAAATATGTAAGCATAGTGTTTACTTAAAAAACAGAGAATTTATTGGGGCAAAGATAGGTTTTATTGTTGAGTAAAAAGAGTTAATAGTGCTGATATGACTCTAAAATAGCCAAATAAAGGAAAGAGAATGTGTCTGTATCGGATCGATTGAATCTTAATTACGAAAAATTATAGGAAAATCTGTTTTTATTCTTATCTTTGTCCTCTGAAATGAAAAGACTAGCCTACATAACAGCACTGATCCTTTCTCTCCTGATTATCTATTCAGGAGGTGGAGTCTCTCTTGTGCGTTATTGCTGTGCCCGTTGTGAAGCGGTGCAGAGCTGTTGTGATACAGGCTGTCCGAAGTGTAAAAAGACTCATACTTGTGATTCAAAAAAAGGTTGTAAAGATAAAGGTTGTACAGCTACTATCTATAAGCTCGATTTGATGAAACATACTACTGAACTGACAACATCAGCGTTAGTTGTCGATCTTTTGTGTGAGCATTTTTGCTATCTGTTGACTCCGACCTATGCGGATAAACCGGTAGAATATGATAGTCTGACCTCTCCGCCACCTCTCTGTTCGAGGCAGAAGCTGGCGTTATATTCCACTTATATTATTTAGCCACTATTTCTTTCTTATTTATTCCTTTGCTTTCTATTGAATATGGAAGTAAAGTGAAACTGAATGCAACTAAGTTGCATGAGAAATGAATTAATTTTGTATCTCGAAAGTAACTTTAGAAAGAATGAAATATATGATAATAGGACTGTTCCTGTTATTTGCCGGTAATCTATATGCGCAAGTACGGGGAACAGTGAAAGATAGTACTGGGGAGGCTATTCCGGGTGCAAATGTGTTCTGGATGAATACAGGACAAGGAGTGACAACTAAGGAAGATGGTAGTTTTTCTATTATAAAACCTTCCAAAAGCCACATGTTAATAATCAGTTTTATTGGTTTCCAGAATGATACCATTCATGTGAACAGTAAAAATCAGCAGTTGAATATTGTGCTTCGTGATGGAGTGGAATTGAATGAGGTGAATATTGTCACTCGCAAACTAGGAACGATGAAATTACGCAGTAGCGTGATGAACGAAGATATGATAAGCAGTGCTGAATTGAGTAGAGCTGCTTGTTGTAATCTGGGTGAAAGTTTTGTGACCAATCCTTCGGTAGATGTGAGCTATTCTGATGCAGCAACAGGGGCTAAGCAGATTAAATTATTGGGATTGTCCGGCACTTATGTGCAGATGTTGACGGAAAACATTCCGAATTATCGTGGGGCAGCTTCTCCTTATGGACTAGGTTATGTCCCGGGTCCGTGGATGCAGAGTATACAAGTTTCCAAAGGAACGTCTTCAGTAAAGAATGGTTATGAAGCCATCACCGGGCAGATTAACGTGGAATTTAAGAAGCCGCAGTTGCCGGAAGCCGACTGGGTATCTGCCAATCTTTTTGCAAGCACTACCAACCGGTATGAAGCCAATGCAGATGCTACATTAAAAATTTCCAAACGATGGAGTACTTCTCTGCTGGCACATTATGAAAATGAGACTAAAGCGCATGATGGTAATGATGACGGATTTGTGGATATTCCTCAAGTAGAGCAGTATAATGTGTGGAACCGATGGGCATATATGGGCGACCATTATGTTTTTCAGGCAGGTATCAAAGCTCTTTCCGAAACACGTACCAGCGGACAGGCCAATCATGGAGGGACAATGCACTCCGGTGATTTATATAAAGTGGGGATTGATACAGAACGTTATGAATTCTTCACCAAGAATGCTTACATATTTAATAAGGAGAAGAATACGAATCTGGCTTTGATTCTTTCCACCACTTTGCACAACCAGGATGCTACGTATGGACGCAAACTGTATAATGTGGATCAAACCAACGTTTATGCTTCGTTGATGTTTGAAACGGAATTTAATCCGCAGAACAGCTTTTCCGCAGGATTAAGTTTCAATTATGATGCCTACGACCAGCATTATCGTTTGGAAAATAATACGGATAATCCTCTCAAAGCCTTTGATAAGGAAGCCGTTCCCGGTGCATACGTGCAATATACGTTGAACCTGAATGATAAATGGATGGTGATGGCGGGTTTGCGTGGGGACTACAGCAACGAACATGGTTTCTTTGTGACTCCGCGTGCACATCTTAAATACAATCCGAATGATTATGTGAACTTCCGTCTTTCTGCCGGAAAAGGGTATCGTACCAATCATGTGCTGGCAGAAAACAATTATCTGCTTTCCAGTAGTCGTAAGGTAGAAATTGCTAAGAATCTGGATATGGAAGAAGCATGGAATTACGGTGCCAGTGTATCTACTTATATTCCTATATTCGGCAAAACGCTGAATGTAAATGCAGAATACTATTACACAGATTTCTTGAAACAAGTAATAGTGGATATGGATAGCAACCCTCATGAAGTGGCTTTCTATAATTTGAATGGACGTTCTTACTCGCATGTATTCCAGGTGGAAGCAAGTTATCCTTTTTTCAAAGGATTCACCTTGACAGGAGCTTACCGACTCACGGATGCAAAAACGACTTACAAGGGGGTGCGAATGGAGAAACCTCTAACCAGCAAATACAAAGGCTTGCTCACTGCTTCTTACCAGACTCCGCTGGGGATTTGGCAGTTTGATGCAACACTGCAACTGAATGGTGGAGGTAGGATGCCTACTCCTTATGAATTGGGAGATGGACAGTTGTCCTGGGAACGTCGTTATGGTAGTTTTGAGCAGTTGAGCTTACAGGTGACACGTTATTTCCGCCGCTGGTCTATCTATGTAGGAGGTGAGAACCTGACCAATTTCAAACAAAAGAATCCGATTATCGATGCGGCAAATCCTTGGGGAAGCAACTTTGATTCCACTATGATATGGGGACCGGTACACGGGGCAAAAGGATATATCGGAATACGTTTTAATTTAGCTAGGAATAGTGAGTAGCGAAACGATCGCATAGAAATAAAGAATACTAATTTTAAACTGATAGGAAAAATGAAAACAAAAAGATGGATGGCCACTTGCGTGGTGGCTCTTTTGAGTGTAGCAACTGTATTGGCAAAAGATATTCGTGTAGTCGTATTCAAAGTGTCCCAGATGCATTGTGAGAAATGCGAAAAGAAAGTAAAGGACAATATGCGTTTTGAAAAAGGATTGAAGGATATTGCGACCGAAGTAAAAACTAAATTGGTGACTATCACGTATGATGCTGAAAAAACGAATGTAAAGAACTTGCAAGCAGGATTTAACAAGTTCAATTATGAAGCTGAATTTGTAAAAGAAACAAAGAAAGACAATCAGAAGACTGATAAGAAGTAATTGAACAAATACCTGTATTAGCTTGTTTCTATAACAAACAATGGTTCTTCCCCGACTCCTTTCCGGGAGGAAGGGAAGACCATAAATAATAATTATATGGGTAACACAATAAAAAAGGCATTTCCTGTGCTTAATATGCATTGTGCAGGATGTGCCAATAATGTAGAAAAAACAGTGAAAAAATTGCCGGGAGTCATTGAGGCTTCCGTTAATTTTGCTACCAATACGTTGACCGTTTCTTATGAGAAAGATCAGCTGACTCCCGGGGAAATCCGTGCGGCTGTGCTTGCGGCAGGTTATGATCTGATTGTGGAAGAAGCCCACAAAGAGGAACGCCGGGAAGAGGAGCAGCAGATGCGTTACACTCGTTTGAAGTGGAAAGTGATTGGGGCTTGGATTTTGGTAGTACCGTTGTTGGTATTTTCCATGATACTGATGCATGTACCATACTCTAATGAGATTCAAATGCTACTTGCTATCCCTGTCATGGTCTTTTTTGGAGGTGGTTTCTTTACCGGGGCTTGGAAACAGGCTAAACTGGGACGGAGCAATATGGATACACTGGTTGCACTTAGTACTTCCATTGCTTTTCTGTTCAGTCTGTTCAATACTTTCTTCCCCGAATTTTGGTATGCTCGCGGATTGGAACCGCATGTCTATTATGAGGCTTCTGCAGTGATTATCGCTTTCGTTCTTACCGGAAAATTGATGGAGGAGCGTGCTAAAGGCAATACCTCGACTGCTATTCGCAAGTTGATGGGAATGCAGCCTAAAGTCGCCCGGGTTCTGCGCAATGGAGTGGAAGAGGAGATTTTGATCGAGAACCTCCAGATAGGTGATATGGTTGTTGTACGCCCGGGAGAACAGATACCTGTGGACGGTCAGCTTTCCGAAGGCGATTCGTATGTTGACGAAAGTATGATTAGTGGTGAACCGGTTCCGGTAGAAAAGAAGAAAGGCGATAAAGTTTTGGCAGGAACGATCAACCAGCGTGGCTCGTTTATCATACATGCCACACAGGTAGGTAGTGAAACGGTGCTTGCCCGCATCATTTCCATGGTGCAGGAAGCACAGGGTAGCAAAGCTCCTGTGCAACGTATCGTCGATCGCATTACTGGAATTTTTGTACCTGTCGTATTGGGTATTGCTATCCTGACATTTGTTTTATGGGTTGCCATCGGTGGTAGTGAATATATCTCTTATGGTATTCTGTCGGCTGTTTCTGTCCTTGTCATTGCTTGTCCGTGTGCTTTGGGACTTGCTACGCCTACTGCATTGATGGTGGGAATAGGCAAAGCTGCCAGCCAGCATATTCTGATTAAAGACGCGGTAGCTTTGGAACAAATGCGTAAAGTGGATGTCGTTGTACTGGATAAAACCGGAACATTGACTGAAGGACACCCTACTGCTACCGGATGGTTATGGGCACAATCGCAGGAGCCTCATTTCAAAGATGTGCTTTTAGCTGCGGAAATGAAATCAGAGCATCCGCTTGCCGGTGCTATCGTTTCTGCACTTCAGGATGAGGAGAAGATAAAACCTGCTGTATTGGACAGTTTCGAAAGTATTACGGGAAAAGGAATCAAAGTCTCTTATGAGGGACATACCTACTGGGTAGGTAGTCATAAACTCCTAAAAGATTTCAGTGCAACAGTAAATGATGTGATGGCTGAAATGCTGGTTCGCTATGAATCGGATGGTAATGGCATCATCTACTTTGGATGCGAAAACGAGTTATTGGCTATCATTGCTGTTTCTGACCCGATAAAGGCTACTTCTGCCGAAGCAGTAAAAGAACTGAAACGTCAAGGTATTGACATTTGTATGTTGACGGGTGACGGGCAGCGGACGGCATTAGCTGTTTCTTCCCGTTTAGGAATCGAACGTTTTGTCGCTGACGCTCTGCCGGACGATAAAGCCGAATTTGTGCGTGAGCTTCAAATGCAGGGAAAGAAAGTCGCTATGGTAGGAGATGGTATCAATGATTCGCAGGCTCTGGCACTGGCTGACGTCAGCATCGCCATGGGGAAAGGAACTGATATTGCTATGGACGTAGCTATGGTAACTTTGATGACATCGGATTTATTGCTGCTTCCTAAAGCTTTTCAGCTGTCAAAGCAGACAGTCAAACTGATTCATCAGAATCTTTTCTGGGCGTTTATTTATAATCTGATCGGCATTCCTATTGCTGCCGGTATCTTGTTCCCATTGAATGGTTTGTTATTGAATCCGATGTTGGCAAGTGCTGCAATGGCCTTCTCCAGTGTGAGTGTAGTGCTCAATTCATTGAGCTTGGGAAGAAAATAAGTAAGCGACTGTAAAAAGAAAACAAACTGTAAGTAAATAATAAACGGTGAATACTTTGCGGATCATGCGCAATTTATTCACCGTTCATTTTTTTGCAATTCGTTGTTATAATTTTATCCTCTATCGTTCTTCGTAAGAATTATCTGTTTCTGAATTCCAATGGTGTCATTCCTACATACCGCCTAAAATATTTACCAAAGAATGAGGCACTGGGGAAATTTAGAGAATAAGCTATTTCTTGGATAGTCATATTAGTGCCTTTCAGTTTCGCTTTGGCATCCATGATTACAATATAAGCAATGGTATCCAATACACTTTTACCTGTCACTTGTCTCACGGTTGTGCTTAGATGCTGAAGAGATATTCCGAGTTTATCGGCGTAGAATTGTGCACGACGTTCATTCTTATAATTCTCGGTGATGGCTTGAATCAATTCCCGGCAGATTTCCTTTTTGCGGTTTGAACTGCTGTTCTCACCCGGAAATTTATGATATATCAGTCGTATGCTTGTCAGGATAGTCTGAAGGGATAACTCAACCAATTCGGAATCCATTTCGAAATTCTCATTGCAACTGGCCCGTGATAATAGAGCAAAATAGTCTTTCAGATAACTGGCTACTTCTTCATTAAGAGGAACCACCGGTTGCTCTATTAGTTTGGGATATGCATTACCAATATTCTTCATCAGATTGATTCGTCCGGCACAATGGGCAGAGAAGCCGGCAAAGCAAAGACATACTTTTTCTGTTCTCTCCCGAAACTGGATGATTGTTCCCGGTAACAATGTTATCAGGTCATTAGGACGAATTTCATAATCAAGCAGATTGATGGAGGCTTTCATCGAACCTTCGGTGCAGATGGCAACAATACATGCCTGCAACCGACACGATTGCTTATAAATGTTGAGAATGTCTTCCGTAACATTCGTCCATGCTAATACTTCGGTAGGCAAGTCTACCTGTGGAAAGTCCATTTTCATAGTTGTGTTTGTTATATTAGGCCAACAAATGTACACATTTTCTTTTTATTTCTTACCTTTGTTTTTATGAAAACAGTTTTTATTGATTGGAATTTAATCCCATATGCCGAAGCATGGCAACGGCAGACAGAATGGTTTGATGATATTGTCCGGGCAAAAGTTCAGGGCGGGAGTTATGAAAATCGTGTCGTAATGTGCGAGCATCCCCATGTTTATACATTAGGGCGTAGCGGGAAAGAAAATAATATGCTGTTGAGTGATGAACAGCTGAAAGCTATTGACGCTACTCTTTATCATATTGATCGGGGAGGGGATATCACTTATCATGGTCCCGGACAACTGGTATGCTATCCGATACTGAATCTTGAGGAATTTCAGTTAGGATTGAAAGAGTACGTTCATCTGTTGGAAGAAGCGGTGATTCGCGTATGTGCTTCTTATGGCATTGAAGCCGGACGTTTAGAGAAAGCGACAGGAGTGTGGCTGGAGGGTGATACGCCCCGTGCGCGTAAGATTTGTGCTATCGGAGTGAGGAGCAGTCACTTTGTCACTATGCACGGACTGGCTTTGAATGTGAATACGGATTTACGTTATTTCAGCTATATCCACCCTTGTGGGTTTATAGATAAAGGCGTCACTTCTCTTCATCAGGAATTAAAGCACGATGTGCCGATGGACGAAGTGAAGCAACGCCTCGAAGATGAGCTTAGAAAACTATTCCAACTCCCAGCTGCCAGGTGCGGTGCATAAAGCAATCCTTATCAGCCAAGGCATAAGAGAAGTCAGCACGTATCGGCCAGAAGTTTATTCCGCAGCCTAGAGTGCCGTAGTTACCTACTCCTTTGTCTTTGTCGCCGAAATGGTATCCTGCACGGACAACACCATATTTCAGGAAATTATATTCGGCTCCTACACCGGCCTGTAGATGACGGATTTCAGAAGGAAGCAGGTAATTGAAGTCGAGCGCAACCTGCAAACGATTTTCTATACTGAACGGCAAGTCGATCGTACCCCCTAAGCCTAATCTGGCGGGTAGCTTCTGTCCATCCAGTTTTTTGCCTAAGTTGGCAGCTTGGAAACCAATGCTCCAGGAAGCCATTTCGTCCAACAGGGCCATGCTGCGATAGTAAGTCGCACCGAAGTCCAGACAAACACTATTCTTGGTGTCTGCACCTTCTGCGGCTTTGGCTTGCAGGTATCTGAACGTTAATGACATCGATAGATTCTTGGCTACATTTCTGAAATAGGCAGCTTCCAGATCCCATATATGCGGACGGTAATCAAATACTTTGGGATCTTTGAAATGCCGGAAACCTATAGCAAATCCATGTATGCCTTCCCTGCCGATCCGATAGAAAAGGGAGGCACTATGTAGCGCATAGTCTTTGTTGATATTAGCGTATGAATAACTCGCACCCATCACTTCCTGTGAGAAGGCGATGGTGGAAGCATTATGAAAGATAGCTGTACTACCGTTATCGGTGGTAGCTAATCCTGTACCTGCCATACCTGCCGATTGGGCGTCCGGAGTAAGTTCCAGAAAGTAGGCGTTTGCCATTTCTTGTGCTCCCAGCAAAGTGGGGAATAAGCACGAGACGAGAAGGAAATGTTTTACTCGTTTCATAATCAGTTATTTTTAGAGTGAGACATCCGGACAACACGTATGCCTGTCCACGATTTATTGTTGTTTAGCATGTGATTGAGAGGTTCATCGCTGACAACTACTTTTCCCAATGTAGAAGAAGCGTGTAGCAGATGCAGTTTTCCATGTCTATATGCTGCTATTCCCACATGAGCTATATCCAATCCGGACACCTTCGTTGTAATAGCAATAATATCTCCATTCATGATCCAGGGCAATCCGGCTTCCGGCAGTTCACTTTTCGGCAGCCAATGTACAACTTTTCCGGAGATTGCTTTTTCATGTTCGGCCATTTGTAGTACATTTTCCGGCGAATCAGCCAATTTTTTGTATTGCCGGGGGTGAGCGGACATATATGAAAGAGCTAATTTATTTGTATGTACACTGTTTTTAGCAGTAATATCTGTGAGGAATCCGTGGCGAACACCGTTTTCAATCCATTCAGAAGTGTAATGCAACCGGGAAGGATATCCATTGATGATGCCATCCCGATAGCGTATTTTTTGCAGATTGTCTGCAAAGGAAGAACCGAGTGCCTGTGCAAGTGTATATTCTACAAACGTGAGGCAATCTACGGCATCAGTCCGAATCACTAGCGCTTCTTTTTCGTCTTGGTCTAATGTGTTGGCCACATATTTGGTTCCCAGGTAAGATTTACCGATTCGTAACATAGGTTCCGAATCTTCCGGGAATACAACACCGTCACGCAACCATTTCTCCAATTCTTGTGTCCATTGTTGCTTATATTTAAAACGGTCCTGAAATCCCCAGCCATGTCCTCCGGTAGGATAGACATGGAGAGTGGCCGGGACTTTGTTTTTTTGTAAAGCAAGGTAATAGTTTACTCCATGATAAGGCGATACGGAAGGATCGTCGGAGGTAATAGCTATAAATGCTTGCGGAGTATCGGGAGTTACTTGCAGTTCGGCAGAGAATTTCTGTATCTGTTCCATCGTGGGATTCTTACCGAGCAATGCTTCTCTTGTATTTCCCCGGGTGACTTGCATCATCGTGACCACCGGATAAAGTAATATCTGAAAATCCGGACGTGTTTCCGAATTATAATGAGTGGCGATTGTAGAAGCTAAATGTCCCCCTGCAGAGGCTCCCATTATTCCTACCCTGTGAGGATTGACATTCCATTCCTTAGCATGTTGCCGTACCATGCGAATTGCTTGTTCGGCATCTGATATGGGGACTTCGCAATGTCCGTTCGGCATCCGGTATTTTAATACAATATAGGTGATACCTTGTCCGCAAAACCAGGGGGCCATATCATAGCCCTCTCCATCCATACCAAGTCCGCGATAACCTCCTCCGGGGCACATGATAATGGCCATTCCATTTGGCTTTTCCGGATGGTAGACCGTCATAGTGGGGTATGTGACATTGGTGACAAAGTGGGGGCGCACTTCCTGCTCTTCTCCGGTTAAACCACTGGAATTGGGAGCACCGTCGGGCCACAAAGGTAGCTCGACGGGCTGTTGTGCAAATGTTATTGCAGTTATAAGTGATACTATGATGGATAATAGTCTCCTCATAATTAATTATTTAACTTTCATTGAAGCCTTTATAAAGTAAAGAATCAATAATGCGTATGCTCCTAATGCCAACACTTCAGACCAAGTATTGTTCAACCATGCTTCATTGACCAGATTAATTCCGCCAAAGCGCATTGCAGCACTGATTACTCCCATCAATGCACCTCCGGCAATGAAACCGGATGCCAACAACGTTCCTTTTTCCCCTCTTTCCGTATTCAGAGTTGCATCTTTGCTACGGGTTGTCACAAACCAGTTAACAGCTCCACCCACTACCAATGGTACGTTCAGTTCCAATGGAATAAACATACCCAGCGCGAAAGCTAATGCAGGAATTTTGCAAAGAGTCAGAATAATCGCTAAGACAGCGCCGATGCCATATAACAACCAGGGTGCGCCTACACCACTCATCAACGGCTCGATAACGGCTGCCATTGCATTGGCTTGTGGAGCAGCCAGTGCACCACTTGTAAATCCGTATGTCTTATTCAAGATAATCATTACACCGCCTACTGTTGCAGCTGATACGATCGTTCCCAGAAACTTCCATGTTTCCTGTTTGGCGGGTGTACTTCCGAGCCAGTACCCAATCTTCAAGTCGGTGATGAAACCTCCTGCCATTGACAGTGCAGTACATACCACGCCACCCATCACCAATGCGGCAACCATACCCGAAGGACCTTTCAGACCGACAGCTACCATTACTACGGAAGCCAAAATCAGTGTCATCAATGTCATTCCTGAAACCGGGTTGGTACCTACAATGGCAATAGCATTAGCGGCTACTGTGGTAAACAGGAAAGAGATACCTGCAACTAAAACGATAGCTACCAATGTATGCAACAGATTTCCTTGCATAACGTCGAGGTAGAAGAATAATACGATTAGTATCAATGTGATGATCGAACCGATAGCGATAATCTTCATTGAAAGATCCCGCTGCGTGCGGATAATGCTTTTCTCTACATTTCCTTTGCCACCCATCTCTTTAGCAGCCAGTCCGACAGCACTTTTGATGATACTCCAGGAACGGATAATACCAATCACACCTGCCATAGCAATACCACCGATACCGATACTCTTGGCATAATATTTGAATATCTCTTCCGGACTCATCATTCCTACGGTAGATGTAACTTCCGGGTTCCAGGCATTCAATACACTGTCTCCCCAGATAGCGGACATTCCCGGAATGATAATCCACCATACAGCCAATGAACCGGCACAAATGATGGAAGCATATTTCAGTCCGACGATATATCCCAAACCGAGTACGGCAGCACCGGTGTTTACCTTGAATACCAACTTTGCCTTTTCTGCGAGCATTTCTCCGGCACTGCAAACACGGGTGGTAAAGTTCTCGTTCCACCATCCGAAGGTAGCTACGATGAAGTCATATAGTCCACCGATCATACCTGCCATCAACAATGGTTTAGCCTGACTGCCCCCTTTTTCTCCGGAGATCAGCACTTGTGTAGTGGCTGTTGCTTCCGGAAAAGGATATTTTCCATGCATATCACTAACAAAGTATTTTCGGAAAGGAATCAGGAACAAGATACCCAATACGCCACCCAGTAAGGAGCTGATGAATACCTGCATGAAAGTAACCGTCATTTCTGGATATTTGGCTTGAAGAATATAAAGAGCGGGGAGGGTAAAGATCGCTCCGGCAACAATGACACCGGAACAAGCTCCGATAGACTGGATAATAACATTTTCTCCCAGCGCATTTTTTCTTTTTGCGGCTCCGGAAACTCCTACGGCAATGATTGCAATCGGAATAGCGGCTTCAAATACCTGTCCGACCTTCAACCCCAGATAGGCAGCGGCGGCTGAAAAAAGGATTGCCATGGCAATACCCCATGCAACTGACCAGATATTAACTTCCGGATAATTTTTTGAGGGACCCATCAACGGGTTGTACACTTCCCCGGGTTTCAACTCTCTGAACGCATTCTCGGGTAACCCGGTGAATTTGTCTTCTTCTTGTTTCATAGTTTTTATAATTTGCTAATGTGTCAATTTACATTTCCGTCCTCAAAGTAAACAAAAAAAAAGGAGAACCGAAAGATTCTCCTTTATGTAATAGTCTATTTTTTCCTACTTTGCATCTTTTGCTGTCATATCGCCCTCGATATACAATCTTACCATCTCTGTTTTGGCATTGGTACGCAAGGTGATTGATTTTTTGAAATGTCCCGGATATTTGCCTGTTCCGTTATAAGTCACCTTGATTGTCCCCTTTTTGCCCGGCATGATGGGCTCTTTTGTATATTCGGGTACTGTACATCCGCATGAGGCTACAGCTTGATGGATTACCAAAGGAGCATCACCGATATTAGTAAAGGTAAATGTGCAACTGACAACCGGACTGTTTTCTGAAAACTTACCGAAATCGTGAGTTGTTTTGTCAAACTTGATATCTGCATTTGTTTGCGCAAATGCAAAACTTACACCCATTACTAACAGGGTCATTAAAAAAAGTATCTTTTTCATTTTTCCTTCTCTTTTTGATTACAAATGCCAAAGATAATGCTTTTTCCCCTAAAATATACTTTATAGAGTGCGAAATAGTATTAAACGGCTCTCTTTTGCTATTTTGAGAGTTGGAATCCCAACATCATTCCGTCGTAATTTTCAGCGAGTGAACTAACTGTTTTTAGTGCGGTACTGTTGCTTTTGCTACCGATGAAAGCCATCAGTTTCAGTAGCTTGTCCGAGTTGAACAGTAACTCCAGTGAACTGGAGCTGCAATTAACTTTTGCATGCAGATTCAGCAGTTTCAGGTATTTCAGGTCTACTTGTTTGGTTGAAGCGTTGTAGGAATAAGTTCCTTTCAATGTTTTTTTACCCACTGTGCTGGTGAAAGTGCTGTCGGCATTGAAGGTGAAGCTCATCTGACCGTCTTTAATACCTATTTTGCTTAATTGCTCGTTCAGTTTGTTTTCAGCCATAGTAGCTGCGGCCGCTCCTCCTGCTTTCATCAGCAAGTTGTCCGATTCGAATTCTACAGCCGAACCTTTGTAGTTCCATGTTCCGGTCATATCGATAGATTCGGTATTTCCTGTTATGGCATTCACTACCTTTGAAATGTTGTCCTTATTCAATAAATCTGACCATGATTGTGCCTGGCTGTTAGTCGCCATTAGCATAAATGCTGCCATAAAGGCAATTGATAAAAAACTCTTTTTCATTTTCATTCTTTTTTCATTTAATGTTGAGATCCTTGTTTATGTTTTCGATGTAGTTGAGTATGTCTGTACGCCCCATACGGTCTTCCGAGGAAGAAACGAAGTAAGGCGGGAGCTCTTCCCATTGTTTACTCAACTCACGTAAATAAGCATTGATATTTATTTTTAAACGTCCACCTTTGAGCTTGTCGGCTTTGGTAAAGATGATAGAGAAGGGAATACCATTCTCGCCCAGCCATTCCATAAACTCCAGGTCTATTTTTTGAGGTTCCAGCCGACTGTCTATCAGGACGAAGAGATTGGTCATTTGCTCCCGTTCCAGGATGTAATCTTCGATTATGGTACGTATCTGGTCTTTTCCTTTTTGTCCGCGCCGGGCATAGCCATATCCCGGAAGGTCGACGAGGTACCAGTTCTTATTGATAAAGAAGTGGTTGATTAACATCGTTTTTCCCGGAGTGGCGGAAGTCATAGCCAGTCCTTTACGGTTAGTCAGCATATTGATAAGACTTGATTTACCCACATTTGAACGGCCTATAAAGGCATATTCCGGGAAAATCCCGGTCGGGCATTTCTTCACGTCCGTATTGCTAATCACAAATTCAGCACTTGTTATTTCCATCTTCTTGTCATTTATTTCTTTGTAGCTCCTTTTTAGACATCAACATTAAGCCCGCAAAGGTAAGCGTTCCATTTAACATTAGCAATTCATAACCGAATTTATATCCGGTTTCTTTTCCAATCCACCAGTCGGCAAGATAGCAGAGTAGCGGTGAAAGGATGGCTATCAGAGGGACCCATCGGTCATTTGTTTGTCTTCGGGTAAAGAGCCCGAAAGCGAACATTCCGAGTAGGGGGCCGTACGTGTAGGAGGCGATGATATATATGGCGTCAATTACGCTTTTGTTGTTGAGCATTTCTACCAGGCAAATGAAAAATGCCAATAAGATCGATAGCAGTAAATGTACCTTATTCCTTTTGCGACGCGCTATCTCTTCTGTGTCTTTTTCGGTATTCAGCAGGTCTACACATACGCTGGTTGTCATTGCTGTCAGAGCGGAATCCGAGTTGCTGAAAGCTGCTGCGATAATACCGATTGTAAAGAGAATCAATACAGGTTGTCCCAGATAACCTTGCGCTGCAAACATGGGTAGTATATCATCATTCATAGCCGGTAGTTCGAGCTGCATTTGTCCCGCTAGCGTTATCAATAGAATTCCCAGGCATAGAAAAAGAAAATTTAATGGAATGAACGAGAAGCCGTAGCAATACATATTTTTTTGTGCTTCCCGGAGGTTCCGACAGGAAAGGTTCTTTTGCATCATATCCTGATCCAGTCCGGTCATTACGATAACGATGAAGATACCGCTGAAGAATTGTTTGAAGAAGTTTTGCCGCGATACCCAGTCGTCAAATACAAAAATACGGCTATGTTCACTACTTTGGATTGTTTGGACAATACCGCTGAAATCAAGGTCTAATCTTTGGATCGTAAAATAGATGATAAAGATCAGGGCGGCAATCAGGCAAAATGTTTGTAAGGTATCTGTCCACACGATGGTCTTTATCCCGCTTTTATGAGTATAGATCCATACCAGTGTAACAGAGCCGACAGCAATCAGCCAAAAGGGGACGTGCATTTCCTGAAATACATAAGTATATAGAATGAGGCAGACCAGATAAAGTTTGGCTGCGGTTCCGAGCATGCGTGACAGTAGAAAGAAAAAAGAACTTGTGCGATAAGCACGCAATCCGATACGGGTGCCGATATACCCGTAGATACTTGTCAGATTTAGCTTATAATATAGAGGAAGTAAGACGTGAGCCACAACCATGTATCCGAAAAAAAATCCGAGCACCGTTTGCATGTAAGTCATATCCATTCCGCGCACCATTCCCGGTACAGAGACAAAAGTGACTCCGGAAATAGAGGCGCCAATCATTCCGAAAGAGACTATATACCAAGGTGATTGGTTCTCTCCCTTAAAGAACGCTGCATTCGATCCGCCCTTACGTCCGGTGATACGGGCTATTAGTAGTAATACCGCAAAGTAGCAAATAATAGTGATAAGTATCATCATAACAGATGCAAAGGTAGCAATTTTTGTAGGTATTAAAAACAATAATCTGTATCTTTGCAAGGTTTTATCGATAGAACAGCAATTATTATCTATGAACCAACAATATCCTTCTATACTGCTTGAAAAGGCAGTCGGCGAATTTTCCAAACTTCCGGGTATCGGGCGTAAGACAGCTATGAGGCTTGTCCTGCATCTGCTCCGTCAGGATACGGCTACTGTGGAAGCTTTCGGGAATTCTATCATAACTTTGAAACGTGAGGTGAAGTATTGCAAAGTGTGTCATAATATATCCGATACTGAAACTTGCCAGATCTGTGCTAATTCGCAACGGGATGCTTCTACTGTTTGCGTAGTTGAAAACATTCGTGATGTAATGGCGGTGGAAGCAACCCAGCAGTACCGTGGACTTTACCATGTATTAGGAGGAGTCATTTCTCCAATGGACGGAGTCGGACCGAGTGACCTTCAGATCGAAAGTCTGGTGCAGCGGGTGGCTGAAGGTGGAATTAAAGAGGTCATTCTGGCTTTAAGCACCACGATGGAGGGTGATACTACTAACTTCTATATCTATCGCAAGTTAGATAAGCTGGGCGTGAAACTTAGTGTCATTGCCCGTGGTATATCAGTTGGCGATGAACTTGAATATGCCGATGAAGTAACCCTGGGGCGCAGCATTGTAAACCGGACACTTTTTACCGGAACAGTATAATTTTTATTAATAATTTAAGAACGAACATGGAAGAACAGATAAAACGAGCTGTTAGAAATTTGAATATTAGTTATGTTTTCTTTTGGGTGCTCCCGGCTTTTTTGCTTGGGGCAGGAGAGTTTGAACTCTTTCCCGTAGGAGGTTTGGTAGATAATGCACAAGCTATCTACTATTTTGAGACAATCGGCATTTTGCTTACAGCTTTGTGTGTACCTCTTTCTCTCAAATTGTTTAGCCTGGTGCTTAAAAAGAAGATAGATCATATGACCATCACGCTTGCTTTGAAGCGATATGTGCAATGGAACATTGTTCGTTTGGGAATACTTGAAGTAGCTATTGTTGTGAATCTTTTGTGTTACTATCTGACATTAAGCAGTACGGGCAATCTTTGTATGTTGATCGGTCTGACGGCATCACTTTTCTGTCTTCCCAGTGAGAAAAGATTACGTAACGAGCTTCACATAGCAAAAGACGAAAAACTATGAGACAGTCTTTTTTAATGAACGATCGTATTTATCTTCGTGCAGTAGAACCGGAAGATATGGACATTATGTACGAGATGGAAAATGACCCTTCCATGTGGGATATTAGCAACTTTACGGTCCCTTATTCCCGTTATGTGCTTCGTCAATACATCGAAGGCTCACAGTGCGATGTGTTTGCGGATAAGCAATTGCGGCTGATGATTGTACGCAAATCTGACCAGTGCATACTCGGTACAATTGATATAACAGATTTTGTACCCCTTCATTCGCGGGGAGAAGTAGGGATTGCCGTTCATAAGGATTATCGGCAACAAGGTTATGCTACTGACGCATTGAAATTACTTTGTGAATACGCTTTTGATTTTCTGTCTTTCAATCAGCTCTATGCACATGTCATGTCGGATAATGAAGTATGTGTAAAACTGTTCACCTCTTGTGGTTTCGTTCAATGCGGAATCTTAAAAAACTGGTTGCAGGTGAAGGGCTGTTACAAAGATGCATTGCTTCTCCAATGTTTGAATCCTAAGAAATGAGATATTAATTGAGAGTAGGCACTTGTGGAAAACGTGACCACGTTTCATACTTGCTGCCTAACTTCTCTAGAGCTTTCCGCCACATATCCTTGGTGTTGTTTTTCATCAGATATGATTTCTCTTCCTCGGACACCAGCCAAGTGTTTTCTCTGATTTCGTTGTTCAACTGTTCGCTATCCCAACCGGAATATCCCAGGAAGAAACGAATACATTCACTGATTTTATTCCCTTGTAATATGTATTTCTTTATTTCATCAAAATCTCCATTCAGGTAAAGCCCTTTACTGATAGAAATAGCCCCTGGAATATCAGATAATGTGTGGAGATAAAATAAGGTATCAGTGGCAATAGGTCCACCTTTATATAGAGGAATCTCATCCAGATATTTAAATTCCATGATGATATCATTGAGGAGTAGTGGCAGTTGCTTGTTGATAACCAATCCCATACTTCCTTCGTCCGTATGATCGACCAGTAAAATTACGGATCTGCCAAACGTTGCGTCACGCAGAAAAGGTTCGGATATTAAAATCCTCCCTCTTGATGGTAACATATTATTCGATTGAATCTTAAATATGTCATAGTCGATATTCATGCCACTAAAGTAATAAAAAAAACGGAAAAACAATCGTTCTTTCCGTTTTTTTTCATTTTAAGAATGGCTTTTATGAATATCTGATGTCAAATAATCACGCTGTCGGATGATTTTCAGCGAATAGTTTCATTCTTTCATCCAGTTGTGCGTATTGATGGTCTTTAATAAAAGAGGTACACGCGCGCAATCCTTCCTGATGGCTTCCTGTGGTCACTAACGAGATAGCGCTTACTCCGTAGTACATCAATTCTTTCGCGAGTTCGCCACTGGTCATTCCCGGATATCCGATAGTGAAATAAAATCCGTCTGCAATCGGATCGCCCAGATCGTTGTCATATACCAGATGGAAACCGTGACGGAGGAAGATTTCTTTTAATTTCTGTGCCCTTTCGCCATATATCTTCACTTCGTTGAGGAAATTATATTGTCCTTCATTCGCTGCTTTCAGCATGGCGGCCATGGCGAACTGTGCAGAATGACTAGTTCCGGAAGAAAGTGCATAAAGCACACGGTGAATGAAAACCGTTCCGAAAGTTCCGCCACCATATCGTTTGGTCAGTCCCGGATAGCTTCGGTGGTATAGTTTATCAGAGATACAGCTTACACCAATACGTTGCCCGGCATAGCTGAATGCTTTCGAGCCGGAAATCAGCAATACGTAATTGTCCGTATAATGGGCAACCGATGGCTGGAAAGGAGGTTGATACGGCTTGCTTAAATCTTGGCGGAAGTCCATGGCAAAATAAGCCAAGTCCTCCAGAACAATCACATCATATTGTGTTGCCAATTCGCCGATAATCCGTAATTCTTCCTCTTTCAGGCAAATCCAGCTGGGATTATTGGGGTTTGAATAAATGATGGCTGATATATTTCCTTTTTTCAGATAGCTTTCCAGTTTCTCTTTGAGTTTTTCTCCGCGGTAGTCATACACATCAAATGTTTCAAACTTTTGTCCCATTACAACCAACTGCTGTTTCTGTACCGGAAACCCTGGATCGATAAACAAAATCGTATCTTTCTTCTCATCACATTGGCTGCAAGTAAGAAATGAAGCGAATGTACCTTGCATGGAACCGGTGACAGGCACACAACCCTCCGGGCTTAAATCTACGTTGATGAATGCTTTGATAAAGTTGGATGCCTCTTTCTTTAGTTCCGGCAATCCGTTGATGTCGGGATATAGACTGGCAATGCCATTTTGTAGCGCTTCAATTTCCGCTTTCACGCCTACTGCGGAAGGAGGAAGTCCCGGAACACCCATTTCCATTTTAATAAATTCAACTCCCGATGCTGCTTCTGCTTTTGAAGCAATAGCTTTCACTTCACGAATGGTAGCTTTGGAAAAATCGACAATTTGAAACTCATTGATGGTTTCATCAATCAGATGTCGTTCAATTGGTGTATTTTTCATTCTATTTTCTATTTTATTAGTAGCTGCAAATGTACACGATAATTCTTAATAAACCCACTTTTTCAGAAAAAAGATACTGAAGCTATTGCAGGTTTCAAAAAAATATCTACCTTTGCATCCGCAATCGAGAGAGATGCTAAAGTGAATATTTTGGTGCGTTAGTTCAGTTGGTTAGAATACATGCCTGTCACGCATGGGGTCACGGGTTCGAGTCCCGTACGCACCGCGCTAGAAATAAAAAATCCTCTGATTTACTGGAAATCAGAGGATTTTTTATTTTGAAGATAGCGATGATCGCTATCTCTTTTTTCCATCATATCCCCATTTCACATAGATGGCTCCCCAGGCAAATCCTGCTCCAAATGCAGTAAGAATTAGATTATCTCCTTTTTTGAGTTTATCTTCAAAATCCCAGAGGCAGAGTGGGAGAGTACCGGCACTAGTGTTGCCGTATCGTTCGATGTTGACCATGACCTTTTCGACAGGAACTTCCAAACGTTGTGTTACGGCGGTGATAATACGTTGATTAGCCTGATGAGGAATTACCCAGTCGATGTTGTCTTTGCTAAGATGGTTTCTTGCAATGATAGATTCACAGGCATCAGCCATGTTGGATACGGCATATTTGAATACAGTACGTCCTTCCTGATAGATGTAATGCATTTGATTGTCTAATGTATAATAAGAAGGAGTACATACAGAGCCCCCCGCTTTAATGTGCAAGAAAGGCAATCCCTTACCATCTGTCCTTAACACGGCATCCATAATACCTAAATCTTCAGTAGTAGGTTCAAGCATGACAGCTGCTCCGCCATCACCGAAAATCGGACAAGTTGCACGGTCGGTATAGTTGATTATTGATGACATCTTTTCAGCGCCTACAACTACCACTTTCTTATAATTCCCGGAACGGATAAAATTGGCTCCAGTCTCCAACGCATATAAGAAACCGCTGCAAACAGCTTGCATATCAAAAGCAAAAGCTCTTTTCAGTCCCAGCCTTTCACATAAAATAGAAGCCGTGGAAGGAAAGCGATAGTCAGGGGTTGTTGTAGCTACAATGATCAGATCAATATCATCCGGATTTGTTCGGGTACGTTTTATTAACTGTTTGACAGCTTTACGGGCTATGTAAGAAGTTCCCAGTCCTTCCTCTTTCAAAATACGTCTTTCCTTAATGCCGATACGCCCCATAATCCATTCGTCGGTAGTGTCTACCATTTTGGAAATCTCGTCATTGGTCAAGATATAATCGGGTACATAGCCTCCGACTCCTGTAATTACTGCGTTTATTTTTTCCATTCGTTTTATCTAGTTTTGGTAAATTGAATAAGGAGGTTCATTCGAAAATCAGAAATGCGGGCGCAAATATATGGAAAAGAGACCGAATTCCAATAGTAGTTTGTGAAACTGTAGCCTTTTTAATTAATAAAAAGGAATATTTGACCAAATTTTGTCTAAATTTTTAGCAGGCAATTTTTGTTTAAATGAATGAGCTGCTGTAAATGATTGATTCATAGACAATTGTGAATGTTATTCCGGTATTGCTAACTACGAAGTTTGTCAAACAACTCGTCATTGTATAAAGATGACTTATTGGTTAGAGACTATTTAAATTTTATGCAAATCATATTTTCGCTTCCTTTCTTGTCTTGCAGGTTCAAGATTTTCTTGATGACTTGCAAATGTGTGTTCTTCTAAATCCATACTGCCATCGGTAATGTATGGTAATAGTCAGTCATTCATCAAGAAAAATATTGTATATGTGAAAATATACACAGCGATATGATAACCGGCAGAAGCTGCAGTACGTGCCAGATGCAGTGCAAATGCTGTTTTACCTACCGCAGGACGGGCAGCAATAACGATCTCCTCACCGGGTTGCCAGCCGCATGTCACCCAGTCAAGGTCGGCAAATCCTGTAGTCAGTCCTGGAGCACTGTTCTTGTTGCTGGCCACGCGGGCCTCTATCAACTTATAGTGTCCTCTATAAGTTGTGACGTGGAACGGAGATGTTCAGCAGTACCACATTCATTTTCCAATCGGTCGAGGAGGGTATGGGCATCTGCCAGCGTATCGTCTATATCAGTTATACTGATAGTTGGGAAAATAAGCCACTGCCATCTCGGACAGTACGTGGCAACCGTGAAGCAGCCAGTCAAAAGATTGATTATCCATTGTCTAAAATATTTTAGTACGCTGCAAAATTATGACTCGTTTCATTGGATGGAAAAACCGTTTTTCTGATGCTGGTAATTTAAATGTAAAATAAGTATGAATATTTTTAAATAAAAATCTAATTATTTAAACAATCTTCTCTATATTTGCATTCGAATTTAAATTTTATATGGCAGTTTTGTCGATTAATAATCAGTAATATCAAACCATTTATATATAACTAAATTTTATAATGTTGAAAGGAATAGAAATAATAAAAGATCGTTTACAACGAAAGCGAGAACAGTACATCCATCAGGGAGAGAAAATAGAACAAATGAAGTGTACAATGCAAAACACCGGTGAGGAAATTGAGCAACTGGAATATGTGCTTAATGAGATGGAGCATATAGCGGATGTAAATCGTGCGCCACGAGTGATTCCAAATGCTAGGGTGGAGGAGGTGTTTGCATATCTCTGCCGGGTGTTTGAGTTTTTGCAGCACCGTTTAAAGCTGCATTTCAAATATAAATTGGCATGCGAAGTCATCTTTGCCCGCTATCAGTTTAAAAGTCGGTTGCATACTCCTGGACGGGAATATTTAAGCTTTGCAATTATACTGACTTACTTGAAACGTGAAAGAGGAATGGCGTATGGGTGATTTCAAAAATATCGAAATATAGAGATAATAGTGTGAAAAACAAATGTTTTAGGAACAGAAATGACGAATTTGATATTTTTTCCTTATTTTTGTGTGTCCATTTTTGAATGATATGATACAGATAATACGATTAAAAGGAAAAGACAAACACTTATATCGGCTTTTAGCGCCGATGGTGATGGATCCCGAAGTGATACGCGCAAACAATAATTACCCTTTCAAGACGGGCGAAGAGTATGTGTGGTTCATTGCGATTGAAGATAAAGAAGTGGTGGGCTTCGTCCCCGTGGAACAGAAAAGCCGGAAGAAAGCTGTAATCAATAATTATTATGTGAAGACAGAAGGCACCGTACGGGAGGAAATCCTGTCGCATCTATTGCCCGCCATCGTTGCGGAATTTGGGCCCGAGAGTTGGATACTCAATTCGGTCACACTGGTACAAGATAAAGAAACATTTGAAAAGTTTGAATTTGTATCCATGGACAAGAAGTGGACACGGTATGTTAAAATGTATAGATGACTTATGACGAAAAAGAAAATAGCAGGCACAAAGAATGTATATGAATTAGCACAAGAACGACTGAAAGTTATATTTAATGAATTTGATAATATATATGTGTCATTTTCCGGAGGTAAGGACAGTGGGGTATTGCTGAATATGTGCATCGATTATATCCGGAAGAATAATTTGAAGATACGTTTGGGAGTTTTTCACATGGATTATGAAATCCAGTATAAAATGACTATTGACTATGTAGACCGGATGCTGGAGGCCAATAAGGATATTTTGGATGTATACCGGGTATGCATCCCTTTCCGTGTGGCTACCTGTACCTCGATGTATCAATCTTTTTGGCGTCCGTGGGAAGACAGCAAAAAGAATATATGGGTTCGTTCCATGCCTAAAAAGGCAATGACCAAAGAAGATTTTCCTTTTTATAATACAACCATGTGGGATTATGAATTTCAGATGCGTTTTGCGCAATGGATACATAATAAAAATGATGCAGTGCGTACTTGTTGTCTGATCGGGATTCGTACACAGGAAAGTTTCAATCGGTGGAGATGTATCTATATGAGCCGTAAATTCCAGATGTATCATAAATATAAATGGACTTCAAAGGTTGGGAATGATATTTATAATGCCTACCCTATTTATGACTGGAAGACAACGGATGTATGGACTGCCAATGGAAAATTCCAGTGGGATTATAATGTTTTATATGATCTTTATTATCGTGCCGGAGTCAATCTGGAGCGTCAGCGTGTAGCAAGTCCCTTTATTAATGAGGCCCAAGAGAGTTTGCAGCTTTACCGGGTGCTTGATCCCAATACCTGGGGTAAAATGGTGGGAAGGGTGAACGGTGTGAACTTTACCGGTATGTATGGTGGTACTCATGCAATGGGATGGCAGTCGGTGAAACTTCCCGAAGGATATACATGGCGCGAGTTTATGTATTTTTTGTTGTCCACTCTGCCGGAGCGGGCGAGGAAGAATTATCTCCGGAAACTTTCGGTAAGTGTGAATTTCTGGCGGACAAAGGGCGGATGTCTAAGTGATGCCACTATCCAAAAGCTGATTGATGCGAAAGTGCCGATCATCGTTATGGACAACAGCAACTACAAAACATTGAAGAAACCAGTGCGTATGGAATATCAGGATGATATTGATATTCCGGAGTTCAAGGAAATACCCACGTATAAGCGGATGTGTGTTTGTATCCTCAAGAATGATCATGCCTGCAAATACATGGGATTCTCGCCAACAAAAGAGGAAATGAGTAAAAGAAGTCAAGTTATGGAACAATATAGAATCATAGTATCATGAGTGTAGATAAAAGCCCTGTTTACGAGGTAAAAGCGGTACCCGTAGAAAAAGTATATGCGAACGATTATAATCCGAATGTCGTAGCACCACCCGAAATGAAGTTGCTGGAACTTTCTATTTGGGAAGATGGTTTTACAATGCCTTGTGTGTGTTATTATGATAAGGAGGCGGACAATTATATCCTGGTAGATGGTTACCATCGTTATACAGTATTGAAAACTTCCCAACGAATCTATAAGCGTGAAAATGGCTTATTGCCGATTGTGGTGATAGACAAGGATCTGTCTAACCGTATGAGTTCGACAATCCGGCACAACCGCGCCCGCGGAATGCATAACATTGAATTGATGTGCAACATTGTTGCAGAGCTTGACAAGGCAGGTATGTCCGATCAATGGATTATGAAAAATATCGGTATGGATCGTGATGAATTGTTGCGCCTGAAACAAATTTCAGGACTTGCCGATCTGTTTGCCAATCGCGAATTCAGTATTCCTGACGAGGTGGCCCCTACGGAAACAGAACGTAAAACCTTATAATCTGATAGCTATATATATACAGAAATTGAACATTTTGTCATTTAGGCACAAATTATACAAGTTATTAGGCTATTTTATTGTATAAAATGGTCGTTTATCTTGCTTAATTTGTGCCTGAATTATATCTAAATGACATGAAAAACTATTAGCACATCTTGTTAGTGCGGTTTCAATAAACGAAACTATTTTCTTTTAAATGGTGCGCATATCGCAAAAAATACTTCCAATAAACATTCTTCTTTTATAATGCGTAATCTCTTCGATTGTAAATAGCGTTAATAGTCTTACTTCTAGAATCTGATTATCTGTATCAGAAATGAATACAATTTTGTATCTCCTTTAATATTCCGAAATTTGCAATACGAGATTTGGATAAAATTAGGTATCGCCAAGAATGAGGTGTTTAAGAGGTGTTTAAAAGGTAATGAGAGAGAGTAAGATATATATAACTATTTTTTTCTATTTGATTCTTCTTCTATTTATGGCTGGATGCGAGCATGATGTAAGCACAATAGGTCAAGAGAATGAAGAGGAAGCACTGAAAGAAAAAGTGCAAATAGAGATTTTTGCCAGGGCAAAATCGTACTCTCTGCCTCCGACCAGAGCTTTGGAAAGTGAGGTCGGTAAAACTCCATGGATACTGGTCTTTAAGGGACAGGGTGCGGGAGCCACCTTTATAGAAGCTGTACAGGCTTTTGAAATGATAAACAAGCGATATGTGTTATTGACTAAGCAGCCTGCTGGTAACAAATACCAATTACTGATACTTGCTAATCCGTTGGATCAGTTCTATTATGGAAATGCATCTACGGAATATGATTTTAACCAGGCAGCTTTGCTTTCCAAGTTAACTCCGGGAGTGACTACTTATGGAGAAGCTTGTAGCAAGTTACTGACTAAACCATTGGGTAGTAATCCACTTACTACTGTACCGTATAGTGGAGATGAAGAGACGATTCCGATGAGTCATCGATTGGAAGTGGATCAAATAGACAATACGACGAAGATAGCCAATACTGATGGAAGTTCATTATTGCTTACCCGTGTGGTTGCTAAGATTGTCATTGTCAATAAAGCATCTAACTTTATTTTGAAGGGAGTGACCGCTGTCATGAATGTGCCCCGGCAAGGTAAATTGCATGATGCTGATGGGATATTAATGAATAATACAACCAATTTGACAGAGTATCGGTATGATGCTGCTTACTCACTTCCTGTGGTAAAAGCGGAAACGATTGCAACCGACGTGCAGAGTACAGAGAAATTCCCTATATATATGTACGAGTCCGATGTGCAGAATAATACATATCTTATTATTCAGGGTACTTATGACAATAAAGACTATTATTATAAGATGTCACTGCTCAATAGTAGCCTGCAGGCGATGGATATAGAGCGTAATCATTCATACACATTTACGATTAATAGAGCTAAAGGACCCGGCTATGATACGGTAAGTGATGCAAAAACTGCGAAGCCATCTAATACAGATCTTGATTTTGAGATTATGGTAGATGATAGTGAATCTTATGAGATCCTAGCCAATAATGATTATTATTTGGGTGTAAGCAACTCGGTTTTTATAGCCTATTACAGTGGTGAAAATATGGAGGATTATGATGCTTTTAGTATGATTACTGATTGTACAAAGGATTTTCAGGATGCTCGAACAATAACAGATAATAAACTGGAAGTATCAGGAGCCTTTCAGTTAAGCGGGCCATTTAAAGTGCCGATAGTAACTTCCAATGGAACAAATCCGGTAATAACACCGGTAACAGTTGGAGTCACTAACCAGTTGATGGGTTATGAAGAGGGAATTGATGATAAGAAAAATGCGTATATAACATTAAAACTTGGAAACTTGGAAAAAAAAGTTCATATCAGACAAAGAAAAGCGATTTCCGCAGGAGGAAGCACACTAAAGTTTATGCCTACTAATAATACCGATCCGGTAGTAAGCGAAATAAACTATTTCTGTCTTACTGGCCAGGTAGAAGAGGGGACTGACAATCCTAAGGAGTGGATTCGTTTATACTCTTCTGTAATGCCGGAAGGACATACAGGAGAAGATCACATTATCGTAGAAGACGGGAGAATATATGTGGAAGTGTTACCTAATACAAATGCAACTCCCAGATCCGGTATTGTGCATCTAACCACCATGGCATCTGTTGGTGGGGTTAGTTTAAACTCTGTGCAACGTATAAAATTAGATATTACTCAATTAGGGCAGTAAACAGTAAATGTGTTATTAATGAAGAAAGTAAGTTTACTCATATTATTCATGCTCGGATGTATTCTTTTCGAGAGTAAGGCACAGAAAGTTGCGCTTAAAAGCAACCTTTTGTATGATGCTACCACGACCATGAACTTAGGAATGGAGCTGGGATTGGCACGTAAATGGACATTGGATATTCCAGTCAACTATAATCCATGGAAGCCTTCCGACGGCAAACGATTACGTCATTGGGGAATACAACCCGAAGTTCGTTATTGGTTTTGTGAACGCTTCCGCCGTACGTTTATTGGAATACACGGACATTATGCGGATTTCAATGTGGGAGGATGGCCTGATTGGTCTTTCATCAGCGAAAATATGCAAAAGAATCGCTATCAGGGACATTTATACGGAGGTGGTTTTTCTGTGGGACATTCCTGGATTCTGAAAAAACGCTGGAGTATTGAAGCATCTGTTGGAGTGGGGTATGCACATATTGTATATGATAAATATCCCTGTACCACTTGCGGTACGAAGGAGAAGGAAAATAGTAAAAATTACTTTGGACCTACTAAAGCAAGTGTGTCGCTTATTTATATAATTAAATAGAATGATGATGAAAAAAAATATAAGTTTTATCGTATGTATGTTAGTGGTTTGCAGCCTGAATATAAAGAATGTGATGGCACAATCCCGCTCTTATGAGGGCAACATTGCTGTGAAGCCGGTTCAACTGGAACAAAAAGGTAACTTTCTTCATATCGATATAGACTTTAGCTTGAATAATGTGAAGGTCAAATCAGCGCGCGGAGTGGATCTTATTCCCCAACTGGTATCTCCGGAACGTACGTTGAATCTTCCAAAGGTATCTATTAAAGGTCGTGATGAATATCTGGCTTATGAACGTGAACTTGCGGTAATGAGTGCCAAAGAGAAGAAGACCTATGAGAAGCCTTATGTGGTGGAAAAAGGAAGCAAATGGAGAAATGATACGATTCGCTATCGGTATGTGGTGCGTTTTGAGCCTTGGATGGAAGATGCGCGTTTGGATGTGCAGCGTGATGAATGTGGTTGTGGTGAAACTGCATTGATGGATGTGGAGCAGTTTGATAAGGTTACGTTGGAACGTGTATTGTTGCCATACGTGGTATCACCTCAATTGGCATATTTGCAACCAAAGGCTGAAGAGATCAAACGCCGTGATATACAAGCAGAGTGTTTCCTTGATTTCGAAGTGAATAAGGTGAACATCCGTCCTGAATATATGAACAACCCTCAAGAGTTGGCTAAAATTCGCAAGATGATTGATGAGTTGAAGTCTGATCCCAGTGTAAAGGTTAACCGCTTGGACATCATAGGTTATGCTTCTCCGGAAGGAACATTGGCAACGAACAAACGCCTGTCCGAAGGACGTGCTATGGCACTCCGGGAGTATCTGGCATCCAGATATGACTTTCCAAGAAACCAATATTATATCATTTTTGGCGGTGAGAACTGGGAAGGCTTGGAAGAGGCATTGAATACCATGGAAATGGAATATAAAGATGAAGTGCTGGATATTATAAGGAATATACCTATTGAGAAAGGAAGAGAGACTAAGTTAATGCAACTTCGTGGGGGAATACCCTACCGGTATATGTTGAAATATATTTTTCCGAGTCTTCGTGTAGCTATCTGTAAAGTGAATTATGAGGTTAAGAATTTTAATATAGATGAAGCAAAAGAGGTTATTAAAAGCCGTCCGCAGAATTTAAGTTTAAATGAGATGTTCTTGGTGGCTAATACCTATCCGGTTGGTTCGCAAGATTTCATTGATATATTCGAGACGGCTGTCCGGATGTATCCGAAGGATGAGATTGCTAATATAAATGCCGCTGCTGCCGCTTTATCGCGCAATGACCTGTTATCGGCAGAACGCTATTTAGATATGGTACACTCAAATACTAATTTATCAGAATATAATAATGCCATAGGGGTACTAATGCTATTAAAAGGAGAATATGAGAAAGGAGAAAAGTATTTAAAAATAGCCTCCGAATCGGGTTTGGAAGCTGCCGGACATAATTTGGAAGAATTGGCTAGAAAGAGAACAAATGCAGCTGAAATTGAAAAGAAAAATAGGGATAAATAAATTAATTACAAACGCTTTTATTAAATTGTAAAAAACAATGAAGAAAAAAAACTTTTTTATGCTGGCACTTGCTGCTATTGCATTTGCAGCATGTAGTAATGAGGACATCGTTCCTGGTGGGGAGAACGGGACTGATGTAACGAACTCTGATGGAGATGCATGGGTGGCTTTAACTGTACAATCAACTAAAACACGTGCACTGAACACCCCCAATCAAGAAAATGGTACACCTGATGAAAGTACGATTACTAAGGTTTACGCAGTTTTCTTTGATGGGCATACTGATGCAAGTGTTGTAACGAAAATTGTAGATTTTGGAACAGAGGATATTAATAACCTGCCGAACAGAACAAATGCTTTTAAAGTACCTTCTACTTCTGTAGCTGTGTTGGTTATTGCTAATCCACAGAATTTGGGTCGGACTATTCAAGAAGGTGACACTTATGAAAATGTAAATAAGGTAATAACGCTTACGGCAGAAGCTGGAGTGACTACTGGGGTAGCAAAATCAGGCGGGTTTGTGATGACAAATGCCAAAGGTGACCTGGAACCTTCAAAGGCTAATGGAGATCCGGAAGCATTGACTTTGTACAATACACCAACAGCGGCAACAAGCTCTCCTCTGACTATTAGAATAGATCGTATATCAGCTAAAGTGCGGGTATATGTGAAACCTGATGGTGGTGAAAAACTTAGTGAAACTGCAACTATAGACTCGGATGAGACAGAGTGGTATTTGAATATAACAAACAAGAAATTCTATCCTGCATCAAAAAGAATGAAAACAGCCATGAATACGTGGACTCCTTATGATCAGTATAGTCTTGGTTCATACAGAGTAGATCCGAATTTTGGAGTAGTCAATGATATTGGCGCATGGGATGATGATGATCAAACGGTGTATGCTGGAAACTATTTTTATGTGTCATCTGCTACTAAAAAAGAAGATATAGATTGGAATGAAGTAAATACGTCTGTTAAATATTGTCTTGAAAATACCCAGAATCAAACTGATGTTGTAAACTTCAATATGCATGCTTATACAACTCAAGTATTGTTGAAAGTCGGTTATGCTCCTACTACCATTACCAATGAAGATGGTTCAAAAGTGACTTTAGCTAATGGAACAGATTGGTTTAATATGAATGGTATATTCTATACTCAAGCTTCGGTATTGACTTATATCGAAAAGGAATTGACTAATAAATATACACATGATAAGCCGTCTGAATATGCTACGGATATAACAGATGCTTATAATGAATATATAAAGGCACTTCTTAATACCCAAGTTGCTATTCCTGCTGATAAGGATGATGCTAAGACTGCAGCACAAATGGCAGAGGAACTTACACAAGAGTTTAGTGATCTTGCTACTCAAATCTCAACGGCAAGTAAAGGAGGTAAGAATCTGAAAGGTGTTGAATACTATTCAGAAGGTATTTGTTACTATAAAATCATGATTAAGCATGATGATAGTCCTACCATCATGAATAAGTTAGGTGAATTTGGTGTAGTTCGTAACTCTGTTTATGATATTACTGTAAATAAAATCAATAATCCGGGTTATCCAATCATCCCCGATCCGGATCCTAATACACCGGATGAAGAAGAAGACCGTTACTTGTCTATCAAGATTGAGGTTAATCCATGGACTTGGTACAGTCAAGTTGAACCACTATAATTTGAAATTCATTGTTTTAATATAATTAGAGGTAAAGAGGGGACGCTCTCTTTACCTCCAAAACAAACAATAGAAAATAGAAAACAAACAATAGAAAACTTTATAGTTTGATAGAATTAGAAGAATAGAAATATGAACCTAAAAAGCCTTGTACGTCATGTCACCTTCGGGATTCTCATCATTAGCTCCTGGATAATGACTTCTTGTGATAACTTTAATGAAGACTTGCCGGAATGCCGTTTGTTTGTAAAGTTCAAATATGACTATAATATGGAATTTGCAGATGCTTTCCATACACAGGTTGATAAAGTAGAGCTTTATGTGTTTAATAAAGACGGAAAGTTTTTATTTAAACAGGCAGAAGAAGGAAGCTCATTATCGACGGGAAATTATCTGATGGAGGTAGCATTGCCTATAGGCGAGTATCAGTTTATGGCATGGGCAGGTGCACGTGATTCATACGATATTACTTCGTTAACTCCCGGTGTCTCTACGATTACTGATCTACGATTGCGGTTGAAACGTGAAGAGTCTTTTATCATCAATAAAGAGTTGGAAACGCTTTGGTATGGTGAGATTATCGATGTAAACTTTACAGGGAAAACTCATCAGACAGAGACGATTAACCTGATAAGGGATACAAAACGGGTACGTTTTATATTCCAGGGTTATACCAATGATTGGGAACTCAACGTGGATGATTATGATTATGAGATTCGGGAATCCAATGGGTATCTGGGGCATGATAACTCTTTGTTGGAGGATGATATGCTTAGTTTCCAACCTTATCGCAGAGATCAAGTGAATTCTTCTGCTGCTTCAGTAGACCTTAATACGATGCGGTTGATGAAGGATCGAAAAACCCGGTTAGTGGTGACGGAGAAATCTTCTGCAAAAAAGGTATTCGATATCAATCTGATTGATTATCTTGCTATGACTAATATGGAGGATAAGAAAATCGGAATGCAGGAATATTTTGATCGCCAAAGTAACTACCATATCGTTTTCTTCATCTCTGATTCATGGCTTGCCATGAGAATCGTGATTAACGGATGGACTGTTTATTCGCAGACAGAAGGAGAACTGTAATATCAACAAATAGGGAGAAATCCCAGAAAGAATACATTAGTATAATAAGGGACAAAAAAAGAACCGGCTAAGTTGATTAACTTAGCCGGTTCTTTTTTACAAGGTATCAATTATACTTTTTTGATTTTGTAGGAATATGATACGCTGTGCTTCTCCGCTTTCCGAGATCAGAGTGGAGTGACGTTTCAAAGATAGAATCCAGTCACGTTGCATCTGGCAGATATGCGGGCTTTGTGAATCCATAGAATTGATTGAATATATCCGCAATAGACTAATCTGGTAGTTCAGCTTTTCGATGTAGCTGTAAGTCGCTTCAAAGTTTATATTGGATAAATAGAAGTACACTTTCCGTCCTTCGCTGAATTCCCCTTTACTTGATAACGTTTCTATATACGTCAGTAGTTGATATAGTTCTTCTTTCAGATTCGCTACATCATTCGGTGTAATCATGTGCAAACTGGCAAAGTACTTAATCTCATTAACGAAAGAATAGAAAATACTGGTGTCCCAGATAAAAAAGGTTTTGGGACATTGCTTCACGCTTTCGCTCAACTTCTTATGCGCCTGCACGATTTTCTTCTCTACGCGCATATCCTCCAAAGAGTGTGGAGTCTTGATTTGTCCGTGCTGATAGATCCATCGGCTAAGACGAAACTTAGACAGATTCTCGAAAGAAGAATAAAGTGTAAAAGGTAAAAGATTGGAAGCCGTATATATCTCCGTGCTATTATCTTCTTTTACAAAATCAAATATCTGTAGATAACGATTAAGTATTTCGTAATAGCTATCTATCGCATTAGAAGAATGATGCAGGTTGAGGTCGAAAGTCACCTTGTTAGAATGGTGATCGCCGACTACCTGATCGATAGAAATTCCCAATTTATGAGATATGATGGCTACTTCTTCTATCGAAAAAGATACCTCACCCCGAAGTCTGCGGTATACAGCTTCTTTGCCCATACATAGGATATCCGCCAAATTACTGGCAAGATTTTGTCCTTTGGGAACCCTCTCTTTCATAACTGTTATTAATTCATTTAGAATACCATTTTTCATTGTCTGTTCCTCGCATTTAATATTAATAATCACTGTGATACATTTTATGCAAAATTAAAGCTTGTAAGTGAAAGATTAGTGTGGAAAAACGGCTATGAGTTGTGTGCTTATTTTCTGATTGGAAAGAAAAAGAAAGAGTGGGGGCATATAATGAAAAAAAGTAGATAATGCGGTTGTCTACTTTCATTTATTGTAATTCTATAATTTACTTGCTTCTGTTTTACGAAAAAATGGAAATTAAAGAGTATCAATGATTTCCCGTTGTTGCTTAAAAAAATGGATACGTTGCATTTCACCACTTTCGGATATCAAAGTAGAAAATTTCTTTAATGATTGAATCCATTCTTTTAAACTATGGAATATCTCATGGTCCAGGGTCGTCAAAGAATTGATGGAATAAACTCGTATCAGGCTAAGTTGTAGTGAATTGGTTTCTACGTAACTGTATGTCGCTTCAAAATTGATGTGAGACACATAGATGCGGACCGTATTGCCATTATCGGTTTTTCCTCGTGTTGCAAGTTCCTCCAGTTCGTCTGTAAGTAGAAACAATTCCTCTTTAATCTGCATTTTTGCTTCATCCGAAATGAGATGAACGTCAGAGAAGTATTGGATGTCATTGATGAGATGCTGGAAAATCATACTATCCCAGATATAATCTATAGAATGAATATGACGGGTCATATCCACATAATCTTTCTGGATATTGAGCAATTTCGCAGGAATCTCCAATTCATCGAAATTGTTACACTGAATATATTTGTTTTGGTACATCCATTTGAAAAAACGGAATTTAGCCAAAAGATCATGTTTCAGATAGAGAGTCTGGGGAATAATATTAGAAGAAGTCCCCATGGTAGACTCCGGATCATCCTGCATTGTATTAATCAATGATACATATTTATATAAGGTATTATAGTAACTTTCAAACGGATCATCATAATCTACGATATTTATGTCGAACATTGCATTCGATTTGAAGCTGGTTCCTATAATCTTATCCAGCGATATGCCAAGTTTCCTTGAAACAAGAGCTGCTTCCTGTAGCGTGAAAGGTACCTCACCACGCAATCTTCTATATACGGCTTCTTTACCTATGTATAGTGTGTCCATTAACATATCTGCCAGTTTACCTTTTGCCGGAAGCTTTTCTTTCATCGCCTCTATCAGGTTTGTATTAGGGTCATTTATCGTCATAATAGTCTAAATAAAATGTACTTTTGTATTATAAACATTTCACTGTGGCAAGTTGTTTCGGAATTTGAAACTATTTAAATCTTCTTTTTTTTAAAATATCCTCTCCGAAAATTGTTTATTTTAAGCAAATCGGTTACATTTGTGTCCATAAACAAAACGAAGGGACAGCGTCTCTTTAGTAAACAATAGAAAAACTTAGAATGAAAAGAATATTGGTAAGTGGCGGAGCCGGTTTTATAGGCTCTCATCTCTGTACTCGGCTTATAAACGAAGGTCACGACGTGATATGCCTGGATAATTTTTTTACGGGTTCGAAAGATAATATCATTCATTTGATGGATAATCATCATTTTGAGGTGGTGAGGCATGATGTCACTTATCCTTATTCGGCAGAAGTAGATGAAATATATAATTTGGCATGTCCCGCATCTCCTATCCATTATCAACATGACCCGATTCAAACAGCTAAAACATCTGTGATGGGGGCTATAAATATGTTGGGATTAGCAATGAGGCTGGATGCCAAGATTTTGCAAGCTTCTACGAGCGAGGTATATGGAGACCCGATCGTTCATCCGCAACCGGAAAGCTACTGGGGAAATGTGAATCCGGTAGGTTACCGGTCTTGTTATGATGAGGGGAAGCGTTGCGCAGAAACGTTATTTATGGATTATCACCGTCAGAACAGTGTGCGTGTGAAGATTATCCGTATTTTTAATACGTATGGTCCGCGAATGTTGCCGAACGACGGCCGGGTTGTTTCTAATTTTATTCTTCAAGCGTTGAATAATGAGGATATAACCATATATGGTGATGGAAAACAAACACGTAGTTTCCAATATATTGATGATTTGATTGAGGGAATGATAAGAATGATGAATACGGAGGACGGATTTACAGGACCTGTGAATTTGGGGAATCCGAATGAGTTCCCAGTGTTGGAACTGGCGGAAAGGATTATTAGTCTGACCGGCTCATCTTCGAAAATTGTATTTAAGTCTTTGCCGGATGATGATCCGAAACAGCGACAACCGGATATTACATTGGCTAAAGAGAAACTGGGTTGGCAGCCTACCGTTGAACTGGAAGAAGGGCTGAAGCGTATGATTGAATATTTTAAAAATGTCTGAAGCATAAAAAAAGAAAATTATGAATATGGAAATTAATCCTTCCGAATATAAAGTCCTTATTGTGGACGATGTAATATCAAACGTCCTTTTATTAAAGGTACTTTTGACCAACGAGAAATTCAAGATTGTGACTGCCGGTAATGGAACACAGGCGTTGGAACAAGTGAAGAAGGAAAATCCGGATCTAGTATTGTTGGATGTGATGATGCCGGATATCAGTGGATTTGAGGTGGCTCAACAAATGAAAGCGGATCCCGAAATGGCTGAAATTCCCATTATCTTCCTGACTGCTCTTAACAGTACGGCAGATATCGTCAAAGGATTTCAGGTGGGTGGTAACGATTTTATCTCAAAGCCATTCAACAAAGAAGAGCTGATTATTCGTGTGACACACCAGATTTCGTTAGTTGCAGCGAAAAGAATCATTGTTGCACAAACGGAAGAGTTGCGTAAGACTATTATGGGACGTGACAAGCTCTACTCTGTGATTGCACATGACTTGCGTTCGCCTATGGGATCCATCAAGATGGTATTGAATATGCTGATTCTGAATCTGCCAAGCGAAACGATTGGTGAGGAGATGTATGAATTGCTAACGATGGCCAATCAGACAACTGAAGATGTATTCTCATTGCTTGATAATCTGCTGAAATGGACAAAGAGCCAGATTGGTAAACTAAAAGTGGTTTATCAGGATATTGATATGGTAGAAGTGGTAGAGGGCGTAAGTGAAATCTTTACGATGGTAGCCAGTCTGAAGAATATTAAGATTGTACAGGATGTACCTGTGGAAAATATGGCTGTCCGTGCTGATATTGATATGATTAAGACGGTGATCCGTAATTTAATCAGTAATGCGATTAAGTTTAGCAATGAAGGTTCGGAGGTAGTGGTGTCACTGGCAGAAGAAGACGGTATGGCAATCGTAAGTGTGAAAGATAGCGGTTGCGGTATCGATGATGAAAATCAGAAGAAGTTGCTGCATACCGATACTCATTTCAGTACATTTGGTACAAACAATGAAGAAGGTTCGGGACTCGGATTGTTATTGTGTCAGGACTTTGTTGTTAAGAATGGCGGTAAACTTTGGTTTACTTCCAAGAAGGGAGACGGGTCTACATTTAGTTTCTCAATCCCATTGTTGGAGAAATAAGATAACTTAGATAATACGACTAGAAATAATAAGGGCACGGTTTGCATGAATATGTAAATCGTGCCCTTATTTAATGGTATATTCTATTTTCGGTCTATCGTTTGCAGATAGCCTTAAAATCGCAATACGAACATTTTTTAGTATCTTCTGTCTGCGTAAAAGGCTCTTCTTCGCTGAATATTTCTTCTAATAATGCTTGTAGGCGTTCACGGAATTCATCTTCAAAGAAAGCGAAGTTGTTTACCGGTATTTTCGGTTTACGGGGTTCTCCCATTTCGATAACAGGCGAATAGTTTTCTGATGCTGCCCGGTGGATGTAGAGCAGGGCAGGAGCTACCATTAACGATTGTTGTCGGCTCATGATAGCGGCATACAGAAAAGTCTGGAAGATATAGTTCGGGCGTGTTTCCGATGGGGTGAACAGTTGTTCGATATTAGCAGGTATTTTAGGACTTCCTCCTGTCTTGTAGTCAACAATCCGCAGGGTACTTTCTTTAGCATCCATACGGTCGATTGTGCCACCCAGACGGAGAGTGAACGGTCCTTGTCCTGTTTGTATAGTTATCTCTTCTGAAACTTTCTTTTCCATAGCGACCATTTCGAAAGGAGTATATTGAAGGTCGTTGCGCAGCAATTGTTTCAGATAGGAAACAATTACTTTGGAGTTAATAAGTTGTATGCCGTTATATTCCGGTTTTTCTTCGGGAGAAACCTTGAATAATTCTTCTTTGAAGGCTTGGTCAACGTAGCTTTGTAGTTTCACATCATTGCGTAATAAGCGTTCAAGATCTTCTTTCTGTATCGTTTTTCCGGCTGCAGTCAGGTCAGTGTATGCCAATTGGGCGGAGAGGTGGAAAATGGTTCCGAATAGAGCGGAATCAATTTCAGCACTAACTTCGTCCGGTGTTTTCAAGCCCGCTACATAGCGGTAGTAGAATCTCAACCGGCAATCCAGATAAGCATTAAGGGCAGAAGGAGAGAGAATCACTGAATTTGGATGAGTGCTATCGTAAGCACGATAGAGTCGTCTTAATACTTCAGGTGTTTTTTCTACTCGTATCTCTTGGGTACTTTGCGGAGATTGTCCGGCTTCCAGATACTCGCGAGTGATATCATGCGGACCTTCTACAAGTAACTGCAGCATGAAACGGGATTCTTCTCCACGGTTGAGACCGTCCGAAGAAGTATTGTAGAGTAGCGTGATATTCTCTGCCCGTTGTATCAGTCGATAAAAGTAATAGGCATACACTGCATTTTTGTGTTCGATAGTGGTCATGCCGAATGCTTTCCGGAGATTATAGGGAATAAAAGAGGAATCTCCTCCGGATTTTGGAAGTTGTCCTTCGTTGAGAGACAATATAATGAGATTCCGGAAGTCCAGATTACGTGTTTCCAATACTCCCATGACTTGCATTCCAATAGCAGGTTCTCCGTGGAAAGGAATGTTAGAAGATGTCAGTACTTTGGTAATCAGTCGTTTCAGAGTATCGGTGCGTATATTTAACTCTCCGCTTTCAATCAAACTGTAGAGACGGTTGATTTTGGTATGGCTTTGAAAGAGCGATTCTCTATATAGTTGATTGAAAATATCGTTGTATTCTCCTTCTTTCCGATAAATGGTTGAAACGTATTTGATTAATTCGATCAGATAATCGCATAGTTCTTTTATACCATTATGGGGAGTGAAGAGGGTAGTTAGGAAATCATCCTGTTTAAGTTCCGACGGGAGTGGATAAAAACGATTTGTTTGGGTCAGTTCACGTTCCAGGGGACCGGCATGGGATGATAATTGCTGGGTATAGGGATGTTTCAATATGGCGGATACTGCCTCATAAGTGAATCGGCCGGTGTCGGAGCGGTAACCATTGGTTTGTAGTTCCATTGCGGCATTGATAAAGCTATAAACAGGAGTTTGTGCCAATGGGAATCCCATGGTGATATTGACATTTTTCACTTCCTGCGGAATGGAGTGAAGCACGGGGAGTAGCAGAGCTTCATTGCAAAGTACTACAGCATTTTCTTTTTCCTTTTCTTCGGCAATTTGTGAATGATCGTCTGTCATCGCCTTAATCCATTCGGGAAGGAAACGTGCCTGGGCATTCTCGGTAGAAGCGGAAATGTAACGTATTTTCTTCGGTTCTTTGAAGGAGTTGAAAAAGTTTTCCGGGAGTTCGTTCGGAAATTCCTCGAGATTACGTTTCAGGAATTCTCCGGCCTCGTGTTTTTTGATTTGTTGGGTGTAGAAAATATCATAGTCCCAATAGAAGAGTGCCTTGCCTGCATCTTTCAGTTTGCTGAAAAAATCATTTTCTACCTTGTTCAATACATTGAACCCGACAAATATGTATTTGTCGTATTTGAGTTGGTCGGTATCGAGCTGTTCGATTACGTTCCGGTAGAGCATGCCTTCGTAAGCAATGCCTAACTCTGTCAGGTTCGTCCGATAACGATGGTAGATAGCACCTAGCTTATCCCAAAGGGAAATAAATTTTTCTTTTAGTTCGGTCCGTTTTTCAATGGAGAAATTCTGAAAAAACTGTAGTATGGCTTCTTCCTGCTCTTTGTCGAGGAATTCATAGTCGTCCATCAGATTTTTCAAATCTTGTAGATTACTGAATAATTTATCGGCATCGACCATATTCTTATCTACATCATCAAAATCACTAATCAACAACTCTCCCCAGAAGTAGAAATCATCCAATGTTTCCTGGCTCTGTGTTTCCTCTTTGAATACTTTATAAAGTTCGCAGACCAATCGAATAGGATCGCCGCTTTTCTGTACGGATAGTTTCTGAAACAGGTCGCTGATACTCATGGCAGCCGGTGACCAGATCGGTTGATCGGATTCTCCTGCTAAATATTCATTGAAGAACAAGTTAGCACGTTTATTAGGGAAAATGAGTGCTGTACGTGACAGGTCATTTCCTATCTTGGTATATAAATCATGAGCGACTAGTTGGAGAAATGATTGCATATTGATTAAGTTTTTCTAATTCATATATTTATTGTAGTCGGAACATAACAGGAACGGTGAAATAAACAGCAACTTTAGTACCATCTTCCAGTTCTCCCGGTTTCCATTTAGGCATTTGATTAATGACACGTAAAGCTTCTTTATCCAGATAAGGATCTACACCACGTAAAACTTTTGGCTTGACTACATTTCCTTCTTTATCAACGATAAACTGAATAATAGTACGTCCCTGTACACCATTACCTTCTGTTCCTGTATTAGGGTATTGAATATTTTTTGCAAGAAATTTCATGAGAGCTTGCTGGCCTTCAGGAAAATCGGGCATAACAGGCACTTTCTCGTAAACGTCAGGATAGTTTATACGAGTATAAGTGATTCTCAATTCCGGGCCATACATCGCACTGAATGAGAGCATCAGATTGTATGTCACTTGTACTGTCTCATTTGCCAACATGCCGGGTGTCCAACGAGGAATGAGAGACATGACTCTTAATATTTCAGCTTCAACTTTGGGATGTATCTTGCGAGTAATCTTTGGATTGATAACTTGTCCGTCATGATCTATAGTGAATTTTACATCAGTGTATGTATTATTAGCAATACTATCTATTTCTGAATAACGAAGATTTTCTTTCAGAAATTCTATAAATTTTTCTGTTCCTCCGGGAAATTCCGGTAGCTTCTCCGGACCATAAAAGGGAGCTTCCCCTTTCATGTCTTTTTCTTGTATCAGGCTGTCAGCAGTAATGGTCCAATTCATTTTAGGGCATTGTAGTGTTTCTGCGTTCAATGAAGTAGGAGGTATTATTGTAAGTATGCCAGTTGATAGTCCAAACAGAGTGATGGCCTTACCTACACGGCGTTTTCGTTCAAGCTGTTGCTCCAGATATCGAACTTCTGCTTCGCATTTGGGGCAAGTACCCAAACAATCTCCCTGATACTGACATTCAGAAGTAATGAATTCAATATCATTCGCTTCGGCTATCTGCCGACGAATCTCTTTTAAAATTTTGCAAGTTTGCTTTCCACGTTTCATGGTATTATCTATATTGAAAAGGAGATATTATTGTTTGGCTCTGAATACGATTGGAACTGTATACCTTACAGCTACAGGTTTTCCCATTTGAGTTCCGGGCTTCCATGCTGGCATTTTTTTTATAATTCTCAATGCTTCCTTATCATAAACCGGATGAATCCCACGAGCAACTTTTGCATCTATAATCTTCCCTTTTTTAGTAATAGTGAACTGAACAATAACACGTCCTGAAATACAAGGCCCGTCTTGAGGATAGTTTGTATTTTGGGCTATATATGTCATTAATGCTTTTTGACCTCCGGGAAATTCAGGCATTGCCTCTACAATCCCAAACATAGCCTCTTCTTTTTTCAACGACAAGGCTTTTAGCTCCTCTGCAGTAATGGTGGTTCTTGCTACCTGATGTATTTTTTCTGTTTTTCCACCCGTAACTTCAACTTTAGGAAGTGAATCACAACTGTTACTTAGACTGTCCTTTATTGCTTCTTGTCCATATAGAGGAGAAGAAATCAATGCAGCAGATAGTCCAAGAGATACGCCCACTATTTTTACGCTTAATCCGGACTTTTGACGGTTGAGAAGTTGTTGTTCCAGAGAACGAACTTCTGCTTCGCATTTTGGGCAAGTGCCCGGACAATCTCCCAGATATTGACATTCAGAGGTGATGAACTCAATATCATTCGCTTCGGCTATCTGCCGACGAATCTCTTTTAAGATTTTACAGGTTTGTTTTCCTCGTGCCATGGCATTAATCATTAGGGGTTTTATAGGTGAATCGGTCGAATTGGGTGATTCCCATTTCTTTCAAAAGCTCCATGCTGTAGTCTACATCTTTCTCCGTATTATAAGAAGGAATGAGCGGTGTTCGAATGATAATTTTCCCGGCTTTGCCTTCTTCGATTAAATACCGGAGATTGCATAAAACCCTTTCATTACCTTTTCCGGTATATCGCTGATAGATGTCGTTATTCATGTCTTTGATGTCGACGATATAATTATCTACAATAGAAATCAACTCTTCTACATTCTGTAGTGGAACATTGAGAGACGTTTCGACAGTGATTCTCCATTCCGGTCCGCAAAGTTGGCGAAACTGCCGGATGAATTCGTTATGCAATAATGGTTCTCCACCTCCAAATGTGACTCCTCCGCAACTCGCCAGAAAGTAAAGTTCGTCTTTACGTACTTCCTCGTAGAGTTGGTTACAATCGTATCTCTCCCAAACGCCATCAGGCCGTAGAGAGGTTGGATTGAGACAATATTTGCAACGCAGCGGACAGCCATGGAAAGCAACTAATGTTGTAACCCCTTCACCGTCAATCGTTAGTCGATGGCGGGCAATGCCGATGAGAGGAACAGCTTTCATACTTTTTCTATTTTTTCTTCATCCACATACCACAAATAGCCAGTGATATTTTTATATCCCATCTTGGTAAGAAGTTGCATATATCCTTTCACTTGTTTGTTATATGTAGGATTTTCCTTACCAAACTTGAAATCGACTACAACAACCTGATCGTCTTTCATCATTACACGATCCGGACGACGGGTTTGCAAAACTCCTTTTTCTTTATAGATAATAGCACATTCATTAAACAGTGTCCATTTTCCAGAATACCAATCTTGAATTTCAGGAGAAGAAAAAGCTTTCTTTACAACTTCACGAGCCACTTTTTCTTTCTCGTCATTTCTGATAACTCCTTCAAAAATAAGCCGTTCGATGGCCGGATCGATATCTTCTGCTGTTTCGATGACAGAAAATAAAGTATGTAACATACGTCCGCGGTTGATAAAGCGGTCGTCCGAATCTTCTTCTTCAATGCCCTGAATGAAGTCGGCAGAGCGGTTGGACTGACGAAATTCAATATCATGCCGCATGGATTCCATCCGGATAGGGAGTTTTTCTGGTTTCTGGGTTAGCTTGTTTGTGGATGTCTTTATTCTTTCTTCTTCGGAAGGGCACAGTTGTCCTTGCTCGTAACAGTCTTCTTCCCAGTCAATCCCTTCTTCTTGGGCTACTATCGGGAGGGTGTTTGCCAATAGTTCGGACATGGTGCCTTTTTGGCTTTTTCTGCTCCAGATAATAAGGTTTTTCCCTGCGCGGGTAAAAGCAACGTATAGTAGATTGAGATTATCTACCCAAAGTTGAAGACGTTCTTGCAGGTAGTCGTTACCATAAATCGATTCTGCCATTTGAGTGGAATAGTTAATAGGAAGAATATCCAATGCATTGAACGGTGCTGTTTGCGGGGCACACCATACAAGCTGATTATTGGTTTCATTCTCCAGCTTCCAGTCGCAGAAAGGAAGGAGCACGGTATGGAATTCCAATCCTTTGGATTTGTGTATGGAGAAAATCCGGATACCTTCTACTTCTCCACTTGGAATTGTTTTACTGCATAATGTTTCGTCCCAATATCGGATGAATCCGTCCAGCTCGGAAGAATTGCTTTGCAGATAATCGGTCACGGCATCAAAGAAGGCAAATAAATAGGCATCCTGATCTTTGATAAGATTCATCTCGAATATACTGAAAAGTTCTTCTAAAAGCTCATAGAGAGGCATTAGTCTTAGTTCCTTTATCTTTTCAAGAAACGCTGCGGGAAGATAATTCCCAGCGGGGAGGAGTAGGAGAGTATTCCAATCCAGTCCTTTCTGTAAGACCTCGTTTTGATAGGCTACGGCCAGTTGGGCACGTGCTATTTTATTGTTTTCATCGGAAAGGAATCGCAGTGCATCCAGCATCATACAAATGGCAAGAGAGGCGTCCAAGCGGAAGGCTTCGTCTGATACCACTTTATAGTGTAGCTCCTTATCAAAGTAATCGGCGATTCGGGGAATACTTTTATTTTTCCGTACCAGGATGGCTATATCATTTAGTCGTACTCCGGAGGTGAGGAGATGTTTCACTTCTTCTCCCAGACTGATTAATGTCTGTTCGGTATAATCATGTTCTTCGTCGGGTTCGAGAAAAGAGACTTTTACATATCCTTTTTCTGTACTTCGGGGAGATTCTTGCACAACGTCGGCATAGGCTTTCTGCAGATCCTCACAATCCTTGCCTAACTGTTGCTTATATACTCCGTTCAGATAGTTGGCGGCAGCTGTGAAGATTTGGTTATTAAACCGGATCACATTGGTTTCACTTCTCCGGTTGGTAGCTAATGTCTTGACGCGGATCGGGAAATGTTCGATGTGGTCATTCAGGCTGTTGAGAATTCCCCAATCGCCATTTCGCCAACGATAAATGGATTGTTTAACGTCTCCTACAATCAAACTGTCTGCTCCTTGAGACAATCCTTCCAGTAAGAGCAATTTGAAATTTCCCCATTGCATCCGGCTGGTATCCTGAAACTCATCTATCATGACGTTATGGATATTCGTTCCTATCTTTTCGAATACAAAAGAGGAGTCGCCGTCTTTCACCAGTTGATGGAGCAGGGCATTCGTATCTGATAGTAGAAAACGATTGCTGTCGTGATTCAACTGACGTACTTCTTCATCGATATTGGCGAGGAGTTGTACTTTGTTGAGATGTTGCAGGGACAGTCGGCAACTATTCAGTAACAAATTATTCTTGGAACGTAACTTTTCAGCATCTTCCAGAATTTGCATGAGACTGGAGTTGGCTAAATTAATGATGTCCGCGTAGCGGGGAGAAGTCTTGGTTGCCCAATTCTTTGCGTCTTCCAGACATTTTTCTACTGTGGCATTACGGATATCATTGCCTAAAACGCCATTATTAAGTTTACGAAAATAACTTCCGATTCCGCGTGAACCGTTTTTCAGATCATCAGCAGTCAGTGCGTGTCCATCCAGTTCTCCTTCGAATTGGTCGTAGAATCCTTTCATTTGCTCCAGTATTTCCGTTTCCAGAGCTTTCAGTTGCTTGCGATACTCTTTGATGGTATCCGGGTTTCGTAACCGTTGCCGGAGTCCTTCTCCTTTTTCAATATAACCTTCATCGAAAATATTGCGTCCGAAACTTTTTACTTCGTCCGATACGTTCCAACGTTTATCGTCGGCAATCCGCTCGTTGATATAATCGAGTAACCATGCGAGGACGGGAGAAGTGGGTCCTAGTTTCTCAATCATGCTATCTACAGCGTCACTAAGAACTTCGGTGTTATTTAACTCAATATTCAGATTCGGGCTAAGTTCCAGTTCCCGTGCAAGATTGCGCATGACAGATTGAAAAAATGAGTCGATAGTCTCTACCCTGAACCGGCTGTAATCATGCAGCATATAGCTAAGGGCGACGCCTGCCGCTTCCCGTATCTCCTGTTCGGTTTTTCCTGTCTCTTCTTTAATTCGGTTGAGGTAGGCTTCGGAATCTTTATCGCCTATCTGTATGCCGTAAAGCTGACTAAGAATGCGTTCTTTCATTTCTGCTGTTGCCTTATTGGTAAAGGTGACAGCGAGAATTTGCCGGTAGGCGCGGGGATTGAGAATTAACAGTTTGATATATTCCACTGCCAGGGTAAATGTCTTACCCGAACCTGCGGAGGCTTTATAGACTAAAAGTTCACTCATGTTTCTGTTTATGGGATATACTCGATTTTAGCAACAATGACCCGTATGTCCTCCGGTTCTTTCCCTGCCTTTACCAATGCCTGATGAAAGTTTTTGGGGAAGAACATGAAGAATGTATCCGGAGTGGAATCTACATATTTTATTTTCTTGGCTTTGTAGAAAGTAACATCCGGTTTGTATTCAGTGATAGGCTCTGCATATTCTGCTGAAGTAATTCCGAAACGTTCGGTGCCTTTCACTACATATTGCAGATCAATACCATGGCGGTGTGCTTCGATTTTACGTTTACTGACATCTTGTGTTGTTGCATCCTGTACATTGATGTAACAATGTTCGCCATCCACTTCATATCGTCCGGCAGGCATATTCGCAAGGTCGTGGGTAGCTAGCCATTGGAAAGTCTTGTCCCACACTTTCTGGTTCTTATGATATTGTGACGCAAATTCCTGATAATCGGTTGTTTTATGAGGCATTGCCTTCAGTCCGTTTGCCCATTCTTGTTTTTGTGTCCATTGACGGGCCTGCTTAAGAGTCCAGTTATCAGCGGATTCTTGTGAACACACGTTTTCAGTGAAGAAGAAAAGAAAAAGTCCGATAAACAGGCTTGAACTACTAAATACAAATTTTGATTTCATGATTGTTCGAAAAAATTAGGTCCGAAAATAAGTATGAATAAAGGTAGATAGTCTTTTAAAGCTACTCGCAATAACTTTAAGGCTTGTCCAATCCTGTAATTAATCGTTTGTGGAGATACATTCAGCTTCTCGGCAATTTCTTTATGCGTCAGATGTTGATTGCGGTTCATCTCGTAAGCTTCGAGATATTCTTTCGGAAGTTTTTTTAGTGCTTCTTCATATAAACGGAAAAGCTCATCACTCAAATAGAAGTCCGGGTTATTGAACTCACTATCATATTTATCAACGATTTCCTGATGAACTTTTCGTTTGATCTCAAAATGGGAAAGACGGTTGAGAGCTTTGTTCTTGACAATCGTAAAAAGAAGTGTTTTGAGTGTCAACTCTTCCATAAGAGTGCAACGATTTTCCCACAGCCACATCATCGTTTCTTGTACAATCTCCTCTATTTCTTCCTGCTCACCTACATACTGGGAACAAAAAGCACATAGCCTACGGAAATAATGTCTGTAGACGACGTCAAAAACTTTTTCTTCTCCTGCTTTTAGGGCAGTGATAACGGACTTATTATTATTAATATCCAAATATATCGGAGATTGTGACATTCTCTTTTAATTTATGTAAGACAAAAATAATGAAAGAAGTAGATAAATGAAATAAAAATGCGAGAAAAAATATTTTTTTCTTTTTCTCTTTAGTATATTTGTGCTCACAACTGTATTACTACAAAGGTATTATAGTTTTTTTGTAAAAAGATAAAAGAGCATGGATGAAACTATCTTGGTGAATTACCTGCAAGGTGAATGTAATGATGAAGAAGCTGCTCGGGTGGAAGCTTGGTGCGAGGAAAGACCGGAAAACCGGAAAACTTTGGAGCAACTTTATTACACTCTCTTTGTAGGTGAGCGTATAGCGGTGATGAATACTGTAGATACAGAGGCGTCATTGGATCAATTTAAATCAGCTATCAGAGAAAAGGAGAAAAAGGCTAAGCGGAAAAGTATATCGATCCGTTGGGGACGTTATGCTACTGTGGCGGCTGCTTTTCTTACCGGACTCGTTTTTGCCGGTGGAATTGCCTGGGGATTACTTTCTAATAAGCTTTCGGATTATGAGGTGATAACTGCTGTCGGACAGAGAGCGCAGACTGTGTTGCCGGATGGTAGTAAGGTATGGCTGAATGCATCTTCAAAAATAGTTTATCATAATTCTTTCTGGAGTTCGGATCGTCAAATCGATTTGTCGGGTGAAGCCTATTTTGAAGTGTCTCATGATAAACATGCTCCATTTATAGTAAATAGTAAGCAAATCAAGACTTGTGTGCTTGGTACGAAATTTAATGTGCGTGCACGCCAAGATGAGAATAGGGTAGTGACTACCTTGCTTCAAGGACTGGTACGGATAGATTCTCCGCGAACGGAAGAGAATGGCTATTTGCTGAAACCGGGACAGACATTGAATGTAAATACGGATACTTATCAAGCAGAGTTAATTGAATATAACCAGCCTACAGATGTGCTTCTCTGGATTAAAGGCAAGTTGGAATTTAAGCAACAATCTTTATTGGAAATCACCAATATTATGGAGAAGTTGTACGATATCAAATTTATTTATAAGGATGAAGCATTGAAGTCAGAACGGTTTACCGGTGAATTCTCTACTGATAGCACTGCTGATGAAATACTGAATGTATTAATGCATACCAATCATTTCTCTTATAAGAAAGACGGACGGATTGTCCGGGTGATGAAGAAATAAGAGGTAGATTCGTGTTTCTAAAAGGCTGTCTAATTAGATTTTGAAAGATTAAGGTTTGTTCGTTATATAAAGATGTGAAGTGCTCCCAAAAGTTAGATACATAACTTTCTGGGGGCATTTCGCATATATGTAGTGGCAAACTGATTGGAATGGGATTTTATTAGATAGTCTTTAAAACGAGAAATCACCCTCACTACATGACTGAACTGCACTCCTTAAGTTTTGTGTTCAACTTTTGGGGTGCAGTTCATTGTAATGAGGGTGATTTTATGAACTTAAGGCCTGTTTGATAGCCTCTATTCTATATTTTATAGTTATCTATTCATAAATACTTACTCACTTTGGGGTTCGTAAACATTAAATTCTGTAACATCCGTACGACCACTTGAAGCAATGGTAATAATCTGATATTTTAGATATCGCGTAGTAATAGGAGAAATGAACGTAATATTTTGTGTGCCCCCAGATATTGCTAGTGAACTTAATGATTTCCAAGTCGTACCATTATCAGATTGTAAAATCTCTACTTCTCTAGGAGCATATGAACTTGAATTTCCCCAATGATTTGTTTTGATGCCTGTTAACACCTTAGTTTCTCCTAAATCAACAGTAAACCAGAATCCTGCACCACTAAGAGCAATATCAGTATTAGTCCTGCCATCAATTAAGTTATTACCTGTTCCTTCTACTCCTTCTTCTAGCTTAATTACCCAACTTGCACGATTACTGATAAGTTGGCTATTGCTAGGAGTACCACTTTTTAGATTGCAGTAGGCAGCTTTATTAATAATGACAGGTAATGTACTTAAGCTACTACTAATAACTGTGTTCTTATCATTGGTAGTTACATTACTGATTGATATACTGAAAGAGAAACTTGTTTTTTCCATGATACTGGCGAATATCGTCGGATCAACCGTCGCAGTGATTTCTTCAGAAGTCATCTGTCCCTCTTTGAGAGTAACTTGTGAGGAACTTAAAACGATCTGGCTTGCATCAAGCCCTTCTGTTTCACTTTTTGCACTTAATGCGATAACCATATCTGTAGATACTGCTTTTTGCGTTTTTACAGTGAAAGCCATCTTAATTTCATCTCCTCCGATTCCATTCGCATCATGAGTCAGATTGAATTTTTTTACATTCCCTGATAAATAGTCATTTCTCTGTAGAGACACATACGTAGCATTCCATTCGTTAAAAACTTTTTCATCATCGCTACAGGAAGAAATGAACGGGACAAACAAGCCGAGTAGAGTTGCTATTGATAGTGATTGAAATATATTTTTCATATGTACATACGATTAAATTATTACTATTTCCATTCGGTAGATTTATCTGTAGATAAAATACCGTCAATCCAGGTAGGAGTAGCAGAAGTAGTCAAAGTATGACCTTTGCCAGTTGCGTCTTCGAATACATTGCCTTGTCCTTCATTAAATCGCCAATAAGCTTCCAAACCTACAGATTTTGGGCTCACTTGGGTCATGTTATTCTGAATTTGAGAAGCGGAACGAACTACAGACCAGATACGTGCTTCACTTATCAAAATTTTACAGTTTCCCCATCTACTATAAGAATCATCACCTAAGCAGAACCAATTTACATCAGAGAAAGTTGTTGCTCCTGTTGGTATACTCAACACACCCGAATCAACTCCGTTTATGTAAAGTCGATAGTTGGAACCATCACAGACCAATGCTAAATGTTGCCATTCGTTTGGCTTGAAAGAATTACTTGGATTCAAATAAAGCCGGTTACGTCCTACAATCTGTACTAATGAATGTGCCTTATAATTTTCATTATCACTTTGAGGATCCTCAAAACGTAAAAGGATAAAGTTTGCATCATCTCCTCCGTTCTTAAATACTGCACGGTCACGGTCAGCTGTGTTGGCTACCTGGAAACGAACCTCTATAGTATATTGTGAATACGTTTCGGGAGATTCTGTGAATTTATTAGCTTTTAAACTAGGAGCGCCAACAAACATTGGAGCTGAAAATTCGATAATACTTTCTGCCAAAATAACAAAGGTCCCGGTATTTTCCATCGGTGAAATACTTCCATCTTGCAACACTAATTTTACAGGCAGTGCATATGATTCTCCCGATTTCATCATTTCCTGGCTAAAAGCTTTCAAAGCGATAGAGAGGGCATCGGCTGCATATTGTCCTGCTTTTACAGTAATTGTTTCCGGCAAAGTATAATAATCTTTGGGCAACATTATATATCCAGTTCCATTTATATGGTTATAAGTGTCCAGTACTGATTGATCTGTAACCAATTTATAATGATTATCTGTAGAAGAAAGATTACTAAGATGCACATTTAGGGTAGTAAAACTTTCTCCAGTAGCCTGTACGGTCACTTTTTGACTTGTACTGGAAAGAGCTTCTTCAATATAAGCATGTGTATCTAAAGTATCGTATTTGGCATCTCCACAACTTACTATGCTTCCTAGGCCTGTTATGACTGCGGAGAAGCATAAAATTTTTATATAATTCATACGTTTCATAGTTTACATTAATTTTTAAGTAATGAATGTGATGATGGATTCATAATTTGAATAGCACGGCGTATATTTTTATATTCAGGTGAAGTTCCATACTCTGCTTCCATATGATAGGTTCCTGCACCACCTTTACGGAATCCGTTACTTGGTTGCCAGCGTGCCATTCCTTCGAGAGATTTCATTTTGTTACCATAACGATCAGTATAATCATATCCACCGTCCATAGCAGCATCGGTAGCCTCGAAATTCTCGGTCATGATGGTCATCTTCGTGATTTGTTCTTCAGACATGACACTGCTATACGTCTGAACAAGTCCTGCACCTGCTATACCGCCTGTGATAAGGCGTTTATCGAGTTTAGAATCACTGCCGGGACTAGTATTATTGTAAGCCTGAATGATAAAATAGTCGAAATATAATCCGACTTCAGGTCTACCCGTTATGCTCTGTGGTTCGCCGTCAATAACTAATAATTTACCAGTTCCTGATTTCGGACCGAAATATTTGCCTAGTTCATCAACGAATGCAAACATTCTATCATCTTCATCTACGATATTACCGGGATTACCGAAATTGGGTTCATAGTCGATATCAAAGCCGTCATAACCATATTTATTGACTGTATCGGCAATGGCACTTGCATATTTGCGAATAGATGCTTCTATTGCTTCCTTGTTTGATTCATCGGAAGGCCATCCCCAAAAATCATTCACAGCTTCCTTTTCGGATGAGAATCCCATTTCTTCCCAGTTGTCACGAATATTCTGCGGGGTAATCTGATCTCCTACACTTCTGATAATGAAACACATGGTAAAGCGAGTTCCTTTCTCTTGTTGACAAAATTGGAGATCTTTTTTTTGAGCTTCTGTAATGTTCGACCAATTTCCCCAAATAGAAACAATATCTACACTATCAGGAATACCGGCTAAAGAACTTTTCATATAGGCACCTTCACCACTCCAGCCACCAAACCAGCCAAAGGCAACTTGGTGATCTGTCTGTTTATAGGCACGCAAAGCCGCATAATATTCATCCGATACGATCGATTCGGGAAAAGTTTTTGCTTCCGACTCCGTCCAGTCACTGCAACCGATCAATGAGGTTGTTGCCAGTGATATGAGTACAATGTATAATAAATAAATTTTCTTCATAAAAGTCCTTTTTATGCATTATATAAATTAGTTCTTCTTAGCCCACTTTAAGTCAGTAGCTTCATTATCAGCACCACCGAGTTCTGCTACTCCCAGATCATAATTGGCTTTATTGTTTTGTGCCTCTGTATAAGGGAAGCTTAGACGACGCATACCGCGTTGGCTGCTCACTCCACAATCTGATAGATTGTCGATACAAGGATAAAGTTCCGGATAACCTGTACGGCGATATTCAGCCCATGCTTCCAATCCTAATGGATAATTGGCGATCCATTTTTGAGTAATGACACGTTGGAAATTCTTTCCATTTACGTTATCAGCCTCACTGTCATCCCACATCACACTCACTGTATTGGTAATTGTAGCAGTAGCATTTTGCACAGCATCACTTTCATGTGATACGACAGGAGCTTCGTCAATCTTCAAGTATTCAGTGGCTGAAACCTGATATTGTTCCATTGACAAATTAATACCATCTTCATAATAGGCTTTTGCTGTTTTAGAACCGACATTCCAACCACGCAATTTTCCTTCTGCACGTAAAAAAGCTGTCTCTGCAGCACAGAAAACCATTAATTTAGAAGTTGCTGTATATGCAGGAATAGAGAATCCTGCTGCATCTGCCTTTTTAAAATCAGCATCTCCAGTACGCATACCTACATACTTATCTGTTTTCCCTGCAAGGGTAGACTTATTAAAGAACTTCGGCATACGTGGATCGTTATATGCATTCATATAATCTACTATATTTGCATTCACACGCAGATCACCCCAACTTACAGCTGCCAGTTGATATGGATTACTCTGTGTGCCACAAGAAAGCATAGCATTATCCGAATTACTTTCAATCAATCCTGCTTTATGTGTCACTGCTGCTTCAGCTGCCTCTTGAGCAATGCCAGGCCATGTTCCGCTGATTCGCATAGCAACACGTAAACGCATTGAATTGGCTAGCTTAGCCCAACCTGAATAATTTCCATCGAAAACCGGATCATTGGCTCCCAATGGGGCATTACCATTTGTTTCTACATAATAGTTGTACAAAACATCAGCTGCATTGGCTAAATCACTTAATATACTGGTATAGACCTGTTTCTGGGTATCATAAGATACATAGAAATTACCCTTCTTTACTTGGCTGTAAGGCATCGGTCCATAACAATCTGCAACGCGAAGCATCGTTATGGCACGTATCATACAGGAGAAAGCATAATAATGTCCGGTAGAATTAGTTGCTTCCTGTATCTGGAAAAAGTTTCCATATATTTTTTCAAACGGAGTGTTCCAAGGGGTAGCATTCCAGGCATCACTCTGATTGAATGTGCTGAAGTTTGTACCACTCCATGTGTTAGAACAGCATAAATAGCCACCTAACTGTCCCACCATCTGATCCTGCATTTGAGAGTCATTCTGCTGAATATTCACAATTGTTTCAATCATAGACTTCATCAAGGTAGCAGGGTCTGCATCATGAATTTGATATTGATTCGTGTTATACTCCTCAAATTTATCGGTACAACTTCCTGCCAGTAACAACAGAGCGGCACCGACTGCGATATTTCTTAAATATTTTCTCATAACATTAGCTTTTTCTTTTAGAATTGAACTTTCACATTAAAACCGAAGTTACGCAAGCTAGGTTGCATAAAGTAGTCTACATTCATATAATAGTTACTGGAGGTAGAGGCAGACAATTCCGGGTCGAATGGAGCTTTACAGTAAATCATCCATAAATTACGTCCTACAACACCCAAAGTAACATTAGCCACATTTTTAAACCATCTTTTAGGAAGTGTATAGTTTAGGCTCAATTCCTGCAAACGTACATTGGTTGCACTGTATAGATAATAACGACCATAGCCACCTTCACCCGTACCAATAGTCTGGTAATACTTTTGGGCGTTAACTTTACCGTTATTAATAGGTATACCACCATTATCACGAGCTGTTGCAGATGTTTCGGATACTCCATAATAATCTAAAATTCCTTGAGTAGCCGAATAAGCTAATCCGCCTACACGGGCTGATAATACAACTCCTAAATCAATTCCTTTGTAAGTGAAATGATTGGTCCATCCGAGGTTGAAATCAGCATCCAGATTACCTACTTTTACCGGAGTGTTTGATGAAGTGATACCCAGATTACCATTCTGATCGACTTTTATATTACCGTTATTGTCTTTTGTCAGCTGGTTGTATACATAGATATCAGTCATGGAGCCTCCTTCTGTCAGGATGACGCGAGGAGCTACATTCTCTTTACCTAACCAACCTACATTCATTTCATCCATTTGGATAGCTTCTCCTGTCACAGGATTCACGCTGCCGCTTGCCAGTCGTTTCACCTTGTTACGGTTTAAAGTGAAAGTAGCATTAGAAGACCATCCGAATCCTGCCCATTTATCACTGAATCCTAAAGCTAATTCAATACCCTGATTTTGCACGTTACCGGCCTGTACAATCGCTTGTTTATATCCGGAAGAAGAGGGGATATCCACTTTAAATGTCTGGTTCAATGTGTTAGAACGATAGTAAGTAGCGTCTAAATTGAAACGATTTCCCCAGAATTTCAAGTTCAAACCGATTTCCCAGGATTTAGTCTTTTCAGGTTTCATATTGTCCATCGGATATACGGTCGGATTCGCCCAGTTATGTGTCTGGCTGTTGTATTCGTAACCCGGATTAGTAAGGAAACGATCGAAAGAAGAGGCTACCACTGTATACGAACCGCGTATTTTAGCATAAGAAATCACCTCTGGTAGTTTTACCATTTCTGATAATAAAGCCGATAAACCGACTGACGGATAAAAGAAAGATTTCTGTTTGGAGAATGCGAGTTTTGAATCCCAGTCATTACGTCCGGTTACGGTTAGATACAGTTGATTTTTCCAACTTAATTCAGCACTGGCAAAAATACTTTGAATTTCATCTTCATATCCGGTAGGATCCGGTTTATAGTTGGCGGAGAAATTAATATTGTTGATCTGGAAGAAGTTGGGAATAACCAGGTCACCTGCAATATATAACTGATCCATTGAAGTATGATATATGGAAGCACCAACATTGGCTGTTAAATGAAAATCACCAAATGTTTTATCTATATTAGCCAGGAAATCGGCATATAAAGAACGTTCCTGACGCATGGCATCTTCAAAACCACCACTTACACCACAGAATGTTGTTAATGTAGAAGCAGATTTTTCGTTTTTATTCCGGTAGTCAGAGTTGTCCAGATTGACACGACCGACAACATTGAGCCAATCTGTAGCCTGCCATTTCAAAGAAGTGTTCATCATATAACGTTTCTTGTTGGAAGTACGGTTGATGCGATTCTGTATCCAATATGGATTTTGTAATGACAAACTTGCATCACCATAAGGCCAATATTGTTCCATATAGCCGTAGTTAGTATTATAACGTTCATACAAACGAATTTCGTCAAAGTTGTCTCCACGAGGGAATAGATACAGTGATGGGAGAGGGTTATAATACTGTCCTTGAGAAACCATGTTTTTGTTGTTCTGAACGATATATTGTGCACCGATATCCAGAGTAAGTTTATCATTCAGGAAATGGGTGGTATTACGTGCCGTAAAATTATAACGGTTATAGGAGTTATTCGGAAGAATTCCACCGGAGTTAGTTGTAGAAGCAGAAAGATAGGTCTGGTTTTTGGTATTTCCTGTAGATAATGCTACCGAATTGATAACATTGGATCCTGTTTCAAAGAAGTCAGATGGGTTATATCGACGGTTTGTCAATTCTCCCCAGCTGAATAATCCGGAACTTGTACCATAACGGTTCTGCATATCCGGCATAATATATGCTTTAGAGAAAGTAGTACTGTTGGATACTGTTATGGTAGTTTTCTCTGTTTGGCCTTTTTTAGTAGTAATTAAAACAACACCGTTTGCCGCAGCAGAACCATATAATGCTGCCGCAGAAGGACCGGTCATCATACTAATACTAGCAATATCATCCGGATTTAAGTCAGCAACAGCATCTGATCCTCCCATCTCTCCAAATAATCCTTCGCCACCGCTTTTTCCTGTATTAAAAATAGGTACACCATCAATTACATACAATGCATTGTTATCTTTAGTCAGAGATTTCATACCACGCATAACAACACGAGTGGCACCACCAGCACCGGTTGCACCACTATTAATCTGAACACCGGCAACCTTTCCTGATAATGAATTCATAAAATTGGCGTCCTTAACAGCTGTCAACTCATCACCTTTTACCTCTTGTACATTATAACTTAATGCCTTAGTTGCACGCTTGATACCCAATGCAGTAACAACTACTTCGTCCAATACTTGCGTATCTTCTCCTAAGGTTACTTTTAGGGGTTGTGCGTTGGCAAGCGTGATTGTTTGGGAGGCATAACCGATATAGGATACTTCAAGCACATCACCTTTGGCAGCCTGTATTTTGAAATTTCCATCCATATCAGTGATAGTACCATTTGAAGTTCCTTTTACCAGAATACTAACTCCGATTAATGGCTCTCCTTTTGAATCGGTAACAGTACCACTTGCCATAATTGGAGTTTTTTTCTGCTGATCTTCTTTATTACTCTTTGCAGAAAGTACAATATGATTATCTACTATTGAAAAACTGACATTAACTCCTCTGAATAACTGATTCATTACATTATTCAGAGATTCTTTTGTTACCTTGATGGATACGATACGATTTATATCGACATCATTTGTGTTATAGACTACTGACATTGAAGTTTGTCTCTCAACTTCTTTCAAAGCAGTATTTAAGGGTACTTTTGATAGATTAAGAGTGATCGTTCGTTCTTGCCCATAAGCTGAAGCAAAACACGAAACCAACAAAAGGAAGAATAACAAGTATGAGAACTTGTGTTTTATAATTTCTTTCATCTTATTCTTTTTAATTAGAAATAGTTTTTAGAGAGTTTAATTAGGGACAGTAACTGAAATTACCGTTTTCACACAAAGGTTTCATGTATCTCTGTTTCTCATAATTAATAAATTTAAAGGTTACACTTAAAATAAATTCCATAAGCGCTTATTCAATAGTAATACATTCTATGTTGTAACCTTACTAAACGAAGATAAGATTTTTTTTGAAAAAAAATAATAGAAGTAAATCCCTAATTGAAAAATAAATACTCAAATATTTGATAAATAGAATCTTATACACTTATTAAAATCAGGCTGATTTATTATATTTGCATACATTTTGCATACAATTCATGTATGTTTCAGTTAATGTATAGATATAAACATTCATTTTTATGTTCAAATATTCAAGAGATGGAGTCTCTGTATTAACCATATTAGATACCAGAAGAGTAAAAAAGAGCGGATTGTTTCCTATTAAAGTTCAAGTGGTATTCAGAAGAAAACAAAAATATTACTCAACAGGAAAGGAACTTTCAAAAGAAGATTGGGATAGACTGCTAAAAGCAAAAAGTAGGTTATTGACAGAGATACGAAGTGATATAGAAAGTAGCTTTTCTAATGTAAAACAGCACATTAATGAACTAATACAAAAGGGGGAATTTAATATTGAGACTTTAAGTATTAGGTTAGGAAGACAAATGAAAGATATGAATCTGCATAGTGCTTTTAGTCTGAAAATGAAAGAACTAAAAGATAATGAGCAGGCAAGTACTTATTTAAGTTATCAGAGTGCATTAAAAAGTTTAGAGAGTTTTGGTGGGACATATATTCCTTTAGAAAGAATTACAGTAGATTGGCTCAAACGATGTGAGCGTTTCTGGCTTTCAAAAGGTAAGAGCTATTCAAGTATTAGTATTTATTTTAGAGCTTTAAAGTGCATACTAAATCGTGCTATACAAGATGGCATATTAAAAGAATCATCGTTCCCTTTTGGGAAAAATAAATATGAGATTCCTGAAGGCTGTGGACGTAAATTAGCACTTACCCTTGCTGATATAAAGAAAGTAATGTCCTATCAAGATGGAACAAAAGATATAGAAGAGTTTCGAGATCTATGGGTATTTTCTTATTTATGCAATGGTATCAATTTCATGGATTTACTATTTCTTCAGTATTCAAATATTGTAGATGGAGAGATATGCTTTGTACGTTCTAAAACTTCGCGGACAGCTAAACATAGTAGAGAGATACATGCAATAATAACTCCGGAAATGTGGAATATCATTCATAAATGGGGGAACCCTAGAATTAATCCACAAACATATATCTTTAAATACGCTGACGGAACAGAAAATGCGTTTGAAAGAGTTAGGCTAGTGAGGCGTATTGTTACTAAATGCAATAGAAGACTCAAAAAGATAGCTCAAGATACAGGGATCTCTCAATTAACAACTTATACAGCCAGGCATTCATTTGCAACAGTTCTAAAACGTGCAGGTGCTAAGACTTCCTATATTTCAGAAAGTTTGGGACACTCCAATTTAGCTGTCACAGAGAACTATCTAGCCTATTTTGAGAAAGAAGAAAGAATAAGAAATGCTCAATTGCTTACCGACTTTAACATTTAAATTAGAATAGTGCATGCAAATTGTATGTACATCCTTTATTTTCTCTAGTTTCTCAATACAATAATTTGTGAAAAAGCAGAAGAGATAAATGGATTTTCCATATTCATTTTTAGTTACAAGAAAATTATGTCATATATCAATTAGACAGTTTTACGTCAAATTTTATAAATAAGCCATTCGCATGATGGTAAAGTTTATAAAGTCTGTACTATTTGTTTCAAGGTATAAGCATCTGTTCTACATTTTGCTTACTTGAAGCATAGCTTTAGGGAACGAAAAGCTATGCTTTAGGTAGGCTAAAGCTGTGCTTTAGAGAATTGGTAAAACAATATTTGATTTCCCTACAGATATATATTTTTTCTGTCCCCCTTCACCTCTTTTCTGAACACCCGATGACTAGGTCGTTTATGGGTGAAGAGTCGCTCTTCACTCGTAAATATACTGTTTATCGGGAATCCAGAAGAAAGGTGAAGGGTAGAAAAAATAATAAATATTGTTGGTGGCGAATTGTAAGGGCAAGACACTGCAATCATACGCATGATGCCGTTTTATTTTGAACAATTACTTATTGATAAATAATAAAGGTGACATATATTTTATTTCCTAATCATAATAATGCACAGTTTCTCCCAAGCAATCACACTTGCTGGTACACAGCCTGTAAAAGTAACAATGGGTGAAGATACAAAAGTACTGGACGAAGTAGTTGTTACAGCATTAGGTATCAAACGTTCGGAGAAAGCATTGACATATAATGTACAACAGGTGAAAGGCGATGAACTTACAACTGTAAAAAGTACTAATTTTATGAGTGCATTGGCTGGTAAAGCGGCAGGTGTACAGATAAACTCTAGTGCATCAGGTCCTGGTGGCGGTGTGAAAGTTGTAATGCGTGGTGCTAAGTCTATTACACAAAATAATAATGCTTTGTATGTAATCGATGGTATTCCAATGTATAATCGTGCTTCTTCCGGTGGTGATGGAGCTATGGCAACACAACCTAGTAGTGAATCAATAGCTGACATTAATCCGGATGATATCGAGAGTATGTCATTGTTGACAGGACCTTCTGCAGCTGCATTATATGGATATGAAGGAGCTAATGGAGTTGTTCTAATCACTACAAAGAAAGGACGTGCAGATAAGACAACTGTAACTTATAGCAATAATACCACCTTCAGTGATCCGATGATGATGCCTAAGTTCCAAAATACGTATGGTAATCTGGCAGGAGAAACAATGAGTTGGGGCCTGGAAACAGATAAGAGATATGACCCTGCAAATTTCTTTAATACAGGAAGTAACATATCTAATGCACTGTCTCTCTCTACAGGTAATGACAAAAGTCAAAGTTATATCTCTGTAGCTACCACTAATGCGGCAGGCATCATGCCTAATAACGACTACGATAGATATAACTTCTCGTTCCGCAACACCACCAATTTCCTGAATAATAAGTTTATTTTGGACACAAGTGCCAACTATATTATCCAGAATGATAAGAATATGGTGTCTCAAGGACAATACTTTAACCCGTTGACAGCTTTATATCTGTTTCCACGTGGTGAGGACTTTAATGACGTAACTGTATACGAACGCTATGATGACTTATCAGGAGTAAGCACTCAATATTGGCCATACGGTGATTTAGGAGGTGTTTCATCTCAAAATCCTTATTGGATCATGAATCGAATGAATCGTGAAAATGATAGAAGACGTTACAAACTGGCTGCCAGTCTGCAATATAACATCATTGAAGGGCTGAATGTGCAGGGACGTGTGAGCGTTGACAATACCGAAAGCAAATATACTGAAAAATTCCATGCCGGTACTGTCGGTAACTTTGCAGGAACGAAAGGGCGATATAAGGAAGAAAGACGTATGGATAGGCAAATATATGCAGACGTGTTGGCTAACTTCAACAAAACATTCAAAGATTTTAATGTAATGGCCAACCTTGGTGCTTCTATTAAAGACCTTCGCATGGAATCTAGCTCTTTACACGGAGACTTGAACAATGTAACCAACCATTTTACCATCGAAAACCTGACACGTAGTGGGTATTATAAAGTAGATGCTAATGGCCTAAAACGTCAGACACAATCCGTTTTCGCCAATGCGGAAATAGGATGGAGAAGCTTCCTTTTCTTAAGTCTCACCGGACGTGCTGACTGGGATTCTTCACTTGCTCTTTCCGACAGAGGAAATAAAGCGTTCTTCTATCCATCTGTTGGTATTTCAAGCATTCTAAGCGAAGTGATTGATCTGCCCGAATGGTTCTCATTCTTGAAAGCACGTTTCTCTTTCACTTCTGTAGGTAATGCTTATGATCCTTATTTGACTAAAGCACGCTATATCTATGATGATCAGCTTGACCAATACAAAACAGAATCTTTGTATCCGAATTCGGATTTGAAACCCGAAATTACCAAATCTTATGAAGCAGGATTGAATATGCGTTTCTTTAAAGGTGCATTGAATTTTGATATTACTTATTATAATTCAGATACACGTAACCAAACGTTTGCAGCACCTCTTCCTGCAAGTGCCGGATATACCGCTGTTAATATTCAAGCTGGTAGTGTACAGAATCAAGGTATCGAAATGGCTTTAGGATATAATAATGAATGGCGTGATTTCGGCTGGTCTACTAACTTTACTTTTACTTATAACAAGAATAAGATTAAAAGACTCGCAGATGGTGTAACCAACAGAATAACTGGTGAACCCATTGAAATGCCTTATGTGGATAAAGCCAGATTAGGAGGTTCAACTTCACCGGTAGTACGTCTGACAGAAGGCGGTTCTATGGGAGATTTATACATCAACCGTGATTTCAAACGCGACAACAACGGTTATATCTATCTGGATGCTAAAACAGGTTTGCCAAGCATGGTAGAAACTGAATACAAGAAAATTGGCTCACTGCTTCCGAAAGTTAATTTAGGATGGAGAAATTCATTCACTTATAAAGGAGTACGTTTGAATGTATTGTTAAGTGGTCGTTTTGGTGGTTTAGTTGTATCCAATACGCAGGCATTCCTTGATCGTTGTGGCGTTTCAGAATATAGCGCACAACTTCGCCAAGCTGGAGGAGTAACAATCAACGACAGAAATGTGTCTGCTAAAGACTATCTGGGTATAGTAGCAGCTGGTACCGGTGAGGGAGATCACTATGTTTACAATGCAACGAATATCCGCCTGCAGGAAGTCAGCCTCGAATATACGCTTCCTAAGAAATGGCTGTATAACATTGCTGATGTGACATTAGGTTTAATTGGAAACAATCTGGCTATGATCTATTGTAAAGCACCGTTTGATCCGGAATTGGTTGCATCATCTTCCAGCACTTTCTATACTGGTGTGGATTACTTCATGCAACCTAGCTTGAGAAACATGGGATTTAGTGTAAAAGTACAATTCTAATAAAGGAACGAATAATGAAAAGATTCAATATAATCAAGACAGTAAGCGCAGCAGCTTTTACAACTACTCTGCTGTTCACTTCGTGTACCGGGAGCTTTGACGAATTAAACACGCATCCAACGGACTTGTATCCCGAAAATATGACTCCAACCGAGCGGGTAGGTACATTGTTTGTGGCTATGACTCGCTTATTGAATGCCTGTCAAGAAAATAACAGCCAGCACACCGAACAAATGGTGGGGCAATATGGAGGTTATTTCGCTACAACTGCTCCCTGGAATGGCACTAATTTCGGAACATTTAATCCCAGTGCAGACTGGGTATCTGTTCCTTACAAAGATATGTTTACTGAATTTTATCCGAATTTTCAAACAGTCAAAGAGTCAACAGGAGGGTCCGGATACATCTATGCATGGGCGTCTATTCTTAGAGTAGGCGTAATGATTCGCGTAGCCGATATCTATGGACCTATTCCTTACTCTGAAATGGGAAAAGGAGAATTTCAAGTAGCATATGACGACGTAAAAACACTCTATCATAATATGATTAGTGATTTGACACGTAGTATTGAGGTACTTTCTGCTTTTGTGCAGGAGAATGCAGGAAAAGAGGTTCCGGTTGCTGAATATGATATCATATACAATGGTGATTTCAGCAAATGGATTAAGTATGCCAACTCTTTGAAACTTCGTATGGCAGTACGTATCGCTTCTAATACTGAGGACACGGAATATGCCAAACAAATCATGGCTGAAGCAATTGAGGGAGGAGTTATAGAGTCTAATGGAGATAATGCTTTCTTCCCCGCTATGCCATACAATCCATTTGAGATTGCTTCCGGCTGGGGTGACTTGGCTATTAACGCAACACTTTCCGCATATATGACCGGATATAGTGATCCGCGCATCAGTAAGTATATGAATACTGCGACTTCATACAGAGACTACCGTGGAGTACGTATGGGTATTAGTGATACAAGCAAAGCCGTAGAGGGTAGCGCAGCAAGATATTCTAAACCTGCTTTTACAGCAGATTCCCCTATGCCTGTTTTCTATGCAGCGGAGACTTATTTCTTGAAAGCTGAAGCTGCTCTGCAGGGATGGATTGCTGGTGGAGACGCAGCGGCCAAAAGCTATTACGAACAAGGTATTCAAATGTCAATGAGTCAATATGGTGTAGAGATTGGTGATTATCTTTCAAGCACTGTTGTTCCACAAGGTTACACAGATCGATTGAATTCAAAGAACAATATCTCATTTACCAGCGTGCCCAGTGTTGCATGGGGAGATGGAACTAATAAACTTCAAAAGATTATTACCCAAAAATGGATTGCCAACTATCCGATGGGAATCGAAGCTTGGTGTGATTATCGTCGTACCGGCTATCCCGAATTGTTTACTGCACGTGACAATCTAAGTTCTGCCGGTTATATCGGTGATATTGATAGCAAACGCATGGTACGCCGCTTGCCATATCCTACAACAGAAAAATCCAGTAACTCTGCCAATGTAGAAGCTGCTATTGCAACTATGTTAGGTGGTCCGGACACCGGATCTACAGATTTATGGTGGGCGAAAAAGAACTGATTTTTAACCTGATAAAACATAGAATATGAAACATATAAAGAAAATGTTAGGATTTGCATTTGCTGCGACATTCTTTGTTGGATGTACGGATGTGGAATCTATTAATGACATAGATTTGAATCAAACAACTAAAACAGATGAATATTATGCTGCTTTGCGTGAATGGAAAGAGACACCGGGACTTCCGCAAGTGTTTGTATGGTTCGACAACTGGACAGGGACTTCTCCTACAGGTGAAAATAGCTTAAGAGGTTTGCCTGATTCTATCACCATTGCGTCCAACTGGGGTGGTCATCCTAAATTTGATTTAACTCCGGAACGAAAAGCTGATATGGAATATGTGCAAAAAGTGAAAGGAACAAAGGTTGTCGTTACTCTCTTTTCTCAAAACATTGGTGATGATCTTCCTGATAAAGAAATTTATCACGAAGCAGGAACCAGTAGTGATCCGGAAAAAGTGAGACCCGCAATCAAAGCCTATGCCGAGGATATTTACAAGGCTTGCCTTGAATGTGGATATGATGGTTATGATTGGGATTATGAACCTGGTGGTGGAATGGGAGTAGGTCCGCTCTGGTCAAATAAAGTTCAGAGAACTATATTTGTAGAGGAACTTTCCTACTGGTTTGGACATGGAGCAATGGATCCCAACCGTGATCGTGGAGATCGCGCTATGCCGGAAAAACGCCTTCTCTTCTTGATTGACGGTGAGGTCGGTATTCGAACAGGTATGGATAAGGAATGGCTGTCATATTATGTAGATTATTTTGTATTGCAGGCTTATGGCGGAATGGCAGACTACAGAATGAAAGGGGTTCTTGACGATATGAGCGATTGGATTCAGCAGGGAATTATTACTCCGGATGAAATCGTTCGTAGAACCATAGCCACTGAAAACTTTGAATCGTATGCAAATACAGGGGGAGGGTTCCTCGGCATGTCAAATTATGTATATAAAACAACGTATACCACCGGTGGAAAATCGTATGAAATAGATCAGTTGATTGGTGGATGCGGGCTTTATCGTGTAGGCTTTGATTATGCACAGGGTAAGGGTGATTATGATGGTTCACCGGAATACTATTTTCTGCGTCAAGGCATTACGAACATATACAAGAATTTCTATAGCCGTATGAATGCTACTGCGAATGAAGAATAATGGTTAAACGAATTTTATAAGAATGAAAATTATGAAATATATCTATTTATCAAGTCTTATGATCGCATTCTCAACAGTCTTTTTTATGGGATGTGAAAATGCTGAATACAAGGCGCAGACAAACAGTCTTTATATAACAGATGCAGCTGATATAGCCACTGCTGCTACTATCACTATGGATGATGGTGCAGACATTAATGTTGTGGTACGTTTAGCTCAAAAGGTTACGGAAGATGTAGAGGTTGAAATTCAATTTGTTCCCGAATTACTGACCGAATACAATACGATCAGTGGTACAGAATATGAAGTTCTGCCTGCAAACATGCTTCCACAGAATGCTACGGTTACGATTCCGGCAGGTGAAATTAGTGCCAATTATCGGCTTCATGTGAATGATTTTGCAACGAATGGTATTACTTATGCTATTCCCCTTGCATTGGGAAATGTTATCAAAGGTGATGTTACGAAATCAAAAGCTCAAAGCAAATTCATTTATGTATTGGCTAAACCTTTGAATGTTTCTGCTCCTGTATTGCGTGGTAATGCCGGAAATGTATCGACCTTGCCGGCAACAGACTGGGGAATTACGGTAGATGCATGGACATTGGAAGCATGGGTACGTATGGATGGCTACAAAAAGAATAATCAGGCTATTTTCACTTCGGGTAGTGGTGACCATGAAATTTATATTCGTTTTGGAGATGCCAATAAACCTTATAATTATCTGCAGATAAAAACTTTAGGAGGGCAGAAACAAACTGCCAGTGATTTGGAGGTAAATACATGGTATCATTGGGCTTTCGTTTACAACGGAACAACACTCACCATTTATAAAAACGGAAAACAAGAAACATTCTTCGATCCTCCTGCACCAAAAGGTGGAAATGTACGTATTGATTATATGAAGATAGTTGATAGTGGTAGCTATTTCCAAAATAACTGTACTATGAGTCAGGTTCGCTTTTGGAAAGTTGCTCGTACTGAATCGGAAATTGCAAACAATATGTACTTTGAAGTTAATCCAAAGAATCCAAATTTGATTGCCCTCTGGCCAATGGATGAAGGAGAAGGTACTGCCTTTAGAGATGCAACAGGAAATGGGCATGATGCAACTTCTAATGGAGCTCTTCAGAAGTGGGAACATAATATCAGATTTGATAAATAAAATGTGCTAGACAAATAATTTATATGAAAGAGAAGGATATGTCCATTGTGGCATATCCTTTTTCTTTATATGTTAAAGTATTCATAATTTTTAGAACTTCATTCTCCTGAACTGTATTATAATAAATGCTCGTATAAACTTAAATTCTAACAAACATGAAACATTGGTTATTATCTGTTTTGCTGGTGGTGTGTGGTGCCGTTTCAGCACAAGTAACACTAGTAAAAGATGGAAAGAGTAATGCTCGTATCATTGTGCAGGACAAGATGCCAGATACTAAGACATCAGCGCAACTCTTACAACATTTTCTCTATCATATTTCTAAAAGCAAGCTTCCTATTGAAAATGATAAAACTCCACGGAAAGGAGATATACTGATTGGCGGTCAAACTCCGCAAACAGTGACGGAAGATGGTTTTTCTATCTCTACTCAAGACGGTATTTTAAGAATATCAGGAAAAGAAAAAGGAGTTGTATATGGAGTTGTCACTTTGTTGGAACAATATCTGGGAGTTGATTATTGGGGAGAGAATGAATACTCTTTTACTCCTCAAAAGACGGTGATCTTGCCTTTAATTAATAAAGTCGAAAACCCGGCCTTTCGTTATCGTCAGACGCAATGTTATGCCATCCGTACAGATTCTATTTATAAGTGGTGGAATCGTTTAGAGGAACCCAATGAAGTGTTTGCTGCCGGTTATTGGGTACATACCTTTGATAAGCTTCTGCCTTCATCTGTTTATGGGAAAGAACATCCGGAATATTATTCTTATTTCAAAGGAAAACGCCATCCGGGGAAAGCAAGTCAGTGGTGTTTGAGTAATCCGGAAGTTTTTGAGATTGTAGCTCAACGTGTTGACTCTATTTTCAAAGCTAACCCCGATAAACATATCATGTCCGTCAGTCAGAATGATGGTAATTATACGAATTGCACCTGTGATGCTTGTAAGGCTATTGATGATTATGAAGGGGCACTATCGGGAAGTGTGATTACTTTTCTGAATAAGTTGGCTGCTCGTTTTCCGGATAAGGAGTTTTCTACATTGGCTTATCTGTATACAATGAATCCTCCGAAGCATGTGAAGCCTTTGCCGAATGTGAATATTATGTTGTGTGATATTGACTGCGATCGTGAAGTAACCTTGACGGAGAATGCTTCGGGAAAGGAATTTGTGAAAGCCATGGAGGGATGGTCTAAAATAACCAATAATATTTTCGTATGGGATTATGGTATCAATTTTGATAATTATCTGGCCCCTTTTCCTAACTTCCATATTTTACAGGATAATATCCGTCTTTTCAAGAAGAATCATGCTACCATGCATTTCTCTCAAATAGCAGGGAGCAGGGGAGGAGATTTTGCCGAACTTCGTGCCTATTTAGTTTCAAAGTTAATGTGGAATCCCGAAGCTAATGTAGATTCTTTGATGCAACATTTCCTACATGGATATTATGGTGAAGCAGCGCCACATCTTTATCAATACATAAAGGTTATGGAAGGTGCATTAATAGGTAGCGGACAGAGATTATGGATTTATGATTCTCCTGTATCACATAAATATGGCATGTTGAAGCCTGCTTTGATGCGTCGTTATAATCATTTATTTGATTTGGCCGAAAAGGCTGTCGCAACAGAGCCGGATTTCTTGAAGCGAGTTCAACGGGCGCGTCTGCCAATTCAGTATTCAGAACTGGAGATCGCACGGACAGAGACAGAAAAAGACTTGGCAGATATAAATAAGAAGTTAGATCTTTTTGAGGAACGTGTGAAAGAGTTTCAAGTCCCTACCTTGAATGAGCGTTCCAATTCGCCGATAGACTACTGTAAATTGTATCGGGAACGTTATATGCCACAAAAGGAGAATAGTCTGGCTTTAGGAGCAAAGGTTACTTATATAACTCCTCCTACCGGAAAATATGCAGCGTTAGGAAAGACTGCATTGGTTGATGGTTTGTTTGGTGGAGCAACCTTTGTTGATAGTTGGATTGGTTGGGAAGGAACGGATGGTGCATTCGTTATAGATTTAGGTGAAACGAAAGAAATACATAGTGTGGAAACGGATTTTCTTCATCAAATAGGGGCATGGATTCTTTTCCCTTTAAAGGTGGTTTATTCGTATGCTGATGACGGTGAGCATTATACACACTGGAAAACGATTGATTTACAGGAAGAACGTACGGGGGAGGTGAAATTCCGTGGAGTCAAGGCAGAATCAGCAGAGCCGGTAAAAACTCGTTATGTAAAAGTAGAAGTCACCGGAACGAAAGAATGCCCGACTTGGCATTACGGCGTGGGACATCCTTCGTGGTTCTTTATAGACGAAGTGATAATAAAATAAAAAAAGTAGGGGGGAGGCGTTAGTAGTTTCCCCCTTTTAGTTGTATTATATATAGATGGGTTAGAAAAATGGATTTTTTCATCTATATACTATGATTTATGCAACAGAATAAAACTGCTTCTCAACGAAACACTATTAGCCCGGCTTGCTGGGTGCCTACCGCTTATTTTGCAATGGGACTTCCTTTCATTGCTATTAATCTGGTTTCAGTTTTCATGTTTAAGGATCTTGGAATTTCGGATACGCAAATTGCATTCTGGACATCTCTAATTATGATGCCTTGGACACTGAAGTTCTTGTGGAGCCCTTTTCTTGAAATGTATAAGACGAAAAAATTCTTCGTATTAATAACAGAATTGTTGAGCGGTATATTATTTGGAGTAGTAGCCTTTTCTTTGTTCTTCGATTATTTTTTCGCTATAAGTATCTCTACGATGGCAGTGATAGCTTTTAGTGGAGCCACACACGATATAGCTTGTGATGGTGTATATATGGCTGAATTGAACAAAGAAGATCAGGCAAAATACATCGGAGTGCAGGGTGCTTTTTATAATGTAGCCAAATTGGTCGCTAATGGAGGATTGGTTGCTATGGCGGGAGCACTGGCAGAACATTTTGGAGCGATAGAAGGTGCTTCAATAGATGCTAATAAAGGGGCATATTCATCTGCATGGATGATTATTTTCGGTGTGATTGCTGCAATAATGGTATTAATCGGTATTTACCACATCAGAATCTTACCTTCTACACAAGTACCTGTAACAACTAAAAAGTCGACTTCGGAAATAAAAAAAGAGTTAGTAGCAGTAATAGGGAATTTCTTTACTAAGAAACATATTTATTATTACATCGCTTTTATTATTTTATATCGACTGGCAGAAGGATTTATCATGAAAATAGCTCCGCTGTTTTTGCGTGCTTCAAGAGATGTAGGTGGTTTAGGATTGTCATTAACCGAGATCGGTACGCTGAATGGTATCTTTGGTTCTGCAGCTTTCGTTCTAGGTTCATTGTTGGCAGGAATTTATGTCTCTAAGTTCGGACTGAAAAAGACACTGTTCACTCTCTGTTGTATTTTTAATCTTCCGTTTGTAGCCTATACTTTTTTGGCAGTTGCGCAGCCTACCAATGTATATCTAATCGGAACTTGTATAACAATGGAATATTTTGGTTATGGTTTTGGTTTTGTCGGACTGACGTTGTTTATGATGCAACAGATTGCTCCAGGAAAACATCAAATGTCGCATTACGCATTTGCTTCAGGAATCATGAACCTGGGAGTGATGCTTCCGGGAATGGTGAGCGGTTATCTTAGCGACTTGCTTGGGTATCGAAATTTCTTTATCTATGTATTAATCGCAACTATTCCAGCTTTCCTGATTACTTATTTCATCCCTTTCACGTATGATGATTCAAAAAAATAATAATATAAAAAATAACGATTATGAATAAAATTCAAATTCCTTGGGAAGATCGTCCTGTCGGATGTACGGACGTTATGTGGCGTTACTCACAAAATCCGGTTATCGGACGTTATCATATTCCTTCATCTAATAGTATATTCAATAGTGCTGTTGTTCCTTTTGAGGATGGTTTTGCCGGCGTATTCCGCTGCGATAACAAAGCAGTACAAATGAATATCTTCACAGGTTTCAGTAAGGATGGTATTCATTGGGATATCAATCATGAACCTATCCAGTTTAAGGCTGGTAATACAGAAATGATTGAGTCGGAATATAAATATGATCCCCGTGTTACATGGATTGAAGATCGCTATTGGGTGACTTGGTGTAATGGTTATCATGGTCCTACAATTGGTATTGCATACACTTTTGACTTTAAGGAATTTTTCCAATGTGAGAATGCTTTCCTGCCCTTCAACCGTAATGGCGTACTTTTCCCACAGAAAATTGATGGCAAGTATGCTATGTTGAGTCGCCCGAGTGACAATGGACATACTCCGTTCGGTGATATATATATCAGTTATAGTCCGGATATGAAATATTGGGGTGAACATCGCTGTGTAATGAAAGTGACTCCTTTCCCGGAAAGTGCTTGGCAGTGTACAAAGATTGGTGCAGGATCAGTGCCTTTCCTTACAGACGAAGGCTGGTTGCTGTTTTATCATGGTGTTATTACTACCTGCAACGGTTTCCGTTATGCTATGGGAGCTGCTATACTGGATAAAGATCATCCGGAAAAAGTCGTTTACCGTACACGTGAATACCTGATCGGTCCGGCTGCTCCTTATGAACTTCAAGGTGATGTTCCCAATGTTGTATTCCCTTGTGCTGCTTTGCAGGATGGTGAACGTGTGGCTGTTTATTATGGCGCAGCAGATACGGTGGTAGGTATGGCTTTCGGATATATAAAAGAGATTATCGATTTTACTAAGCGAACGAGCATCATTTAATTAAGATATGAAACGTATTATATTAACTTACACACTTGCTTTTTCCCTTCTTTCCGCTTATGCGGGGGAAGGGGGAAGCCCTCCCCTAAAAAATACGGATAAAAGTCTTTTGATAGATTATGTAGATCCTTTTATCGGAACTACTAATTTCGGGACTACCAATCCTGGAGCGATTTGTCCAAATGGTATGATGTCTGTGGTTCCTTTCAATGTGATGGGATCTTCTGAAAATACCTATGATAAAGACGCCCGGTGGTGGTCTACACCTTATGAATATACAAACTGTTTCTTTACCGGATATGCTCATGTGAATTTGAGTGGAGTCGGTTGTCCGGAATTAGGTTCTTTATTGCTGATGCCTACTACCGGAGAACTGAATGTGGATTATAAGGAATATGGTAGTAAGTATAAGGATGAACAGGCTTCACCGGGTTATTATTCTAATTATCTGACTAAATACAACGTAAAAACAGAAGTCTCGGCTACTCTTCGTACCGGCATTGCCCGTTTTACTTTTCCAAAAGGAAAAAGTCATATATTGTTGAATTTAGGTGAAGGATTAACAAATGAGAGCGGTGCCATGCTTCGTCGTGTAAGCGATTGTGAGGTGGAAGGAGTCAAATTGCTTGGTACATTCTGCTATAACCCTCAAGCTGTGTTTCCTATTTACTTTGTATTACGGGTTAAAAAGAACCCTTCTGCAACAGGGTATTGGAAGAAACAACGTGCGATGACGGGTGTTGAGGCTGAATGGGATCCGGACCAGGGAAAGTATAAACTTTATACTCGCTACGGGAAAGAAATAGCAGGAGATGACATCGGTACTTATTTCTCTTTCGACACAGAAGAAGGTGAACAGGTAGAAGTACAAATGGGAGTTTCTTTTGTAAGTATAGAAAATGCCCGGTTGAATCTGGATCGTGAACAGGCTGAAAAGAATTTCGAGCAGATTCATGCTGAAGCACGCTCCAAATGGAATGATGACTTATCACGTATAACTGTAGAAGGTGGCACGGATGCTCAAAAGACTGTATTTTATACAGCACTTTACCATTTGCTGATTCATCCTAATATTTTGCAGGATGTGAACGGAGAATATCCGGCAATGGAAAGTGATAAGATTCTGACAACAAAAGGAGATCGCTATACTGTCTTTTCTCTTTGGGATACTTACCGCAATGTTCATCAATTGTTGACTTTGGTTTATCCGGAACGTCAGATGGAAATGGTACGTACAATGCTCGATATGTATCGCGAACATGGATGGTTGCCTAAATGGGAATTATATGGCAGGGAAACATTGACAATGGAAGGTGATCCGAGTATTCCGGTAATTGTAGATACCTGGATGAAAGGTTTGCGTGATTTTGATGTTGATCTGGCTTATGAAGCAATGTACAAATCTGCTACATTACCCGGAGCGGAAAACTTGATGCGTCCTGATAATGATGATTATATGTCCAAGGGATATGTGCCTCTTCGCGAACAGTATGACAATTCCGTATCTCATGCATTGGAATATTATATTGCTGATTTTGCGTTATCTCGCTTTGCAGAGGCTTTGGGTAAAAAGAAAGATGCAGAGATGTTCTACAAGCGTTCTTTGGGATACAAACATTATTATAGCAAAGAATTTGGAACTTTCCGTCCGATTCTTCCAGATGGAACTTTTTACAGTCCGTTTAATCCGAGACAAGGAGAGAACTTTGAACCGAATCCCGGTTTCCATGAAGGTAATTCCTGGAATTATACATTCTATGTGCCACATGATGTATATGGCTTGGCAAAACTAATGGGTGGGAAAAAACCTTTTATTGATAAGCTACAAATGGTTTTTGACGAAGGGCTTTATGACCCGGCAAATGAACCGGATATTGCTTATGCCCATTTATTCTCATATTTTAAAGGTGAAGAATGGCGCACACAGAAAGAGACGCAACGTTTAATAGACAAGTACTTTACTACCAAACCTGATGGTATTCCAGGAAACGATGATACGGGAACGATGTCTTCCTGGGCTATTTTCAATATGATTGGTTTTTATCCTGATTGTCCCGGACTACCCGAATATACATTGACGACTCCGGTTTTTAATAAGGTAACGATTCGGTTAGATCCGAAATGGTATAAAGAGAAAGAGCTAATAATTGAAACTAATCGCACTCAACCAGGAACTTTATATATTGATAAGGTACTATTGAATGGTCAAAAGTTTAATAAATATCATATTACACATGATGAACTTGTTCACGGCAAATATTTAAAATTTGAATTGAAATAACACACAGTGTTTCATAGGTATCGTTTTTGGGTTGACAGGGCTGTCGGACTTCTTATGGTCCGGCAGCCCATTTTTTTACATTTACTTTTATTGTTACTTCTCGGAAAATAGCGACACTATATGCTCGGGATAGTGACGGTATCCGGCTAAAATAGCGTCACTATTTCTCCCGGATACCGTCATTATCTTATTTTCATTAGACTATACTCTGCCACATTTATAGTTATTCTCTGTTTTATAGGTGATTACAAAAATCTCTTTCATACGTCTACTATGTAAATTGTAGGCAATAAGATGAAAACAAGAAGAAATTTATTCAAACATATCCTTTGGATATTAATACTTGCAGAGTGTTTCCCTCTATTAGCGATTGCCGGATCGCAGCAAAAGGAACAACGTTATAAAATAGCTGTATGTGACTGGATGATTCTGAAGCGTCAGAAAATCGGTTCATTTCAATTGGTACACGAATTGAATGGTGACGGCGTCGAACTAGATATGGGTGGCCTTGGCAAGAGAGAAATGTTTGATAATAAATTGCGGGAACTTCATTTTCAGCAACTGTTTCGTGAAACTGCTCAAAAATATCAATTAGAGGTTTCTTCCATTGCTATGTCCGGTTTCTACGGACAGTCTTTTCTGGAACGTGCTAATTATAAAGAGTTGGTTCAAGACTGCCTTCATGCAATGAAAGTAATGAATACTAAAGTAGCTTTTCTTCCTTTGGGGGGAATCGAAACTGGATGGGAAAAGAATTCGGCACTTCGAACAGAAGTTGTAAAACGTTTGAAGGAGGTGGGAGATATGGCTGCTTCTGAAGGAGTAGTTATCGGCATTGAAACTCAACTGGATGCTAAAGGAGATGTGAAACTGCTGAAAGAAATTAATTCTCCGGGAATCAAGATCTATTTTAAATTTCAAAATGCATTGGAGAATGGAAGGGATTTATGTAAGGAATTGAAGATTCTGGGGAAAAAGAATATTTGCCAGATTCACTGTACGGATACAGATGGAGTGACTCTGCCTTTTAATGAACGATTGGATATGAATAAGGTGAAGAAGACTTTGGACAAGATGGGATGGAGTGGATGGCTAGTAGTAGAACGTTCACGTGATAAGGATGATGTGCGAAATGTGAAGAAGAATTATGGCACGAATATTAAGTATTTGAAAGAAGTGTTTCAGTAAAGATAGGAGGATGATTATGATATAGTTAATATTACAAAGAGAGAGAAAAAGCGCAAAATCTATTTTTTATCCTTTTAAGTGATTACATTTTTTTTGATTGTACGTCTTTCCTTAAAAGATCTTTTAGATTTTGAAGATATAATATATTATTTTTGTTTAAATTAAAATTTAATCTATGAAGAGTAAGATGAAGATTAAAATGAAGATTGCCGGGAAGTTATGGGGCTTATCAGCAATTCTTTTATTCGTTTCTTGTGCTAAAGGTTTTGACGATAACGAAACCTTTTCTGGAGGTGTGACAAATACACAGTTAGAATCGCCCATTCTCGACGATAATAGTTTTTCAACTTTGACAAACTCTGATGGCTCGGAAAGTGTAAAGATAACATGGCCAGTAGTTATGGGAGCAGGAGGATATTTGCTTAATGTAGCTCTTATAGAAGATCCGGCAGATCCTACAGTCACTGTAGAAAATCCTGTAGTTGTGATGCAAGATAGTATTGTAGATGGTTCATCTGTTGTATTTGCAAAAACGGAAGATGCCACCTATAAAATAAAGATTAAGACTCTTGGAAATGAAAAATTGAATAATAAGGAAGCGCAAGAGAGCACTGACTTTAAATATGTTGCATTGGTACCTGCTACAACAATTCCTGTAGGAGAAGATATGGCAGAGTATATTAGTAATCAATTGAAAGATAGCGACAAGGAACAGGCCTTTGCTTTAGAAGCTGGTAAAACCTATGTCCTGAATGGCGTAGTTGATTTTAGATTGAATGTGATTACGCTTCGTAGTACTGATAAAGAGAATCGACCGACAGTTAAAGTTGGTGCTAATGGAGGATTTGTGACGCAAGCTGGATTGAAAATTAAATTTATAAATTTTGATTGCTCGGAAATGACTGGAAATGGTTTTTTGACTCTTAGTGGAGAACCAAGTGAAACGATCTCAATAAAGAGCTTAGGTTATGATAAGGATGAAGCTAATCAAGATGGTTATATCATCAATAAACCTGTAATAATTCAAGAATGTAATATCAAAAACCTACAAAACAGCTTGCTTTATGGCAATAAGAAACCATGGACTTTACGTGATTTCCGTATAACGGATTGCATCGTACAAATGAATAATTCAGGTTCTAATGGGGTTATTAACTTATATGGTGCTACAGGTACAATTAAAGATATGACAATAAAGAACTGTACATTCTATAATTTAGTGAAAAATAGTTCGGCCTATTTTATTCGTTATCAAAATAACTCACAACCTTGGAAATATTTTGGAAAGAGTGATAATACTTCAACTCATATTATTATCAATAATACATTTTGCAAAACATTCTCAAATAAAGATTTTGGCAATAATATACCTAATGATAAGACTTCAATAACCCAGAAGGTTGAATATAATATATTCTATGATGTATATCGCTTATATCAATATCTTCAAAGTAATAATAAGAAATCAACTGTTGGTAATACTATTTGGGGAGTTGATGGTGGAACTCCTAATGGTAATGATACAGGAGGACGAAAAGATGATAATGGAAATCCGTTTGCTACACTTGAAGACCCAGAGTTCGTAGGTCCTTTCTTACAGGAATTTGACTTATCACAAACTAACGGTGGCATTAATTTTGAGCCTAAGGGTGCAGAAGCTGTAAAAAATAAAAGTGGTGATCCTCGTTGGTATAAATAAATATAAAGTATAAATTATAATGCTATAATAATGAAACATAATAATATAATCAAATTGTGTCTTGGTATATTTCTGGTTTTTGTGATAGCTTTACCAGCTTTGGCCCAGAAAAACATGACATTCAAGGGGGTAGTAGTAGATACGACGGGAGAACCTATCATTGGGGCTTCTGTGAAAGTAGTAGGTACGACTACTGGAACAATAACGGATTTGGATGGTAAATTTATGGTAGTTGTCCCATCAGGGAAACAGGTTGAAATATCTTATATAGGATATATAACGCAGGTATTATCAGATTTTAAGCAGACTAAGATTGAATTGAAAGAAGATACTCAACAGTTGGATGAGGTTGTGGTAGTCGGTTATGGTACACAGAAAAAAGCGCATTTAACAGGAGCCATTGCTACTGTACCAATGGATGATATTCAGGACCTTGCTTCTGGTAACTTGGCAAGTACATTGAGTGGTATGGTAAATGGACTTAGTGTTAGTGGGGGAGATGCACGGCCTGGTGAAAATGCACGGATTAATATTCGTCAGAATGATGTTTTATCAGATATTGGTGGAACTGCTTCAGAACCATTATATGTTATTGACGGATATATTTATCCAGTAGAAGTGAAGATCGGTGATGTGACAGAAAACTTGGGAGCAACAGCATTTAATAATTTAGACCCATCTGTAATTGAAAGTATTTCAGTTTTGAAAGATGCTGCAGCTGCAGTATACGGTGCCCGTGCTGCTAATGGTGTTATATTGGTGACCACAAAGAGGGGAAAACAAGGTGCACCTAAGATTTCATATAGTGGAACTTTTGGCGTTGTGGATGAAGTTTCGCGTGCTAAGATGTTGAACGCTTATCAATATGGTCAACTTTGGAATGCCGTGCGTGCGGCCGATCCGACTGACGTATCTATTAATTTACAGAATGATCTGTTTCAGGCAGATGAGTTGAATGCAATGAGAGGGCTAAATTACGACCTGTTGGATAAATATTGGAAAGCAGCATTGACACAAAAGCATAGCATCAATATGACCGGTGGTTCAGAAAGAGCTAATTATTTTGGGGGAATATCTTATTTTGATCAAGATGGTAATCTTGGAAATTTGGATTATAATCGTTGGAACTATCGTGCTGGTGTTGATGTAAAGATTAGTAAATGGTTAAAAGCAAGTCTTCAGGTTTCTGGCGATTATGGAAAGAAAAACAAACCGAATGTGAAGGTTGGAGGTAGCAATGATGAGAAAGACTATAACCTTTTATTAGTTCGTCCATATTATATTCCTGAAGAAGTGAATGGCATTCCAATTGTGCCTTATGGTATTAGTAATTCGCAAATAAGTTCTTCACAGAATTATTCATTTTCTCTGCTTCAGAATGCAGGGGATTATAATAGGACAGAAACATCGAATATGAATATTAATGCCGGCTTGGAATATGATTTTGGATGGAATAAATGGCTGAAAGGATTAAAACTGAAATTCTCTTATTCAAAGAGTATCAATTCAACAAAAAATAATCAATATGGTTCGTCATATGAACTTTATTATATGTCCAAACGGGCAGGAAGTGGAAATCATTTATATACACCTATTCAAGGACAGGAAGCTCTATATGAAGAGTTACTGGGAGAAAATAATTTCTTACTTGCTAATAATGGTTCTGCTATAAATAATGCCAGTGGAGATCCTTATTTATCTCGTACAATGAGTCGTGCCGATAATTATCAGATGAACTTCACAGCAACTTATAACCGTGATTTTGGTAGTCATCATATAGGTGCTTTATTCTCTATTGAAAAATCGGAGGCTGAAAGTGAATATTTGGTAGGACAGGTTACTAATCCTTATGAATTTACAAATGGACAATCAAATCTTGTTCAATATAATAGTGCATCTACTACTGAATTTAAGCGTGCGGAGTCTGGGACATTATCATATATTGGTCGTGTGAACTATGCATATGCTGATAAGTATTTGTTAGAGTTCTTGCTTCGTTCAGACGCATCAACCAAATTTGCTCCTGAAAATTATTGGGGAGTTTTTCCTTCAGTTTCTGCTGGTTGGATAATATCACAAGAAGAATGGTTTAAGAAGAGCGTGAAGTGGGTTGACTATTTGAAAGTACGTGCTTCGTTTGGTTTGACAGGTCGAGATAATACGAAAGCATGGCAATGGATGCAAAATTATGCAGTTGATAAAGATAAAGGACCTATATTTGGTGTCAATACATCAACAAACGCTGGTAATCACATAACAATTAATAAAGAAATTTCTGCTGTTAACCGTGATGCACATTGGGATAAGTCATATAAGGCAAACTTTGGTTTGGACTTCAATGTATTGAATAACCGTTTGTCATTCAATATTGATGGTTATTATGAGTGGAATCGTGAAATGTTACTTCCATATTCTGCTTCTATTCCAGGTACAGTAGGAACACAGTCTGCGAATTTTAATTACGGAGAGCTGGATACATATGGTATGGAATTGTCTGTGACTTGGAGAGATAGAATAGGGAAAGATTTTAAGTATAAAGTGTCTGTGAATACAGGGTACACTGATAATAAAGTTCTTATGATGGATTGGGAAACCAATCAACGATATATGAAGATTCATAAGGGAAGTCGTACGGATATGGGAACATGGGGAATGCAGTGCCTTGGTATGTTTCGTAGTTATCAAGATATTGATGAATATTTTGCTAAATATAATATTACATCATATATGGGGATGACTAAGGATAATGTAAAACCAGGTATGTTAATATATAAAGATGTTCGTGGTGCAGAACAAACCGATGGAACTTATGCTGGACCAGATGGAGTTGTAAGTTATGAAAATGATCAAGTTCGTTTGTCAAACCGAAATAATCCTTATGGTTTCACTACCAACTTGAGTGCAGAATGGAAAGGTATTTCTTTATCTGCACAGATAAGCGCAAGTTGGGGAGGATATAGTTTTATTCCAACATCAGCACTTAAGATCGGCAATATGGTTGGCTCTGGATCGAGCTCTTATACAGATTTGGAATATACCAATATGCCATCTTTCTGGAATACGGATAATATGTTTGTTTATAATGATGTAATTGATGCATCAGGGAATGTGGTTGTAAAGGCTAATCGTAATGCAAAATATCCCAATTTAAGATGGGGTAGTGTTAATAGTGTGAATTCTACATATTGGAGAGTGAGTGGAACTCGTGTCAGTATGAATCGTTTGACACTTGCATATAGTATACCATCGAAGTTTACAAGATTAATAGGTATTGAAAGTTGTCGTTTCAATGTAACGGGACAGAATTTATTTAGTTTCTATAATCCTTATCCTGATAATTTTATAGACCCAATGACTTCTTATGGTAGTTATCCTACTTTGCGTAAGTTTACTATTGGTGTAAATGTGACATTCTAAAAAGAAATAGCGATGAAAAGAAAAAATATAATAGCTTTCAGTGTTGCTTTAATGGCAATAGGCACTTTCACTTCATGTAGTGATGAGTTTCTACAAGATAAAAAAAATTACGATTATGTTGATGCAAGTACATATAATACATTTAGTGGCGCAAAGGCACGTGTAGATGATATATATGCTTGGTGCTTGCCTAATACGAGTTCAGATCCAAGCTGGAAATATAACAGTACGGGAGCAGCTGATCTCCAATCTAAATCTACAGAAGAGTATAGTGGATTCGGATCATTTGTAGATCCTGATGCTCAGATGACTAGTCAGAGTGGTAATAATACAGTTCCTGATTATTTCCATAGTAGTGGTAATAATATTCAGGCAAGTGTTTGGGGGCGTATTCGTAACTGCAATGATGTTATTTATGGTATAGAGAATAGTACTCTTTCAGAAGAAGAAAAGAATGAGCTATTAGGACAGGTCTATTTCTTTCGTGCGTGGTGTTACTATAACTTAGTGAAGTGGTATGGTGGAGTGCCCATAATTACGGAAGTGCAGGAGCCGGTAGCAGGAGCTATTGTTCCTCGTTCTACGACAAAAGCGTGTATTGATTTTATTTGTGAAGACTTGGAACGTTCAGCACAGTTACTTGCTTCATTTACAGAAAATGGCGGATGGCCTTCTAGTGATTTTGGACGTGTTACTTCCGGTACAGCACTTGCATTGAAAGGACGAGCCCTTTTGTTATATGCAAGTCCATTGTTTAATCGTAAAAATGATGTGGAACGCTGGAGGAAAGCCTATAATGAAATTACTACTGACTTACCTAGAATAAATGCTTGTGGTTATGGTTTAGTTAATGAAAGTAATGTCGGAACGAATGCTTCAGGTTGGGCGAATGTGTTTTCTATGGTTGATGGTAATACAGAAGCGGTATTTGTAACATTGTATAATGACATAGCGACGGGGGGAGTACCTGATTTTAGCAAAAATAATTCATGGGAACATGGTATTCGACCATCAAATGCTATGGGAGGTGGAGGTAAAACTCCTTCTGCCATGATGGTTGATATGTTCCCTATGGCTGATGGTAAGAGACCCTCTACATGCAATACTTATACTACGTTGGAGCAATCTTCTATCGCTTATGATAAAAATGTTCCATTTGCTAATCGTGATCCTCGTTTTTATCGGACATTTGCTTTCCCTGGAGTACGTTGGGCTTTCAGTGGTGATCCAAAGAACTCAAGTAATAATAATCCTTATACAGGAGATAAGTATAATTTATGGAACTATGTTTGGTATGCTAATGAAAATGATAGAGATAATGAGGAAGCTAGTAGTTCCAATACATATGGTGCAGATAACTTGTTGACGAATGCCAAAGGTTTTTATATACGTAAACGTTCGGATGATTTAGATGTAAATTCAAACGCCAGATACAAATTCAGCCAGGCAAACGGCTTTAAATTTAGTGGTAGTCCATATTTGGAAATTCGTTATGCTGAAGTGTTGTTGAATTATGCGGAAGCAGCATGTGGCGCTGGTGAAATGGGAGTAGCTGTTGAACAGTTGAAGAAGATACGTGCTCGTGTGGGATATACGTCAACAAATAATTTTGGTTTGCAAACCAATTTGTCAAGTGATCAGTCTGCATGTTTTGCTGCTATTTTGTATGAACGTCAAATTGAATTGGCTTATGAAGGTAAACGTTTTGATGACTTACGTCGTTGGATGTTGTTTGATGGTGGTGCGGAAAGAGCAGAAGGAGCACCTGACACATGGCTCCCATCTGGTTGGAATGGAAATACTTGTACTTATTTAGGTTTTAAACAACTAAATGGACAGCGTCGTGATAATCTTGAATTCCGTGTAAGTAGTGCTCATGAGAGTAAAGGACTTGGTGGTACATCGTGGGAAATAAATGGGGTAAATCCAGATCCATTAAAAGATGTAACACGTCCGGATGCATTAGATTTGAGACAGGCGGATATTTCAAGTCAACAGAATAAGTTAGTTGAGTTTTATAATACTTATCTAACACGTAAAATGAAGAAGGGAGATGCATATACTACTGATCATACACCGAAATATATGAATTTCCTTCCTCGGTATTATTTCCTGGGTTTTGCAGAAGGAGCTCAAAAAGCTAACCAAACATTACCACAAACTATTGGTTGGGCAGATTATAACAATGGTGGTGCTAATGGTACTTTCGATCCATTAGCAGAATAAGTTCATAATCTCCAATTTGTCTATATAATAACGTTTCTAATACCTCTTGAATAAGAGGATTAGAGACGTTATTCTTTTATAAAGATTTGAGTTATGTAGAAAAAACATATTTTGAATAATAATTTTTGCTCTACTGATTACAAATCTTTTTCTCTTTCGTCTTATTATTGTATTTTTGAATTAACAACTTCACTAAACCAAATAAAAATGAAGAAGAAACATGTATTATTAGCAGCTTTTGCTGCTGCAATGTTGACTCCGACCGTTGCATGGGCGCAATACCCACAAATAACCGACGAAGCCAAAGAAAATTACAAAAAGATGATGACCGAAGAGCGGAAGCGCTCTGATGAAGCGTGGGCAAAGGCACTGCCAATAGTGCAGAAAGAAGCAAAGGAGGGACGTCCTTATATTCCTTGGGCTAGCCGTCCATGTGATTTGCCACAAGCGAATATTCCGGCATTTCCTGGAGCAGAAGGTGGCGGTATGTATAGCTTCGGTGGTCGCGGCGGTAAAGTAATTACTGTGACTAATTTGAATGATCGTGGACCTGGATCTTTCCGTGAAGCTTGTGAAACAGGGGGCGCTCGTATTATCGTGTTCAATGTGGCAGGTATTATCCGTTTGGAGTCTCCGATTATAGTTCGTGCTCCTTATGTTACTATTGCAGGACAAACGGCTCCTGGGGATGGCGTTTGCATTGCCGGCGAATCATTTTGGGTAGATACACATGATGTTGTTGTGCGCCATATGCGTTTCCGTCGTGGAGAAACAAAGGTTTGGCATCGTGATGATTCTTTCGGAGGCAATCCGATCGGTAATATCATGATAGACCATTGTTCTTGCTCATGGGGGTTGGATGAGAATATATCTTTCTATCGTCATATGTATGATCCTAGTGAAGGTCAATATGAAAGCAAAGATTTGAAACTTCCTACTGTCAATGTGACTATTCAGAATACAATCTCTGCAAAAGCATTGGATACATACAACCATGCATTTGGTAGCACTTTGGGAGGTGAAAACTGTGCATTTGCCCGTAACCTATGGGCTAGTAATGCAGGACGTAACCCTTCTATTGGTTGGAATGGAATATTCAACTTTGTCAATAATGTAGTGTTCAACTGGGTTCACCGTTCTTCTGATGGTGGTGATTATACCGCTATGTTCAATATGATTAATAACTACTACAAACCGGGACCTGCTACGCCGAAAGACTCTAATGTGGGACATCGTATCCTGAAACCGGAAGCCGGACGTAGTAAATTGAACTATAAGGCATATGGACGTGTATATGCCGATGGAAATGTTATGGAAGGCTATCCTGCTATTACAGCGGACAACTGGAAAGGTGGCATTCAGATTGAAGATCAACCAAATACTGACGGATATACTGAAAACATACGAACCTATCAACCGTTTGAGATGCCGTATATTAATATTATGGGTGCTAATGATGCCTATGATTATGTTTTGAAACATGCAGGTGCAACTATCCCTTGCCGTGATATTGTAGATGAACGTGTGATTGAAGAAGTTAGAACGGGTATCCCTTATTATGAAAAGAAACTTCCGAAAGATGCTTATGGCGACTTGACAGGTTTGTCTCCTAAATCAATGGGTGAGGACGGACAGTTCAAATATCGTCGTTTGCCGAAAGATTCATATAAACAAGGTATTATTACTGATATTCGTCAGATGGGTGGATTCCCTGAATATAAAGGTACTCCTTATGTAGATACAGACGGTGATGGTATGCCGGATGAATGGGAAATTGCCAATGGCTTGAATCCGAATGATCCGAGTGATGCTAATAAGGATTGTACAGGTGACGGATATACTAATATTGAAAAATATATCAACGGTATCAGCACAAAGCATAAAGTAGATTGGAGAGATATGAAGAACAACTACGATACATTGGCTGAAAAAGGAAAATTAATGTAATCGCCGGTAAGATGCCGGAGCCAAGTTTTCTTTCGGCATCTTACTTTAAAAACAATATCAATGAAAAAGATACTGATACTATCATTGCTTTTTATTTTCGGTTGGATGTCCGCACAGGCAGTCGACTTAAATAAAGAGAATCGTGATCCTGAATATGTGAAGTCTATTGTCGGCCGATCCCAGAAGATCGTTGATAAACTTGGGCTTACAGATGCGAAAATTGCCGAAGACGTTCGTAATATCATAGCCAATCGTTACTTTGAATTAAATGATATTTATGAAGTACGGGATGCAAAAGTCAAGAAGGTAAAAGATTCAGGGTTGACCGGCGATGCTAAAAATGAAGCACTGAAAGCCGCCGAAAATGAAAAAGATGCGGCATTATACCGTTCACATTTCGCTTTTCCTGCCGATTTATCCCTCTTTCTTGATGAAAAGCAAATAGAGGCAGTGAAGGATGGCATGACTTATGGAGTGGTGAAAGTGACTTATGACTCACATCTGGACATGATTCCCACTTTGAAAGAAGAAGAAAAAGCCCAAATATATGCTTGGCTGATAGAGGCACGTGAATTCGCATTGGATGCAGAAAATTCGAACAAGAAACACGCTGCTTTCGGAAAGTACAAAGGACGTATCAATAATTATCTGGCTAAACGTGGATATGACCTGAAGAAAGAACGTGAGGAATGGTATAAACGTGTAAAAGCTCGTGGAGGTTCTCTATAATTAAAAAATAAGATACTATAAAAAGAAGCAAAATTCTTTCCCATTGTAAATGGTTAGTTTGTTTGATGGTGGAAAGGGCGGCTCGGAGAGTCGCCCTTTTATCATATATAAATTTTGAATCTAGTGATTCTTCCGTTATATTTGAGTACAAATTAGACTTATTATCGTCTCCTCTGTATAAAGGATACAATTATAGAATATAGAAATGAAAAAGTTAAGAAATACATTAGCTGCAATAAGTCTTCTGTTTTTGGCTTCTTGTGGAGGTAACAAAGACTACTATATGTTCACTTCATTTCATGAACCGGCTGATGAGGGATTGAGATACTTATATAGTGAGGATGGAATGCATTGGGACAGTATTCCGGGAATCTGGTTGAAACCGGAATTGGGGCAGCATCAACTAATGCGGGACCCTTCAATGGTGCGCACTCCGGATGGAACCTACCATTTGGTCTGGACTACAAGTTGGAAAGGCGATTTGGGATTTGGTTATGCACATTCCAAAGACCTGATTCACTGGTCGGAGCAACAGATGATTCCTGTAATGGCAGACGAACCGACTACCATTAATGTATGGGCTCCGGAGATATTCTATGACGACGAGAGTGAACAGTTTATGGTCGTATGGGCCTCTTGTGTCCCCGGGCGTTTTGAAAAGGGGATAGAGGAAGAGAATAACAATCATCGTTTATACTATATCACTACAAAAGATTTTAAGATAGTTTCGAAAGCTAAACTTTTGTACGATCCGGGATTCAGCACCATTGATGCTGTCATAGTGAAACGGGCGAAGAATGACTATGTCATGGTGCTTAAGGATAATACCCGTCCGGAGCGTAATCTGAAAATCGCTTTTTCCGATTCTATGACCGGACCTTATTCGCCGGCATCCCAGCCTTTTACTGAATCCTTTGTAGAAGGACCGTCTGTAGAGAAGTTGGGCGATGATTATCTAATCTATTTTGATGTGTATAAGAAAAAAATATATGGTGCTATGCGTACAAAGGATTTCCGGAACTTTACAGACGTAACAGAAGAGGTAAGCATCCCTGTGGGACATAAGCATGGAACAATATTCAAAGCTCCGGAATCACTAGTAAAGGCATTGCTGGAAGAAAAGAAATAAATCCGGAACTAATTTAAAATCAGAAATAAATCATGAACAACTCTGCTAAAATTCTTTTTGTACTGGCTGCCGGATGGTTGACTACTACAGCCTTTGCACAAGATAGAATCCATTATACAGGAAAAGAATTATCAAATCCTGCTTATCACGACGGGCAACTGTCTCCGGTAGTCGGAGTGCATAATATTCAATTGGTACGTGCCAATCGCGAACATCCGGATGCCTCGAACGGCAATGGATGGACTTATAATCACCAGCCGATGCTCGCTTATTGGAATGGCCAGTTTTTCTATCAATACCTGGCAGACCCTTCTGATGAACACATACCGCCTTCACATACTTTTCTGATGACTTCGAAGGATGGATATCACTGGACGAATCCGGAAATTGTATTCCCTCCTTATAAAGTGCCCGATGGATATACCAAAGAATCTCGTCCGGGTGTGCAGGCCAAAGATCTGATTGCCATTATGCACCAACGTGTTGGATTCTATGTCTCTAAATCCGGCAAACTGATTACAATGGGGAATTATGGAGTTGCTTTGGACAAAAAGGATGACCCCAATGATGGAAACGGTATTGGCCGCGTAGTTCGTGAAATAAAGAAAGACGGTTCTTTCGGACCGATCTATTTCATTTATTATAATCATGGATTTAATGAAAAGAATACCGATTATCCGTATTTTAAGAAAAGTAAGGATCGTGAGTTTGTGAAAGCTTGCCAGGAAATTCTCGATAATCCGCTGTATATGATGCAGTGGGTGGAAGAAGCCGACCGTGAAGATCCTCTCATTCCGTTGAAGAAAGGATATAAAGCATTCAATTGTTATACATTGCCGGATGGACGTATTGCCAGTCTTTGGAAACATGCGCTTACTTCTATCAGTGAGGATGGCGGACATACCTGGGCAGAACCGGTGCTTCGTGCAAAAGGCTTCGTAAATAGTAATGCAAAAATCTGGGGACAACGTCTAAGTGACGGAACGTATGCTACCGTATATAATCCGTCGGAATTTCGTTGGCCGTTAGCTATCTCTTTGAGTAAAGATGGGTTGGAATATACGACATTAAATTTGGTGCATGGTGAAATCACTCCAATGCGCTATGGAGGAAATTATAAATCATACGGCCCCCAATATCCACGTGGTATTCAGGAAGGTAATGGAATACCTGCAGATGGTGATTTATGGGTTTCTTACAGTGTGAATAAGGAAGATATGTGGATTTCCCGCATTCCTGTTCCGGTAGAAATAAATGCTTCAGCACATGCGGACGATGATTTCTCAAACAATAAATCAGTTGCAGAACTGACTGACTGGAATATTTATTCTCCGGTTTGGGCTCCGGTTTCTCTGGAAGGTCAATGGCTGAAACTACAAGATAAAGACCCGTTTGATTATGCTAAAGTGGAACGAAAAATACCGGCTTCTAAAGAGTTGAAAGTATCATTCGATTTGAAAGCCGGGCAAAATGATAAAGGTACCCTTCAGATTGAATTCCTGGATGAGAATGGAATAGCATGTTCCCGTATGGAACTTACTGATGATGGAATTTTCCGAATGAAAGGTGGCTCTCGGTTTGCAAATATGATGAAATATGAAGCAGGAAAGGTTTATCACGTGGAAGCAGTTCTTTCAACTGCCGATCGTAATATTCAAGTATATGTAGATGGTAAAAGAGTCGGACTGCGTATGTTCTACGCACCTGTGGCTGCTGTTGAACGGATCGTATTCCGTACCGGTGTACCTCGTACATTCCCGACTGTAGATACTCCTGCCGATCAGACTTATGATCTGCCCAATGCAGGTGCACAAGATTCATTGGCAGAATATGGTATTGCCAATGTGAAAACATCTTCTACGGATAAAGATGCATCTTCTTCTTTTTTAAAGTATGCTGACTTCAGTCATTATGCAGACTATTTCAACCACATGGAAGATGAGAACATCGTTCAGGCAATTCCTAATGCAAAAGCCTCGGAATGGATGGAAGAAAATATTCCTTTGTTTGAATGCCCGCAACATAACTTTGAAGAGATGTATTATTATCGTTGGTGGTCATTGCGTAAGCATATCAAAGAAACTCCTGTGGGATATGGTATGACGGAGTTCCTCGTTCAGCGTTCCTATTCTGATAAATATAACCTGATCGCTTGTGCGATCGGACATCATATTTATGAGAGCCGTTGGTTGCGTGACCCGAAATATCTGGATCAGATTATTTATACATGGTATCGTGGCAATGACGGCGGTCCGATGAAGAAAATGGATAAGTTCAGCTCATGGAATGCGGATGCTGTATTGGCCCGTTATATGGTAGATGGGGATAAAGATTTTATGCTGGATATGAAAAAAGATCTGGAAACTGAATATCAACGTTGGGAACGTACGAACCGTTTGAAGAATGGATTGTACTGGCAGGGGGATGTACAGGATGGAATGGAAGAATCTATCAGTGGTGGACGGAAGAAAAAATATGCCCGCCCGACAATCAATAGTTATATGTATGGCAATGCCAAAGCACTTTCATGTATGGGAATTCTTTCCGGTGACGAGGGGATGGCTATGAAATATGGTATGAGAGCAGACACGTTGAGAAATCTGGTAGAGAATGAGTTGTGGAATACCCGTCACCAGTTTTTTGAAACGATGCGTACGGATTCTTCAGCAAATGTCCGTGAAGCAATCGGATATATTCCCTGGTATTTCAACCTGCCGGATACGACAAAGAAATATGAAGTTGCCTGGAAAGAGATTCTGGATGAAAAAGGTTTCTCTGCTCCTTACGGATTGACTACTGCAGAGCGTCGTCATCCGGAATTCCGTACACGTGGAGTGGGTAAGTGTGAGTGGGACGGAGCTATCTGGCCGTTTGCTTCTGCACAGATATTGACAGCAATGGCTAACTTTATGAATAATTATCCGCAGACCGTATTGTCTGACAGTGTATATTTCCGTCAGATGGAATTGTATGTGGAGTCACAGTACCATCGTGGTCGTCCTTACATTGGCGAATATCTGGATGAAGTGACCGGTTATTGGTTGAAAGGGGATCAGGAGCGCAGCCGTTACTATAATCATTCTACTTTCAACGATCTGATGATTACAGGACTGATTGGACTTCGTCCGCGTCTGGATAATACAATTGAAGTAAATCCGTTGATCCCTGTCGACAAATGGGATTGGTTCTGCTTGGATAATGTGCTATATCATGGTCATAATCTGACGATTCTTTGGGATAAGAACGGCGATCGTTATCATTGTGGAAAAGGCTTACGCATTTTTGTGGATGGTAAAGAAGTCGGTCATGCAGATACATTGACAAGAATCGTTTGTAAGGATGTACTCAAATAATCATTTATCTGATAATATAGATAGGATAGTCTGAACAATGAATATAAAGAAATATCTCCTTCTTTTTCTTTGCCTGCCATGTTTTATGCAGGCAAAGACTATAACAATCAGCCGCCTTACCTGTGAAATGCAGGAAGGTTTGGTAGTGGTCGAAGGTTCACCTCGTTTGGGATGGGTGATGGAATCGCCGGAAAATGGAACGCGACAATCAGCTTATGAGATTGACATCCGGGAAGCTTTTACAGGACGTTCCGTTTGGAATAGTGGAAAAGTCTATTCTACGCAGAGCCAGCTGGTTTCTATAGAGGGGGCAGATATACGGCCTGATAATCAATTTAATTATAGTTGGCGGGTTCGTGTTTGGGATGAGACAGATGCACCCTCTGAATGGAGTCGTGAAGCAAAGTTTCGCTCTGCTTCTTCAAGACTTTCCGAAGGAAAATGGATTGGAGCTATCACTCGTCAGAATGCTCATTTACCGGAAGGACGCAAGTTTCACGGTGGAGAGTTGAAGAAACCGGAGGTAAAGGCAGCTTGGGAAGCAGTGGACACTTTAGCAAAGAAAAGTATTTGTTTGCGAAGAACATTCCAGGTGGGAGATAGGACAGAAGGGAATACAAACCGTCAATCGGGCAAGAAAATAGTAGAAGCAACTGCATACGTTTGTGGTTTGGGATTCTATGAATTCTCTTTGAATGGAAAGAAAGTAGGCAACAGTGAATTTGCTCCGCTGTGGAGTGATTATGATAAAACTGTTTACTATAACACATATGATGTAACGGAACAATTACGGCATGGTGAGAATGCTGTGGGAATCTTATTGGGGAATGGATTCTATAATGTGCAGGGAGGACGTTATCGCAAATTACAGATAAGTTTTGGACCTCCTACACTTTTATTTGAACTGGTTATTAATTACGAAGACGGAACATCTACAACACTCCGTTCTGACAATGACTGGAAATATGATTTTAGTCCGGTGACCTTCAATTGCATATATGGAGGTGAGGATTACGATGCGCGTCGTGAGCAAAAAGGATGGAATCAGGTTGGCTTTGATGATAGTCATTGGCGTCCGGTAGTTATACAGGAAGCTCCTAAAGGAATACTACGTCCACAGATGGCTCCTCCGGTGAAAATCATGGAACGATATGATATTCAAAAGGTAACTAAACTAAATGCGGAACAGGTTGCTTCAGCTTCTAAATCGACAAAAAGAACTGTCGATCCTTCTGCTTTCGTGTTGGATATGGGGCAAAATCTGGCTGGCTTTCCGGAAATAACAGTACGTGGTAAACGTGGACAGAAAGTGACTCTGCTCGTAGCCGAAGCATTGACGGATGAAGGTGCCTGTAATCAGCGACAAACGGGACGTCAACACTATTATGAATATACACTGAAAGGTGAAGGTGACGAAACCTGGCATCCTCGTTTCTCTTATTACGGTTTTAGATATATTCAAGTCGAGGGGGCTGTCTTAAAAGGACAAAAGAATCCGCAGAAGTTACCTGTGTTGAAGAATATTCAATCCTGTTTCGTATTTAATTCAGCTAAGAAAGTTTCCACTTTCGAATCATCCAACCGAATATTTAACGCTGCCCATCGATTGATCGAAAAAGCAGTGCGTAGCAATATGCAGTCTGTGTTTACAGATTGTCCGCATCGTGAAAAACTAGGCTGGCTGGAACAGGTGCATCTGAACGGTCCCGGGTTATTATACAACTATGATTTGACAGCTTATGCTCCGCAGATTATGCAGAATATGGCAGATGCGCAACATACCAACGGAGCCATGCCGACAACTGCCCCGGAATACGTGGTTTTTGAAGGTCCGGGTATGGATGCTTTTGCCGAATCTCCGGAATGGGGTGGCTCTCTAGTTATTTTCCCTTTTATGTACTATGAGACATATGGAGATGATTCGTTGATTAAGAAATATTATCCGAATATGCGCCGTTATGTGGATTATCTGAAGACTCGTGCAGAGATGGGTATTCTTTCTTTCGGCTTGGGAGATTGGTATGATTATGGAGATTTTCGTGCCGGATTCTCTAGGAATACACCGGTTCCCCTGGTGGCTACCGCGCATTATTATATGACAGTAATGTATTTAATAAAAGCTGCGAAAATGGTTGGCAATGACTTTGACATTCATTATTATACTTCTTTGGCACATGAAATACTTGCCGCATTTAATAAATGTTTTCTCAATAAAGAGACAGCACAGTATGGTACAGGGAGCCAATGCAGTAATGCACTTCCGTTATTCCTCCAGATGACGCAGGATTCAGATGAACAAGGCAGTTATCAACCGGATGCAAAGTTGGATGAGAAAGTACTTATGAATCTGATTAAAGATGTGGAAGCACATGGCAATCGCTTAACGACCGGTGATGTGGGTAACCGCTATCTGATTCAGACACTGGCGCGTAATGGTCAGCACGAACTTATTTATAAGATGTTCAACCACGAAGAAGCTCCCGGATATGGCTTCCAGTTGAAATTCGGTGCAACAACCTTAACCGAGCAATGGGATCCCCGCCAAGGTTCTTCCTGGAATCATTTTATGATGGGACAGATTGATGAATGGTTCTTTAATTCACTGGTCGGTATTCGTCCATCTACTACCTATCAAAAGTTTATCATCGCTCCCCAGCCGGTAGGAGATTTGAAATATGTCAAAGCATCGTATGAAACTTTATATGGTACTATTGTTGTGGATTGGACTAGCCAGAATGGAACTTTCACTTTAAACATATCTGTTCCGGTGAATACTATGGCTGTTGTTTATCTTCCGGGAGAAAAAGAACCCAAAGAGATACAGAGTGGAACATATCAATTGGTTTGTGCAAAATGAAAGAACCTTTTGCATATATTTGTAGAATTAAAAAACAATGTATTCATGATTTTTTAGAAGGCAATGATGAAATATAATTTAATAATATCGATTATGAATTTACGGACAATTCTTCTCGTCTTTCTTTGCTTCTGTGCAACCACAGTTCTTCGTGCCGAGCGTGTGGATATGTTGAAGGCCGGTGCAAAAGCAAATGGTAAGGCTCTTAATACAAAGCTAATCAATTCGACGATTGATCGTTTGAACCGTGGTGGCGGAGGTACTCTTTTCTTTCCTGCCGGGACTTACCTGACAGGAAGTATTCATCTGAAAAGCAACATTATACTGGAGTTGGAAGCCGGAGCTACTTTGCTCTTTTCTGACAACTTCGATGACTACCTTCCTTTTGTTGAGGTTCGTCACGAAGGAGTGATGATGAAAAGTTTCCAGCCTTTGATCTATGCGGTAGATGCCGAGAATATTACCATCAAAGGAGAAGGAACTTTGGACGGACAGGGAAAGAAATGGTGGATGGAGTTCTTTCGTGTCATGATTGATTTGAAAGATAACGGCATGCGTGATATGAATAAATATCAGCCGATGTGGGATGCAGCAAACGATACGACAGCGATTTATGCTGAAACGAATAAGGATTATGTAACTACGTTGCAGCGTCGTTTTTTCCGTCCTCCGTTTATCCAGCCCGTTCGTTGTAAGAAAGTAAAGATTGAAGGAGTGAAAATTATCAATTCCCCTTTCTGGACGGTGAATCCTGAATTTTGCGATAATGTAATAATAAAGGGGATAACTATTGATAATGCCCCTTCACCAAATACAGACGGGGTTAATCCGGAATCCTGCCGCAATGTGCATATCAGTGACTGCCATATATCAGTGGGGGACGATTGCATAACAATCAAGTCCGGAAGAGATGCGCAGGCCCGTCGTTTGGGAGTGCCTTGCGAAAATATCACCATAACCAACTGTACCATGCTTTCCGGTCATGGAGGCGTTGTTATCGGCAGTGAGATGAGTGGAAGTGTGCGTAAAGTGACTATTTCCAATTGCGTATTTGACGGAACAGATCGTGGAATCCGCATCAAGTCAACCCGTGGAAGGGGAGGAGTCGTTGAAGACATTCGCGTTAGCAACGTTGTTATGAGTAATATTAAACAGGAAGCAGTCGTGCTGAATTTGAAATACAGTAAAATGCCTGCGGAACCAAAGAGTGAACGCACTCCGATCTTCCGTAACGTACATATCAGTGGAATGACTGTGACAGATGTAAAGACTCCAATCAAAATAGTGGGTTTGGAAGAAGCACCGATATCTGACATTGTTTTGCGTGATATTCATATTCAGGGAGGAAAACAGAAATGTATCTTTGAAAATTGTGAGCGTATCACGATGGATGATGTGATCGTCAATGGTGAAGAGATTAAAATGTAATCCTGCTCTGCATCTGATGTCTTTATGATGACTTACTTAGAATCAAATAATTAAAAATGAAACGAATCCTTTTTACCATGCTTCTTGCCGCATCTCTTTCGGCTGAAGCGCAGACACAAACATACGAGACGGAATTTGCCCGTCCCTTGAATGAAGTACTGACGGATATTCAAAACCGTTTCGAAGTCCGCCTGAAATATGATATTGATACAGTAGGAAAAGTGCTGCCTTATGCCGACTTTCGTATTCGTCCTTATTCTGTAGAAGAATCCCTGACGAATGTATTGGCACCTTTCGATTATAAATTTGTCAAACAGAAAGGAAATATGTATAAGCTAAAAGCGTATGAATATCCACGTCGTACGGATGCAGACGGAGAAAAGATGCTGGCTTATCTGAATACTCTTTATGCAGAGCAACAGGCTTTTGAACTTCGCGTTGATTCTTTGAAAAAAGAAGTGCGTCAACGTTTGGGTATCGACACTTTACTAGCTCAATGTGTTAAATCCAAACCTATTCTTTCGAAGATACGTAAGTTTGATGGCTATACAGTGCAGAATTTTGCACTTGAAACACTTCCCGGCTTATATGTTTGCGGTTCTATCTACACACCTCAATCAAAAGGAAAACATGCGTTGATTATTTGTCCTAACGGACATTTTGGTGGCGGACGTTATCGTGAGGACCAGCAACAACGTATGGGCACTTTAGCACGTATGGGAGCTATTTGTGTGGATTATGATTTGTTCGGATGGGGAGAGTCGGCTTTACAAGTTGGCAGTGCGGCACATCGTAGTAGTGCAGCGCACACTATTCAGGCAATGAATGGCTTGTTGATTCTTGAATCTATGCTTGCTTCCCGTAAGGATATTGATACTAGCCGCATTGGTACAAATGGTGGTTCAGGAGGGGGCACTCATACTGTTTTATTGAGTGTATTAGATGATCGTTTTGCCGCTTCTGCTCCCGTGGTGAGCCTTGCTTCTCACTTTGACGGTGGCTGTCCGTGTGAAAGCGGAATGCCCATTCAACTTTCTGCAGGAGGAACCTGTAATGCGGAACTGGCTGCTACTTTTGCCCCTCGTCCACAACTCGTGGTATCTGATGGTGGCGACTGGACGGCCAGTGTTCCTACTCTTGAATTTCCTTATTTGCAACGAATTTATGGATTCTACAACGCGAAAGACAAAGTAACGAATGTACATCTCCCCAAGGAGAAACATGACTTTGGTCCGAACAAGCGGAATGCTGTTTATGATTTCTTCGCAGACGTGTTCAAGTTGGACAAAAAGATGCTGGACGAAAGCAAAGTTACCATTGAACCGGAATCTGCTATGTATAGTTTTGGAGAAAAAGGAGCTTTGTTTCCCGAAGGTGCCATCCGGTCATTTGACAAGGTAGCCGCCTATTTTGACAAGAAGGTCTTTGCTGATTTAAAATCAGATGCTTCTCTTGAAAAGAAAGCTATGGACTGGGTAGCTTCTTTAAAGTTGGATGATGAGAAAAAGGCAGGTTTTGCGGCAACAGCTATTTATAATCATCTTCGTAAAGTTCGCGACTGGCACAATGAGCATCCCTATACAACAATTCCCGAGGGTATCAATCCTCTTACAGGCAAGCCGCTTTCCAAGCTCGACCGTGAAATGATTGCAGATTCTGCTATGCCGAAAGAAGTACATGAAAGGCTAATGAAAGAGTTACGCAGAGTATTGACTGAAGAACAGATAGAACAAATCCTCGATAAATATACGGTAGGTAAAGTTGCTTTTACCTTGAAAGGTTATCAGGCCATTGTGCCTAATATGACAGAGGAGGAAACTGCTTACGTCCTGGAACAGTTGAAGCTGGCTCGCGAACAGGCTATTGACTATAAGAATATGAAGCAGATCTCTGCCATCTTCGAAATTTATAAAACCAAATGCGAACAGTATTTCAATGAGCACGGCCGTAACTGGCGTCAGATGTTCAAGGATTATGTGAATAAGCGAAATGCAGAAAAGAAGGCCCAAGGAAAGAAATAAAATGATGATAAATCTTTAATCTTCCTATTTGTCGGAGTATAATTCGGGATAACTAAGAAGAACATAATAGAGCTATGCTTTGCAACTGACAAAGCATAGCTTTATCACTTCTAAAGCTATGCTTTACGTCTCAAAAAGCACGTCATTACTTTTTCTTCACGATTACTAAACATCTTTTTCGCAGAAAATGTGTTATTTTGTGGATGGCTAATAGAAATAGACATGATATGGATAAGCAAAAGGTAGCATTGGTCCTTTCTATGGGAGGAGCACGTGGAATAGCGCATATAGGAGTAATTGAAGAATTGCTCCGTCACAATTTTGAGATCACCTCTATTGCAGGAAGCTCGATGGGAGCTATGGTGGGGGCGATGTACGCTTCAGGAAAAATGGAAGAATGTAAGGAGTGGCTATATAGTTGGGATAAACGTAAGATGTGGGAATTGGCGGATATTACTTTAAGCCGGGATGGATTGGTGAAAGGTGACCGTTTTATCAAAGAACTGAAACAGATTATTCCGGACATGAATATTGAAGACTTACCTGTCCCTTATGTAGCCATGGCTACGGATATTGTCCGCGATCAGGAAGTGAGGTTTGACAGAGGGAGCTTACATGAAGCTATCCGTGCATCTATTTCTATCCCCATGCTTTTCCGTCCGTTGAGAAAAGACGGTATGGTTCTGATTGACGGAGGCATTCTGAATCCTCTTCCATTGAGTCATGTAAAACGCATTGAAGGAGATATCCTGATAGCTGTCGATGTGAATGCACCCCTCGATTCCGGAAAGAAAAAGAAAATATCTCCTTATAATCTATTGACAGAATCTTCAAGAATGATGATGCAACAAATCACTCGTTACCAGATAGAGCGTTGTCAGCCGGATATCTTAATTCAGATGTCCGGCGATACCTATGATATGTTGGAGTTTCATCATGCAGCCTCGATAGTGAAGACAGGAGTGGAAGTTACCCGAAGCGTGTTGAAAGAATTTCTTGACAATGAATAATATGATACTTTAAATTACTCCAGATAAATCATCTTTTTCGTCATTCCTCCGTCAATCGTGATATTTTCTCCATTGATGAAATCATTGTTTTCTTCACAGAGAAACAAACACATACGGGCAATATCTTCTGGTTTGCCTACCCGTCGCGAAGGATGTTGTGAATGATCTTCCGGCCGGAGTTGGTCATAATCATGAGTTTGTATCCATCCCGGAGCAATAGAGTTGACGGTGATATTCCATTCGGATAACGACAAGGCCAGTGCATGAGTTAAAGAATAGATACCACCTTTCGAAGCTGCATAACCTTCACTTCCTGGTTCACTCATCAGGTAACGTGTGGAGCAGATATTGATAATCCGGCCGTATGGATTAGGAGAGGACTGTTCTTTACGATGTATGGCAAGCAGGCGGGAGGTGATAAATACAGGGCGTAGGTTGATAGAAAGAATTTTGTCGAAATCCTCTACGCTCGTTTCGGTGATAGACGAAAATTGACTAATACCGACGTTGTTGACAATAATATCAATATCATTCCATTCGGAAAGAATACGTTGCATGCAACTTTCAAGCGCATCCTTATCGCTGACATCGACTTTATGGAATATAGATCCGGTTGCTTTTGCAGTCTCTTGTCCCGCTATTTCATTTATATCACAAAAAGCGACTTGATCGCCGGACAGGCAAAAAGCTTCTACTATTGCCTTGCCTATACCTTCCGCTCCTCCTGTTATAAATATTCTTCTTTTGGAGGGATCTGATTTTAAGGCCATTGGAGTACACGAAGCCGATTCGGTCGGATGAACTGTTGTAGATTTCTTCTTACCATATTTCTGTGCTTGTTTCCAAGCAGCCTTTCTGGCTTCATATTGTTCCTGTTGCCTTTCTATATAATTATCTGCCATCGTTCTTTTTTATTTATTGGCAAATGTAAAATATAAAATGGATAAATACAAAGAATCGACCGCTCTTTTGCGGACAAAGGAGCGGTCGATTTTATTCAGATGACGGTTCGATTTAAAACTTCGTCGGATCTATCTCTGCATATTTAATTCGTTGGCGACGCCAAGTGTATATGGCATGTAGTTTCCCGTCTTTTCCCTGAATAATACTGGGATAAGAGTACTGGCTGATCGGACTATCTTCCAATGTAAGAACAGGCTTCCAGTTGATGCCATCTTCTGATATGGCCACACAAAGCGGAGTACGCGGACCTTTCGGAGTTCCGGGTAATGTAGAGAAATTATTGTAGATAAGTATATGTCTGCCGTCTTTCATTGTCACAGCATCCGTTCCGGAATTATTATTCGGAACATCCAGCAGCGTTACTTTACTCCACGTATCACCATTATCGCTGCTCCATGCAGTTGCTACTTGTGCGTTACGTGTACGACAGAGTACCTGTAATCTTCCGTCTTTATGCTTCAGAATACTGGGTTGTATCGCATAAACAGGTTTGGCTCCTTCTCCTCTGATCGCTTCTCCTCCTTCCTGATCGTCCACATTCATGCCACCTTTTTTACGGTTTTGAGTGGGGACGGATAACTCGGCATCCAATGGACCTACCATCTTCCAGGTCTTGCCTTTGTCATCGGAAATCTCGAAGTGGACACGCCATCCGTTACTTCCTTCCGTACTGGAAGGGCAGATGATACGTCCATTGATATATTCCGGTTTATTCTTAATAGGTCCAAGAAAACCTTCCGGAAGCGGTTCACGTTTGCCCCAAGTCTTTCCTCCGTCACGTGAACGAACCAGCCATCCTGTCCAATCACTAACTTTCAGACCTATTTTATAGAATAAAATCAAGTCACCTCCGGGAATCTGGAAAAGAACCGGATTCCAACAAGCTTTTCTGCGGGCAATAAGTTTTCCTTTCTCATCTTTCACAGGTGTACAAGTTGAATCGATTCCAGCCAATACAGCTTGTGAATCTTTGATCGAGAACACACCGTCAGCGGCAAGTTTTGGGGCAGTCCATTCTTTGGAACCTTTCGGCTTACGACATACCCAGATGCAACAATCCGGATTGCGTTCTTTGGTGCCTCCGAAGAAAGAGGCTACGAGATCACCGTTCTTCAGTTCTACAATTGTAGCTCCGTGACATTCGGGGAAAGAAGCTTTTTCGTACAGGAATTCATCACTTAGAATAGCCGTATTCCGGGTGGGGATGTCTACACTGAAGTGATATTTTCCCGATCCGATCTTTTCCTTCCGTCCATCTGGTAGGTGCACTTCACCTGTTGTATTGGCAGGAAGCTCGATGTCCCATTCCAGATGAGTAGGAGTCTTTGCCCACCGACTGGTTATTTTCCCGTAGATACTCATGTATGATGCATCCACATTGCTTAATTCCTGGATTTCAAAAGCCGGTTGGAAAACGATATGTTTGTAACCGGACTTCCAGCGGTCTGCACGAATACCTGCCAGATTATTGAAACACCAAGGTAATAAATCGCCTAAAAGCATCACGTGATTACCACTGTTCATTTCAGGATTGGCTGTATCACCATTCCATAATTCCCAAATAGTGGTAGCACCTTTGTCAACCATATATCCCCAGGAAGGATATGTTTTATTGGTAGCCAGTAAATAAGCTACATCGGCATGTCCACGGCGGCTTAATTCACGTAATAACCATTGCACACCAATTACTCCGGTACTTATATGTCCTTTGTTGGTCGTAATAATAGAAGCTACAGCATTTTGGGCCACTGCATTGATCTGATTTTTAGGAACCAGTCCGAAGGCAAGTGGCAAAATATTGGCAGTAACCGTGTTGTTGCCATAGAAAATACTATCCGGATATAAGGCATGCCCCGGTACGGGAGAGGTACCTTCTTTTACATGCAAAAAACGAGCATTGAATGCATCTTTCATGCGATGTTCCAAATCTTCCCATTCTTCTGCATCAGCTTTCAGCCCTTGCAGACTTGCAAAGCGGTGCATCAGTTGTAACACCTTTAGATAATAAGCGGTGGCGATCAAATCTCCGTCAGTCTTGCGGGAAGGATCCTTACTGTGAATCAACTCCAGTGATTCGGGGGGAACGCACCAGTCACCATATTTATCTTTGGTGATGATATATTCCTCTGTCATGTAGTATTCACGGATATGAGATACCCATTTTTTAATAGCCGGATAATTCTCCTCGATCGGACGTTTGTCTCCAAAGTTTGTGAAAAGCATGTCGCAGGCCATAGGTAAAGCGGCAGGCCAGGTCACATTATCCGAGTAATAATTCCAGTATGCCGGGGCCACATCAGGAATACAGCCGTCTTCCCGTTGTGCTTCGCGAATGTCACGCGTCCATTTGGTGTACATTGCATAATTATCGAAAAGCATACTCTCTCCCCAACACCCCATGGTACGGTCGCCCAACCATGGTTGGCGCTCATTCCGTTGTGGACAGTCTACCGGCATACCTTTATAATTACTCCGGATTCCCCAGAATGCATTACGGATAATCTTATTCAGAGTCTCGTCAGAACAGCTGAAAGTTCCGGTATGTTCCATTTCATCTTCTACTACCTCGGCAACGAAATCTTCAGTCTTCGCATTCGGATAACCACTAACTTCTACATAGCGAAATCCATGATAGATAAAACGAGGTGCCCAGGTAGCATCTTTTGTTTCACATCCACTGACAACATACACATCTGTAGAACGGGCATCCCTGAAATTTCTGGTGTAAAGTTCACCGTTGCTTTGCAGACTTTCTGCGAAACGGAGGCGGATGCTGTCACCAGCCTGTCCTTTAACTCGGAAACGTACCCATCCTGCCATATTCTGACCGATATCCAAGATATATTTATTGCCGAGCTTTTTAATGGAAACAGGTTTCAACGTTTCTGTGATTTCCATACCCGGCATCATTTGCGCACGCAATGTTCCCGAAGGAATGCTCACACGTTGTGCCGGCATCCAGCTTTTATCATCATACCCGGTTTGAGTCCAGTTTCCTAACTCTTTACGGGCGTCGTACTCTTCACCATCGTATTCATTATTGCTACGAATAGGACCGTCAGTAGTCAATTTCCAGGTAGTGTTTGTAGCAATCGTTTCTTTGCTGCCGTCTGCATATTCCACAATCAGATTCAACCGAAGCTTAGGATAGCCGAAAGTCGGTATCTTATACGGTTTATAGTTTTGGCGCATCGTATAGAAACGACCATTTCCGAGAGTTACTCCAATAGCATTCTCTGTTTGAAGCAACGATGTGACATCATAGGTGTTGTACAGAATCGTTTTCCGATAGTCGGTAGGAGCAGGAGCCAGAACCTGATTACCGATACGTTGTCCGTTGATAAACAGTTCATACAATCCCATTCCGGCGATGTGCACAGTGGCACGTTTCACTTCTTTCTTCAATGTAAATTCTTTGCGGAGATAGCGAGCTGCCAAGCGACTCCATTGTGTTTCGCTGTCTCCGGGAGCAGCTTTATCCAAACCGATCCATTGCCCTTGCCAATCTGCTTCATTAAACAGTCCTGTAGTCCAGAAAGCCGGAGTACTCCAGTCTGTTGTCCCCTTGTTGGTGTCGATTTTCACTTTCCAATAGTAGGGAGCATTACGCTTTAGCATTTTTCCCTGATAAGCGATCCATTGGGAAGCGTCAGATTCAATCTTTCCTGAATCCCAGATATCCCCTTTTCCTTGTTCCAATAGCTCCGGGGTAGATGCAACAAGAATGTGATACGCAGTTTGTATCACATTCTGTTCATTCGATTCGATGCGCCAACTCAATCGAGGTTGGCGCACATCAATACCTGCCGGATTTTTCAACTGTTCTGTTCGCAGGTCAGTGATACTTATGGCTGCGTATATGGACCCGGTAAAGAGCAGAAGAGAAAATAGGAATAATATAAATATTCTTTTATTCATGAGCATAAGTTATATAAAAAGAGTAATTGCTTACTTTGGCACCGAATGGAAACTAGGCTCCAGCACCTTGCCGGTCTGGTAACTCTGTCCAGTCCTTCTCCATATAGTTTTTACTGCTGTCTACTACAATCAGGATATGATCGTTTCCACTGCAATAACCACTGTCATGTTGAAATTTGTGCACTCCGTTATCAAATTCTCCGATGTATTCCAGTTTACCATCTTTCGTAGTGTACCACCAGGCATTCTTTTTCGCACCGCTAATTTTATTGAAATCAACTTCCATTGGACGTCCGGTGTAGTTGTACACCATCAGATAATCATTACCACGGGTAGCGATGGCGCGGTCATAGCGTTCTCCATTCTGTCCTACGATGACAGATTGATCGGGTATGCGTTCGAAGAACGGGAAAGTCAGCATCAGGTTTTTCAGATACTTCATTTGATTGTAACCCGGATCATCCAGTGCTTCATACCAAGGCTTTTTAGCGCCATAAGCACCACCTACACCCGGTTTGATAAATTGCATGATAGAATTATGACCGTATGTATGTCCAAAAGAACCGGCAAATACCGACCAGTAAGCATACCGGCGTACATCATAGTCTTTCCAGAGCAATTCATTCTCATCATGCAGGCCATGAGGAATTTCTTCGTAAATCGGTTCACCGTCAATCACAGGTTTCATAGGCTTCATGGCCAAGCTACGCTCTACGAAACGCCAGTTATCTTCTTCCGTATTTTCTTCGATAGGATAATCACCGTCTCCGAAACGTTGTCCGTAGCGGCGATGTCCGCTTTGAAACATGTTGAAATCCAACCAGGGAGCATTGTTAAACCAAGTAGCAGAAGTTGTTCTTCCACGCGGATGGAATGTCATCAGGTGATTCTTGTCGATAGCTTTGATAGAAGTGGCCAGAGCTTCCCATTCAGCGGTTTTCACATCGCCACGGATGTCTCCGCCGATAAACCAGATAATGTTCGGTTCGTCCTTATAACGTTCTGCCAGAAACTTACCGTATGCTTTTGCCTGGTCAACAGTCATTTCACCCCGGTTCACAGGACTTCCCCAAATACAGACCATACCAATATACAAACCCTTTTTTGCTGCTGTACGGATAATATAATCCATGTGATCCCAATAACCGTATACACCTTTTTGATTGATGTTTTTGAAGTTATATCCGTCAATCATCGAATACTGTCCGTAGATATTCATAGACGGAACATTATTCAATGTTTGAACCTGAATCACATTATATCCGCGGCGTTTACATTGTTCCAGATAATATTCGGCTTCATCCCGGTTCAAGCGTTCGGGTAATAACCATCCCGTTTCGCCTAACCAAAAGAAAGGAGCACCGTTTTCATGTTTCAGGTAACGTCCCTCTTCAGAAACTACAAGCTTTCCGTTGTTCCAGGGAATGTACGTCTTTTGCGTTTTCTTCTGTGCCGCTGCCGGGATAACTAAAGTTAGCAACAGCAATAAGAGAGGAAGAATCTTGAATTTTCTCATTGTATTTTATCGTTTTTAGTTTATTACTTTGTGGTGAGTTTCTCGTATTCAATGGCAGCCAGAATAAATGAACCGACCGATTTCGGATCATTCTCTATGATCGGTTCACTGATATAATATTCAAATGAGCCGTCACGGTATCTTTTCGAGTCTCCGCCCAATCCTGCCACTGCACAGCAGTTAGTGATTGTATAGCTACCATCTTCTTCAAGACGGGTGAATGTCTTTACCATTCCATCAAAAGCTTTCTTTGTCGGTTCGATATATTCGTTGCCAAGATATCCTTTATTGATAGCTTTGGCGAGAGTGTAGACAAACAAGGCAGTAGCAGATGACTCCAGATAATTACCTTCCCGTGCTCCCTGATCGGTCACCTGATACCAGGTTCCTGATTGAGGATCCTGATATTTAACAATCGTTTTTGCCAATCCTTGCAAAATCTGTATAATACTATCGCGTCCGGCAGTTTCCTGTGGCAGGAAGTCCAGTACATCTACGATAGCCGCTCCGTACCATCCGATACTGCGACTCCAGAAATTAGGAGAGCAACCCGTTTCGGGGTTTGCCCATTTCTGTTCCCGGCTTTCATCCCATCCGTGATAATACAATCCTGTTGCAGGATCATAAGTCTTACTATTTATTAAAAGAATCTGCTTCTTCGCTTCGTCAAATAAAGCCGGTTCATTGAAAGTGGCCCCATATTGAACCAGATAGGGAGAAGCCATAAAGATTCCGTCCAGCCACATTTGATGAGGGTATCTCAATTTATGCCAGAACCCTCCTTTACTGGTGCGGGGCTGCTCTGTCATTTGTTTGCGCAAAGTATCCATGGCAATTTTGTAACGTTCGTCTCCGGTCTGTGCATAAAGATCGAAAAGAATCTTTCCGCCGTTGACGTTATCAATATTGAATGAAAGATATTTCATGGTTTTGATACGTCCGTCGGCATCAATCAAGCTATCCGCATAGATCTTGGCATAATCATAATATGTGCTATCTCCGGTATGTTTCCATTCTTCCAACATGGATTTCACTACCAGTCCGTGGGTATATCCCCAACGTGGTTTCTTAGCTTTTTCAATCATCCAGGGTTCGGGGAAACGTTTCATTTCGGAGCGTGCCATGCGTTCACTCCATTTTTCCGTTTCTACTTTTTGAGGTGCTGTGCATGCCAGGAAACAAACCGTTCCACAAGCCACCATCAGTTTTAATAAGTTTTTGTTCATATCGGTCGAGTTATTATTTTCCAATCAATATATATTCTTGCCCTGCTTTGGTAGGCAGATCATAGATGTAAGTTTCTGCAATTTCCACCTTATTCAGGTTTGCCTTTTCATTAATCAATGGTTCGGGAATAGTGGGAACAGCATAAAGAGGATTCGGATTTTCACCTTTGGCACGCTTCAGCCCCTTGCCTGTTAATGGGTTGAGTGAACGTAAGCGACAGTTACCTCCCTTATGAGATTTCACAACCAAACGGCTTACTTTTCCGTTTTTCCAGCTCAAATCAAGCTCGAAACCTCCACGTGCAATAATTCCTTTGATAGAACCTTCCTGCCAGACGGTAGGAAGTGCAGGAAGCAGATAAATAAAACCATCGTAACTTTGCATCAACATTTCTGCAATACCTGCGGCACAACCGAAGTTTCCATCAATCTGGAATGGCGGATGCGCATCGAACAGGTTAGGATAGGTGCCTCCTTTTTTCTTCTCATTGCGCACAAGAGTCAACTGATCTGTAATCAGTTTGTAAGCATGGTCACCATCAAGAAGGCGTGCCCAGAGGCAAACTTTCCATCCCATGCTCCATCCGGTCGACGGGTCTCCGCGATGAATCAGAGAAGTACGTGCTGCATCGAATAATTCAGGAGTACGATAAGGAGAAATCTGATTGCTGGGGAATAGTCCGTATAAATGAGAAATGTGGCGGTGTACATCCTTCGGGTCATCCCAGTCGAACATCCATTCCTGTAGTTGTCCCCAGTGTCCTACTTGCATAGGAGCCATTTCTTTGAGACGTTGGGCCAGGTGAGTGGCAAATTCCTGATCTGTGTCCAGTATTTGAGAAGCAGATATAATTGTTGTCCAAAGATCGAAGACCAATTGGTTGTCCATGGTGCATCCGGCAGCTGTTGTGGCTTTCCCATTACTCCCCGAATGTACATTCTCCGGTGAATTACTGGGGCAGACTACCAACCAGTTGTGTACCGGCTCTTTCACCATGATTTCATCAAAGAAACGTCCGGACTCTTTCAGTATCGGGTAAACAGAACGCAGGAACTCAATATCTCCGGTGTATAGATAACGTTCCCAGAGATGTCGGCAAAGCCATGCACCACCACTGGGCCACATACCTGAAGGAGCTTTATCAACCGCCCCTGTGATGCGCCATATATCCGTGTTATGATGTAATACCCATCCGTTGGCTCCATACATAACCTTAGCCGTCTCTTTTCCTGTATCGCTAACCTCTTTTATCAAGCGGAATAACGGTTCATTCAACTCACTTAGATTCGTTACTTCCGAAGGCCAGTAGTTCATTTCCAAATTGATATTACAAGTATATTTGCTGTCCCAGGAAGGGAATAATTTATCATTCCAGATTCCTTGCAGGTTGGCGGGCTGTCCTCCCGGTTGGGAAGAACAGATCAGCAGATAACGTCCGAATTGGAAATAAGTGGCAACTAGATGGGCATCATTGGTATTCTTGAAATTTTCCACACGCTTATCGGTTGGCACATTTGAATATTGGTCTTTTCCTAAATCGAGAGAAACGCGTGTCAGGTATTGCCGATAGAAATCAATGTGATTCTTCTTCGATTCGATGAATGGATGAACCATTGCTTTCTCCAAATAGTTCTTTGCCCGTTCTATCTGATTACCGGTGATGTCTTGATAATTATTGAAATTAGTTGCAATAGATACATAGATGATTGCTTCGTCAGCTTTCTCAACAGAAAGTATCCCATCGGCACAAGCTATTTCTCCACCTTTATTTTTAGCAGTCAATCTGCCTTGAAATTCCACTTTCCCTTTCAATCCCTCATGCAAGGAGGATACTCCTGAAAGAGTAACGCAGTTTCCTTCTTCAGAAGCGATCATTACGTCCTGGTGAGGCGAAGTCAGTTGAGCGTTAAATGTAATTTGTCCGGGACGATTGGCAGTCAGTCGCACCATTACTACCTGATCGGTAAATGAAGTAATCGTTTCGCGTTGATATTGCACTCCGTCTACTTCATAACGCACCATCACGCGGGCTGAATCCAGACTTAACTCCCGATAATAGTTGGAATAACGGGTATGACCGGGAAAGGCAATTCGCAAATCACCGAAACTTTGATATGGCATTCCGGAATTTGTCTTTGCCATCACTTTTTCTGTAGCGAGAGTCTGTGCTTCCAGATATTTTCCGGCAAAAACAAGTTCACGCACTTTGGGAATATACTCCAGCGCGTCCGGATTAGCATTGTTATTGGGGCGTCCTGCCCAGATAGTTTCTTCGTTTAGTTGTATTTGTTCTGTCCCTGGTGTCCCATAAACCATGGCTCCCAGACGTCCATTTCCCAAAGGTAGTGCTTCTGTCCATACCTGTGCCGGGCAGTCATACCATAGTTTATATTCTTGTGCAGACACATTCGTTTCCTGCGCATGAATGCAGCCCACAGACATCAGTACAAACAAATACCCGATTAATCTCTTTTTATTCATTTCCATCTAACTACTTTTATACTTTTATAAAAGGACGTTTAATGGGGAATTTTGTACCTAGTAAATAAGTAAAAGAAGTTGGGATAATAAAAACTTCCAAGGTCATTACTTGTATTGAACTCTTTCACAGTAATTGCCTTGGAAGTCTCTAATGAATATGATACAAATATACTTTGTATTCAGGTTTATATTTCTACTTCGATATTCAACTTACCACCCAGTCCACGTTCAACAATATCAAACAATGTTTTTAGTGTGATATTTCCGCCATCATTTTCTACTTTTGAAATGAATGTACGTTTTTTATCTATACGGGCAGCAAGTTCAGCCTGTGTCATCTCTTTTTTTTCACGGGCTGCACGAATTTTTAAACCAATGCGTAACGCATCTAAATCTCGTTCCAGCTTATCACGTTCAGTTGTACCAACCTTACCATAATATTGGTCTTTGATTTGATCTAATGATTTAGTGTTCATTTCTTTTTCTCCTTTTCTTTTTCATCATAATATTCAGCCATAAGACGGACTGCTTTGTCTATTTCTCCTCTAGGAGTTTTTTGAGTTTTCTTTTGGAAGCCACTAAGTAACACAACCAATTTACCTCCATCAAAAAAGCAAAATATACGGAATATATTATTGCCTAGTTGTATCCGAACCTCAAACAGTCCATTTGTACCCTCTATATATTTCAGGAAAGTCGTCGGAATACGATCAATTTGCTCGATTATATCCAGGACTTTGATGATTTTATCTTTTACTTTTGGTGATTGTTCTTTAAAAAACTCATCGAAGTACTCTTTATAAGTTATAACTTCCCGAACTTTTTCATTTCACAAAGGTAACTTATAAATTACATTTTAGCAATTATATCTTCGTTTTTCTCTTAAATTTATATTTTAAATGAAACAAATCGCGTTTTAGCTTGAAGTAATAATGTTCTTTGGAGATTTCTACTGACTTATTATTCTTTCAGTTGCCATACTTTGAAATATACTTCCTATATTTGTCAGTAGAATATTTAATAAGAAGAAATTATGAAAAGTTTTAATGTTACATCTATGCTAGTGGTGCTGATGTTCTTGTGCTTTACAGGAATACAGGCACAGACCGTTACTCCTAGTAAGAAATATATCACGAAAGAACTGAATAACGTGAGTAATTTCAGTTCAATCAGAGTTCTGGGTAGTCCCGACATTGAGTATCGTCAGAGTAGTGATTCTAAAACAACAGTTTCTATATATGGCTCAGATAATCTGGTTGACCTGTTGGAAGTATCTACAGTAAATGGAGTGCTGCAGGTAAATATAAAGAAAGGCGTTAAGATTCTTAGCGGAGAACGCCGGTTGAAAGTGATTGCCTCTTCTCCTTCATTGGATGATGTAGATATTAAAGGATCGGCCGATGTATATCTGAAAGGTACCCTCAAAGGAGCTGATTTAAATCTGAATATAACAGGCTCCGGAGATATTGAAGCCGAAAATCTGCAATATACCAATCTTTCTGCTTTTGTAAAAGGTAGTGGAGATATTAACGTGAAGAATGTGAAGGCCACTACTGTAAAAACGATAGTTAGCGGTTCCGGCGATGTGGAAATGAAAGGTTCTACTCAAATGGCTATGCTGACTGTGAATGGTTCCGGCGATATCAGTGCCGACAAGTTGACTGCTACTAATGTAGTTGCTACCGTTTCAGGTTCCGGTGATATATCTTGTTACGCTTCCAAACAGTTGGACGCAAAAGCCAATGGCAGCGGAGATATTGAATATAAAGGAAATCCTTCTATTGTAAATAAGCAAGGCAAGAAAGACTCAATTTCCGGCAAGTAAGAAATTAGATCTTTGCAGAAAGCGGGTAAATATGTGCTATGTTACATATTTACCCGCTTTTTTGCTATAAACAAACATAATACATGATAATTGGGGGATACATTCCTGGGAGAAGGGTGAAAACGAGTAGAAAAATAAGTTAGCAAACTTAAATACGGTTTTAAAGCCATTAAAATAGATGAATTCCGGCAACAAACAGATATGCTGATTGTTGTGACAATAAATAATTCGTTTCTTTATTCACCTGAAAAAATACAGATTATGGCAAAGAATTCTCCTGATGAAGGAAAAGGTATAAAGATGGTAGAAAAGCAGGTAGACCCCTCTTTTAGTACTCTCAAAGAGTACCATGCAAAAAGACAATTCAGTGAGACTCCCGAACCGATGGCGGATACCGTGGAAACTCCAAGCCGGATACCTGTTTTTGTTGTCCAAAAGCATGAAGCCAGTCATTTTCATTTCGATTTCCGTCTGGAAGTGGATGGAGTGTTGAAAAGCTGGGTAGTTCCTAAAGGCCCTTCCATGAATCCGAAAGATAAAAGACTGGCCATACAGGTAGAAGATCACCCTTTGAGTTACGCACATTTTGAGGGAGTTATACCCGAAGGCAACTATGGAGCAGGTACAGTGGAAATATGGGATAGTGGAACCTATGCTTATGTCGGTAATAATCGTAACATTTCCGCTGCCATTAAAAACGGAATACTTGAATTCAAATTACATGGTCATAAGCTCAAAGGCCTGTTTACCCTTATCCATACGAATATGGACGACCAGGACAGAGACTGGTTACTAATCAAGAAAGACGATGTATTTGCAGTCACTCATGTCTACGATGCGAAGAACATTCCATTGTATGATGAGGTATTCCTGTAATATATATATTCCTTATGATTAAATGATACTCACTTACATATATAATTTTCTAATTATATACGTAGCTTTATAATTCAATATACTCTATTGTTTTGATGATTCAATTAACTTTTATGATATTATGGCCGTGTTATTTTCAATGAAAATAATTAACTAACTGGAGACGATTGGGTAAAATGAAGACTTGATCGTATATCCCCTTAATATTTCGGTAACAAAAGATATTGTTACCATTTTTGATAGAAAACACCCATTGTTTTTGTTGGAAACCACCTCCTGTGTGTACGTTGAAAAGTTTATACTTGCATCGGATTTTAAGCACGTTAAAAGATTATCAGGCGTGTTTTACTAAAGGTGTAAAATATTAATCAAATCCGATATTAGTATGAATGATTGTTACCTGAATTTATTAGTAAGCTTCCGAGCTTTATTCTCTGCAGATCCTGGAGCCAATTTAGTAAACAGCAAACAAACTATTGGCATCATTTTACCCGATTTGTCGTTGCTTGGATATGCGGTCCCTGTGGAAAGTCTCGGTATTGGACTGTTTGTGATTCTATTTGCGTATCTTATAATAGAATACAATGTGCAGTTATTATCGCATGAAAAATTTAAGATTGCCATGAACATGCTCCATACAGCACATACACCGTTAATATTGCTGCGGAATCAATTGGAAGAACTCAAAACTGGCAACCTCCCTGAACCTCTTTCCCAACAAGTGGAAGAAGCACTGGGATATGCCGAATGTATCATATATTGTAACCAGAATATTGCAACTCTCAATAAAGTAACTAAGAGAATTCCTCCTAAAACGTCAACGGTAAATTTGGAACTTTCCACTTATGTTACTTCCATTGTCAATCAATGCCGGGCTTATGCCAATTCCCGCCAGATACAACTGACTGTTGGTGAATGTTCGGATTGCGTCAGTTGCAGGATAAACGAAAACATAATGACTGCAGCACTTCAGCACCTTATCAACAAGATGATTTTGATTTCCGAGTCAGGCTGTTGCATATCGATCAACGTAACCCACACAATGAATTCCTGGCAGTTGCAGATTAGCAATAATGAAATAGCCGGGCAAAGAACAGAGAAAATGTTCCCCTTTATTCCTATTATATTTCCTGTGTATGGATATAGTGATTTATGGACGGTAAGAAAAATCATCCGTCTGCATGGTGGAAAAATAACCGGATGCAGACATGGTAAAGCAGCTACTTTCCAAATCGTCATTCCGACAGACTGCCATTGCCTGAATCAGTCATGCCCGGTGTTGAGACATTCTTCTACAAAAACGAAGACGCCAACAAATGACTCCTGCGAGAATCCTAAGACCAATAAACAAAATACTAAAACGAGAGAAACTTCCCATATCCTATTAGTAATGGCAGATAAGTTATTTAGTGATTATTTAAAGAAAACCTTATCACGCTATTTTCAGATCTCTGTTCTTGATAATCCGGAGCTGCTGATGGATACGGCTATCAGTCAAAATCCTGATGCTATCATTATTGACGACAATGTGAATGGAATAAGCGGAGATATACTTAGCACTCAAATTAAGGAAGATAAAACGATAGGATACATACCAATCATTCTTCTATTAAGAGCCTTTGATAACGAAAGCTATTTGTCACATTTGGGGAGTGGGGCAGACCGTCTGGGATTACGTACGGAAAGCATTTGTAAACTTAGGGCAGACATACGTATGCTTGTCGAAAACCGCATGGTCTTACGCGAACGGATCAGACTGTTTCTGTCAGATGCCATTTCTCCGATGATCCCCACAAAAGCTGAAATAGAAACAGAAAATGCCGATCGGAAATTTATGGATAAAGTCAATAAAATCCTGGAGAAAAATCTCTCTACTGATAAATATACAATAGATAAATTAAGCATTGATATAGGCATGAGCCGTACTGCTTTTTATAATAAGATAAGAGAGATTACCGGCAACCCTCCCGAAAACTATATCAATTCATTCAAAATGGACAAAGCACTTAAATTGCTGGCCTCCCAGCAGTACAGCATTTCGGATATTGCAGGTATACTGGGCTATTGTGATGCTAAATACTTTGGAAAGAAATTCAAAGACTTCTATCATGTATGTCCGTCTGATTATATAAAGAGTATTGTAGGATAAAAGAGTATAGAAAAAGGGGGTGTACAAAGCACCCTCTTTTCTTTATACCTTTTTATGTTTTTTCTCTTTGACCGCAAATCTTGTTTTATACAAATGTAATAAAGCCTGTCTTATTGTATCATAGTACTTTTCTAGTCCATAGATTTTTAATAGCATCAGTTCAAAGTCTATTCTATCCTTCTGTTCTAATTCCTTTTCAAGAGGTAATCTGTCTCTATTGAAAATAGGTTGAAATGCTTTTATAATTTCTTCCTTTTGCACATCAGATAGCATCTCCGGATTGAGCATCTTGAAAGATTTTTCAAATTTTGTTTTGCTCAAGTCAAGGGCTCCTAATCCCCTGCCAAATCCGAGACTTTCAATGAAAAACATACTTAAAATGTTATTCAATAATGCGAGGAGGAAAATTTTGTTTTCATCTTTATACTGTTCCTTTATTGAGAAGCCAATCATTCGTTGATCAAAAAAAGAGCGTTTATCAAGCATGGCAATAAACAGACTTTTGTCGAAATTAATATTGACGACAAAATCTGCCATATTTTTTGTACTCATTTCGTACCAAAACATATTTGCCCTATGTAAAGCGACAGGCAATGGCTTCTTGTTTGTTTTATCCATTTGGTTTTCGAAAGATCTTATCCAATTCAGAGCTCCGGTATGATTTAATGTTTCAAGTTCTTCGATACTTTTTGAACAACAGAATGCCTGGGTCTGACTAGTTGCAATGAATGAAGGTGCTTTCTTTAAATTCTTTAGAACAGGCTTTATATATTCATCTTCTATTCCGTGTCCTGCTGCCGGATAAAACATACGATTGCAACCTCTTCTCTCTCCGCGTATAAATTTGAAGATTTTTTTTGAGTCAAGAAGTTTTTCGGTTATTGCTGGCAACCAATTCAAATTAGCGAAATATCCAGACCATGGGATTCCGATATTCTCTAATTGTTTGATTTCACTTATCGAATAGGACTGAATATTGACTTGTTCAGACTCTTTATTAAGAATGATTTCACTACTTAACTTCTTAATATCCGCTATGTTTTCAATTTTTTCTTTTAGCGTACAGAAAGAAATTTTCCTGTCTAAATTGACCGGATCAGAAATCTCTCTCTTGGTTGCTATTAATAATGTGGTAACAACCTTTGCATTATTGAACCATCGTCCATTTCCGGAGACAACAACACGGTCAATATTGAAGTATTTCTGAATTAATTTCAAAAATATTTCTCCATAATCTGTTCCAAGCCATGCATTAGAAAGTATTAATCCAATTCTTCCATTATTGGAGATAATATTGTATAAATAGAAAGGAATATATGCAAATATATCACTCTTTTTACTTAGTGTATTTTTCGCCTTAGTTTGTTCCTTGATTAATTCATTGATTTTTCCTATATTCGGATTAAGTTTTTTGATCTCTTTTTCTCTTATAAAAGGAAGATTGGATACGACATAATCCACATAAGGTAGTTTCTTTTCTACTTGATTTCCATTATTATGTTCTTCAAATGCAGTCTGGCCCATATGCAAATCAATTACGTCAGACCTGAAGATATTTAAAGTTTTTCCCATATTGTTGGGATTGGATAGAGATAGTGTTGATAGCTGGATAGGAAACGAATATTTATCAGAAGCCCAGATGCTTTCAATAATTTGGTCTTGCCCAATTTCATATTCTTCTTTGAGAGAATAAGCTTGCTTAATAATCGTCCCTGTTCCACAACAAGGGTCGAGGGTGATGCCATTTTTGTTATTTATCGTTATCCTTGTTAATAAATCAGCTAATTGAGGAGGAGTTGCAAATTGTCCGGCAACTTTTCTTTTGGCATAGTCGATGGACGATTGCAGTAAGTTTTGTAGAATTTGAATATCAACACTTTCAATCTTAATGTTCGAAATAAATAAATTTAATTGAACTAATTGCTTCCATACATTATCAGATATTAATTCATTGGCGATATTATCACCAAAAATATTCCCAAAATTACAGAGTTTCGAGATCTTCGCAATTATTTGCTGGGCCTCACTGACAGTTGTATCGAAAGTAATTGTTTCAATAATCTTTGCCTCATTGAAATGCCGTTTAATAATATTGCCAAAAATAATCTTGAAAAACCAGTCGGTCAATATAACCTTTGATAAAGTTGGCAGTTTATGCTTTACATCTTTTTTAGTCTGTGGATTAAATCCGTATTCTGCTGCAGAAGAGAGCCACCAATTATCTATTTGTGCATCGAGTATTGCATTCCTTTTTATATTCTCTTTTATGTTTTCTGCTGTCGAGTCTATATTTTCGAGAACGATATCGATTATTTTATCAATTGCCAATATCTCGGAAGATCCACTTTCAGTTATTTCTCCATGTTCGAAATAATCATTTAAATCTTCCAGGATGGTATGTAGAAGATCTTTCCAAAGATTCTCGTTTTCTTTTACCTCTGAACGCGAATGAAGGTCGATACTATCCCATGATTTCAAGATAGAGTATGTATTCCCTTTCTTAACATACAAAACTGCACTTGTCACATTCCAGAGAATAAAACTATTATTGTTCAGTATCTCAGATTTTATCTTGGCGTTATTTATTAATTCTGTGTCGGTTATAGGAGTATCAGGCATTTTGAGTTCCCACCCCTGCAAAATGATCTTTTTAGCAGAGTCTTTGAAGATAAGCACATCCGGAAATAAACTCGATTTTTCATTTCTGATTGTATTCTCTCCTCCGGCACTTTTTACATGCCAACTTTTGTTAGCCAGGTAAAGATTGATTTCGCTAATGACATCAATGGCCCAACTTCTTTCATTATAGTTGATTTGTGGCATCCGTTTCTAAATAGTTTAAGGTGTGATATTTTGTGATTGGTTTTTTGAAAAGTTTGCGAGTCGATGGAGTCACTTCTTCTCTTTTTAGTGTTTCTGAAATCCTATCCATACAAATCTTGATATAGTCGGTAGGCTGTATTCTGTGCAATAATACATCTTCATTCTTTTCTATTCCGATAAATCTTCTGTTTTCCAGAATGGCCGACAGCAGGAAACTGCCGCTTCCGCAAGCATTATCCAGAATGATATCCCCCGGGTTAGAGAATGTTCTGATTAAATATCTACCCAATTCAACAGGCTTTTGTGTCGGATGATAAACTTCTCCTTCCGATTCAGCCGTTTTCACATATACAAAGTCATCATGATCCTCCTCAAAGAATACCACATCATTGGGATAACGTTCGCCATCACTTTTTACATGCTGTGGCTTGAACTCCCCATAACTACCTGTATATTGATCTTTTCTAACCCCCTTGTCATACGCTTCCCCTTTAGTCATTTGCGGATTGTATACCGGTTGTTTTTTATAGAAAACACAAACATCTTCGTGCTTACGAAGCGGTTGTTTTTTGGCATTTAAAAAGTTGGTCGGTTTTGACTTGATCCAGGTAATCTTGTATTTGAATAATTTCTCCTTGCTTAAAATCAATTTGGCTGTAAAAATACCTTGTGCGGTTAAAACGATCGCCCCATTGTCTTTAATAATACGTTCGTATTCAGCCCAAAGAGCCTGCAAATCAATCACGGAATCCCATTTATTTTGTGTAGTACCATACGGTAAATCACAAAGTATCATATCTATGGATTTATCAGGAATGGATGGCAATATGTTCAGACAGTCGCCCTGAATGACTTTGTTTACAAAAGGTTTGATGTCTTTCTGCTGTTTTTTCTTTTTTTGTATGACTCCTTCTAACAATCGTTTATCTTCCTCTTTTATATCTTTGGATGTAGAACCCATGGTTTGTATATTAAATATTTAAATTGTCATTTTCTGTCAAAAGTAGAAATAATAGGATTATCTCCCAAATTTATTATATGAAATAATGAGATGAATGAATCTTTTTCGTTATCCTTGCCCATTGTTATTAAAAGATATGAAAAAGCATGGGCTTGGCAGGAATAAGAGTGTGGGAATCTGTTTTATATAAAAATACATAAATACAAGAGAGAGTATGGAAAATATGAAGACGTTTTTACCGGAGGCAGACCTTGCGAAATTGAGGTTTGTACTCGAAATAAAGGATGCCTATAACCGTGGGACAATTTCTCTTGAGGAAGCCCGAAAGATGCTTAAAGAGAAAGTCGTGACTTTAAAACCGTATGAGATAGCTTTGGCGGAGCAGGAACTGAAGGAAGTACAGGATGATGAGTGCCGTAAGGAAGACATTCAGCGTATGCTGGAACTTTTTGATGGCATTATGGATACGTCGCGTCCAGATTTGCCGCCCGACCATCCCATCATGTGTTATTATCGTGAAAATGACGAGTTGCGCAAAATCCTGTCCTCAATTGAAGAACTGGCACAATATCCGCTCATCAAGAATCAGTGGCTGGAACTTTATGATAAACTGACTCCCTATCGACTACATCTGTCCCGTAAGCAGAATCAGTTGTACCCTGTTCTTGAGAAGAAAGGCTTCGATCGTCCTACGACCACTATGTGGCTGCTCGATGATTTTGTTCGTGACGAGATAAGAGATGCGCGCATCTTATTGGAGAATGACAGTGATGATGAGTTTATGGCATGCCAGCAGACAATCGTCTACGATATAAGAGATCTGATGGAGAAAGAAGAAACTGTATTGTATCCTACTTCGCTCGTTATGATTTCCCCGGAAGAGTTTGAAGAAATGAAATCTGGCGACCGTGAAATCGGATTTGCCTGGATTGGAGAAGATCTGCAACAGAAACCATCATCAACATCCGCAGAAAAAGAAAAAGGAGAAATGCCGGGATTTGCAGCGGAACTGGCCGGACTGCTGAACAAGTATGGTTATGGCAGGGGAGGAGGAGATGAACTGCTGGATGTGGCTACGGGTCGGCTGTCACTGGAACAAATCAATCTTATATACCGCCATCTACCCGTTGACCTTTCTTATGTTGACGAAAATGAACTGGTATGTTTCTATTCCGATACGAAACACCGTGTTTTTCCCCGCAGTAAGAATGTGATCGGGCGTAATGTCAAGAACTGCCATCCCCGCAGTAGTGTACATGTGGTGGAGGACATCATAGAAAAGTTCAGAAGTGGTGAACAAGACCACGCGGAATTCTGGATTAACAAGCCGGGGTTCTTCGTGTATATCTATTACGTGGCTGTAAGAGATGAAAACGGAAAATTCCGGGGCATACTTGAAATGATGCAAGACTGTACGCATATCAGAAGTCTGGAAGGTTCCCGTACACTACTTACTTGGGATGACACTAACACCCCTGCCCAGACGGAGCCATCCTCGGCCGAAAAGCCTGGAGAGGAATCTGTGAAAATAGAAATCACTTCAGCCACTCTTTTAAAAGACTTGTTGGCGGCATATCCTCTTCTGAAAGACAGAATGGAAGAAATCAGTCCTAAGTTTAAGTTGCTCAAGTCGCCTTTGGCACGAGTTATACTGCCTAAAGCCACCATCAAAATGATGAGCGAGAGAACCGGCATACCGTTGGAAGTCCTGATTGAGTCATTGAAATCCAAAATAGAGGAACTCTCCCGATAGTGAGTGACTTTTCTGCATTTTATATAGAATTCCCGCAATTACTTCTTTCTGACAGGAATTGCGGGAGTTTGTATGGAATTATTTCTGTATTCTACCTGTTCTTTCATATCTATATCGTATCTTTGTAAGAGTTCTGAAACTTTGAATATAAAGATAACTATGCTTATGTTACAGAAAACATTCTTAGCACGTTGCGACAATAGGGCTTGTCTAGCTAAAACAAATGTAATAAGTGGCTCACCAGAGGATTGGCTGTCCAATGATTTATTATCAGGGTCTAATACGTTTGGGGTGACTTTCGATTTCTTCATTGATTGGGCGATCAATCGGATTTCCCCTTATGTCTGGATTAAAAGAATACTATTGCCTACCTATACTTATGATGAATTTATTGGTAAGTTGGATTCTGAAATGGAAAAAGAATTTGGCAAAGATTATCTATGCAGACTAGGACGGTTCGCAACAGAATATGATATGCAAGTTCAATTTATTGTATTCCATGATGAATTGGATTGGGCTAATGACAGAAGTGAACTGATAATTGTCTCTTTATCCTTCAAGGAAGGGTATTATAGCTTTTCTCCTCAAAAATATAGCTTGTCAGAATTTAAAGAGCTGATAAAGTCTCATTCCGGAGGTCCTGTTTCAATAGGTTCCAAAGGACTTATCTATGGTACCTCAAGGTTAGAATGCAGTTTGTCTAAGACAGATAGTTTATATCCGGGTGATGCAGACCTTCTACTTTTGAATGAAGATAATAAAGCGGTTTGCATTCTTGAATTCAAGAAACATACATTATCCAGTCCTGTCTCGGAGCAATGTTTCACAAACTATTATCCACGTCCTGACGGGCGCAAGTATAAACGCTTGGCCTTATTAAGAGATTATTTGGCTTCTAAATCCAATAGTCGTATTTTATTTCTTGTTCTTTATTACCCAACTCAAACATATATTGAGCAACAATGGAAATTGGAGGTTATAGAAGGTAATGCCTTTAGTTTGCGAGCAACTGATAGTTTTATCTTTGAATTACCTGCCGATAAATCAGATAATGAATACAAAAAGGTTATTGAGAAAATATCTCAGGTGATTGCTGCTCGCAGTTAGGTCAATACTTTAAAGATGTCTTATTTGCATTGCTGCACCATCATCTAATAAAGTAAAACCATGTCTTTGATAAAATGAGATATTCTGTCTTTCATCAGGCATTATATTGATATAAAGATAGTCTTTATATCTTTCTTTTGTTATTGTCAGTAATTGGGCAGCAATTCCATTACCCTGATAATCAGGACGGACTAATAAATAGTGGAGGAAAGCTACCATTTCTCCGTCATCTAAAGCCCTGATAAGGCCGACCAACTTACTTCCGTCCCATGCCGTTATCACCAGAGAGGATGATTTTAATGCCTTTATAAGACGACTGGGATATTTTCCTGACAGCCAATTGACAGATAAAAAAAGCTCCTCTATTTCTTTTTCTGTGAAATCTTTTGTTTCTCGATATTCAATATTCATAATCAGTGATTTTATATTATTCTCTGAATTCCGCTGGCAAATAACCTGTTTGTCGTTTAAAGAACTTCACGAAATATGAAGGGTCTTCAAATCCCAGGTAAAAACCTATTTCTTTAATTTTTAGATCAGAATGAAGAAGTTGCCGCTTGGCTTCCAGTATAATTCGTTCATTGATAATCTTTAGAGGGGTGCTATGAGAACTCTCGTAGACGCAGTTCGTTAATGTCTTGGTTGATACATTCAGATGGCTGGCATATTCTTTAACGGTATGCATTTGTCTGTAATGATGTTCTAGTATTTGTCGAAACCGTACAAAAGTGCGATTGGAAGAATTATTAATGCACAAAGGAATACCGGTTCCTCTTTCACCTGTACGTTGCACATATATCAAGAACATTTTTACTAAATATTTCAAGTAATCTTTGTGGGCAAAAGCCTTTATGTTTTCCTTTTCTAATTTCATTTCTCTAGCAATATACTCAAGCCGTTGGCTATCTTTGGGCATGATTTTATAATATGGCACAGCATCAAAGGCATTAAATACATTGTACTTGAGAAATACATTTTCACTACTCCCTTCGTCTGAAAGGAAACTTTCATTGAAGTGTATGATGATCCCTTTTGAACTATTATTATCATCGAAATAATGTATTTGTCCGGGTGAGATAAAGAATAAGGTGTTATCATCCGTAATTGGATATTCTTTAAAATCGACATAATGAACGCCTGCACCTTGTTGAAACCATATAATTTGGTAGAATGTATGTATATGAGCCTGTTTAGGGGCGTCTCCGTTTTTATGGAAGAAGTCCGGCATCTCCATTATTTCGAATTGTATTTCGTCGGGAGTCTCCTTTTCTAAATCATATTGAGTAAAAACAGTGTTTCGCGCCATATATTCTATAATTTATTGAGTGCAAAGATAGTGCGTAGTTTATTCATGGCAATGGTAAAAAGAAGATATTCAATGGTAAATTTGGGAAAGCCGTTCTTAACTATGAATATATATTCCCAATTTTACCATATATTTTCTCTAATCCACATTGAACGGCAGTCTGAATGGCTCTAACTTTGCAGTGTTAATTAAAAAATAAAGATAATTATGGCAACAGAAAAAAAAGCAAGTGCTTTCTTAAAAATTACAATGAAAGTAAGTGAAAACGACAGATCCGCTGCTGCGGGAGTATATACAAAGTATCGTCAGCCTTTCTTGGATACAATTACCGGTGCAGTCAGCAAACAATTACTTGTAAGAGAAGACGATGTGCAGGTGCTTCATGGTTTTGCATCTGTAGCGGAAGCAGAGGGATATTTAAAATCTGATTTATTTAATCAAGATGTGGTTGTAGAACTGAAACCGTTCTTTCAGGCAGCACCTGAAATCAGAATTTACAGTGTAGTTGGTTAAACACCAAATCATATTAAGTAACAGGCAGGAAGATAGCTATTCTTTCTGCCTGTTCACATATAAATCCGACTTTCTTTCCTGATATTAATGAATAATATCGCAAACATAAGATTGTTTTAGAAATTCAATCATCTTATCCTCGTGTTCTTTAGCTAATTTCATTGTCCAATTTTGATAGTTGAAGTCAGCTAGTTTACACATTAAAAACATCTTAATGCTTTGCAGTGATTTGTTGCTGATTTGCTCATGGATTCGAGCAAACTTTATTTGTATATGGTCATTACTTTGTTGTGAATTGAAACTTTGAGAAATCATGGCAAGATTGCCAAATGAATGTACAACTTCTTCCTCCCATTCTTCATTGTGTGATTCGTCTTGAGGATGCAGATGTTCAATAGAACGATTTCTTCGAAATACATAGTGCTCTACAATCTTCTGTTCTTCTTCATTGAAGAAAGTGCTGCGCTGTTCCCAAAGGTAATAGTCTAAACGCCAAAACCAGTACCTAATGTTACCGGATGCTTTATATGAAAGATCTTTTCTGGCAGGTAATACGCCGTGACGTTCATTATCTTCTTTTTTAAGGAATGCGAGCATCTCTGCACAGGACTGGAGTTCATCTTGCTCTAATTTTCTCAAATAAGGCTTGAGCCAATTGTAGAAAGCCTCCGTTGAAACGTAAAGCATCGATTGGTATTGCTTTAATTTATCATTATCATCCTTTGGACCTTTCAGGATTAAACTGTAGTTACCCTGCCCATCCTTGATATCTCTTCTAATCGTATAATAATCAAGCAGTAGCCGGTAATAAAGCATTTTTTCGTAAAATTCCCCTGCAGTGAAATGCGTTTTCAGAGCATCAAACTTCTCTATCAGTTTATCCGGTTGATAATGACTGGCTGGTTGCTCGCCGCCGGTACATACATCAAGCACCAAAAGAAGAAACTCCGGAAATGATATAATACTGTTTTCACCATCTTCATAACTATTCTGTTTAAACTCTATTTTTTCAGGTTGGATCACATCTATAGAATACTCCTCCTCGTCATCGAGAGACGTATATCTGCACTTTTCTAAAGCTTCATGAAATCGTTTCTGACGACAAAGACTTATAGCTTCTTCATAAAATTGACGGTAACAAGCCTCGTCTTGGTTTTCTTCCTTCGCAATGATAGGATGATCCATCATGGAGGTCAGATTCCAAATATGCGTCAAGTAATCCTGTTCCTTTTCTCCCCGCATCAGTTGCACTTTGAGAATCTCATGCTGTTCTAGTCCTTTTCCTTGTGCATTCATCGCTTCAAAATATTTATTCAGCGAAGTGGTATCTGCAAGATAGCTTGATGGCAAGTAAGAAAAGAAAAATGTCAATCGTGTGAAAACCTGTTGCACAAACTCAATCCGTTCCTCCTGAGTATTAAAATTGGATTCTAAGAAACCAGTTATAGCGGCGAGTCCCTCTTCCATATTCTTATTGACATACGTTTTAGTCGGATAACCTTTGATCTTGCTCTTTATATATGCCTTATCATCGCTTCTCGCTATGAAATTAAGGCGATTACCATCCATTAAGAAACCGGACCATTTATCATCATATTCCTTAAAAATGATGGCAAAAAGAGTCATGACAGTAAATCGTTGCTGACCGTCAATTAAGTCATAATGATTCTTCATATCAATACAAGTAAGCATACCGAGATAATATGGCTCATCGGCAGGCATCTTTGCAAAATGCTCTTTAAGATCAAAAAGAAGTTTGGTAACCTCTTTCTTTTTCCATGCAAATAAACGTTGGTAAAGCGGAATAGAAAACTTAAACTGACTTGTAGCAATAAGTTTCGGCGTATATTTATTCTCCATATTCATTGTTTCTCTTTTCGATTATTGTTTTATCCGAAAAATCATTCAGCTCACAGAAGACACGTCTTAAACATCTATAAAATCGCTCTTTGATGTCACCTTCTTGCTCCAATCCACTAATCCTGATATAAGGAATGGCCTCGGCAAGAAAAAATGTAGGCGAAGATGCCTGATCTATCATCATTATAATTTCTGAGTCTTTTGCGAATTCACGAATCTTATAAAAGATCGCACGCGTGGCACTATATCTATGCTGCGCCATGATTCCGGCAATACAGAACAATGCTTCAGATAAATATTGATGCCCGAATTTTATAAAATAACCGAACATGAGGCTTTCTATAATATCGGCATATTTCCAATGAGATTCCCATTGAAGATGATTCCTTAGTAGCTGTATTTGCCTGGTACGGATAAACTCCTTGTATTTATCTACAAAAATAGAAGTGTATGCAAAGAAATGCGAACCACCTTGGATTTTCTCATAGAAATAGAATTTTTCTCCAAAAGCAGGAATACTGGACATAATACGGGCAGCCGAAAACTCTTCTTTTACCTTGCGTGGCTGGAATTCCTCCACATTATGCTTTCGCATCCATTTTCTTAATCTGAAGAGATGTACTCCCAAAGTATGGGTAAGATAATAATCTCCATTGTTGTCACATTCTAATGAGAGATCATTCCACCGCATAGCAAGATGCTCTGCCTGATCCTCAATGTTTAAATAGCGTAGATGGTGCGCTTTTAGCAAATCATAGTCTGAAAGCGATACACCCTTTGAATTCTGATTTGAGAAGAATGTATATGCCAGATCAAGATTGCTGTCATTAAGAATAAGTACAGAGAAAATCAGGTGATGGGACAGACGTTCCAACATGGCTATGTCTGTATTCCTCTGATTGAGAGTTCTAATCAGTGCTTTGTTATTGGCCACATGGAGACGTGCGTCTTTTGATATGAATTTTTGTTTAAGCAAAGGCATCTGCCCCGTATATCCTAACTCGCGCATAATAAGCGTTAAAGTGACAAGCCGTTGTTGTCCATCAATTATGTTGTAAAGAGTGCAATCATTCGCAGTTCTTCTTTGTAAGATGATAGATCCTAAATGATAGTCACTGTTGTGAGGCATTTCAAGTAAATTATCCCAAAGGTCTGTAACATTTTTATCTTCCCAGCAATAGGTTCGCTGATAATCGGGAATAACCAAATTGGAAGAAAATAAATCTTGTAAATTTTTGGTTTCCAAAACGACCTTTTCTTGAGAATTGGTAAGTTCTTTAAATTCTAATTCCCGTGTATATGGGCTGGAAATCTCATTCTTTCTGTGAAGATTGAATTTATCAATACAATCTGTCAGCAACGGATCGAAAAACATTATCAGCTTCTGGAATGCATTCTTTATGTCCTCCCAATTATTGATTGTAATTTCAATACTGCATCGTCCTTTACATTTTCCCCATTGATGCCATGATAAATCTGGATTGGTCTCTGTCTGCTTCTGTAAATAACGTAAAAAACGCATATAGTCGGTTTGAGTATAGCGTCCTTCTATATGAAGTTCAACTAATCCATTCCATTCATTATCTATACGATATTCATAATGAATAGAAGAGTCATTTACTGGAGTTGAAATTTGGATATATCTGTTATACTGCCAGGTTCTTGAAGGAAATACTCCATGGAATTTTTTATCTACCCAACAACTTTTCAGATAATTATATAAGTATTGGTCTATGTTACAATAATTAGCCATATTTATTTAATCGCTTGCTTCACAAGGCTCATGATATATTCTAAATATTTAGTATCCGAGATTTTGAGTTCATAATCTCCATTGCCAAAATGTCCGACAGTTGAAATATCCCTTGTTAATTGCTTACTATCTTCTAAATGTCCTTTAGCTACATTTATAGTAAGCTTTATTCCATTTTTCTGGATTTCGAGTGCACAAATATGGCTGTTGGCCTTTTTGAATGAAATATACCACTTTTGTGGTTTAACTTCAATTTCTGTATTCAAATTAAGAATTGCATTCTTATAACTCTCGTATAATTCTACAACATCGTCAGATTTTCCTTTTAATAAATTTTCCTCCGAATACTCTTTAATTTTCTCTGTCACTTCTTTAAATTCCGGACTATTCTGCATCACTGTTTTAATGCTTGCCGATGCGTGACTTTTGCGAATAGGAGTAATGGATACACTATCATTCTCATAGCGCTTCACTTCCCATAACTCAATGGATAAATCTTTGAAATTGACAGCCTCTCGTTGGTTAGGCGTAAACCCTTGTGATACAAACACGACTTTTGTCTGCGACCAGTCCACATCATTCCGTTTCAAATTCCCTGCTTGTGTTTCATTATATTCCAGAATAAAATCAGCCTGATTTTGCAGCATTAGGCTTAGGTAAGTAAACCCTTGATCTATGACACTGGAGTTTCTTTCCCTCTTATATTCAATGATAACAAAAGCCTTTGATTGAGGATCAAAGGCAAGCGTATCAATACGGCGGTCTTTAATCGTAAATTCGGACTTTATCATTTCAAGTCCCATGATTTCGGACATATTAGTTTCAAACATGCGTTGAATATCTCTTTCCAATTTAAAAGGCTTTTCTTTTATTTCAGAAAAGACGCCTGAAGTATTATATTTGTAAAGTGCCATAATCTTATTTTGAATTGTTTATTGCTGTAAAGGTAAGAATTCTTTTGATATTACTATTTATTTTTTCAAATTCTCCTTCACCATTTTCCTCCATCTTTGAAACGCTCTCATTAGACTTTCTTCTTCCACTGATTCTGTCATATTGTATTTTTCCACGAATTCATGCATTGACTTTATATACATCACCCCATTTTTGAATTTATTTTCCAACAGAAATGAGTATAGTTCCGCTTTCATTTCCACTTCAATTTCCTTTTCTATAATAAAGATGCTATCCTGGCCGAAATAATTGTAAACTTCGGGATTTTTGCCGAGTCTTGGGCTGGGGAGGACGAAAGAGATATTTCCTGTTTCTTTCCAGGAGATGCCTTGCGGGTGAGGAACAGATAATTGGTACAGGAAGTGATAAACGGGGGTGAGGTGGGAGAGGTGGATTGGAACAGGGAGTTTTGAAGGCGGATTACTATGTGATTGGGATTCTAAACTTTGTCTGTATCGGACATACATGTACCTGACCAAATATGGCTTGATAGTAAACGTAACTGTAACCATGTGATTTGAATTTTGAGTTGTTGAAATTTGTTGTATACTGATTTCCGCTTAAAGCAGCAGATTCCGTTGTGGTTGTTGGGAAAAATCCCATGGGTTGCGGGGACGGAATCTAAATTCAGTAAGAAGTTGAAATTCAAATGGTTACATTTATTGGTTTTTGGTTTAAAACCAATGGGCCGTTCCTTTTAAAGGAACGACCCGTTGCACACCGAGGAACAGCCTGTTCCTTTTAAAGAAACAGGCAGCTCCTTAAAATCCATGAGACAAAGCTATGTCTAATATTCTGATTTTTCAAAATGATATATTCCCTTATTTATCTATATATGTAATAATATATAACTTATAGTATACATCTTAATTTTATGCGTATACATATAAACTATATGTAATGAATATAGAATGTATTTTAGGAATATAATTTAACTATATTTATTACATAACGATTCTTAATGCAGCAAAACATTTCACTATACTAGTTGTTTTGCGTGTGAACTCTGTAATTTTACCATAACAAAAAAATAAGAAAATGATAACATCGGTTAGACTTATGCTAAATAAGAGCAGGAGATTGAATAATGGCAGTTACCCTTTGGTATTCCAAGTGATACATGAGAGAAGGAAAAAGTTGATGTATACGGGTTTCCGGATCAAAGAAGAATCATTTGATGAATCGGAAGGGAAGATTGTTGATGGCGTAGATTCTACATTTACCACTGCAGACGTTGCCAGGATGAATCGTGAACTACGGAAAATAAAGAATAGGATTCATGCACAGATACGCCATCTTGGGCGGTCAACAGAATCTTTTACGGTGGAAGATGTATTGGCCCAGTATATTCATAAAAATGTCAGACAACAATTTTATCTGCTGCGGTATATTGATACACAAATTGACCGGAAAAAGACATTGAAAAAGGAGGGGACGGCTGCGGCATATAGAAGTACACGCCTATCCTTGGCCAAATTTCTGAATGGATCAGATATTCGTATGTCAGCAATTGACTTACGCTTTATCCGGCAATATGAAGATTTTCTGTATAGCAGTGGGGTTACGGGAAATACTGTGAGCTATTACTTGCGCAATTTACGGACACTTTATAATCAGGCTGTAACAGATGGCTATCATCCTCATGGAGAATATCCTTTTGCAAAAGCGCAAACCCGTCCCGCCAAAACGGTGAAACGTGCTCTGACTCGGAAAGATCTTCAAGCTCTGGCAAACTTGGGATTAGAAGAGATGCCGGAGTTGAAGTTTGCTCGTGATTTGTACTTGTTCAGCTTCTATGCCCAGGGTATGGCTTTTGTCGATATTGTACTATTGAAGAAATCTGATATTTGCAATGGAGTGCTGACCTATTCCCGTCACAAGTCAAAGCAATTAATTCGTATTACCGTGACACCTCAAATGCAGGAATTAATAGACAAATATGGGAATGAAGGAGAGTATCTGTTTCCGATTATTAGCGAGAAATCTCCTTCAGAATATAAGCAGTACCGCCTGTCCTTGGGGCGTATTAATCGATATCTGAAGAAAATTGCTGCCATGATCGACATCACAGTGCCTTTGACCACATATACTGCGCGCCATACTTGGGCCACTCTTGCGCGTGACTATGGTGTACCGGTTTCTGTGATTAGTGCTGGTCTGGGGCATACTTCAGAAGAAATGACACGTATTTATTTGAAGGAATTCGATGTGTCACAGCTTGACAAGGTAAATAGTATGGTGACTAATTTGTCCTGATGGCATGATTTTTTGTATTATAATTCATTGAAAAAATAGCAGGTATCAATAATTTATATATATTTGCAGTATTGTAATCTATTCCGCAATAGAGATTATAATAATAACCTCCTATTATTATAATGAATTTCACTCTGCAAAGTAAACTTATTTTTTTGTAATATGATTTATCATAAAGTCCAATAAATTATCCATTTTGTACAAACTGAAATAATACTTATAAATCAGTGCTATTATCAGCTTGACAGCGCTTTATTAATTGACTTGGAGTGCAACCGAAATGTTGTTTGCAATAACGACTAAAATAAGCTTGTGAGTCAAATCCAAGTTCTTCAATGACATCTTTTATGCAGATACCCGGTTCGGTCATCTTTTCCAGAATAAGTTGGTTCTTTTGTTTCAGCATCCATTGTTTGGCTGTCATTCCAAATACTTCACTGAATCTTGCAAAAAAACAGCTTCTTCCCAAATTGGATAATGAAATAAGTTGTTCGATGTTACTCACTTTGGTATAGTTGTGCATGACAAAATCTTTAAAATCAATTTTTTTTCCAATAATGGGATAAAACAGCATTGCTATTTCTTCTTTCTCATAAAATCCGCGTAGCAGGAAAAATAATTCCCGTTGCATCAGTTCATGCAGGTGCGAGCAGTTCATGTTATTTCGGATGCAGTAGGTAAGTATTTCCAAAAAGGAAGTTAACGGATAACGTATCTTAATAGGTTCGAATTTGTACTCTTTTTCTTTGCAAATTTCTGATAATGACTGTAATACGAGTTTGTCGCAACTACTTTCAGGTACATCGAAAAACATGGAAAGTAGATTTCCTCCCTTTCCGGCAACTCCCTTAAATGATGAAGAACGCGGAATCAGTATTATGTCTCCTGTCTGAAAAGTCCTGTTATGAAATTGGTTGTAACTTATTATAAAATCACCCTTGAGAAAGAATAATAGATAGTTCTTACTTGTATTATCCTCTCCCAGCTCTATGTCTTCAGTAAACTCAATAAATTTGAATCCGGTTTCGATAGTAGTCATATAGTTCTGACATGACATGTGTTCTTCGATGTATAGCAACTTGTTTTCCATAAGCTTCGTTTTTATAAATAGAATTATTTTAGTTGTTTGTTTTATCACAAGTTTCTTTGTTTCACAATTGTTTCAGTATGTATTTTATTAATTACTTATCCATCAGATTTTTATTTTGCAATATTCTAATTTTATTCATAATATAATAATACTGAAACAATTATTTGTTCTATTTTATGTATAATATATTAATAATCAATTGTTTATATATTCGTATTCTTGGTTAATCTCTATTGCGGAATAGAGATTAAGAAACGAACAATAATAAATAATGAGATAGTATGAAGAAATATCTATGTTTTATCGGGCTATTAGGAGCATTACTTTGCAACACCGCTACCTCTTATGCTCAAAAGATTGCTGTAAAAAGCAATTTACTTTACGACGCTACCACTACAATGAATCTAGGTCTTGAAATCGGTTTGGCAAAGAAATGGTCACTTGACCTGTCGGGCAATTATAATCCGTGGAAGTTTAATGATGAGACACGTTTGCGTCATTGGGGTGTACAGCCGGAATTACGCTATTGGCTCTGTGAAAGGCTCAACGGTCATTTCATTGGGTTGCATGGACATTATGCCAAATATAATGTAGGGGGAATTTCCTTTTTAAGCGACAATATGAAGCAAAGTCGTTACCAAGGTCATCTATGGGGCGGTGGAATTTCCTATGGATACCAGTGGTTGTTAGGTAACCGCTGGAGTATGGAAGCTGTAATAGGAGTGGGGTATGCACGGTTGGATCACTCAAAGTATCCTTGTGCCACCTGCGGGACAGTGCAGAAGAGTGATAAGAAGAACTATCTTGGTCCTACAAAGGCAGCGATTAATATAATATACATTATAAAATAGACGAATGATGAAAAGAATCTGTTTATATATGGCTGTGGGACTACTGGGAATGACGTCTGGCCATGCCCAAGAGATAAGTATTAAAAATACTACTGCCCGGAAAATAAGTGATGACAAAGTAGAAGTAGCTTTCAATATCGACTGTAATACGTTGAAATTTTCTTCAAGACAACAGTTGACAATTACTCCCGTAATCATAAGTAAATCGGAGAATGACAGTCTTTTTCTTCCATCCATTAGCATTGCAGGTAGAAATCGCTACCGTATAAATAAACGACAGGAGAGACTTTATGGCAAGACTAAGGGACAGAAAACAACCTGCTATAAAAAGAAGTATGACACTGTGATTGAATATAATGAAACAGCTCCTGCACAGGATTGGATGTCGGGTGCGCGTGTAGAGATACTTCGTGAATTGCAGGGATGTGCCGGATGTGGTGAAGTCCTAGGCAACAGCCCTATTGCTGGTATTCCTCTATTTAAAGAAATCGTAGAACGCCCGGACTTAGCAATCAGAATACCGGAAGCTGCGGAAAAACGCCGTTCTTTTACCCGTACTGCTACCCTGAATTTCAAAGTGAATCAGTCTGTACTGTTGGCAGATTATATGAATAACCCGGTAGAATTGTCTAAAATATATTCATCCATTGACTCTATCCGGGAGGACGTAAACTACCGTATTGACAAGATCGGAATTGTAGGCTATTCCTCTCCGGAAGGTAACTATGCGGCTAATGCCCACCTTTCAGAACAACGTGCGAAAGCACTGGTAAGAAATCTGGAACAGGCTTATAAACTAGATAAAGGTATAATTGTATCCAGTTCAGTACCTGAAAACTGGGAAGGATTAAACACCTGGCTGCGGAAATATCGTCCTTCTTATATGCAGAAAGTTCTTGATATCATAGAGCAAACTCCTGTACCGGATGAACGTGATGCAAAAATAAAGACTATTGACGGTGGGAAAATTTACAATGTCTTGTTGAAGGAAGTATACCCTCAATTACGATTGGTGGAATATACGGTCAGTTATACTGTTGTGCCCTTTTCGGTAGAGCAAGGGCGAGAGATTATCCATACATGTCCCGACAAAATGAATCATTATGAAATGTTTCAGGTGGCAGACAGCTATGGCAAAGGCTCGGATGAATATAATAAAATCATTCGGATGATTGCAGACCGTTTCCCGGACGACAGGATAGCCAATAACAATGCCGCCATTGTAGCATGGGAAATGGAAAATTATGACGCAATGAATGTATACCTGAAAAGATTGGATGAGGAAAGATAAATTCATTTTAGTATAAACATGAGTATTAATTAAATTTTAGTTTATGAAATTGGACAAAATTTTTGTAACGCTGTTTGTCGGACTGGCGATGACAGCATGTAGTAATGATGAGGAAATGACAACAGATGGCAATCAGCTTCCTGTTGATGGAAAGGCAGCTTATATGTCTTTGTCTCTGGCAATGCCCAAAAGTTCGGGAACACGTGCTCCGGGAGAGAATCATGGAACAGCAAATGAACAAAAGGTGAATGAGTTATATCTTGCATTGTTTGATGCAGCGGACATTTGCTTGGAAACAAAAACTTTGAGTGCAACTGATTATATCCTAAATGTGGGTGGTGCCGATGTTACAGGATATAATGGTAAGGCTTTCAAAGTACCTTCTGCTACAGCCAAAGTACTGGCTGTTGTCAATCCGAGTGACAAGTTTAAGGCTGCTTGTGCAGTTTCCGCCTCTTGGTCAGTAATCAATAGTGTTGTAGAACAGACTGTTAAGGAGGTGATTGGAGCGGCTAAAGACAACTTCATGATGATTAATGCCGGTAACAATGCAAGTCCGGCAGATGGTGCCCTAGTCGCGGCTAATGTGAAAGTGGTTGATGGAACGACCTATGCTGACGCTACTGCCGCAATAGCAGCTGCCGAAGGAGACCGTTCGGTGATTCACGTAGACCGTGTAGTTGCCAAAGTTTCTTTGGGAGTGAACGCAAGCGGTGTTACAGTTCCCGCAGGAGTGACCTGTACGTTCGGCAACTGGGCATTGAATGTCACAAACAAGAGCATGTTCCCTTATTCAGAAATCATTATGCCTGCCGGTGGTTCTTCCGGAGCAGATTACAGAATAGACCCGAACTATGCGTTGGCGGGATTCAATGTATTACAATTCAATTATTTGGAAATTGCCGCAGACGGCAGTTTGCCAACCGATTTTTCTGCTATGACAGACAGTAAATATTGTCTTGAAAACACAATGGAGGCCAATGCGCAGACTCAAGCTCAAACTACTGCTGCCGTAGTGAGTGCAGTATATACTCCAAACTCTTTTACTATTGGTGAAAGCTGGTTCCGCCTTTTGGGTGTCACTTATAAAACTTTGGCTGATTTACAGACCGTATATACTGCCGCAAAAAGCGCAACAACACCGGATGCTGCACAACAACAGGTTCTTGATCTTTGCGATCAGTTCTACGCCCGTATGTCAGCTGCCGCTACTGCACAAAGCAAGACTATTGGAGCTGATTTTGCAGCTATCACTATTGCTGAACTGGATGCTATCACCAATGGAGGTGAATATTCGAAACCGGCTGCAGGTGAAACTGTGGGAGTTGAATATTTCCAAAAAGGAGTTTGCTATTATAATATCCTGATTCGCCACGATGATGCAATCACTGCAACAATGGCACATGGCAAATATGGTATTGTACGTAACAACTGGTACACTTTGACTATCAACAGCGTGAAACAACCGGGTACCGCTTGGGTTCCTGATAAGACCGATCCTACTGATCCTGAAAATCCGGGCGAAGATAACGATGACGAAGAAGCATATCTTTCTGTGAATATTACTGTTAATCCATGGACAACATGGAGTCAGGGTGTAGACCTTTGATATATAACAGTAGACTAGTATAACATTAAAACTAAACCTTTGTGAGGAGGGCGCCGCTTGGCGTAAGTTTCCGGTAGTGTGCCTTCCTTACTTTTTTCTTATTTCCATTCAAATTGGAGCTGGCGGAAGCTTATTCCGTGAATCCTGAAAGGATATACTGACAAGTTTCGACTTGTCCACTCAAACAGATTATTCAGAGAAAAACACTCGTTGTTTTTCCATACTATATATAAAATTAGAAAAAGAAATAGAATCATTTATTATGGGACAGAACATTAAAACTAAGAGTATCATCCGGCGGATGGGTTTAGGGAGTTGCCTACTATTATTATTAGTACATTTCTCCTGTGAATCTATCCATGAAACGCTTCCCAAATGTCGGTTGTATATTGACTTCAGGTATGACTACAACATGGATTTCACCGATGCTTTTGCTGCACAAGTGAATCGTGTCGATGTATTTATTTTTGATAAGGAAGGCACATTTATCATGAAAAAAAGTGAACAGGGGGAAAGACTGGGTACAGGTACTTACAAGATGCCGATTGAACTTCCCGTCGGAGAATATCAGGTCGCAGCATGGGCGGGTATAAGTGATGCTTTTGAAATGCCGGAATTATATGCCGGACAATCAAAGCTAAATGACTTGACTGTGAAAATGAAGCGAGAAGGGACATTGATACATAACACTGAATTGGAGCCGCTTTGGTATGGTGAAGTAAAGACAGTACACTTTACAGGAGAGCAAGAACAGACAGAAACTATCCGATTGGTTAAGGATACAAATAAGTTCCGTTTTATCCTGCAAAAGTCAGGTCCGGGTGAGGAGTTGGATATAAACGACTGCCTGTTTGAAATCCGTGCGGACAATAGTAGACTTTCCTGGAACAATAGCCTGCTGGAAGATGATATAATCAGTTTTCAACCCTATCATTTGGAGAAAGTGGAAAATGTAGGGATCGTTGTTGAAATGAACACGATGCGTCTGCTCGAAAATAAGAAAGTCTATCTGATGCTTACACGCAGATCGGATGGTAAAGAACTGATGAAAGTCGATCTGATTCCTTATTTGCTGCTGACCAAGATGGAAGGCCATCATATCCCTGCACAGGAATATTTAGATCGTCAAAGTGAATATGCTATTGTTTTTTTCTATAATCCTGAATTACTGAATTTTCTGGCTGATAAAATTGTGATAAATGGCTGGACTATTTGGTTAAAAGGTGAAGACCTTTAAATAATATAATAACGATGATAAAAGGGATGAAAAATAGATGTAATAATTGGTGGATATGCCTTTTACTGCTTTGCATTTCCTGTACGGAAAACGAAGTAGGGCAGGATGTATCGGTAAATCCCGGAGAAGTACGGATGACAATGAATATCAGTACACGTGCGACAAATGACCCTGAAGTGTTGAATGTGAATGAGACACGTATCAGCCGCATACGTGTGTATGTCTTTGATGGCACGACACTGGATAAGATGTATTACTGGACGCTGACGGCAACCAATGGAACTTACACAACTCCTGTTTTCACAGTAAAAGCCGCTATCGGAAAAAGCTTATATGCAGTAGTAAATGAACCGACTGATATGAATACTCGTGCCATACTGGAGTCTGTGGACCATCCGAATGATTTGATAGATGTGCAGTATCAGATGGCAGACTACCTGACTACCAAGACTAATGTGCCGGAATACACAAAAGATTATTGCCTGCCGATGTATGGAGAACTGAATGGTATAGATGCGGCGGAAGGAACGACGCAGACGATAAATATGAAAGTAGACCGTGCCGTAGCGCGAGTAGATGTGTACATGCGGAAAGAAGCGGGAAATAGCGAAGAAATTCTCACTCCAAATGTGCTGGTAGTGACAGGAGTGTCTAAAACCGGATATATTGCTCCTGCAAAAGTGGGTAATTATGCGTCTTCTACCATCAATATAATAACTCGGAAAACGGTTAAAAATATCCCGGAGGAAACTTCAGCAGAAGATAAGGGAATGTTGGCATATTCATTCTATCTCCCTGAAATGGAATGTAAAGACCGGAAACTGAATCTAGGATTTGACGATTATGAGACAATTGATTTAGGAGGGGATTCGGATAATTCCGGTGGAAAACCGTTGGAAAAATTAGAGCGCAATCATGTATACCAGTTGTTGTGCCGGTTTATGACAAAATCAGTTTCGTTGGATATGAATATACTTGAATGGGTAGATGTGGAAATCACAGGTGATATTGTAGGGGCGGATTTTGATCTTGACAAGAAAGAGATTTCTTTGATAGAGAATATTAGCGACCCGGTCAATTTAATCCAAGTTTGTTGCAATACCCCGGGACGTTTTCAGATAAAAGTACTTACCCCTGATCGTGCGGGCTTGATGTCTACGGATTACATGCAACTTTACACCAGTGAGGTGTCAGGTAGTATTTGGCAACGGAAAGAGATATTCACAAAAGTGACAAACAATAATGGAGTATATGATGTCACAGATCCCCAAACGATAAACTTCTATTGTACGACTGCTGGTGATCCTACAAATTTTGAAGGCGGTTTCTTGGAAATATCAGCCGATAATGTGCAGAGAGAGCTTATTCCTATTCATTCGTTAACCACTTTTATTCCGTTGGATACGGAAGGTACGGCAAACAGTTACATAGCGGATGGAGGAAGTGAATCTTATTCATTTAAAGCTACTGTGATGGGAAATGGTGTTGATGGCATTATGGATGAAGGAGACTTTGTAGATGCTCTAGGTAATAAATTAACAAAGGCTTCCGGTGCTGATATTCATCCATTGTCAGCTAAGTTGCTATGGCAGGATACAGACGAATTAGTAGAACAAGTTGCTTTAGTAGATGGAAGAGTGCAGGTGAAGATGGGGCGAAGTCGTGGAAATGCTTTGATAGCCGTTTGTGATAAGACAGACCCCAATGCAGAGGATGCCAATATATTATGGAGTTGGCATCTATGGGCTACCCCCATTCCTAAACTGATAAACTACGTTGCTTCCAGATATACCAGTAATGAATATAAAGTGATGGACCGTAACCTTGGGGCAACAACTGCCACTCCTAATTTAGGAACCACGGAGGGATTACATTACCAATGGGGGCGTAAAGACCCTTTCTCCGGTTCTTTGTCTAACGATGGTAAACGTACAGTATTATATAATGTGAGGAGAGTATCATCTGTATTAAATAGTACGATAAACACTTCGGTATCCATTGATTATGCCATATGTACCCCACATATTTGCTATGAAAGTTGGATAGAGGATTCTTGGTGTACAAGGGCTGATATACGTCATTTATGGGGAAATCCTGAAGGCAATAGAGAAGTATATCCCAAATCAATAGTTAAAACAATTTACGACCCTTGCCCTATCGGTTATAAAGTAGCTCCGGCAGATGTATTTCAAGTTTTATGTAAAGGCGATTTTATGTGGACTAGTGAAAATATAGAATCTTATTTCTATATCAAGGATGCGGATGTATATGGAACAACCTTTTATTGTGATAATGCGGGAGCCGATGACACGAAAACGATTTATCTACCTTTTACTTATGCTCCTTCGATGGTAGCTGGGGATTTGCACAAATGGGGGAATTATTGGAATTCATCATTATATAATCAAGAACTAAATTTGAAGTATGGCTCTATGTTTACTTTTGGTTATAATAGTAGCTATATGTTACCCAATAATATTTCTTTGGCGACTCTGGGTAATTTACGTTGTGTTAAGGAATAAGTTCAATTAATAATCTTCAAAGCTTTTATGATATGAATGTGTTTATTCGCCGATTATTGTTCTTTTGTCATGGCAAATATCTGATGGTACTTAGTCTTTTCAGCATACTTATGTTGGAAGGTTGTAGTGACTACAGTGAAATTGGAACTATCAATTCTTCGCAGAATAATATGATTCGGTTATCCATACCGGATGCAGAACGGGTGCAGGTACGCAGTGTTGCCATCCAGCAAGAATGTATGATTAGTAATATCCAAGTCTTTGTGTATAATGAAACACTGACTTCGATTCCCGTTTATTATCTGGAAGGAAAAAAAGAGAATCTATCCTTTTTGTCCGGAAACAGGACTGCATCTCCTACTGTAACTTTAAAAAATTATATGCCACAAGATGGAGATCGTATCTATGTTGTCTGCAATCTGACAGAGCGTACTACAATTTCAGATGAAAGAGATTTTCTTTTGAATGGGACTATTGGCGAAAATCAATTGAGAAGTTACAGTAGCCAGGGAATGATGAAAGGCTTTTCCGGTTTGCCAAATGAGGAATGGCCAATTCCAATGTACGGATATTTGAAATGGGATGAAGCCGCTGCTTCAAATATATGCTTGTTAACTCGTTGTTTGGCAAAAGTGATGGTAGATGCAGATTTAGAAACATTGTTTCCTGATAAAGAAGTTTATTGGGAATGGAAGAACCTGAACTATTCAGATTTTATGTTAGATAGTAGTTATCAAGGGGATATCTACAAAGGTACGATCAATGAGAATGGTGTGTCGGAAAAGCATGATTTGCTTTCTGCCGCCATACCGGTCGATGCAACTAAAGGATTGGTGGCTGCTTATTATCCATTGGAGTATAAACATTCTACGTATGCACTGGGAAACGAAGTGGATAAAAATGTATTTTCCAAAGATCGTGCCATGTTGCTTTTAACCGTACAAAATCAGGATGGGACAGGTAAAGAATATTATCGTTTGGACTTTTGGGATAAGAACACTGGAGCATATTGGGATATATTACGCAATCATTCCTATCTTTTCAATATTACAAAATTGAAAAGTAAGGGGTATACAACGGAACAGGAAGCAATACTGAATCCTGGAAGTAATATTGAATATTCGGTGACAGTTTTTGATAATTGGTCACAAGGATTTGCTTCGAATGGGCAATATTTGATAAAGACGGATCGGGAAGAAATTAAGTTGTTAGGCGGTACGTCCGATCCGGTAATTATGACGAAAATCGAGTTGCAGGCAGATGATGCAGGGAATGTCAACTTTGATAATGTAACGACACGCAGAGTCCGTATATTGGGAAAAGATAAAAAGTTATTGCACCGCTATCTGATACAGACATTTTATAGTACGGATAATAAACATTTATATCCTATTGATAATGGAATTCCGGGTAGTGATGAACAGACTACTCTGCCAGGGTTTTCTATACCGCCTGCTATGGGTAATGAGTGTGAGCTTCCGATGAGTGATAAATATTGGATATATTGTACGGTGATGTCAGCAGCTATTGATTTAAAATGGCTGACAGAAGGATATTTGGAAATAACGATGGGTAATATCGTAAAACTTGTTCCCTTTAGTGTTATACCTCATTCAGATGCAAATCCGATTGATGAAGAAGGTCCGGCAAATAGTTTTATTACTCCGGTTACGTATGGCGTTTATTCGTTTGATGCTACGGTGATGGGGAATGGAGTGGACGGAATAGTTAGTGAAACAAGGGAGTATAGGTGGGGATACATAACAGATGACCAAGGGCGTCTTGATTTAGGACAGATTATAGGTGATGATATGGCATTATATCATTTCAAAGATGCTTTGGGAAATGATATTTCAACTTCCAAGAACGCAACAATAGCTCCTCAATCTGCAAAATTGGTTTGGCAAGACAAAGAGAATCTTATCTCACAGGTTGCTTTAAATTCGAATACGAAGAGAGTTCAATTCTTAAGTAAGGGTACGGGAAATGGGGTTATTGCTGTTTATGATAAGTCCGATCCCAATGCGGCTGATGCTAATATTCTTTGGAGTTGGCATATCTGGTGTACAGATAAACCAAATATAGTAGAATTGGGATTACCTACCAATGGAGAAACTTATAGTGGGAAAAATTACAAAATAATGGATCGGGATTTGGGTGCAACAACCACTACACCAGATGAACTAACTACATGCGGTTTAGGGTATCAGTGGGGACGTAAAGATCCCTTCATTGGGGCAGCTTCTTTGGGAAGCATAGAAAATGCTTCTACATATAATGTACGTGGGTATAAATTGGATTTTAAGGAAATAATAAAAACGGAGAATATAGGTACAATAGAATATGCGATAAAGCATCCGGAAGAGCTTATTGTCTCTACTGAAAATTCTGATGTTAGTGATAATGACTGGCTATATTATGAAAGTTATTTTCCAGCTGGAAATCATTTTCTATGGGGAAATCCTTTTTCAAGGGGCAAAATGCAAAAAATAGGAACAATAATGAAAACTATATATGATCCATGTCCTGCTGGGTATAAAGTCCCTCCACAGGACATTTATGGAGCATTTTTGAAGAAGCCTGTTATAAAATATGGAGGGATGTATAATTCTCATATTAGTGCTGATATTAAAAATGAAGATTTTTATCCTTTTTTGACTACAAAATATGGAATCTATTTTCATTATGGAAAAAATGGAGAGCATTCTGTTTATTTTATAGCTGGTTCTACTCGCTACGGAAGGAGTGAATACGATTATCGATTATTGACCGATTACTATACGGGTCATACCAGTGGAGATGATGCCTTTGGTTTGGGTGACGGGTCGAATGGAATACAAACATTCTCCTTCTCAATAGATACCTCTCATTTGGTGAACTATAACTTTGGTGGCGGTATTGGTCAAGACCGTGTCATAGCAGGTCAAATCCGTTGTATCCGTAATGAATAACTTATTATAATATATAAACTTATGAACAAATCAGAATTAATCAAAGAAGTAGCTCTCAAAAGTAAAGTAAGTATTCGAGAAGCTACTGATGCAGTAGATGCAATGATGGAAGCGATTGCGGAAACAATGCAAAAAGGAGAGAACGTAACTTTAGTGGGTTTTGGAAGTTTCGTTGTATTGGAACGGAAGGCACGAAATGGACATAATCCGTCGACCGGTGGGAAGATGGTAATTCCGGCTAAGAAACAAGTCAAGTTTCGTCCGGGAAGTAAAATGAAGTTAGAATAAAACATTAAGTTGAATATAAAAATTGAAGTATGAAAAAGAAAATTATTGCAGTAGCATTGATACTGTCATCAATTTGTGCAATGGCACAACAAAAGGAAAATCGTGACGAAAGCGGACAGAGGCTCCGTGGTCCATATGAAACGAACAGTTTTTGGAGCAACTGGTATATTGGTGTAGGTGGTGGAATCAATATTTACGAAGGTGAATATGATAACAAAACATCTGTCGGAAATCGTATTGCTCCTGCACTAGACGTTTCATTGGGTAAATGGATAACACCTTCATATGGTATCCGTTTACAATATGCAGGTTTGAAAGCCAAAGGACTGACGGGTGAGGGCGGAATGTATGCCAAAGGTATGCATCGTGGTTATTGCAAAGAAGAATTCAATGTATCGAACCTTCATGCGGACTTTATGTGGAACTGGTCTAACGGCTTCATCGGTTTCAATGAGAAACGTGTATGGAATGTTATCCCATATGTAGGTTTCGGTTGGGCACGTTCATGGGGAAATAGTACCCATGATAATGAGATTGCTGCTAATATCGGTATTCTGAATACTTTCCGCTTGGGTAAGCGTATTGATCTGACATTGGAAGGCCGCCAAATGATTGTCAAAGAATGTTTTGACGGTACAATGGGCGGTAGTAAAGGGGAAGGAATGAGTTCCGTCACACTGGGATTGAACGTGAAACTGGGAAAAACTCGATTTGAACGTGTAAAGAAAGTTGCCCCGGCTGATTATTCCTCATATAATGAACGTATCAATGAACTTCGTGCTAAGAATCACGCATTGAATACGGAAGCTCAACGTCTGGCGGCAGAGTTGGAAGCTGCGAAGAATCGCAAGCAGGAAGTGGTCGGCGAATCGAAGGTTTCCGCTTCTCCGGTAGCTCTGTTCTTTAAGATTGGTAAAGCTACTTTGGATCAGAAAGAACTAACAAACTTGGATTTCTATGTAAAGAATGCTATTAATGCGGACAAAGAGAAGGTCTTCACTTTGGTTGGCTCTGCTGATAAAGCTACGGGTAGCAAAGATGTGAACCAACATTTGAGCGAACAGCGTATGGAATATGTGTACAATCTATTAGTCAACAAATATGGAATTTCCCCAAAGCGTCTCGTGAAAAAAGCGGAAGGTGACACGAACAACCGTTTCAGCGAACCTGAATTGAACCGGGTTGTAATCGTGGAATAATAGTTTTATTTCATTTCAAGGTTATTTAAGGCAACGTTGCGGGGCTGCCTGTTTTTCCTCCTACGTCGGAGCTGAAGCTACTTTGTCGTTACAAGGTGAGTGTAAGCCGGTAGTAGCAGGTAGCCCTTTGCAAAGTTGTTATTTGAAAAGAAAAAATATGATTTTATATAATAGTTTGTTTGCGAAGGCTTTCCGAAGTAAGAAGAAGCATTATTTCATGATTTTCGGTTGCTGTTTCACCCGGTACAAGTATTTGGAAGTGTGGGAGGATATGGAACTTCGGATTCACGAACGGCAGTATCTTGAATGTTTCTTATTGGCATTAGTACCTGCAATGATACTTTCACTATTACTTTCATGGTGGTTTATGTTGCTGGCATTATTCAATTATCACTTGCTTTATTGGGGGGAGAGATGGTTCGGACATCATTCCACATTTGATTGGGAGGCATTGGAACATTGTGGTGATGCACTTTACTTGAGAAAACGGAAAGGTTATGCTTGGAAGAAGTGGTATGGGAAGAAAACGTTACCACCTTCGGAATGGGATGATGATTAAAAAAATAGTAGAGAATCTTAGAGAGATTGGAACTCAAAAAAAATAATTTTTAATGAAGACAAAATTTATAGCTGAAATGGTAGGCACCATGGTGCTTGTTTTGATGGGATGTGGTGCAGCTGTGTTGAATGGTGGTGCGACTTCTGTTTCCGCAGTACTGACCATTGCCTTTGCATTTGGATTGTCGGTTGTTGCGATGGCATATACAATAGGTCCTATATCGGGTTGTCACATAAATCCGGCTATTACTATCAGTGTTTGGTTGAATGGTGGATTGTCGGCAATGGAAGCCGCAGTATATATATGTGCACAGGTATTGGGCGGAATATTAGGTTCTGCCTTGCTGTGGATTATCAGTGATGCAATGGATATTGCAGGTACAGGAGCTAATAGATTTGAAGAACCGTATCTGTTGTCAGCCTTCGTTGCTGAAGTTGTATTTACTTTTATCTTTATATTGACAGTACTTGGTTCGACAGATCGTGACAACAAAAATCCCCATTTTGCAGGATTAGCTATCGGATTGACTTTAGTATTAGTACATATTGTATGTATTCCTATCACAGGCACATCTGTAAATCCTGCCCGCAGCATTGGTCCGGCATTATTCGCCGGTATGGAAGCTATCAGTCAGTTATGGCTGTTTATTGTGGCTCCGGTTATAGGTGCTGTAATAGCTGTTCCTGTTTGGAGAGCAATAAAAGGAGGTTGATTATTTCATTTCGTGGTTTTGTGAGAATAGAATAAGATAATAGGTCTTTCCCATATACATATAAATGAATTTAGTGTCTGACCTATATCCTTAATGTCGCTGTGAAGCGCTTTATTTCCCCAAGAATCCATTTCCCCTTACCATTTTACGTGTAGTAGCGAAAAATGGCCTTGATGGATTCATCTGCCTGTGAAGGTAGACTATTGTTTGTTTTGTTTGTGTGGTGCATCTTCTTCCCAGTGGGGGAGAAGGTGCACTTTTTTTATATTTCAAAAAGGACATATGGTTATTCGTCAATCTTGCGGATTATTTCATTATTCAGTTCTTCATCAGTTCCCGTCAGTTGACGTACCAGTCTATAAACCGTAGTGCAAGGGTTGTGCATCGCATATCTTTCATCTGTATATTCATCATGTTTTGTTTCTGCCCAGCGTATAGCGTTATCCTGCGAACCAAAAGTGGTGACTATATCAAAACTACTTTTGTCATTTTTAGCATATTGGTAAGGCGTTTTCTTTTTATATAAAGGAGATGCGTTGACAGCTTTGGTAATGGCGCCGGCATATTCATCTCTTGTCATTCCTGTAATTCGATTATGAAAATGATACAAATACCATAATTCGAAAGCTTCGTTACTCCAGGCACATTCTATATGATTCTGGTTAGCTTTAGCAATCGCTGTGTTAAAGTTCTTGGCAGGAAAGCCATCTTTATCAAATACAGCCCAAACTCTGTCATAAGGAATATTGGCTTTGTCTCTTAGGCTAATGGCTTTATCAACTACACCAACTGTATTCATACGTCCGCCATCTAAAGTAAGTTCATAAACGACGTTACCTTTTCTATACCGGTCAAAGGAACGGAAGTAGTTGGGTTCGGTCTTTTCTCCTTCACAAACGATTAGTATACGACAAATGACCGTTCTTGCTTTTCGTTTGTTCTTTTTATATTCATGCCGCTTCTGTAAAGCATTGTCTATCTTAATTACTCGTGCCATTATTTCTTATGGTTCTAATCATTCATAATAAATGGAATCGCCCCATATCTTCCATTGATATAATTTTTCTCATAGTTCGTGTCATTACGGGGCTTGGAACCATCAGGCAAAATGATGTCCATCATTGAATATAGGTCTGTTTGCTCCAAAGTGTCTTTCTCCGTGAACCATATCTGATCTCTACGCAACAGACGTGCAGAAAGCAAGTGCGTGTCATGCGTGGAGAATATCAATTGAGCATTCTTTGGGTTCGTCTCCGCATTATTAAATAGCTTGATAATGTATTGGGAAATAAGAGGGTGCATTTTTGCATCCAATTCATCGACAACTAAAATGGAACCTTTCAGTAAAGTCTCAAAGATGGGACCGGATAACTCTACTAACTTTAATGTTCCTGCCGATTCCTGATTTTCGAGGTTGAATACCTCTTCACCAATCACTTGCCCTTTATCATTATATTTGTTGTGAACTGTACTAAGTTTTATATTTTTTTCAAGAACCATGCTTTTTCCTGATACAAAACTAACTTTAGTTGTGCTTTCTTCTTCTGAAAGTAAATCTTCAAAGCCCAATTGTAGAGTTTTGAAAAAGGCAAGAGCTTCTTGATACCCCTCTTTCTTTTCATAAAACATTTGTTTTGAAAGTGTTTTGTAACCTATACTCTGCAAACCGGAAATTATTCTGTACCCATTATTGAACCAATTAATGATTTTTTTAGAAATAGTTCCCCCTAATTGTGCACACAAAGAAAGGAATAGCCGATTTTCATTTGTTTTAGATTCATATCCTATGCCCTCGGAAAAGTCTTTTTCTGAAACGCCAATACCTTCTTCTGTACGGATAAATAGAGTCTTTTCTTTTTTTGTTCCTACCTTGGTAAACAGCCATTCGCCAACAATAGAGGTATAGGTATAATCGAACCCATATCTGTATCGAATTCCGTCCATCAAAAAGAGTATTTCATAATGAGTCGGCTCGTATGTGTCGTCTGAAGTCTCTGATAGAAGAAACGGATCATACGGAAGCATTTCGTTATCGTTTAGTCGCACAGAGTTGATAACGCAATTTCTCATATTATCCAACGCGCTTATCAAATTGGATTTTCCGCTGGAGTTGGGACCATAAACTGCGGTAGTTTTTACTATTTTGTATCCATCCAACGAAACAACATTAGTTTTAGGTTCTTCCACAATATTCTGCGCTTCGAGCGAGAAAGTACATTCTTTATGGAATGAGCGATAGTTTTTAACTGTAAATTCAAGTAACATGGTTATCTGTTTTTTAGCTATGCAACAATGAATATATGAGTCTAAATCTCAATATAGACTACAAATATAGTATAAAACAGATCAAAAATACGATTTGTTGAGCAAAAAGCTCAAATATTTTCCATTCTTGATCTACTATGAAATAATAGATACCTTTTGGAGGCCAAGTTATTCTTCTCTCCCTGTTTGGCATTCTTGTCGCCTTTTTCTGGTTTTTATTTCTCTTCTTGTCGTTTTTTGTATTTTCTAAACTGTCTGTGGGTATGTAAAACGTCCTTGAAGATCTTGTGAGTATTATAAATTTGTGTCGTTTCACTTTTCTGGAGAATACCGCACTTTTGTACCGTTAACGTTAGCAAAGTAATAATTAAACAGTATTCATTTAAAAAAGAAAAGTATTATGGCAATTAGATTTAAAAGGGTTCAACGTCTGTGTGACCCAACAAACAAAGAGGCAGGAAAGAAAGTGTATCCGGTAATTTCTTATCAATACGATACGAGTGCTACATTGGATGAGTTTGCGAAAGAAATATCCTCTGCTTCCGGTGTAAGTGAAGGTGAAACCATTAGTGTATTGAAAGATTTTCGTACACTTCTGCGTAAGACATTACTTTCCGGACGTTCGGTAAATATCGCAGGACTGGGGTATTTCTATTTGGCTGCTCAAAGCAAAGGAACGGAAAAGGCGGAAGACTTTACTGTATCTGACATTAGCGGTCTGCGGGTTTGTTTTCGTGCGAATTCGGATATTCGTCTCTTTACAGGAACTTCGACACGTTCGGATGGATTGAAGTTTAAGGATTTGGATCATATCAATGATTCGAGTATCATTGATGGTGGCTCAGGCGAAGGAGGTGAAGCACCGGACCCTGATGAAGGTACGGGAGGTAGTGGTGAAGCACCCGATCCGGCAGCTTGATAAACGGGAAGTCGGGAATTAGCGACTTTGTATGGAATGGGGCTTCGGCCTCATTCTTTCTTTATAACTACATAAATAGATCAATATGCAAATAACTACAATCCTTGCTTTCATTACTGCTATGGGTGGTTTGGAAGCGGTGAAATGGATGGTGAGATATATCTCTTGCCGGAAAACGGATGCACGGAAAGAAGAGGCAGACGTGAGCAATCTGGAAGAAGAAAATCGCCGTAAAAAGGTGGATTGGCTGGAAGATCGCCTGACACAGCGGGACGAGAAAATAGACGGGCTTTATATCGAGCTTCGCAAGGAGCAGGAAGAGAAGATCGACTGGATACATAAATGCCATGAAGTAGAGTTGGCACAGAAAGAGTCGGAGGTGAAAAAGTGTGAGATCAGAGGGTGTGTGAAGCGCATTCCTCCTTCGGAATATTAATGAGGTTAGTTGATAAGAATAAAATGTCATGAGAAAGATAGATTCTATTATAGTGCATTGCTCGGCTACAAAAGCCGGACAGGATTTTACCGCCGCAGATATTGACCGTTGGCACCGGGAACGTGGGTTCAACGGTATCGGTTATCATTATGTTATCCGTCTGGACGGAAGACTGGAGAAAGGAAGGGAGATTGATTTGGCGGGAGCGCATTGTAAAGGTTGGAATGAGCGAAGTGTCGGGATCTGTTATATCGGGGGACTGGATGAGAACGGACATCCGGCAGATACCCGGACAAATGCTCAAAAACGGGTGCTTTATCAAGTAATAATGGATTTGCAACGGCAATATACTATTCTTCAGGTATTGGGACACCGGGATACTTCGCCGGATTTGAATGGAGACGGGGTGATCGAACCTTATGAATATGTGAAAGCGTGTCCTTGTTTTGATGTGGGAGAGTTTATGAAGAGTGGGAGGGAGCTGCTGTTTGTTTTATTATTGGGTCTCGTTCTTCCGGGGGTGCTGTCGGGATGCAGGAGTAAGAAGGAAGTTACTAGTAGGAGCAGTGAGGTGCAGATGGATTCAAGTTCTTCCGGGCATTCTTCCCATGTGGCTTTGTATGATGTTAATCAGGAAAAGAAGATGCTGGAACGGATGGAGGAGTCTACCGAACAAATATTGGTGGTATTGGGGAAAGATACTGCGACAGGGGATTTCTCTTCCACCTGTTTTATTTCAGGTAGCAGAAAGACGGTGAATAAGGTTTTTGAAAAGAAAGAGAGGATAGATGAGAAAGAGGATATTCAAATATCATCTTTCATCGACACGAATCATCATAAAGTGGTTTGTGAGGAGGAAGAGAATAGCTTATATTATAGGAAAAATATAAGTTGGATGCTAATAATTAGTATATCGGCATTGATGTTACTTTACTTTATTTATAAAAAGAGGAGAATTCTTTTTTGAGGATTTGCATAGAAATATATAGAATAATACTATCTTTGTAGAGGTATATCGGGCTTAATGGAGTGATTGTTCAATAATATTCATATTCATCATCGGGATATACAATGAGAATGAGGGCGAAATTTTTTATTGTGATAATTGGAATTGTGTAGCCCTAAATGTGCGAATAACGTAAAAGTGGTAGCTTTTGAGTTTGAATTTTGCATATATCGAAACAGGCTATTTATAATATTTGCTATTAGTCTTGTTTGTAAACAGATATTGTTCTCTTAGACATGAATATAATTTGCCGTATTTGTGATTATACGGACCTTTGCAGAAGGTAACTAACAAACAATATTAGGGATTAATGATTATATATAATAGTCGATTAGCAAAATGTCTTCTCGATAAAAAGAAACATTCTTTTATGATTTTTGGGTGCTACTTTACCCGTTATAAGCAATTAGAATTTTGGGAGGAAATGGAAAACCGGATTCATGTAAGGCAATACACGGAATGCTTTTTGCCTACATTGGTGCCGGCAGTAGGGGTATCGCTGTGGATATCATGGTGGTTTATGTTGATACCTTTGTCCGCATATCATTTCCTGTATTGGGTGGAACGGATGTTCCGGAATCACTCCATTTTCGACTGGGAAGCGTCGATACATTGTGGAGATTCACTTTATCTAAGGAAAAGAAAATCTTATGCCTGGATAAAAAAATATGGTAAAAGAAAGCTGCCATCGTCAAGATGGGCTGACTAAGATAAAGATCCCTCGTGGATCGGCTGCCTGTGAAGGTCGCTCTATTGTTTGTTTTGTTTGTGTTTTGGTGCACCTTTATTCTGTTGAAGAATAAGGTGCACTCTTTTTATGGTTATATCATAGATTAAATATATCTTTGAAGAAAAAAGAAGATGGGTGAAAAGGCTTCAATGTGGAATCTCTGGCATGGCTGTCACAAATTGAGTGAGGGCTGTCGGCATTGTTATGTGTACCGGACGGATGGTAAATATGGAAAAGACAGTTCGGTGGTGACAAAGACGGAGAAGTTTGATTTACCTTTGCTTCGGAAAAAGAACGGTACGTATAAGATACCTTCGGGAAATCTGGTATATACCTGTTTTACTTCGGATTTTCTGATAGAAGATGCCGACGAATGGCGTGCCGAAGCATGGGAGATGATGCGGATACGGCAGGACTTGCATTTCCTTTTTATCACCAAACGAATCGATCGATTACAACAGTGTCTGCCTCCGGATTGGGGTGATGGGTATGAGAACGTTACAATCTGCTGCACAATGGAGAATCAGGATAGGGTGGATTTTCGTTTACCTATTTATAAAGAAAGCCCTATTAAACATAAAATTATTATCTGCGAGCCGCTTCTTAGCCGGATTGATTTTAGAGGTGAGTTAGGGGATTGGGTGGAACAGGTGGTTGCCGGAGGGGAGTCGGGAAAGGAAGCCCGAATGTGTGACTACGAGTGGGTGCTGGATATCCGGCAGCAATGTATAGATGCGAATGTCGGCTTTTGGTTCAAGCAGACTGGGAGTTTTTTGCTGAAAGAGGGACATGAATACAAGATTGCCCGACAGTTTCAACATTCGCAGGCGAGGAAGGCTGGATTGAATTATACGCCTGATAAACAAGAAATAAAAGGTTAGTTCAGACCTTTTTTATTGAAAGCGAGGGTTGCTTGGCAATCTTCGCTTTTTTGTTTTATTGAGTACAAAATACGGATAATCACGTCTTTTTATAAAGATATTGTGTAAATTTTAAATTATCCATATTAATGAAACAGATAAAACTGTTACTTCTTTTAGCTTCCGCCTCCGTTACGGGAGCACTTGCGCAAAGCAATGGATTGACGGATATGAGTCAGAGCCGTTTTGCGAAGATGGCGAATACCGGAATCGGTGCCGTACATTGGACGGATGGATTCTGGGGAGATCGCTTTCAGGTATTTAGCCGGACTTCCCTGCAAAGTATGTGGAACACTTGGAACACACCGGAGATCTCTCACGGTTTCCGTAATTTTGAGATTGCTGCCGGGGTATGCAAAGGAGAACATTGGGGACCTCCATTTCATGACGGAGATATGTATAAATGGATGGAAGGTGTGGCTTCTGTCTATGCAGTTAATAAAGATCCGGAGTTGGACAAGTTAATGGATAACTTTATTACTTGTGTCGTAAAAGCCCAACGTGCAGACGGTTATATACATACGCCTGTTGTTATCGAAGAACTGAATAAAGGGATTGATTCTCATGCATTGGAGGATCAGCATAAACAAACGGTCATTGGAACGAAAGTAGGTGACGAGGATGAAAAAGGAGCTTTTGCCAATCGGCTGAACTTTGAGACTTATAATCTGGGACACTTGATGATGGCGGGTATTGTGCATCGTCGTGCCACCGGAAAGACTACTCTTTTTGATGCTGCTGTGAAAGCAACGGATTTCCTCTGTCATTTTTATGAAACGGCTTCTGCCGAACTGGCTCGCAATGCTATTTGTCCCTCTCATTATATGGGGGTAGTTGAAATGTACCGGGCTACCGGAAATCCCCGTTATCTGGAACTTTCAAAGAATCTGATTGATATCCGTGGCATGGTGGAGAACGGTACGGACGATAATCAGGACCGTATTCCTTTCCGCGATCAATATCGTGCGATGGGACATGCCGTACGCGCCAACTATCTGTATGCCGGAGTAGCGGATGTATATGCAGAAACCGGTGAGCAGCAATTAATGAAGAACCTGACTAGTATCTGGAATGATATCGTGACCCGGAAAATGTATGTGACCGGTGCTTGCGGTGCTCTTTATGATGGTACATCGCCTGATGGAACGTGTTATGAGCCGGATAGTATTCAGAAAGTGCATCAGAGTTATGGACGTCCTTATCAGCTGCCGAATAGCACTGCACATAATGAAACGTGTGCCAATATCGGTAATATGCTGTTCAACTGGCGGATGCTGGAGGTGACAGGAGATGCGAAATATGCCGATCTTGTGGAGACTTGTCTTTATAATAGTGTATTGAGCGGTATTAGTCTGGATGGAAAGAAGTATTTCTACACGAATCCGCTTCGTATCAGTGCCGATCTTCCTTACACGCTTCGTTGGCCGAAGGAACGGACGGAATATATCAGTTGTTTCTGCTGTCCTCCGAACACATTGCGTACACTGTGTCAGGCACAAAACTATGCATATACATTGAGTCCGGAAGGGATTTATTGTAATCTGTATGGGGCAAATACATTAACAACGACTTGGAAAGAGAAGGGGGAAGTAGCTCTGACGCAGGAAACGGATTATCCCTGGGATGGAAATGTACGTGTAACATTGAATAAAGTTCCCCGTAAGGCAGGTACTTTCTCGCTCTTTTTACGCATCCCTGAATGGTGCGAAAAGGCTACGCTTATGGTGAATGGGCAGCCGCTGCAAGTCAATGCGAAGGCAAATTCGTATGCGGAAGTAAATCGTGCATGGAAGAAGGGGGATGTAGTGGAGTTAGTGATGGATATGCCTGTGCGTTTGCTCGAAGCTCATCCGTTGGCAGAGGAGATTCGTAATCAGGTGGTCGTGAAACGCGGACCGTTGGTTTATTGTCTGGAAAATATGGACATAGCGAATGGAGAGAAGATTGATAATGTATTGATCCCTGCTGATATAAAATTGACTCCGAAGAAGATCACGATTGAGGGTAGTCCGATTGTAGCGCTCGAAGGTAAAGCGCGTCTGGCATCTGCAACTTCGTGGGAAGGGGTACTTTATCGTCCGGTGGTTCAGGTAGAGAAGACGGTGGATATTCGTTTGATTCCTTATTATGCCTGGGGAAATAGAGGAAAAGGAGAGATGACCGTATGGATGCCTCTTGCCAGATAAATCATGATACAGAAATGAAGAAATGAGGATGAGAAAGTTATTTTTAACGGCTATATGTATTTTGTGCAGTCATTGGTTATGGTCCGGTGAGATATGGGTTTCTCCCAAAGGTAATGACTTTAATGATGGAACCCGCCAGTCTCCCAAAGCAACGCTGACTGCTGCTTTACGGCAAGCGCGTGAGTGGCGGAGGACGGGAGATGACCGTGTACAGGGAGGAATCACTGTTTATATGGAGGGTGGAACGTACGCTCTGTATGAGCCGGTTTTTATTCGTCCGGAAGATAGTGGGACAAAGGAATCACCGACGGTGATCCGTTCGGCAGCCGATGAAAAGGTGGTGTTGAGTGGAGGAGTCCGTATCAAGAATTGGAAGAAACAAGGAAAGCTCTGGGTGGCAGATGTGCCGGCATTTAATGGGCGTCCATTGGATTTTCGTCAGTTGTGGGTGAATGGAGAAAAGGCTGTCCGTGCCCGTGATGTAGAGGATTTCGAAAAGATGAACCGTATTTGCAGTGTGGATGAAAAGAATGAAATTCTTTATGTTCCTGCGGTTGCGGTACGCAGACTTATGGATAATAAGGGAAAATTGAAGGCTGAATATGCCGAGATGGTGATCCATCAGATGTGGTGTGTGGCTAATCTTCGGATTCGGTCTATTGAGGTGCAGGGAGATAGTGCGGCGGTACGTTTTCACCAGCCGGAAAGCCGGATTCAGTTTGAACATCCTTGGCCGCGTCCAATGGTGACGACAGACGGACATAATTCTGCTTTTTATCTGACGAATACCCGTGAGCTATTGGATGTGCCGGGCGAATGGTATCACGATATGGATGCCCGTAGAGTGTATTATTATCCACGGGAAGGAGAGAAGATGCAGGAGGCGGAAGTAATGGTACCTGCCATTGAGACGTTAGTACAGGTAGAAGGTACTTTGGATCGTCCTGTGTGTCATATTCGTTTTGAGAAAATTACTTTTTCTTATACTACGTGGATGCGTCCGTCAGAGAAAGGACATGTGCCTCTTCAGGCAGGTATGTATCTGACGGATGGGTACCGGATTGATCCAAAAATGCAACGGGATTATCTGAATCATCCGTTGGATAATCAAGGATGGTTGGGTCGTCCTGCGGCTGCTGTCCGGATAGCTGCTGCCAGGCAGATTGATTTTGAGCGTTGCCGATTTGAACATTTGGGTTCTACCGGACTGGATTATGAAGAAGCGGTGCAGGGTGGTATTGTTCGTGGTTGTCTCTTTCGCGATATTGCAGGAAATGGTTTGCTGGCCGGTAGTTTTTCTCCGGCTGCTCACGAAACGCATTTGCCTTATGATCCTGCTGACCGCCGGGAAGTATGTACACACCAACAAATCAATAATTGTTATTTCACGGAAGTTGGTAATGAGGACTGGGGATGTCTCGCCATTGCTGCAGGGTATGTGAGTGATATTAATATCGAGCATAATGAAATTAGTGAAGTTCCTTATAGTGGCATCAGTCTTGGTTGGGGATGGACACAAACTGTGAATTGTATGCGTAATAACAGAGTTCATGCAAATCTGATTCATCATTATGCGAAACACATGTATGATGTAGCGGGTGTTTACACGCTCGGTTCACAGCCAAAAAGCTATGTAACGGAGAATTGTGTGCATAGTATCTATAAGCCGAGGTATGTGCACGATCCTAATCATTGGTTCTACCTTTATACAGATGAGGGTTCTTCTTTTATTACTGTTCGTGATAATTGGACGGAAGGGGAGAAGTATCTGCAAAATGCCAATGGCCCCGGAAATGTATGGGAGAATAATGGTCCGAAAGTGGATGATGCTATTCGTGAACGTGCAGGATTGGAAACAGAATACAAAGATTTGCTGAATGTCCGATAGTGATTAGTCGGTTAATAATAGAAAGAATAATGAAAAAGAAATATATGATATTGCTTGGTGCCTTGTCTTTGGCAAGTAGCACATTTGCCCAGACCTGGATTTGGTATCCGGGAGATTATGAAATCTGGCTGGGAAATCAAATGAACAACCGTCGTACGGAACGGGGTGCATTTTTCCCTCCTTTCTGGAAAACGGACAGTCATTATGTAGTTGTTGAATTCAGCAAGCAACTGAATCTTTCCGAGCCGGAAGAGATTTTTATTGCTGCGGAAGGAAAGTATAATGTCAAGCTGGATGGAAAGCTTCAATTCGGTATGCCGGAGACGATGACTCTTCCTGCCGGTAAGCATAACCTGAACATCAAAGTCTGGAATCAGGCTACTCCTCCCACTATTTATGTGAAAGGGAAGACGGTGAATTCTGATTCCTCCTGGCGAGTGACTTACGAAGATAAAGAATGGATTGATGAGAGCGGAAAAGCCAGTGATACATCTGCTACGATCTATATGGATGCCGGATGTTGGAACTTTGACGGGGCTACCCAGTTTCCTTCCCAATTCAGTCTGATGCGTGAACCACAGCAACCTGTTGCAAAGACAGAACAGGCTGAAGGAGGTATTCTTTATAATTTTGGAAAAGAGACGTTCGGATTCATCACATTGAAGAATCTTTCCGGAAAAGGAAAAATAGAGATTTATTATGGTGAAAGTCCGGAAGAAGCAAAGGATAAAGCATATTGTGAAACTTTGGACAAACTGTTGTTAGAACCGGGACAAGTGACTGACCTCGCCATCCGTAGCACTTCTCCCTTAAATAGTTCTGATAACGAATATACGTTGGAGAACAGTAAAGCTTTTCGATATGTCTACGTTACTCACGAACCGGGTGTACAAATAGGAGAAGTATCCATGCAATATGAATATCTTCCTGAAGAGTATCGTGGAAGTTTCCGTTGCAATGATGAAGAATTGAACCGTATCTGGGAGGTGGGGGCCTATACCATGCATCTCACTACCCGCGAGTTCTTTATTGACGGTATCAAACGCGATCGCTGGGTATGGAGTGGGGATGCTATCCAAAGTTATCTGATGAATTATTATCTTTTCTTCGATAGTGAATCCGTGAAACGTACAATCTGGCTGCTTCGTGGCAAAGATCCTGTGACCAGCCATAGCAATACGATCATGGACTATACTTTCTATTGGTTCCTTAGCGTATATGATTATTATATGTATAGTGGCGACCGCCACTTTGTCAACCAACTGTATCCACGTATGCAAACGATGATGGATTATGTATTGGGACGTACAAATAAGAATGGCATGGTGGAAGGAATGACCGGTGACTGGGTATTTGTGGACTGGGCGGACGGCTATCTGGATAAAAAAGGAGAACTTTCTTTTGAGCAAGTTTTATTTTGCAGAAGTCTGGAAACAATGGCTTTGTGTGCTGATTTAGTTGGGGATGAGATTGGGAAGCAGAAGTATGAGAAGCTGGCCGCTGCTCTGAAAGCAAATTTAGAACCTACTTTCTGGAACAATCAGAAACAGGCATTTGTACATAATCGTGTGAATGGTCAGCAAAGTGATGCTGTGACGCGTTATGCCAATATGTTTTCTGTATTCTTCCAGTATCTGAACGCAGATAAGCAGCAAGCCATTAAGAACTCTGTTCTTCTGAATGACAGCATTCTGAAAATCACAACGCCTTATATGCGTTTTTATGAATTGGAAGCTCTTTGTGCTCTGGGTGAACAGGAGGCTGTTATGCAGGAAATGAAAGCTTACTGGGGCGGTATGTTGAAGGAGGGTGCTACCTCTTTCTGGGAAAAATACAACCCTGAAGAAACTGGAACGCAACATCTTGCCATGTACGGCCGTCCTTATGGCAAGAGTCTGTGTCATGCCTGGGGAGCAAGTCCTATCTATCTGCTCGGCAAATATTATTTAGGTGTGAAACCTGTGAAAGAAGGATATAAGGAGTTTGCTATTGCTCCTGTATTGGGAGGATTGAAATGGATGGAGGGTACTGTACCCACTCCGAATGGCGATATCCATGTTTATATGAATGGCAAAACGATGAAAGTGAAAGCTACAGAAGGGGAAGGCTATTTGACAATCAATAGTCGGCGTCCACCCAAAGCAAATATCGGAATACCGGAGAAAGTATCGGAAGGAGTGTGGCGTCTCTGGATTGATTCACCCGAAGAAAGAATTGTTACCTATCATTTATAATTCATTGTTAATTAGTTAGTGGAGTAGTCCTTGATTAACGGATCCTCTTTTATAGTGAGGATTGTTAATCAGGGACTTTTTTTATTAGGAATATGCATTACCTTTTCTAAATTTTACTACTTTTGTTTTGTGAAAGACACATAATTGTAATACGCCTTTTGTTCTTTTGGAAAAACAATTAAACAAAATCCAAGGAATGTTAGATAAATCAGCTCAATATACTAATACAGATGACGAGAAGCTCTTTTCCTTCATAGAAAAAGGAGATAAAGGAGCTTTTACACAGGCTTATGGCAGATATCATAAGCTGCTATATGTATTAGCTTACCGTTATTTAATGAATGCAGACATGGCAGAAGATGTAGTGCAACATGTCTTTGCCCGTTTATGGGAATTTAGGTCGGAACTACATGTAGGAATCAGCCTTAAAAACTATCTGTTCACTATGACGAAAAATCATGTCTTAAATCTGATTCGTAATGAGAATAGTGCAATCAGTAAGAACTATGAGATAGCACAATCGGCGCCTGTCTACGAAGATAATCTGATAGAAAATCTGGAGAAGAAAGAATTGATGGCCTCTTTTTATAAAGCGGTAGATATGCTTCCGCCACAGAAACGCAGTATTTGTTTGATGAAAGTGAAAGAGGAACTAACGAATCAGGAAATAGCCGAACGGATGAATCTGTCTGTTAATACAGTCAAAACGCATTATACGGAAGCATTGAAAATGCTACGTATTCATTTAAGTAAAATGCTAATAATTGTTACTTTTGTCACACTAATGACATATTTGAGTGTCCACTATTTAAGATAAAAAGAGAATGAATCGACCCACTGATAAACAAATAGAAGAAGTGCTTGCCGGAGTTGCTACGCCGGAGGATGCAAAATTTGTGGCGGAATGGTTTGCCACAGAAGAAGGGAACACTTATCTGGATGCTGTGATGACCCGGGAGGCGGAATGTTTAAATGCCGAAACGGCAGAAATATATGTGGACCATATTATACCTTCAGAAAAGATGTACTATCAGATCCAAAAGAACATATCACGTAAACAAATCAAACGTATCTGCTTCCGTGTGGCTGCAATCTTGATTCCCGTTATTTTCCTGATAGGTCTTTATTTACAGATCAATTCCCGGGTGGATTTATTCGGTACTACGGAATATGAGGAAATTCGTGTTGCCAAAGGGGAGCGGATACAGATGATGTTTCAAGACGGGACACGAGTTTATATCAATTCGGATTCCTGGTTGAAGTATCCTAAAAAGTTCGGATTGAGTAAACGGGAAGTTTTTCTGGTGGGAGAAGCCTATTTCGTGGTAGCCAAGAATAAAAAACGTCCGTTTATTGTTAATCTGAACGGACCTTCGGTTCATGTTTTGGGAACTTCTTTCGACGTGCAAGCTTACCCCGAAAACAAAGATATTGTGATCTGTCTGGATGAAGGCCATGTAAACCTGACTCTCTCCTCTGCAAAAGAATATCCGTTACTACCAGGCGAAAAGCTGATCTATAATAAAGAAAGTGACCGATGTCAAATCATCAAGAACAATTATTCAAAGCAAGTCTCGATGTGGAAGGACAATGTGATTTCTTTTAAAGATACTCCTATGACAGAAGTAATCAAGGTATTGAACCGATGGTACAATGTAAACTTTAAGATAGAGGATGAGCAGGCATCGAAATATGTATATACTTTAACCTCGGATAATACAATACTGGAAAAAGTGCTTCAGGATTTGGAAAAGATAGCGCCGGTAAGATTTGAATATGATGAAGTTCGGAAAGAAGTGACAGTCCGAATGAAACAGGACGGAAAGAAGTAAGAATATACTGGATAGGATAATAGAATGAGAACAGGCTGTGTATATACGCAGCCTTTACTGTTTTAGAATAAGAATGTTATGAAATAAATTAGGCTTATGCAAAAAAACTCTTTTTTCTCTCACCCGCTTTTTTGACTTGTGTGTCTACTAAACATAAATGAGATTTTAAATCTAAGTTTAACTTTAATCAAAGCAAGTAGTATGAAACACAAAGTTCTGCTCGTATTGTTGCTGGGGATAATCATAAGCGTGTCCGCTTCTGCCCAAAAGGTGACAATGAATCTTAAACAAGTAAAGCTGGAGAAAGTATTCTCTGCTATTACACAGCAAACTGGTCTTACGGTAGCTTATAGCCGTACGATCGTCAATCCGGATCGAATAGTAACGGTAGAAGTAAAGAATCAGGAACTATCCAAAGTTCTGAATGATTTGTTTCTCGGTACTAACGTAAACTATGAGATCGGAAAAACAAAAATTTATTTGAAGGAGAAAGTTACGGATTCTGAACAACAGGCCAGTAATGCGAACAAAAGAAATATATCCGGCCGGGTAGTCGATGAGAAAGGAGAGCCGATTATTGGCGCCAGTGTGATGGTGAAAGGCAGCTCTTTGGGTACAATAACGAATGTAGACGGACGTTATACTTTGGCTAATGTTCCCGAAAGCAGTACGATTACAGTCTCATACATCGGATATATTACGGTCAATTATGCTGCTACCAGCAGAAATCTGTCCCAAGTAGTTCTCCGCGAAGATAGTAAGACACTGGAAGAAGTGGTAGTAGTGGGATATGGTACACAAAAAAAAGTAAACCTGACTGGTGCCGTTGCTATCGTTTCGGGTGACGAATTAACGACTCGTTCTGCTGCCAACTTATCACAGCTTCTGCAAGGTTCTGTACCGAATATGAACGTAAACTTTAGTTCGGGACGTCCCGGACAAGGGGGAAGTTTCAATATTCGTGGTGTCAACTCAATTAGTGCGGATGCGGCACCACTGACTATCATTGATGGAATTGAGGGAGATATAAATAAGGTAAATCCCAATGATGTAGAATCCATCAGTGTTTTGAAGGATGCTTCGGCTGCTGCCGTATATGGTGCCCGTGCTGCTTATGGGGTTATTTTGGTTACAACAAAGAATGGAAAGATAGGTAAGACCAATGTTAGCTACAACGGACGTTTCAGTTTTGGGGAAACGACGACCTCTACGGATTTTGAAACGCGTGGTTATTATTCGGCCGGTATCAATGATATGTTCTATAAGACATATCAAGGGGTTCCTTATACACATTATACCCAGGAGGATTATCACGAATTGTGGATTCGTCGCAATGACAAGGTGGAAGATCCTTCCCGTCCATGGGTAGTAGAAAAGAATGGAGAATATAAATATTACGGTAACTTCGACTGGTATAATTGTTTGTTTGATAATACCCGTCCTACTTGGGAGCATAACTTAACAGTTTCAGGAGGAACTGAAAAGGTGAAGTACATGCTATCAGGTAACTACTACAATCAGAAAGGAATTATCAGAATAGATCCTGACCGCTTTAAGAAATATACGTTCCGTTCGAAAATCATTGCCAATATCACTTCCTGGTTTGAATTAAGTAACAATACTTCCTATTACCATTCTGAATATACCTATCCGGGACTATCGGGAGTGAATGATATTTTCAACAGAGCCGGGCGGCACGCTTTGGCAAGCATTGTACCAATGCATCCGGATGGAACCTTGGTTTATAGAACAGGTCTGACAGATACAGGAGAAGTGGCAGATGGTGTTAGTGCCGTATTATTGAATGGCGGCCACCATAACCGGGATCGTGAATATGAGTTTGTTACTACGTTCGAGGCCGTATTGAAACCCATCAAGCATTTTGAGGTTCGTGCAAATTATAGCTGGGCGCATTACAACCAGCAGAATTTGAATCGTTCCGTAGATGTATTATACTCCAGAAATCCGGGAGAAACAATCACAATGGATAACGGACGTACCAGAGGCAATTATTTATCGGAAATACAAAACAACCAGATACGCCAAACTTTCAACTTATACGGAACGTATGACAATACCTTCGCAAATGTACATTCTGTAAAGGTCATTGTGGGAGGTAACTATGATTATAAGTATTTCAAGAAATTGGGAATGAAACGTAACGGGTTACTCTCTGAATCTCTCGATGATTTTAACCTGGCAAAAGGTGATGATATATCCATAACCGGAGGACAAGAGGAATATGCGATTCTTGGTTTTTTCTATCGTTTGAATTATGGATATAAAGACCGCTATCTATTTGAAGCCAGCGGACGTTATGACGGTAGTTCCCGTTTTCGTCGAGGACATCGTTTCGGTTTCTTCCCGTCATTCTCTGCCGGATGGCGTGTCAGTGAAGAGGCCTTCTTTACACAAGCCAAAAATTATGTAAGCAATCTGAAACTAAGACTGTCTTACGGATCATTGGGAAATCAGAAAACAGTAGGCTATTATGACTATCTGCAACTGATTAATACCGGAGCGGTATTGAACTATGCTTTCGGAGATACTACAAAAGGTGATTATGCCTATGAGTCAGCTCCGAACTCTACCGATTTGACCTGGGAAACTGTAATCACAAAAAATATAGGTTTGGACTTGGGCTTTCTTAATAATCGCTTGAATGTATCTTTTGATGCATATATTCGTGATACCAAAGATATGTTGATGGCAGGAAAGACTTTGCCTGGCGTATATGGTGCCTCTTCTCCCAGAATAAATGTGGCAGACTTGCGTACGAAAGGGTGGGAAGCATCTATTACTTGGGGAGATAGTTTTACCTTGGCAAGCAAGCCTTTCAACTACCGGATAATGGCTGGTATCGGAGATAATACCTCCAAAGTAACGAAATATGATAATCCCAACCGGACGCTGACTGATCCTTACGAAGGACAGCAGTTAGGCGAAATATGGGGATACGTAGTAGATGGATATTTTAAAACGGATGAAGAAGCAAGGAATTATAAAGTGGACCAATCGTTCGTTAACCAGATGATTAATGCGAGTGCACTAGATAACGGTCTCCATGCGGGTGATCTTAAGTTCGTTGATTTAGACGGTAATAATAAGATAGAGCAGACAACATCGGCTAATGACTGGAAGGATATGAAAGTGATCGGCAACTCATTGCCGCGTTATAATTATAACTTAGGAATTTCTGCAGATTGGTATGGCATTGATTTCTCTGTTCTTTTTCAAGGTATCGGTAAACAAAACTGGTATCCCGGTGCTGAAACTTCCATGTTCTGGGGACCTTATTCCCGGCCTTATGCCAGTTTTATTCCGTCTGATTTCATGAGTCAGGTATGGAGTGAAGAAAATTCGAATGCTTATTTTCCACGTCCCAGGGGATATGTGGCACTTGGTAGTAATCGTGAGTTAGCAGTGGTTAATACGAAGTACTTGCAGAATCTGGCTTACTGTCGGTTGAAGAACCTTTCTATAGGCTACACATTGCCGGATAAATGGCTTTCAAAGATCGGTTTCGAGAAGATACGTGTTTACTTTAGCGGTGAAAACTTGCTGACATTCACTAAGCTACATTCCGATTATATTGACCCGGAACAGGCATCAGCAAGCAATAGCTGGAAAACAAGTAAAAGTGATGCGAACATTTATCCCTGGGCAAAAACATACTCTTTTGGTGTAGATATAACGTTTTGACAATAACGAATATAAAGAAGATATAGTATGAAAATCATGAAATATACATTGTGGGCGACTGTTGGTTTGTCGTTGTTATTTGCTTCTTGTGAAAGCATACTGGATATAAATCCGAAAGATCGTTTAACGACTAAGGATTATTTTACGAATGAAGAACAATTACAGTTGTACAGTAATCAGTTCTATTCAAACAACTTCCCGGGCGACGGTGATATTTACAGGGACGATGCCGATATGCTGATCGTATCTCCTTTGAGCGATGAAGTAAGTGGGCAGCGTGTCATTCCGGAAACAGGTGGAGGATGGAATTGGAGTGCGCTGCGTTCGATCAACTTTTTATTGGAGAATCTGGAAAACTGTAAAGACCAGAAAGTACGCAATAAATATGAGGCAGTGGCACGGTTCTTTCGTGCTTATTTCTATTTCGAAAAGGTAAAACGTTTCGGAGATGTACCTTGGTATGATAAAGTGTTAGGATCGGATGATGCTGATTTGTATAAAGCCAGAGATTCACGTGAATTCGTGATGGGAAAGATTATGGAAGATCTTAATTTTGCCATAGAGGTTTTTAAAGAAACCAACCGGACCAAAGAGCTTTATCGTATTACCTGGTGGACTGCCCAAGCATTGAAATCACGTGTAGGGCTATTCGAAGGAACATATCGTAAATATCATGGATTGGGAGATTATGAGAAATATCTGAATGATTGTGTGACTGCATCTAACGAAGTCATGACTGCATCGGGAGGATATTCCTTATATCAGTCCGGTTCTCAATCCTACCGTAATTTATTTAAATCGGAGAATGCGATTGATGCGGAAATCATATTGGCAAGGGATTATAATAATGATTTGAACCTGGTTCACAAGGTGCAAGCATTTGAAAATTCGCCGACCTTAGGACGTCCCGGACTCTCTAAAAAGTTGGTAAACTATTATCTAATGAAGAACGGAGCCCGTTTCACCGACCAATCCAACTATGCAATAATGGAATTCAAGGATGAAATCGTGAATCGCGATCCGCGTTTGGCGCAGACAATTCGTACTTCCAATATAAATATGAATGTCACCATGACCGGATACCACCTATTGAAATATGCTAATGACAATATGAGTTATACGGGGGATTCAAGTAATGATCTTCCTCTATTCAGGTTGGCAGAAGTTTATCTGAACTATGCTGAAGCAAAGGCTGAATTAGGCACGTTGACACAAACTGATATTGACAATACAGTAAACAGACTGCGAACACGTGCAGGAGTAACAGGGAAACTGAATATGAACGCAGCAAACCTAGATCCGGACCCATACATGTGTGATCCAAAGACTGGTTACGTGAATGTCACAGGAGATAATAAGGGAGTGATTCTGGAAATTCGACGGGAACGTGGTATAGAACTGGTTATGGAAGGTTTCCGCTATTATGACCTGATGCGCTGGAAAGAGGGACAATGCATTGCCCAATCTTTTCAAGGATTTTATATTCCTGCCACAGCTATCAACAAAGCGTATGATATCGACGGGGACGGAACAAATGATGTCTGTTTCTATACAACATCTTCACAACCCAATGTAGGAAGCGTGACGTATGTGAAACTAGCATCTGATGGAAGTGGCACCTCATTGTCAGAAGGTAATTATGGTAATTTGCTGTGTTATAGTTGGATAGACCGTACTTGGAATGAAAACCGAGATTATCTGTATCCGGTACCAAGACAGGAAATAACACTATCTGACGGTGTCGTAACCCAGAATCCGGGATGGAATGAATAAAAAGTATGAAAAAGATAAATTATAAATTATGAAAAAGATAATAATATATACACTGATTTCCTTCATATTCTCTGCTTTTGCCAGCAGTTGTGAAAATAATAAAGACAATTCATTGTTCTATCCCGATTTTACATGGGATACAGGGGATGATGAGGAAGATGAAGATCCTATGACAGAAACTTCCATGCGAGTGGCAACTTACAATTTACTGGTAGAAACCGGTGCAGGATGGACTAACCGTCGTGAACGCGTGGCACAATTAATTAAAGACTATGACTTTGATATCTGTGGATTTGAGGAAGCAAGCTGGGAACAACGTTCTTATTTAGGAACGCAGCTTTCAAATGATTATGAAATTCTAGCTTATGGACGCGACACCGGAAATGATGATAATAAAGCAGGAGAGATGAGTGGTATCTTATATAAAAAAGGCCGTTACACATTAGTAGATAAAGGCCGTTTCTGGTTTTCCGAAACTCCGGAGATTCCTTCCAGCGGATGGGATGAGACCAACTTCAAACGTTTCTGTGTATGGGGTAAATTTAAGGATAATAAAACCCAAAAGGAGTTCTTCCTTTTCGAAACACATATGCCTTTGGCCGATAATGCCAGAAAAAATGCGTGCCAAATGCTGGTAGATGCAGTTTCCGATAAGATAAAGGACAATACCCCTGCATTTTGCACCGGTGACTTTAATGCTACTCCAGATGCTCCTGAAATAGCCACTACGATTTGTCAAAGCGGCATACTGAAGGATTCGTATCGGGAAGCAGCTGTTCAACATGGAGCTCTCTTTACATTCCCTTCCAAAAAAACTAGAATCGACTTTATTTTTGTGAAACATGCTACAGTTCTTTCTACCCGCACTATTGTGAGTTCTTTATCCGATCATTATCCTTTGGTGATTGTTGTGGAAATCTAAAACAAAAAATGACGATTATGAAAAACAATTTTTATTATATAAGTGTGATCTCGGTAATGAGATGCTGGACCATTTTATTGATGGCTATTGTGTCTTTCTCGTGTTCTGATTTTAATCCGATGGATTCATATAGCCGTATTCCGCCGGATAGGAACACAGACATAGATGACGGAGATGAGGGCGATGGAGCAGGAGGTCTTTTCGAAAAAGGGTATGGCACGGTGAATAAACCTTATCTCATTATGGATGTGATGCAGATTCAGAATATGAGTGAAGTGTTAGTGAAAGGAAAGATGATTTATTTCCAGTTGGGAGCTGACATCGATATGAAGTCTGTATCTAATTGGGACCCGTTGAACCCTGATGGCGATCTCTATATTCATTTTGATGGGAATAATCATATTGTAAAAAATTTTACTTGTACGGATAAGAGCTATGCTAGTTTCTTCGGTATTTTAGCCGGAGTGTGTAAAAATGTAGGTTTTTATAATGCACATATAGAATCTGCTGTTAACAGTGGGGCAGGGGTCATCGGTGGTTACATCGGTGTGAAAGCTCCGAATGCTGTAGAGAAGACAGGACAGGTGGAAAACTGCTATGTCTCTGGAAGCGTGAAGGGAAAATATGCCGGTGGAATAGCTTCACGTATGGGAAGACCGTATGGAGGACAGATTTGTTACATCAAAAACTGTTATTCCACTGCAGAAGTAATATCAACGGGAGATGAGTGTGGAGGAATTGTCGGTTCTATGTATGAAAATAGTGAAGTGTCATACTGCTATTCTACGGGAGTATTGATAGGGGCCAATTCTGTGGGAGGCATTGCCGCTCTCCCTTCCGAAGGAGCTAAAATAACTGCTTGTGTGGCTTGGAACTGGAAAATAACCGGGCCTGCTGCCAGATCGGGACGTATTAGTGGCATGCTATCGCAAGGTGAAAGCGGACATCAAGCAGCCCCTGTTGCATCTGAATGTTATGCATGGGAAGATATGATTTGCTCCGGATTTACTCCGGAAGATAATGCCGGTAGTATTTCGACCGGGCAATATAATGGAGTAGGTGAGAACACGCAGAATTTACAGAATAGCATTGCTAATTGGGGAACTCCATGGTATAATGTAGGAAATATAGATATGGGATTCCCAATTTTGGAATGGCAGTTTGATAGAGAAGATTATGCAAATTATGGTGGGCATGATAACGAACCTGAAGGAGATTTTGCTAATGGAGACGGAACTCAAAACAACCCTTATGTGATTGCTAATGCTACTCATATTCAGAATATGAGTAAAGCTCTTATAGAAAAACAAACTATCTATTTTGTATTAAGCGCAGATATTGATATGCAGGGAATCAGTTGGCAACCTTTGAATGACGCAAATGGTTATCACAAATGGATTGATTTTGACGGACGCAACCACGTGATTAAAAATCTGACTTGTGAATCGGGTACATATAGAAGTTTTTTCGGGGTATTGTGCGGAGAATGTAGAAATGTAGGATTTGTAGATGCAAATGTATTTTCTCCCGATACTGGTATTGGCATTATTGCCGGTTATGTTGGATTAGCTGCCGGTGCGGAAAACTACACAGGAAAGGTTATAAACTGCTATACTTCCGGAGTACTGAAAGGGTCGGGTGCAGCAGGTGGAATTGGTGGTGTATTAGGTGGTTCGGGATATATCAAGAATTGTTATTCCAGTGCTACCGTTATTGATCAGATTACCAATAATACAGGCAAGGCCGGTGGAATCATCGGAAGGGTGAATGGTAATGCTAATGGAAGCAGTATTGAAAACTGTTATACTAGTGGCGATATCAGTGTTATAGGTGGAGGAAATGTCGGAGGTATAATAGGCAAAGTCGATAATGGCAAGCTCGTCGTTAAGAATTGTATTGCTTGGAATAGTACATTGACTAGCACTGATAAAACAAAGGTGGGACGTATAGTAGGAGGTACTGCCAATACTACTTATGAGAACTGTTATGCTCATGAGGGTATAATTCTGAAAGCAGGAGAGACTACATTTACTGTTTCGGATGAGACATCACCATCTGGTAGTTCTTTCCAGGGAGTCGCTAAGTCTGCTAACGAACTGAAAGGTACCGTCATAAACTGGGATTCTTCTCTTTGGAAAGAAGGTAGTAATGGTTATCCAGTATTTAAATGGAGTAAATAAACAAAGTAATAAATGAAAAACAAATGAAGTTGTAAAGGTCGTTTATTGTTTTAAATGTATAGATATATTTGTGTCTATCTCATCGATACTATTTCTATCTTTGCACTATTTTCTTTTTCTTATACAAGACGCTAATAAACTCATGAGACGTTTATAATAAAAAGTAAAACAGTTTATTATAAACGTCTCATATATTTATAATAAACGGCATTCACGGCGATTCGGTAAATGATACCGAATATATTAAATAAAACGGGGTGAAATCTTTGCAGATTCCACCCCGTTTCTATTCTTTCCGACACATATTTATATGTCTGAATATTCTCTTTATGTCCTTATTTTTGTATGTATCATTTTTGTTGTTAGCTAATTGGTTATTGCAAATATACAAAATTAAAAGAGCAAAGTCAATAGCTTTTTAAAATTAGGGGAATAAAAAGACCACAAAGTAAAAGTGATAGTGTCATTGGAATATTGATTAAAGGATAAAGTTTCAAAAACAACCAATTTATAGATTTTATTTCACAATTATTCGTAGGAATAAAAAGATTCCTCTATCTTTACATTGTAATCATGATAATTCATTTAGTATGAAAAGGTATGATATTTATTTCTGCTACTCACGGAAGGATTTCTCTATAGTTCAAGTATTTGCAGACAGACTAAACAAAGAGGGATTGACCTTATTTTATGACGTAAATAATTTAGCGACAGGAGATATCTTTGCTGATACTATCACAGATGCTATTCGCAATTGTAAAGTGCTCTTGTATTTTCACAGCGAAAATACGGTGCAATCTAACTGGATTGTAAAAGAGATCACGTTTGCTTTGGATTGCAGGTGTAAGATTGTGCCAATTAACATAGGGAATCATAGAAGTGATGATAGTTCTATCAGACGCTTGCTTTTCAATCGTCATTGGTTAGAATTTGACTCCCATGCTCTTGATGGAAAAGAACAATTTGAGAAGGTTATATATAATATTCTTCGCAGTGGACTGTTCTCTAATTTTCCGGAATCTTCTATTGGTGGTATACAACAACCTGTGTCAATTTCCCCTATTATGCCTCAAGAGGATGAGAGAGAACAGGCTTCTCCAATATCTCCTACAAAAAGTTCGGGTGGGAAAAAAGTTTTGTGGATTTTCTTGTTCATTGCACTTGTATTTGTTGTAGGAGGATGGTTTATTAATATGGTCAATTGTTGGCTATTGATATTAGGTGTACTATCTGTACTAATCATTATCATAGTCTATTATAAAAAGTCAAGACTATATATCATTCGGCTCCATAATACCGAACGTAAACATAGAGTAAAAGTTTGCATAGACGGAAAGAAGGAAGCAGAGATTGCGCCAAGTGATGTTATACGAATAAAGCGTAGAAAAGGCGAATATGTTTTATCTATGCAGATAGAAAATGATGATGATAAATTTGTTTGTATTAACCAGAAATTTGATAAAGTGCACCATAACGAAATTATTCCCATTGTCTTTAGCCAAATAAAGAAAGTCGCAGCCGATGATGAGGGAGTCAATAAATTAGATTTCATTAAATATCGGTGTTTCATTGGAGGATCTACAGCTATTACGAATGAGCGAAATGCAACGCGTGCAGTGTTAAGCATCCTTTACAATCAGTATGAAAAATATAATTTTTTCATAACCTCCCATACGTTTGAGGATTTTAGAAACAAGCATAAAATTGATGGGCATCAGTATGAATATGATGAGTTCATCAGAGAAAAAGCAGATTGTACCATCTTTATTATCTGTAAACATGTGGGAGAGAAAACATTGAATGAATATAAGCTTGCTGTAGAGACTTATGAAAGTACTAAAGAGAAACGTCCTGCTATTTTTGTGTATAATGATATTTCAGACATAGAAGACAAAGATGGGAATTTAGTAGCTGGAGATGAGAGTGTTGCCAAATTTCATCAGTTGGTTGATAGCAAACGGGCTTATTGGAGAGATTATAGGGATATTGATATGCTGATGCTCCAGATTAAAGATGATGTAAGCGCAGAATTGGCTGATGTGTTGGAAATGCGTCCTCAATTAAGAAAGAAAAATGCATACTTATAATTCGGGAACTTAATAAAATGTTTGTTATAATGTAAAAGTAAAAATTGATTCCGGACGATGAAAATATTCTTAAGTTATGGACATGATTCAAATGTTCCTTTAATAAAAAAAATAAAAGAGTACCTGTCAAAAGATGCTAACGGAAAGTTGCGACATGATGTTTGGATTGACACATCAGAGATAAAGGCTGGAAAAAATTGGCGGAACTGTATAACAGAGGGAATTATGAGTAGCGATGTTGTTCTTGCAGGTTTATCAAAACATTCTACTCGAAATCCGGGGGTGTGTCGTGACGAAATTAATATTTCCATTGGAGTAAAAGGAGGGAACATCAAAACTATCCTATTGGAACCTGTAGATGTTGTTGCACCACCAGCAATGCTCTCTCATATCCAGTGGCTTGATATGAGCGATTGGAAAGAGCATATTAATGAAGGGTTTGATAGTATCTATTTTCAAAAGAAATTTAGAGAGATAGTAGAACTTGTAGAAACACCAGAAAACGAACGTTTTAATGGTGAAATAACAAAACTGAAAGAAGTATTTGAACCAATTTCTTCTATCGGTCGTATTAAATCTTTGACACAAAAGGAAATGTATGGTCGTAAGTGGTTGTATGATAAGATTAGAGAATGGGATAAGATTCCTGAACAACGTATCTTTTGGATAATGGCAGGGCCAGGTTTCGGCAAAAGTATGTTTGCTGCCAACTTGCATCTACAATATAATGCTCATATTCCTGCTGTTCAATTTGTGGAATGGGGGAAACCAGATCATTCAAATCCTTGTTGCATTTTGAAGAACCTTGCTTTTCAATTGGCTGTTAGATTTCCTGAATACAGAAAGTTTGTGCTTCAACTTCCTGAAGTCGTAGACAATAAACTTTGTAATAAGAATGAACATGAATTGTTTGACCTTTTATTTTGTGAAAGCACTTGGTTGAAGATTGATGGGAGTCAGGAAAATATATGGATTTTAATAGATGCCCTCGATGAAGCTAACGATGAATATGATAATAAAATAGCGCAAACACTTGCCAGACACATCAATCGTATGCCCCATTGGATTCGTTTTATTATAACGAGTAGGAATGATAGTAAAGTAAGACTTCCATTACAACAGTATAATCCGCAAGTTCTTGATTTGGATAGGTTCATTACAAATAAAAATAAAGAAGATATGATTGAATTCTTAAAGGGAGAATTATCAGACTTCAGTCCGACAGTAGAACAATGTCTCAAAATTGTCGAAAAGAGTGAAGGTGTTTTTCTTTATCTTCAATTAACCACAGAAGAGTTAAATAAAGGACTATATTCATTGGACAAATTGGAAGATTTGCCTAATGGTATAAATGATTACTATTATAATTTGTTTACTAGAATATTTCAAAAAAATCATCAGTTCTATCAGGAACAAGTGGTTCCTGTATTACAAATTATCTTGTCGTCCACGCAGGCGATGGATGTTCAACTTCTACAATTTTGTTCTGATTTAGAGTCAGAAACTAATTTTTATAAAGTATTGGACAGTCTGGAACATATATTGAGGATCCAAGAGGGTAGGTATGTGTTTTTTCACAATTCTATTCAAAATTGGTTAACGGATCATTCTAAATCAGGTCAATTCTTTATATCTAAGAATGATGGTAAGAGAAAGATATCATGTAAATTTGTAGATTGGCTGGGGGCAGGTAATGCGGCATTAGACAAATCTTGGGAGAATTATAAATATGGCTTTGAAGATTGTTTACAATACAATATAACCTTACCATATCGTATTCCTAAAGAAAGAGCTATAATTTTGTTGACGACAACATGTCCTAGTGGTTCATATGGCCTTGGTGGAATACTTAGATTTTATGATGAATGTATGACATCTATTCATTTGTATATAGATAGATTATTAGAACAGCATAACGACGATTTCTTATTATCCTTTTTTATTAGCTTATTTGAAGCAACAAAAGATTTATATATTGAAATAGGTATTGTCTCAAAGGTAACAAGAGCTTTTGGGTATAGTGAAGTACCTATTAATAGGGAAGCTATATGGAAGGCTGTTAAATATTCAGCATTTATCGGTGCCATGGGAAAGCATATCGCAAATTCTACTATATTATGTCCATATAAAACATATGCTATTATTACGCAAATAATAGCAGTCCTTGCGTTCTATGATAGAAGAGTCGGGGAGATACATTCTGGGTCTTTAAGCGATCTTGGGGATTTTACTGCATATGAATTGGATGAAGTAGTCTCTTTATTAAAACAAAACAAGACTTCTTCTGTATCAGAAAGAGTACATTATGATGATGGAGAACTTTATACCAACGCTTTAGTCCAACTAAATCCGTCACTGTACCCCAATCATATGAATTATTGACAGAATCAAACGAAGTAAGTTGCAGCATTTGAATTTTCAGGAGATCATTATGTCGAATGCAGAAGGTTCTTCTTGGTATATCAGAAAGGAAAACATTTAGAAACATCGGCGAATCCTGTTCATTTGTGCCGTTGTGGGCAGTCGTTCAACAAACCTTTCTGCAACGGGACACATGCCAGTATGCATTTCTGTGATAATATTCCGCTGGAAAAAATACAAAGAGAGTACTAAAAGAGAATCGGCTACAGGATCCTGCAGCCGATTCCTGTTGGAGGTTATTCATTATTATTAGTACTAACCATCATTAATTGAATATCCCCTTTCACATATAGTCAGTCTAGTCAGCAGCGTGGTACGGATGTGTAAACCAGAAGCAGGAGCCTACTCCTTCGGTTGAATCCACGCCAATTTCTCCTCCCATTTGAGAAACGATACTTTTGCAAATAGAAAGTCCCAAACCTGTACCCTGAACAAAAGTATTCAGCTTCACAAAACGTTCAAATACGCTCTTCTGCTTTTCTTCCGGTATTCCCATTCCGGTGTCGCGTACATAGAATTTTATTTTCTGATGAGATATTTGTTCGTAGCCAAGGGTGATAGTGCCTTGCCGGGTGAACTTTAATGCATTATTTATAAAGTTACTGATTACTTGGGTGAATCTATTCTTATCTGTGTAGATATAACATTCCGGCAGTATCTCCTCAAAAATCAGTTCAACGCCTTTACCCACTTTCATACCCATTGATTTGATGATTTCAGAGCAAGTCTCGTTTACATCTACATTGGTATATACAAAATTAAATGTTCCGGCTTCAATTTTCGAAAGATCGAGAATGTCCGATATCAGTTGCAAAAGAAGTTCATTATTCTCCTGCACGATCTTGATATATTCCTGCCGTTCGCTTCTGCTGTCCGTTTCAGCTAACAGGCTGGAAAAACCGACAATAGCATTGAGAGGAGTACGGATCTCATGACTCATATTGGCCAGAAAAGCCGACTTCAGGCGATCCAGTTCTTCCGCTTTATCGCGGGCAATAATCAATTTCTGTTCAGTCTCTTTCAAAGGCGTGATGTCGTAATTGATACATAGCATCTCAATAACGCCGTCTTGCGGACGGTAATCTCTGACCATTACATTAATACTGGTCCATGTATATTTACCATTTTCCCTGCAGACACGAACTTCTTTGCGCAAACTGGTTGCTTTTCCTTCTTTTACTTCGCGTACAAAGTTCTTCAGAACCGCCTGATCTTCAGGAACCACATGAGCATATACTCCGATAACCTCCGGCATAGGAATACCTTCCTTTTCTCCCAAATTCCTGTACCATGTATCCTGGGCATACCCGTCTCTTGTCAGTACATTGAAATGGGCAAACCCTACCTTGGCATAATCACCGATCAGAAGAAACAGATTTTCAAATTCCTGTATCTTAGTGTATGCATTGGTTGTCTCTGTCGTATCTATATTGATAAACAGATAGTTGATAAATCGGTTTTGAGAATCATAGAGAGCGGTAACTTTAGTAGTAAGATTGATAATCCCTTCCCTATGAGTGTCTACATATCGATTTATTTTTGAGAAATCATAATTGATGGAAAAATTTACATCTTCTTTAGCTCTCAATTTTTCCTTTATCTCTGAAGGAATATTAGGGTTGTTGAACAGGTTGACTCCTAATGCCTCGTTTTTATCAGATAAACCGAAAATTTCAAGTTCTTTATCATTGATGTCTACCAGATAGCCGTCTTTATCATAAAGCTCGACACCTGCCGGAAGATTCTTGTAGATGTTTCTCAATATCTTTTCACTGTTGTCCAAAGCAATACGATCCTCTTTGGCCTGTAACTCCGATTTCCGTAATTCGATACAAATACTGATAATATTAGCGAGGGAAGAGAAGCATTGATAATCCACATTACTCCAGTTGCGTTGAGTTCTTACCATATCGATTCCCATGTACCCCCATACTCCCCCTTTGGATATTAAAGGGACAACTATCAGCGATTTGATATCTTGCATTTCCAACGTTTCACGATATTCTACCGCTTCATCAGGCATATCGTCTAATGTATTCAGGATTATGGCTTTTCTTTCGGCTATCTGATGGTTCCACCAAGTAGACTCATCCCAAAGAATATTTTGGAGATTGTCCAGCTCTTTTGATATACCTTTAGCCACAGCTTCGTATGTGCAACTCTGCACTTGTTTCTTTCTATCTATTTCAACAATGTATGTACGGTCACCTTGAAACTGTTTGAGAATATCTTCTAATGTCTCATTAATCACTTGAGTCACATCATCATATTGCAGAAACGCAAGCAATGAATATGAAATATTATTCTGCTGATAGAGCAAACTGCTGACTTGAAGAAAATCAATGTTTCCATTTGAATTATCGATAGGTCTGTCAATATATTGCAGAAAGCCGGTCATGTTCCTGTATCCCTCTTTATCAGGCTTCTGGAAACTGATCTTAGAGTACACCCAGATTTCCCCGTCTTTTGCCCGGATAGGAAACATTTGCTCGTAAGTCTGTAAATTGGATAAGGACAGATATTCGTTTTTAAGACGCAACCGATGGTCTTCACGTATTCTTTGGTGGAACTCGGTGAAACTAATGCGATTACCTTCAAGGCCGAGTAAGTCTACAATAAAGTCGGAACAAATATATTCCTGATTCTTCAAATCTGACTCCCACCATCCCATTTTGGCCATTTGTGCTATCTGAACGTATTTTTCATAGTCATAATTTGTTTGTTCTTTCATATTGTTTGCTCTTGTTTTCTGTTTTATATTCTAAGACATTAGCCAACAAAGATAAGCATAACTTTTAAATAATGAGGCGTTTGTGTATCACCGCAGGAGGAAAGTGGAAATATGGTGTCGAAAAGTGGAAAAAGAGACGAATGAGTACAAACAAGGGATTATTTCGTCTTCTTCTTAGTTAAGAAGTGAATTATATAATCTATAATATATATCAGAAGAATGAAAAATACCAGATTATTCATGTTTGCGGCATGCACACTTTTTTTAGCAGCGTGTGGCAGGCAAACCGTGAAGATTATGACTCCGCCGGATGCGTCAAATCGTGTTTTGTTTGGTGCGGAGCAGTTACAGGCTACCTTGGATAAAGCCGGTTATCAGGTAATGATGCAGCAGGGAGATAGTACATTCTCCGACCCCGAACTCAAAACAATCTTGCTGACGGAAGTGAATGACACGACACTCAAGAAAGAAGGTTTTCACATTACGACGACCGGCAATCTGACCAGAGTGTCCGGCAGAGATGGGAGTGGCGTCATTTACGGATGTCGCGAACTGATAGACCGTGTGAATGATTCGGATGGTCGGTTGAATTTCCCGGAAGAATTAAAGGACGGTCCTGAAATGGTATTGCGTGGGGCTTGTGTAGGATTACAGAAGATGACCTACCTGCCGGGACATGGTGTATATGAATATCCTTATACTCCGGAAAGTTTCCCCTGGTTTTATGATAAAGAACAGTGGATTAAATATTTGGATATGTTGGTTGCCAACCGCATGAATTCATTGTATCTCTGGAATGGGCATCCGTTTGCATCATTGGTGAAACTGGAAGATTATCCGTTTGCACTGGAAGTAGATGAAGAAACATTCAAAAAGAATGAAGAAATGTTCTCTTTCCTCACAGAAGAAGCGGACAAGCGCGGTATCTTTGTGATACAGATGTTTTATAATATTATTCTTTCCAAACCTTTTGCTGAACATTACGGGCTGAAAACACAGGATCGTAATCGTCCTATTACTCCTTTGATTGCCGATTATACACGCAAGAGTATTGCCGCTTTCATAGAAAAATATCCCAATGTAGGACTACTTGTTTGCCTGGGTGAAGCGATGTGTACGGTAGAGGATGATGTGGAATGGTTTACAAAAACAATTATTCCCGGAGTGAAAGACGGATTACAGGCATTGGGACGTACGGATGAACCGCCTCTTTTGTTGCGTGCACACGACACGGACTGTAAACTGGTGATGGATGCTGCATTGCCGCTTTATAAGAATCTTTATACGATGCATAAATATAATGGTGAATCGTTGACAACTTACGAACCTCGTGGCCCCTGGTCGAAAATACATACGGATTTGAGTTCATTGGGTTCCATTCATATCAGTAACGTACATATCCTGGCCAATCTGGAACCGTTCCGCTGGGGCTCTCCGGATTTCGTACAGAAAGCGGTAACTGCCATGCACAATGTACATGGTGCCAATGCGCTGCATCTTTATCCGCAGGCTTCTTATTGGGATTGGCCCTATACGGCTGATAAATTGCCGAACAACGAACGTGAGTTCCAATTGGATCGTGACTGGATTTGGTATCAGACATGGGGACGTTATGCATGGAATTGCCATCGCGATCGTACAGATGAGATGGGCTACTGGAACCATCAGTTAGGTAAATTCTACGGAACATCTGACGAAAATGCAAGCAATATCCGCATAGCTTATGAAGAAAGTGGTGAGATTGCTCCGAAGCTATTGCGTCGTTTCGGTATCACAGAGGGAAATCGCCAGACATTATTGCTGGGTATGTTTATGAGCCAACTTGTCAATCCATATAAATATACCATCTATCCGGGATTCTATGAAAGTTGCGGACCGGAAGGGGAGAAGCTGATAGAATATGTGGAGAAAGAATGGAAAAAACAACCTCATGTAGGTGAAATGCCTTTAGATATTGTTGCTCAAGTAATAGAGCACGGGGATAAGGCAGTAGCAGCTATTGATAAGGCGGCCGCCTCCGTATCTTCAAATAAGGACGAATTTGCCCGTTTACAGAATGATATGCATTGTTATCGTGAATTTGCGTATGCGTTCAACCTGAAAGTGAAAGCTGCCAAGCTGGTATTGGATTATCAATGGGGCAAAGACATCAAAAACCTTGAAGAAGCTATTCCTTTGATGGAACAAAGCCTGGAGCATTATCGTAAATTGGTGGAATTGACAGACGAACATTACTTGTATGCCAACAGTATGCAGACAGCTCAACGTCGTATTCCTATCGGTGGAGATGATGGAAAGAATAAGACTTGGAAAGAATTGCTGGTACACTACGAAAAAGAATTGGAGAACTTCAAAGCTAATCTCGCCCTGTTGAAAGAAAAACAGAATGGAAATACGGTGGCTGAAACTGTAGAGATTGCTGCCTGGGCTCCTGCAAACGTAAAACTGATCTCTAATTATCCGGCAGTGAAAGTGGAGGAGGGTACTTCTTTATTTGTCGATCTTCCGGGTAAGATAGAAGCAGTAGCTCCTGAACTGAAAGGAATGAAAGCGCTTCGTTTCAATGGAAACGAGCAGAGAGAGAAAGGCACGAGTATCACTTTTGAAACAGATGCTCCGGTGAAATTATTAGTAGCCTATTTCAAAGATGACCAGAAAAAGTATGCAAAGGCTCCGAAACTGGAAATCGATGCATCAGCCAATGATTACGGTCAGGCGGAACCTGTGTTGACGAATGCTGTCCGTATCAACGGAATGCCTTTGGCAAATGTACATGCATATAGTTTTCCGGCCGGAAAGCATACGCTGATGTTACCCAAAGGTTATCTGCAAGTGCTGGGATTTACTGCTGCAGATATGAAGGTGCGTAATGCCGGACTTGCCGGGGATGAAGAAACAATGGATTGGTTATTTTACTAATATTTCACCACAGAGGACACGGAGGACACAGAGTTCTTCTCTCTCTTTTCCGTAAGTAAAACAGAGCGATAAATACGATTATAAATACGTAAGACTCTTTGTTACTCTATAGTGAATAAAAATAGTAAACCTCTGTGTCCTCCGTGTCCTCTGTGGTGAAAAATAAATTATCATTTAATGGTTATGCACTATTTAAGTATTAAACGATTAGAAAAAGTATCATGATGAAGAAGTTATTGCTGGCTGTTTTTAGTATAACCACTACCTTTTCTCTGTATGCGCAACGCGAAGTTCCGCAGGAACGGATGGAGCAGATTTATGAGGAGGTGAAGACACCGTATAAGTACGGTCTTGCCATCGCACCGGCAGACAATCATCATAAGATCGATTGCCCTACCGTTTTCCGTCAGGGAGACAAGTGGTTGATGACCTACGTCGTCTATAACGGTAAAAGTGGAACGGACGGACGCGGATACGAGACATGGATAGCGGAAAGCGACAATCTGCTTGAATGGCGTACATTAGGACGAATTCTTTCTTACCGGGATGGAAAATGGGACTGTAACCAGCGTGGCGGCTTTCCTGCATTACCGGATATGGAATGGGGTGGAAGCTATGAACTTCAAACTTATAAAGGCCGCCATTGGATGACGTATATCGGTGGCGAAGGCACCGGCTACGAAGCAGTGAAAGCTCCGCTTTACATCGGACTGGCATCAACAAAAGGAGATATTTCTACTGCCCACGAATGGGAATCTCTGGACAAACCGATCTTGAGCATCCATGATAAAGATGCCCAATGGTGGGAGAAACTGACTCAATATAAGAGTACTGTTTATTGGGATAAGGATAAAACGTTGGGCGTTCCGTTTGTGATGTATTACAATGCAGGCGGCCGTCATCTGGAAACGGATTTAAAAGGAGAACGTGTCGGCATCGCTCTTTCCAAGGATATGAAGACCTGGAAACGTTATCCGGGAAATCCGGTCTTTGCACATGAAGCAGATGGAACGATTACGGGAGATGCACATATCCAGAAGATGGGAGATGTGTATGTGATGTTCTATTTCTCTGCTTTTGAACCTTCGCGTAAATATAAGGCATTCAATACGTTTGCCGCCAGCTATGATTTGGTGAACTGGACTGACTGGAAAGGAGCCGACCTGGTCATTCCTTCCAAGAACTACGATGAATTGTTTGCTCATAAGAGTTATGTGGTAAAGCATGATGGAGTGGTTTATCATTTTTATTGTGCAGTAAACAACGCAGAGCAACGTGGCATTGCCATCGCTACCAGTAAGCCGATGGGACGTTCGGCGGTTCGCTTTCCGAAACCGGAAATTAAAAATCGTCGGTTAATCACTACATTGAATGAGGATTGGAAGACCTGGATTACAGAGGCTACTCATTTGAAGGGTAATTTTATGATGCCTGCAAAGACGGTGAATATCCCTCATAATTGGGATGATTATTATGGATGTCGCCAGTTGACACATGGAAATATGCATGGAACCGCCATGTATGTAAAAGACTTCACAGCCGATATAAAATCCGGGAAACGATATTTCCTTCGTTTTGATGGAGTGGGTACATACGCTACCATTAAAGTAAACGGAACGGACTTCGGACGTCATCCTGTTGGACGTACTACATTAACCTTGGACGTTACAGATGCAATGAAGCAGGGAACAAATCGCCTGGAAGTAAAAGCCGAGCATCCGGAAATGATTGCCGATATGCCTTGGGTATGTGGTGGATGTTCGTCGGAATGGGGATTCAGTGAGGGGTCACAGCCTTTCGGTATTTTCCGTCCTGTGGTGCTGGAGGTGACTGATGAAATTCGTATAGAACCTTTTGGTGTACACATCTGGAATGATGAAAAGGCTGCTAACGTATTTGTTGAAACGGAGGTTAAGAATTATGGTAAGGCAACAGAAACGATAGAGTTGGTCAATAAACTAAGCAATGCCGATGGAAAACAAGTTTTCCGTTTGGTGGAGAAAGTAACTTTGGCTCCGAGAGAAATGAAAGTCGTTCGCCAGCAAGCTCCTGTCGAGAAACCTGTTTTGTGGGATACAGAAAATCCATATCTCTATAAACTTGCCAGTATGATTAAACGTGATGCAAAAACTACGGATGAGATTTCAACACCGTTTGGTATCCGTACCATTAGCTGGCCGGTCAAACGGAATGATGGAGACGGACGTTTTTACCTGAACGGAAAACCGGTGTTTATTAATGGGGTATGCGAGTACGAACATCAGTTTGGACAGAGCCATGCATTCAGCAATGAACAGGTGGCTGCAAGAGTAAAACAGATACGTGCGGCCGGGTTCAATGCATTCCGGGATGCTCACCAGCCCCATCATCTCGACTATCAGAAGTATTGGGATGAAGAGGGAATCCTGTTCTGGACACAATTATCTGCTCATGTATGGTATGATACTCCGGAGTTTCGCGAGAACTTCAAGAAGTTACTTCGTCAATGGGTGAAAGAACGTCGCAATTCTCCTTCAGTGGTAATGTGGGGATTACAGAATGAAAGTACTTTACCTCGTGAATTTGCACAGGAATGCAGTGATATTATTCGTGAGATGGACCCGACTGCAAAGACAATGCGTGTCATTACAACTTGTAATGGCGGTGAAGGTACAGACTGGAATGTGATTCAGAATTGGAGCGGTACGTATGGGGGAGATGTGACTAAATATAGTCAGGAACTTTCTCAAGCTAACCAATTATTGAATGGGGAATATGGAGCATGGAGAAGCATCGGTTTGCATACGGAACCGGGAGATTTCCAAGTGAATGGTGTGTGGAGTGAAGACCGTATGTGTCAGTTGATGGAAACCAAAATCCGTTTGGCGGAGCAGGTTAAAGATAGTGTTTGCGGACAGTTTCAGTGGATATACAGCAGCCATGATAATCCCGGACGTCGCCAACCGGATGAAGCATATCGCCAAATAGATAAAGTTGGTCCGTTCAATTACAAAGGATTGGTTACTCCGTGGGAAGAACCGTTGGATGTGTATTATATGTATCGTGCCAACTATGTTTCCGCAGCCAAAGATCCGATGGTCTATCTCGTATCCCATACATGGGCTGACCGTTTTGAGAAAGGACGTCGCCGTGCTACTATAGAGGCTTACAGTAATTGTGATTCAGTGTTGCTTTACAATGATATGACAAATGAAAAGGCAACCTTCCTCGGACGTAAAAAGAACAATGGAGTGGGCACTCATTTTATGTGGGAAAACCGGGATATTCGTTATAACGTACTTCGTGCTGTGGGATATTATAAAGGTAAACCGGTAGCGGAAGACCTGATTGTGTTTAAAGGTTTGGAACAGGCCCCGAATTTCGAACTTCTTTATCAGGACGATAAAAAAATATTGAAAGGAGAGGCAGGATATAATTATCTATATCGTCTAAATTGCGGAGGAGATGATTATACGGATCGTTTCGGACAGTTGTGGTTGCAGGATAATACGAACTATTCTCATTCATGGGCAGAAAACTTCAAGGATCTGAATCCATATCTTGCCAGCCAACGTACTACCAATGATCCGATTCGTGGCACTCGTGACTGGAAGTTATTCCAACATTTCCGTTTCGGGCGTCATCAGTTGGAATATCGTTTCCCTGTGGCAGATGGAACCTATCGTATTGAACTGTATTTCACAGAACCCTGGCATGGCACAGGCGGAAGTGCTTCTACCGACTGTGAAGGACTGCGTATCTTCGATGTTGCCGTGAATGATTCTGTCGTATTAGACGACTTGGATATCTGGGCAGAAAGTGGTCATGACGGAGTTTGCAAGAAGGTGGTATATGCCACAGTGACAGGGGGAATGTTGAGAATTCATTTCCCGGAAGTGAAAGCTGGTCAAGCCTTGATTTCGGGTATCGCTATTGCTTCCACAAATGAGGAACTGAAACCGACGGTATTCCCAGCATCCGATTGGAGTTGGGAAAAGGCAGATAAAGAAGTGATGGAAAAGACTCCAAAAGAGTTGCTTCCTGAAGACAAGAACGCCCGTGTCAGTATATCATACGAAGCGGAAACGGCTACACTAAAAGGTAAATTCCAAAAGAAAGAACATCGTAAACAGATGGGAGTATTCTTTGGTAAAGGAAAAGGGAGCAGTATTGAGTGGAATGTTTCTACCGGACTGGCTCAAGTGTATGCGCTTCGCTTTAAGTATATGAATACTACCGGAAAACCAATGCCTGTCATCATGAAGTTCATAGATTCGAAAGGAGTGGCATTGAAAGAGGATGTATTGACCTTCCCGGAGACACCGGATAAATGGAAGATGATGAGCACCACTACCGGAACCTTTATTAATGCCGGACATTATAAAGTCTTACTTTCGGCGGAAAATATGGACGGGCTTGCTTTTGATGCGTTGGATATTCAATAAATCCTTTTATAAACTGATTTTAGATGAATAAGGACGGGATATGGAAAACTGTTACAGTGCTTTTCCATATCCCGTTTTTTATATCCGGCTCACTTTCTTATAAATAAAATATAGATGTTATTTTTATGATTCGATATTCTAATTTTAATTATTCAGTGGATTGAAACTCAATAATCCTTATCTTTAAAGCCAAAAACAAAGATAACAATAATGGAAAGTAATATACCAAAGTATGATTTGCCGGTTGATTATGTGATAGGAGAGGGACGTGCGAAAGACCTGCTGGATGGCTATCAGAATTTTCCATGTATGATTGAATCCGGCTTTTTCATTCTTTGTGTAAAGGGCTCTATGCAAGTAACAATTAATGCTACCACTTATGACATTGGTGAGAATGATTTAATGACCCTACCCCCTCACTATTTTATGGAGATTCACAAATTCTCATCCGATATTCAGATTTATTATACAGGCTTTTCATCTCATTTTATAGAAAGCATAAATTTGATGAAAGCTACCCAGCATCTTCTTCCGCTAATAATGGAAAATCCGGTTGTCAGACTATCTTATGCAGCTGCCCTTAGCTATAAAATGTTTTATGAATCATCTATCTATGCGTATCAATCTCTTCAAACAAGAGCAAATAGAGAAATTGTGAAAGCGGTTCTTACGATGTTCATACAAGGAGCTACGGAAGTTTATAAAATGCGTACTCATTGGGATTCTCCTTCGTACACCCGGGAGTATGAAGTTTATCAAGAGTTTATGCAATTAGTTATAAAAAACTACACATTCCATCATGGAACATCCTTTTATGCAAAAGAATTAGGACTTAGTCTGCCGCACCTTTGTTATACCATCAAAAAGGCAACGGGTAACACTCCACTGAAAGTGATAGCTTCTATCATTCTAATGGATGCCAAATCCCGTTTGAAGTCAACCAATGAACCTGTGAAGAATATCGCTTTATCCCTGGGATTTAATAATATATCTTTCTTCAATAAATTTTTCAAAAAACATACAGGAGTGACTCCACAGGACTACAGAGTCTTTTAATCATTAACTTTTATATCAAAAGGTAATTTCACAGTAAAACAGCTACCTTTTCCCGGTTTCGATGTAACCGAAATTTCTCCTTGCAGATGTTCTACAATCGTTTTACAAATGGAGAGTCCCAGTCCGGTTCCTTGTTTGAAAGTATTAACTTTATAAAAACGGTCGAATATTTCCTTTTGACATTTTTGAGGAATACCTTCACCAGTATCTTCTACAAATAGTTGAACTGTATCTGCATTTGTCGAATCCATCATAAAGCCGAAATGAATATGTCCTTTCTCGGTAAACTTCCGGGCATTATTTATCAAATTACAGATTACCTGCTTCAAACGGGTGGCATCAGTTACAATATGGATATCTTCGTCCGGTAAAAGTGCTCTTATTTCTATTCCGTTGACAGGTTTCATTGCCTGTTCTTTTTCTATATCTTTTAGCAGGGATTTTAGAGAATAATTGTCTAAGGTAAATCTAATTGTATTGGATTCTATTTTGGACAAGTCGAGTATATCATCAATCAATCTTACCAAATGCTCGCTGTTGATACTGATCAATCTTACAAAATCAGTCCGTTCTTCATCACTTAACTCATTATATGTGGAAGCTATCACATCTGAAAAACCTACTATCGCGTTCAGTGGAGTTCGGATTTCATGACTCATATTCGCTAGAAATGCCATTTTAAGCCGGTCGCTTTCTTCTGCTTTCTTTCGGGCTTCGATCAGTGTGTTTTCTATGTCTTTGTATTCCTGAATGCTTAAACAAATTCCTACCAACCGATACGGATGACCGGATATATTTGCGATATAAGTAGATTGTCCCTCAAACCACTCCCAAGTACCATCTCCACGATGTAAGCGGAATGGTACGGTTTTGTCGAATGTAGTATTCCCACTAAGTTGTATGACAAAAGCGTCAGCCATAGCTTGCTGGTCGTCCGGATGAATCATATTTACGAATTCTTCCATTGTCAAGGTATTATCTTCACCGGCCGGAATGCCCAGATGTTCGAAATAGCGGTCATCAAGAGTAAACTCACTACGGCTTATATCATAATACCAAGGATATATTCTGGTTCTTTGCAGGGCTGTATTTAATATATACTCTTGTGTAAGTTCTACTGTAATATTACGGAAAAAGAATAAGATAACTTTTCCTTCCTCTTCATTCTCCATGGTGGCAAACTCTCCTCTTATCGGGAATTGTGTATAGTCAACTTGTTCCTGCATAAATGTATGCTCTGGTAGCGAATATACTTTTTTACCCTGACGAATTTCTTCCAAGATAGTTGAGAGTACATCTTCTTTCTTATTTAATAACTTGAATATCCTGTCCGTTGAGAGAGGCATTATTGCATTGACCGATGAATGGACATGAAGTTCTACAAGAGCTTGCTGATTCAACTGCATTACTTCTCCATTCATATTCAATATGATAACTCCGTCAGGTAGAATATTCAGCAATTCATCATTGTAGAGTGTTTGTTTGTTCTTCACTTCCATGTTTTATTATTTTTCGTTCAATGTACAAAGTAATAATTAAATTTGTAACAAAGAAAACCATTTCCCGGAAGATTACACTATTTTGATAAGCCTTTTTCTACCTGTTTATACTGTTATTTTAATTTGCAATATGCTGAATGTTAATACAATATTCCTTTCTTAAGATTCAATACTCATTTCTTAAGCTTTATTCCATTTATCTGCCAGTCTTTTTTTTCTGTTCCTTCAGTGAAATTGAAGGATTGCACAGAAGTAGACAACGGTTCAAATGTGAGTGAAAATTCTGCTTCCCCACTTTCGGGCAAATAAAAGTGTTCACCGGGTTTAATCCCATCGGCTTTCTTCAAGGCATATATTCCGCCTTTATCATCTACCAATTTGCAATTCGGGCTGACTTGTATCCAATATTTAGGTATATAATATGCATTGAAATGTACGATGGTAGCAGTATCTGTTAGTTCCACCTGCTTGACTTCAAGAATATCGGTATTGGTTGATTCTGACGTCGGATAGTTAACGACTTTAGTGTTTCCTTGTCGGGTGATACTCATCTCGCGCTTTGTCGCATCCAAATATCTACGCATTTTTAATTTCAGACTGCCTTTACCATATCCCGACCACATTTTCATAATCTTTCCTTCCGGTGAAATAAGGACATAATTAGGGATACCATTGACACCATATTTAGCATATAGTCCTGCACTTTGTTTCAGGTCACTCAAATTCTGCCAAGTCATTTCATGTTTTGCCGAGGCTGCCTTCCACCTGCTTTTCGTATCGGAACTTAAACTAATGACAGTAAGACGCTCTTTATATTGCTCCTGAATCTCCTTCATCTCTGGTAAAGCCATGATGCAAGGACCGCAGCCACTACTCCAGAAATCAAGCAATATATATTTTCCTTTAAAATCGGTCAGATGATGAATCTTTCCATCCAAATCGTAAAGTTCGGTATCTGCCATTTCGTCTCCCTCTTTCACAACTACAGGCGGAAAGAGATTAACAGTAATTTCCTGTCCTTTTATAGAAGATTTTTGTGCTTCATTCATTCTATTATACAAAGCCAGTGTTTCATCTTTATAAGAGAAGTTTGGATTGTACTTTACCGACATACTCAATCTATACAATCTGTCCATCCAGATGTTTGATACAGGAAGTTCTTGCATCAGTTGCATTTCACGTTTGCTGATTAAGGCTGATATACTGTCTTCTTTCGCACGCATAGCTTTACGTTCAGCTTCCGGGGCAGAACGCAGGCTTCTTGCTTTAATAGACAAACGTTGGTATTCATCCCATAAATCACGTGAATTTTCAATAAATCTATTATGTTCTATTTGTTCTTTTACAGGGCTGTCTACTTTCCATGTATGTATCAAAGTATTCGTTCCGGTTACTTTTATTCTAGCGTTGGGAGTTGCATAAATCTCCAGGGACATAGAAGGAAAATCATCATTACGGGTACACATCAGGGATAATTTGTCCATACCACTTTCTCCGGCATTTCGCTTGAAGAAGAAGGTTCCGTTTTGTATGCTGTCCAACGCCACTGTGCTTCCTACATTCCCGTCCAGCAGGAAAAGAGAGATGAGAGTCCCGTCTTTTACACCTTCCACTTTGCCTTCAATCGTGTATTCCTGTTGTGCTTGCGCACCCATGTAGCCCATCAAAAGAAGGCTGCCGAATAGTAGTTTTTTCATTATATTCTTATTAAAATTACAAATTACTGCACAAGGTAAAGTTTTTCTTTATAGGCTGTTCCAATCATTATTATTCTTTAACATTTCAATCAAAGAAAAGGGTACAAAATACCCTTTCGTCCGTCTACTTGATATGAAGAAAAAAGAACGAATGAAAATATATACTTTACTGCTTGGTGTCTTGTTTGTTAGCCCAATACAGGCACAAACAATACATGATTGGGAGAATCATCATGTTCTTCAGATTAATCGTGAACCGGCAAGAGCCGCTTTTATCCCTTTCTCTATCCAGAAAAGAGACTGTTCGATGTCTTTGGATGGAACTTGGAAATTCCGCTGGACTCCTGTTCCCAATGAAAGGGTCCTGAATTTCTATCAGATAAACTTTGATGATAAAAGCTGGACAGATTTTCCTGTTCCGGCAAACTGGGAAGTGAACGGATATGGTACGCCTATTTATGTTTCAGCAGGTTACCCGTTCAAAATAGATCCCCCGCGAGTGATGGGAGAACCCAAAACTGACTATACCACGTATAAAGAACGAAACCCTGTCGGACAATATCGCCGTACATTTGTTTTGCCAGCCGGGTGGGAAGCAAACGGGCAGACTTTTCTACGGTTTGAGGGCGTAATGAGTGCCTTTTATGTTTGGATCAATGGCGAACGGGTAGGGTATAGCCAAGGCAGTATGGAACCGAGTGAATTCAACGTCACGAAGTATCTGAAATCCGGAGAAAATCAGATTTCATTGGAGGTTTACCGGTATAGTGACGGTTCCTACCTGGAAGATCAGGATTTCTGGCGTTTTGGAGGTATTCACCGCAGTATTCACCTGGTACATACTCCGGACATTCGTATCCGTGATTATGCTATACGCACTCTGCCTGCATCTGCTGGTAATTATAAAGACTTTATTTTGCAGATTGATCCGCAATTCAGTGTGTATAGAGGAATGACCGGTAAAGGTTATATTCTGCAAGGAGTATTAAAAGATGCTTCAGGCAAAGAAATTGTTGCATTGAAAGGCGATGTGGAAGATATACTTGATTTGGAGCATAAAGCAAGCCGGATGAATGAATGGTATCCGCAACGGGGACCTCGTAAAATGGGACGTTTATCAGCCGTTATAAAATCACCGGAAAGATGGACGGCAGAAACGCCCTATCTTTATAAACTGCACTTAACCTTGCAAAATGAGGAAGGAAAAGTATTGGAACAGATAGAACAAACTGTGGGTTTCCGTTCTGTAGAAATCAAAAAAGGACAACTGTTGGTGAATGGCAGTCCGGTTCGTTTTCGTGGAGTAAATCGCCATGAACATGATCCCCGAACGGCACGTGTCATGAGCGAGGAACGAATGCTTCAGGATATTCTTTTAATGAAACAGGCGAATATAAATGCAGTACGTACCAGTCATTATCCGAACGTCAGCCGTTGGTATGAGTTATGCGACAGCTTGGGACTGTATGTAATGGACGAAGCGGATATAGAGGAACATGGATTGCGCGGAACATTGGCAAGCACTCCCGACTGGCATGCAGCATTTATGGACCGTGCAGTTCGTATGGCGGAGCGTGATAAGAATTATCCAAGCATTGTCATGTGGAGCATGGGAAACGAGAGTGGTTATGGACCGAACTTCGCCGCTATCTCTGCATGGCTGCATGATTTTGACCCGACTCGTCCTGTACATTATGAAGGAGCACAGGGAGTGGATGGCGATCCTGACCCGAAAACTGTCGATGTTATCAGCCGCTTTTATACCCGGGTGAAACAAGAATACTTGAATCCCGGTATTGCCGAAGGAGAGGATAAAGAACGCGCTGAAAATGCACGTTGGGAACGGTTGCTGGAGATTGCGGAACGCACCAATGACGACCGTCCGGTAATGACAAGTGAATATGCACATTCCATGGGGAATGCATTGGGAAATTTCAAGGAATATTGGGATGAGATATATAGCAATCCCCGTATGCTGGGTGGTTTTATATGGGATTGGGTAGATCAGGGAATCTACAAAACTTTACCCGATGGCCGTACCATGGTGGCTTATGGTGGCGATTTTGGTGATAAACCGAATTTAAAAGCGTTCTGCTTTAATGGATTGCTGATGAGCGAGCGTAAAACTACGCCTAAATATTGGGAAGTAAAGAAAGTGTATGCACCCGTCGAACTAAAAATGGAAAACGGGAAACTGAAAGTGACGAACCGGAATCACCACACCGGCTTGTCTCAATATCGTTGCCTATGGACTGTGTCAATCGATGGAAAGCAGAAAGAACAGGGAGAAATTACCTTACCGGAAATAGCTCCCGGAGAGAGTCAAACGATAGATTTGCCGACTTTCCGCTCATTGAAAGGCTCCGGTTCTTTGAGTAATCAAACAAAGAGAAGTCAAGGGAAAGCTCTGTCTGATTGCCAGCTAAAAGTAAGCATCGTTTTGAAATCGGATGCCCTTTGGGCAAAAGCGGGGCATGAAGTGACTTGGGAGCAATTCTGCTTGCAGAAAGGAGATTTGATCTCTACTGATCTAGTCAATAAAGGAACACTTCAAGTGAAAGAGGATAATCAGTCCTTATTGATTAGCGGACGCGGTTTTTCCGTTCAGTGGGAAAAGAAAATGAACGGAAGCATGACTTCCCTTATATATAATGGCAAAGAGATGTTGGCTCATTTAGATGATTTTCCTGTTCAACCCGTCACTCAAGTTTTCCGTGCTCCGACAGACAATGACAAGAGTTTCGGGAATTGGCTGGCTAAAGACTGGAAATTGCATGCAATGGATAGTCCGCAGATAAATTTAGAATCTTTCAACCATGAAGTACGTGCAGACGGGGTGGTAATTGTACGGATTCAAACAAGCAATTTATATAAAGAAGGAAAAGTGACCACAACTTCTGTTTATACTGTTTCTTCAGATGGAACGATTGATTTAAAGACGACTTTCCTACCACAAGGAGTTCTTCCCGAAATCCCCCGTTTAGGAATCGCATTCTGTCTGGCACCTGCTTACAATACATTTACCTGGTATGGCAGAGGACCACAGGACAATTATCCTGACCGCAAAACATCTGCTGCTATAGGGCTTTGGAAAGGAAGTGTGGCGGAACAATATGTGCATTATCCCCGTCCGCAGGATAGTGGAAATAAAGAAGAAATACACTATCTTACCCTGACTGACAAACAGAATAAAGGTATTCGTGTTGATGCGGTAGAAAACGTGTTTTCCGCATCTGCTTTGCACTATACTGTGCAGGATATCTATCAAGAAACTCATGATTGTAATTTAAAACCACGTGCGGAAGTCGTTCTAAGTATGGATGCTGCCGTGCTTGGATTAGGAAACAGTAGTTGCGGACCGGGTGTATTGAAGAAATATGCCATAGAGAAAAAGGAACACACGCTGCATCTACGTATCAGTAAGCAATGAAATAAATAACTAACACAATTATAAAAGTAACAATGAAAAAAGTAACCACTTTATTATCAACTTTAGCGTTGGCAACTACCTTGGCTGCTCAAAACCTTCCACAAACGGAAAGGCAATATCTCTCCGGTCACGGATGCGACGACATGGTTGAATGGGACTTCTTTTGTACCGACGGACGCAATTCCGGGAAATGGACGAAAATCGGTGTACCTTCCTGCTGGGAGCTGCAAGGATTCGGCACCTATCAGTATGGAATCACTTTCTATGGTAAACCATTCCCTGAAGGCGTTGCCAATGAAAAAGGTATGTATAAGTATGAGTTTGAAGTTCCGGAAAAATTCCGCGGCAAACAGGTGAATCTTGTATTCGAGGCTTCAATGACGGATACGGAAGTTAAAGTGAATGGACGCAAAGTGGGTTCCAAACATCAGGGGGCTTTCTATCGTTTTTCATATAACGTCACGGATTTCCTGAAATATGGTAAGAAAAACTTGTTGGAAGTCACTGTTGCCAAAGAGAGTGAAAATGCCAGTGTGAATCTGGCTGAACGTCGTGCTGATTATTGGAATTTTGGAGGTATCTTCCGTCCGGTATTCCTGGAGGTGAAACCTGCTGTAAACCTGCGACATATTGCTATTGATGCAAAGATGGATGGATCTTTCCGTGCCAACTGCTACACCAATATCTCCAATGACGGCATGAGTATTCGTACACAGATTCTGGATAAAAAAGGAAAGAAGTTAGCGGAAACCACTGTACCCGTAAAAGCGGGTGGCGACTGGACTTCTCTGCAACTGAATGTCTCTAACCCTGCACTATGGACTGCGGAAACTCCGAATCTTTATAAAGCTCAATTCTCCCTGTTGGATAAGGACGGTAAAGTGCTGCATAGTGAAACGGAAAACTTTGGTTTCCGTACCATTGAAGTACGTGAAAGCGACGGACTTTATATAAACGGAGTGCGTATCAATGTACGTGGTGTCAATCGTCATAGCTTCCGTCCTGAAAGTGGCCGTACATTGAGTAAAGAGAAGAATATCGAAGATGTTCTTTTAATGAAAGACATGAACATGAATTCTGTTCGTTTGAGCCACTATCCGGCTGACCCGGAATTTCTGGAAGCTTGTGATTCTCTCGGACTTTATGTGATGGATGAATTGGGAGGCTGGCATGGCAAATATGATACGCCCACCGGAGTACATCTGATTGAAGGCATGATAGAACGTGACGTGAATCATCCGTCTATTATCTGGTGGAGCAATGGTAATGAAAAAGGATGGAATACCGAATTGGACGGAGAGTTTCATAAATACGACCCGCAGAAACGTCCGGTTATTCACCCGCAAGGCAATTTCTCCGGTTTTGAAACAATGCATTACCGCTCTTATGGAGAAAGCCAGAACTATATGCGTTTGCCGGAAATCTTTATGCCTACAGAATTCTTGCATGGTTTGTACGATGGAGGTCATGGTGCCGGATTATATGATTATTGGGAAATGATGCGTAAGCATCCCCGTTGTATCGGTGGTTTCCTTTGGGTAATGGCAGACGAAGGTGTGAAGCGTGTGGACATGGATGGCTTCATTGACAATCAGGGAAACTTTGGAGCAGACGGTATTGTAGGACCACATCACGAAAAGGAGGGTAGCTATTACACTATCAAGCAGTTATGGAGTCCAGTGCAGATTGTGAATACTTCTATCGACAGGCAATTTGACGGCAAATTCTCCGTAGAAAACCGTTATGATTATCTGAATCTGAATACCTGTCGTTTCCTTTGGAAGCAAGTGACGTTTCCACAGGCAACGGATGCTTCTAATACCGCTGTTCAGGTGTTGAAAGAAGGAGAAGTGCAGGGTAGTGACGTGGCTGCTCATTCGGCAGGTGTCTTGGATATAAAAACAAATATCCTTGCCAATACAGATGCTCTTTACCTGACAGCTATTGATAAATACGGTCATGAACTTTGGCGTTGGACTTTCCCGGTTGATAAACTGAACCAGCGAACTGAACCGATCTCCTTCTTATCCATCCGCCCTACCTATACGGAAACTGAAAATGATCTCACAGTGAAGGCGAACAAGCGTACGTTCATCTTCTCAAAGAAAGACGGACAATTAAAAGGAGTATCTGTAGATAATCGTAAAATTAGTTTCGCCAATGGCCCCCGTTTCATTGGAGCCCGTCGTGCAGACCGCTCATTGGATCAATTCTATAACCATGATGATGAGAAAGCAAAAGCAAAAGACCGTACATATAGCGAATTCCCCGATGCTGCCGTATTTACGAAACTGGACGTAAAACAAGAGGGAGGCGATCTGATTGTTACCGCCAATTACAAACTGGGTAATTTGGATAAAGCTCAATGGACAATCAGCCCGAGTGGGGATCTGGTATTGGATTATACCTACAATTTCTCCGGTGTGGTGGATTTAATGGGTATTTGTTTCGATTATCCGGAAGATCAGGTAATCAGTAAACGCTGGTTGGGAGCCGGACCATATCGTGTATGGCAGAATCGTATTCATGGTACGCAATACGATGTATGGGAAAACGACTATAACGACCCTATTCCGGGTGAAACTTTCACTTATCCCGAATTCAAAGGATATTTTGGCGATGTTTCCTGGATGAATATCCGGACGAAAGAGGGCATTATCAGCCTAACAAACGAAACTCCCGATGCTTATATTGGAGTATATCAGCCTCGTGACGGTCGCGACCGTTTGCTTTATACTCTTCCCGAGAGTGGAATTTCTCTTCTGAATGTGATTCCTCCCGTACGTAACAAAGTAAACTCCACCGATTTGTGTGGTCCTTCCTCACAACCGAAATGGGTAAATGGTCCACAAACCGGACGGATTGTTTTCCGGTTTATGTAAATAAATGATAAAGAGGTACTCATGTTATATTGAGTACCTCTTTATCATTTTATGTATATCAGTGAATTAAATGTTATACAGGTATTAGCCTCTTTGTGCCTGCTGCTGAAGTTCAAGTATAGCGTTCAATGCTTGTTCTGCTCTCTCTTTAGGCACAAAAATATGATCGTGATAATACGCTGCTACCACATTTGCACTAATGTTTTTCTCTGTAAGTTTAGCAGAGAAGGCGGCTGTTAAACCTACCGCATCCAAACTTGAATGCACATTGAGAGTAATAAGTCGATATACAGATTGGTAATCTATACCTTTGTTTATAGCATCTTTTTGATTAAGAATAAAAGTCATGCCTTCTTTCTCCTGGAAAAATCCTATCGGGTTTAATTCACGAATCTTGTCCCAATCAAATAGTGGGAAAGAACAAAAGACAAAGTCACGTTCATCCAATACGGGTTCTATATTGGATAATAATATCTCTAAATTTTTAATACCTGACATGAGCTCAAATTGTGATGATAGCGCAAATATAACAAATATAAAATGGTTACAAGGTTCTTTCCTATGAAATGTGGTCTATACATCTATTCTCACCGATTTTTCAAGGAAAAAGACTATAAGTTAGGAATAATCATTATTTTTGTTTCGTTTTATATATCCAGATTAATGAATTCTTTCCTATGTACACAATACTAATTATAGAAGATGAACCCAGAGTTGCAAATTTGCTGATGAACGGGCTGGAAGAAAATGGTTATCAGGCAATGGTGGCTTATGACGGATTGATGGGGTTACGGCTTTTCCAGGCCCATACATTCGATTTGGTCATATCCGACATCGTTCTTCCCAAGATGGACGGATTTGAATTGGCGAAAGAAATTCGCAAAACCAATCCCCATATCCCTATATTAATGTTGACGGCATTAGGATCAACGAATGATAAACTGGACGGTTTCGATGCCGGTGCAGACGATTACATGGTGAAACCCTTTGATTTCAGAGAGTTGAATGCCAGAATCAAAGTACTATTGAAACGTGTGGCAGGCAATACACAGGAATTGCCGCAGGAACTTGTTTATGCAGATTTACGTATTGACCTTCAACGTAAGGACGTAGAACGAAACGGCATATACATAAAACTTTCTCCTAAGGAATACAACTTGCTGTTATATATGGTAGAAAATGCTGAAAGAGTATTGAGCAGGGTTGAAATAGCAGAAAAAGTATGGAACACCCATTTTGATACAGGAACGAATTTCATAGATGTATATATCAACTATCTCCGTAAGAAGATAGACAGGGATTTTGAACCAAAACTTATTCATACCAAAGCGGGAATGGGTTTTATACTGACTGATAAGTTATGAAAATCAGAACAACACTGACCCTACAGTATGCAGGGCTGACAGCTGCGGTATTCTTCATATTTGTCATAGCCGTCTACTATGTGAGTGAACATTCGCGTAGTAATGCTTTCTTTCGTAATCTGCAAAGTGAAGCTATAACCAAAGCACATTTATTCCTTAAAAATCAAGTAGATGCGCAAACTATGCAGTCTATTTACCTGAATAATCAGAAGTTTATTGATGAAGTAGAAGTTGCTGTCTATACAACCGATTTTAAAATATTATATCACGATGCACTGCAGAACGATATTGTCAAGGAAACACCGGAGATGATAAAGCGAATTCTGAAACAGAGGGATATCAATTTCTATGTGGACGAATATCAGGCAGTAGGATTGGTGTATCCATTTGAAGGTAAAGATTATGTTGTCACCGCTGCCGCCTATGATGGTTACGGATACGCCAATCGGGATGCGCTAAGAAATATACTCATCCTGTCATTTATAGGAGGATTGAGTGTATTGGTGATTGTGGGTTATATCCTGTCTCGAAGCACTTTAAAACCAATACGCAGCATCGTCAAAGAAGCGGAGAAAATCACCGCATCGCGTATCGATAAAAGACTGCCCGTAAAAAATGAACAGGATGAACTGGGAGAATTAAGTACGACATTCAATGCTCTACTGGAACGTCTGGAGAAGTCTTTCAACTCACAGAAGATGTTTGTCAGTAATGTATCTCATGAATTGCGTACTCCCATGGCGGCCCTTACAGCCGAATTGGATTTAGCTTTATTGAAAGAACGTACCTCAAAGCAATATCAGATGGCTATTGGCAATGCTCTTCAAGACTCCCACCGAATTGTAAACCTGATCGACGGACTATTGAACCTGGCAAAAGCCGACTATCAGCCAGAACAGATAACAATGGAAGAGGTCCGTCTGGATGAACTGTTGCTGGATGCCAGAGAACTGGTATTGAAAGCGCATCCGGATTATCATATCGAATTAGTCTTTGAACAGGAAGCCGAAGAGGATAATGTACTGACAGTCATCGGAAACAGCTATCTGCTGACTACCGCCTTTGTAAATCTGGTAGAGAATAACTGCAAATATTCTTCCAACCGGACTTCATCAGTCCTGATCGCCTATTGGGAACAATGGGCAATCATTCGCTTATCCGATAATGGTGTAGGAATGTCCGATGCAGATAAGGAAAACCTGTTTAAACTGTTCTATCGTGGAGAAAACAAGAATATTGCTCCCGGAAATGGTATAGGCATGACCCTGACACAAAAGATTATTCACCTTCACAAAGGCGAACTTACCGTATCTTCCCATAAGGATGAGGGCACTACCTTTGTGGTAAAACTCCCGCATATCTAAGAAATTCTAATCGTTTTCTAATACCACTCTAATCATTCTCTAACAGCTTCCTTGTGAAGTCCTTCTTACTTTTGCATCGAATTAATAAATGCAGTTAGTAACTTAAAAAAAATTAGAGAGTATGGTATGGAAGAAAAAACTGCGTTCATCACAGTACACATTCAATTCAGAGAAAGTATTTTTGGTTGCCACACAACCCGGTAAGTCAATCTATTCATACTTGCAGACAACAAAGCTTGGATTAACGCTGGGAGAAGTGCAAGAGCGACAGTCTATCTATGGAAGAAACGAAGTGGTCCATGAACAAAAAAAGAACCCGTTTATACTGTTTATCAAAACGTTTATCAATCCTTTCATTGGTGTTCTGACCGGACTTGCCATTATATCCTTGTTTCTGGATGTACTGATGGCCGAACCCGGAGAACAGGAATGGACAGGAGTAATCATTATCTCATCCATGGTGATATTCAGCGCTATCCTGCGCTTCTGGCAGGAATGGCGAGCAAGTGAAGCTACGGATTCTTTAATGAAGATGGTAAAGAACACCTGTCTTGCCAAACGTGCCGGTGAACAGGAAGAAGAGATTGATATCACGGAACTCGTTCCGGGGGATATTGTGTATCTGGCAGCTGGGGATATGGTTCCCGCTGATATTCGGATCATCGATTCAAAAGACTTGTTTATCAGTCAGGCTTCATTGACAGGAGAGTCCGAGCCGATAGAGAAGTTTCCGGAGATACAGAGCCAGCAATTTCGGAAAGGAAGCGTCATAGAGTTGGACAATATTTGTTATATGGGTTCCAATGTGATAAGTGGCGCAGCAAAAGGTATTGTTTATGAAACAGGGAATAAAACATATCTGGGTACGATTGCAAAAAGTCTGGTTGGACACCGTGCCACTACAGCTTTTGATAAAGGTATTAGTAAAGTCAGCTTCTTGTTGATTCGCTTTATGCTGGTAATGGTTCCATTTGTGTTTTTCGTGAATGGTTTCACGAAAGGAGACTGGTTCGAGGCTTTCATTTTTGCCATATCCGTTGCAGTGGGGCTTACCCCGGAAATGTTGCCAATGATTGTGACTGCCAACCTTTCTAAAGGAGCGATAGCCATGTCCAAAAAGAAAACAATAGTAAAGAATCTCAATGCTATTCAGAATTTTGGAGCAATGGACATACTCTGTACTGATAAAACCGGTACATTGACTTGCGATAAAATCGTGCTGGAGAAATATATCAATGCAGATGGTAGCGACGACAACAGTAAACGTATTCTTCGTCATGCCTACTTTAACAGTTATTTCCAGACCGGTTTAAGAAATCTGATGGATAAAGCGATTCTTTCTCATGTAAGAGATCTGAATCTGGAACATTTGAAAGATGACTACACCAAAGTGGATGAAATACCTTTCGACTTTACACGCAGAAGAATGTCTGTTGTGATAGAAGACAAGCAAGGAAAACGGCAGATCATTACTAAAGGAGCGGTAGAAGAGATTCTCGATGTCTGTTCCTATGCCGAGTTCAACGGGCAGATTCATCCCTTGACTGATGCTTTGAAAATCAAAGCAAAGATGATTAGTGAAGAAATGAATCAGCAGGGAATGAGAGTGTTGGCAGTCTCCCAAAAAAGTTTTATCGAGAAAGATTGTAATTTTGCCATCGAAGATGAAAAAGAAATGGTACTGATCGGGTATCTTGCCTTTCTTGATCCTCCGAAGCCTTCTGCTGTTGAAGCCATCGAACAATTATATGCACATGGAGTAGCAGTTAAAATATTATCGGGAGATAATGATATCGTGGTAAAAGCCATTGCCCGGCAGGTCGGAATTGACACCAGTCATTTTCTTACCGGGATAGAAATAGAGAATATGGATGAAGCGGTATTGAAAGAAGCGGTAAAGAATACCACTTTATTTTCAAAACTAACTCCATTGCAGAAGACACAAATCATCTCTCTATTACAGGAACAGGGCAATACAGTAGGATTTTTAGGAGATGGAATCAATGATGCGGGTGCCTTACGTCAGTCAGACATTGGTATATCTGTCGATTCTGCAGTGGATATAGCGAAAGAAAGCGCAGACATTATCCTGTTGGAAAAAGATTTGATGGTATTGGAAGACGGAGTGCTCGAAGGGAGAAAGACATTTGGCAATATCAATAAGTATATAAAGATGACTGCCAGTTCCAATTTTGGTAATATGTTCAGTGTGATGTTCGCCAGTGCATTCCTGCCGTTTCTGCCTATGATGCCGATACATCTGTTGATTCAGAACTTACTGTATGACATATCGCAGACAACCATTCCATTTGACCGTATGGACCCGGAGTTCCTGAAGAAACCCCGCAAATGGGATGCGTCCGATCTAAGTCGTTTTATGATTTATATAGGACCTATCAGTTCCATCTTCGATATTATTACTTATCTGGTCATGTGGTATGTGTTCAGCTGTAACAGTCCCGAACATCAAACACTGTTTCAGACCGGATGGTTTGTAGAAGGTTTGTTATCACAGACATTGATTGTCCACATGATACGTACCCGTAAGATACCGTTCATACAAAGCCGCGCCACATGGCCTGTAATGGGACTGACATTCTTAATCATGGCAATAGGTATTCTTATTCCTTTCACCGCTTTCGGGCGTTCCATCGGGTTGACAGCTCTTCCTTTGAGCTATTTCCCCTGGCTGATTGGAATTTTGCTTTCTTATTGTATTTTGACGCAAATGGTGAAGAATTGGTATATCAGGAAGTTTGTGCGTTGGCTATAAGAAAATCAATGCAGCATAAAGAGAAAGGGTCTGTAACATAGGAAACTCTATGTTTACAGACCCTTTTTTATGAATTAAGTCCGGAAAACAGACAATTACAAATCATCCTCAAGAGCCGTACTCTTGGCATAAGCTGTACTTTTGGCTTCAAAGAAATCTGTTTTCACCATATTGGCATTTGAATATTGCGATACCCAACGCATACTTTCAGGCTCCTTTTGATTGTCTTCATACAAGATGCCATACCCCAGACTGCTCCAGCGAAGATTACCCAGATAATGGATATAATCAGCAATCATTTGCTCATTAAGTCCTTGAATATGATTACCTATCACATATTGTCCCCAGGCAATTTCCTGTTCCACTCCCTCACGCATCATCGCTTCATATACCTTTACTCTGTCCGGAGTGAACAATTCGGGTTCTTCTTTTTTCAGTTCCAGGATTATATTACGGAAAAGCCAAAGATGAGTATTCTCATCCCGGTTGATGTAACGGATTTCCTGTGCCGAACCGGACATCTTTCCGTTACGACTCAAATTATAAAAGAACATGAAGCCACTGTAGAAATAGATACCCTCCAAAATATAGTTGGCAATCAACGTTTTCATGAGCGTATATCCATCCTGGCTTTCCTGAAACTCATTATAGCAGTTTCCTATGAAAGTATTCCTTTTCAATAGATGCTCGTCAGTTTTCCATTGATAGAGAATTTCATTCCGTTTTTCGGGACTGCATATCGAATCGAGCATATAGCTGTAACTCTGACTGTGCACACACTCCTGAAAAGCTTGTATATGCAGACAAAGGTTCACCTCATTGGCCGTGATATATTCACTGATAGTTGGCAGGTTGTTGCTCTGCAAGGAGTCCAGGAATACAAGAAAGCTCAAAATCTTATCATAGGCAGTCCGTTCTGTCTGATCCAGACGCGGATAATCTTTAATATCCTGTGTCAGATTGATTTCTTCCGGTATCCAGAAGTTATTCATGGCTTGGCGATACCAGTCGCTTACCCATTTATACCGCATATTATTGAAATCATTCAGATTTGTTGTATTTCCGCCAATCATTTTTCTAAGGCGGGTTTCAGTATCGCCCGACGGATTGAATAAGGCGTTCTTTTTTAGTTTTATAGTTCCCATTTGTTTTTATTTATTTTTGATTTCTTACGATGCACAACTTTCACATTCTTCCACTTCCAAGGATTTACTGCGGACATAATAGACCGTTTTCACTCCACATTCCCAAGCTAATAGGTAGAGATTAAGTACCTGTTTCATTGTAAAATCATTGGTAATATAAAGATTCAGACTTTGTGACTGGTCAATGTGCAGCTGACGAATACCGGCAGCACGAATACTCCATGTCTGGTCAATCAGATATGCACCTTTGTATATCCAGAATGTCTTATCCGACAAGGACGGAGCTACCCGTGGAAGCATGGCCCCTTTCTTCTCTTCCAGAAAGAAACGTTTCATCACCGGATCGGTTCCGGCAGTGGTTCCGGCAATAATACTGGTACTGCTGGTTGGAGCAATAGCTAATAGATAAGCATTGCGCATGCCGTAATTAGCCACTTTTTCCGATAGTTCCTTCCAGGCAGATGAAGTATAGCCGCGTTTGGTGAAATAATCTCCGGTCTGCCAATCACTTCCCTCGAAATAGGTATATCTTCCTTTTTCTTTTGCCAGTTCTGCACTGGCTTCTATCGCGGCATAATTGATACGTTCAAACACTTTATCTATAAAGTTAAGATGTTCTTCACTTTCCCAACGAATTCCCCGTATGGCAAGTGCATGGTGATAACCGCTAACTCCAAGACCGATACTACGATAACGATGATTGGTTATTTGAGCATAAGGAATAGGGTAGAAGTTCAGGTCGATAACATTGTCAAGCGCACGAACCACTGTTGCTACCTTTTCTTTCATCAATTCTTCATCCTCCAACGGTAGATGCCCGAGAGAAAGACTGGCGAGATTGCACACGACGAAATCTCCAGGGCGAACCGTCTTTACTACTACCGTGTCACCATCTTCAGTACGAACTTCGGTAGAAACCGATTCAATAGCCGACATATTCTGTGCGATTTCCGTGCATAGGTTTGAGCAATAGATAATCCCCTGATGAGCATTCGGATTGGCACGATTCACTATATCCCGGTTGAATGTAAAAGGAGTACCTGTTTCTACAGCCGATCTCAATACCAGTCTGACTATATCCTTGATGCTAATGGTTCGTCTGGAAAGACGTGGATCATTCACACAATCCCAATACCTCTTTTCCCATTCTTCCCCGTAATAATCTTCCAGACAATATCCTTTGATAGTCATAATCTCATTCGGACAGAACAAATACCACTGCTTATTCAAATCTTCTTTTGCCATTTGCCAGAACAAGTCCGGGTAGCATACGGAGGGAAATATATCATGAGCTTTCATGCGGTCATCCCCATTATTCGTGCGGAGTTGAAGAAATTCCGGCAAGTCTTTATGCCATACATCCAGATATACAGCTACAGCCCCCTGACGCATTCCTAACTGATCGACGGCTACGGCAGTATCATTCACGAGTTTCATCCATCGGATTACTCCACCTGCCACACCTTTGAAACCTCGGATGTTTCCACCCGCAGCACGCACCTTCCCGAAATACATTCCCATACCTCCACCAAACTTGCTGACCATGGCAAAATTGTCTATACTGCGGTAAATGCCTTCCAAACTGTCAGGCACCGTATCAATAAAACAACTGGAAAGTTGATGATAAGGTTTACGGGCATTGGAAAGGGTAGGAGTTGCCATCGTTACTTCCAGCTTGCTCAATAAGTCATAGAACTTTCTTACCCATTGCAACCGATCGCGTTTCTCCGGCATGGCAAGATGTAAGGCTATCCCCAAGTACATTTCCTGCACAGACTCCATAGGTTCGTGTGAGTGAGTACGGATCAGGTAACGTTTGGAGAGCAGGTCCAGCCCTGAATAATTAAACAGTTTATCCCTTTCCGGACAGATAAATCCTGCAGCTTCTTCTATTTCCTGTTGTGAATAAGAATCCAGGATATAGCTGCCATATAAACCTTCATTCGTTAGATAACGTAATTTCTCATAGAATGAATGTATATCTGAAATTCTTGCCTGTTTTTCCTGCTTTTCTGTCAGTTGAAAGTTGAGTAACCGCGCGGCTATAAACTCCCAGTCCGGTGCTTCCTGCGTGGTCAGTTCTACCGCAGCTTTGATGAGTGCCGACAAGCGTTCGTCTGACGACATTTCCGGTTTGCAGAAACTGGAGAACTTTTCCGCCAACACAGTCAGACTATACTCATTACTGGTAAAGTCTTTCTGTATTTCCTTTAACACATCCATTATTTGTGGATTGCCCGTCCCTGTGGTGATATCGTTGATCGCTTTTCTGCGCTCCGTGCGTTGCCAGCGATAGAGAATATAGTTTTTAGCTTCTGCATAAAAGCCATGCTCCATCAGGCAGCGTTCCACTTCATCCTGTATGCGCTCCACATTGCAGTTTGCACTATTACTATGTACAAACTGTTCTACTTCATTCACCATTTCCTGAATGGTTTCTTCTATTATTTCCTGGCCTGTACTGGCGAAGCTTTTTTTAATTGCAACGGCAATTTTCTCCCTGTTATAGGATTCCGTCGTCCCATTTCTTTTGGTTATTTGCATGAGAACTTTATAAAATATGTTGTTGTATAGTTTCGAACTGTATCCCTAATCCCACGAGTAGAAACAGTCTTTAATGAATGGCAGGTCTTCTGACTAACTCCCTTCCTGATCCCTTCCCGGCCTACAATTCACAGCCAGTGGCAAAAGTCTTTATCAGAAAGTTATAGAGATTCACAGCAGCGGGACTGTCCGGGATTTACACCCGGTTCCCTTTTAATCCAAAACAACCGAAAGGTCATCCGGAACCGATTCGGAAACAAAGATAATGAAAATTGTAATTAATACAATATTGTTTCCGTTTTATATAATATCATTTTGCATTATCTGCTAATTACTCAATGGAAAGAGCAGATATTTCCCCTCATTTTCTATGAAACGTTTTAATGATTGAGGATTTTCTTAAAGTTTGTAACAAAAAAGTTAATATAAATAGTTCCTTCAAATTATAAATTCAGTTTTGAATGTTGAGAAAATTCCCAAGATTATTGATGTGGAATCCTTTTTTTATAATAAGTTGATATACAACACTCTATAATTTGTTATTTTTGGTTTAAAACCAACGGGTCGTTCCTTTTAAAGGAACGACCCGTTTCTCACCGAGGAACAACATGTTTCTTTTAAAGAAACGGATGATTCCCTAGAATCCAGAGACAAAACTGGTAGTAATATTCTGATCTTTCAATATTGATGGTTGATGTGCTGAACGATATATGTAAAAACAAACAACCATTCTTATACATCATTCATTTTCTACATCTTTTCTAATCTCAACTACAAATAGTGAGTACAAAACAGTCCTTTTTTCGTCTTCATTATAGAAAAAATATAGTATTGGAATGAAAAGCCGACTGAAACAACAAATATTTGCATTCTCTTTATTGGCATGGACAGCTGTATGTCCCGCCGATGCACAACAAACACGCTCCCTTCGCGACCAATTTCAGAATCCGTCTGACGAAGCGAAGCCTTGGACCTTTTGGTACTGGATGTACGGTGCTGTATCCAAAGAAGGAATAACTGCCGATTTGGAAGCTATGAAACATGCAGGACTCGGAGGTACTTATCTGATGCCGATCAAAGGGGTTAGTGAAGGTGCACAATATAACGGCAAGGCACAGCAGTTGACTCCTGAATGGTGGGAAATGGTGCGTTTCAGCATGGAGGAAGCCGACCGTTTAGGGTTGAAACTGGGAATGCATATTTGTGACGGTTTTGCATTGGCAGGAGGTCCTTGGATTACTCCGAAAGAATCAATGCAGAAAGTTGTTTGGAGCGATACAATCGTTGATGGTGGAAAGCTCAATGCATTACGTCTGCCACAGCCGGAAGCTTATGAAAACTATTATGAAGATATTGCGCTATTTGCTTTACCGGTAGAGGATGCAGCAGACGAAATGCCCGCAAAGATCACTTGCGTAAACTTAGCAACAGCGAACAATGTAAAATCTGCTCAAACAGTGAATATGGATGCGGCAGGCGTTATCCGTTCTTCGTATCCATGCTATATTCAATATGAATATAAACAACCTTTTACCTGCCGGAATATAGAAATCGTTTTAAATGGCAATAATTATCAGGCACATCGCCTGAAAGTAATGGCAAGTGACGATGGCGTAAATTATCGTTTCGTGAAACAGCTAGTCCCTGCCCGTCAGGGATGGCAAAATACAGATGAAAATTCTACTCATAGTATTCCCGCAACTACAGCCCGTTATTTCCGTTTCTACTGGACACCCGAGGGAAGTGAACCGGGAAGTGAAGATATGGATGCCGCAAAATGGAAACCTAATCTGAAGATCAAACAATTGCGTCTGCATCAGGAAGCCCGTTTGAATCAGTGGGAAGGAAAAGCCGGACTGGTATGGCGGGTTGCTGAATCTACCAGGGAAGAGGAGGTAGGAAAGGAGGACTGCTATTCACTTTCACAGGTTATTAATCTGACGGAACAATATAAGAATGCCCCGGCTAGTCATTCTAAAGAGAAAACAATCACAGCTGTTCTCCCTAAAGGTAAATGGAAATTGCTCCGCATGGGACATACAGCTACCGGACATACCAATGCAACAGCTGGTGGCGGAAAGGGCTTGGAATGTGATAAGTTCGATCCGAAAACGGTGCGAAAACAGTTTGATAACTGGTTTGCACAAGCATTTGTGAAGACGAATCCGGAAGTAGCACGTCGTGTATTGAAATATATGCATGTAGATAGTTGGGAATGTGGAAGCCAGAACTGGAATCCAAATTTCGCTGCAGAATTTCAGAAACGTCGTGGTTATGACCTGATGCCTTATTTACCACTATTGGCAGGTATTCCTATGGAAAGTGCAGAACGAAGCGAAAAGATTCTGCGAGATGTCCGTACAACGATTGCCGAATTGGTGGTGGATGTATTCTATCAGGTATTGGCAGATTGTGCCAAAGAATATGATTGTCAGTTTTCAGCGGAGTGTGTAGCACCGACCATGGTAAGCGATGGCTTGCTGCATTACCAAAAGGTAGATCTTCCTATGGGAGAATTTTGGCTGAACAGTCCTACCCATGATAAACCGAATGATATGCTGGATGCTATTAGTGGGGCACATATCTATGGAAAGAACATCATTCAGGCTGAAGGATTCACCGAAGTACGCGGTACGTGGGACGAATATCCTGCTATGTTGAAAGCCTTGCTGGATCGTAATTACGCATTAGGAATCAATCGTCTTTTCTATCACGTATATGTACATAATCCCTGGCTGGATCGCAAACCCGGCATGACATTGGATGGCATCGGACTTTTCTTCCAACGCGATCAGACTTGGTGGGATAAAGGTGCAAAAGCATTTTCCGAATATGCTACCCGTTGTCAGGCATTATTGCAATATGGACATCCGGTGACAGATATTGCAGTATTTACAGGTGAAGAAATACCAAGACGTTCGATATTGCCGGAACGATTGGTTCCGTCCCTTCCGGGAATTTTCGGTGCGGAACGTGTAGAAAGCGAACGCATTCGTTTGGCGAATGAGGGACAACCTTTGCGTGTGCGTCCGGTAGGCGTCACACATTCAGCCAATATGGCTGATCCCGAAAAATGGGTGAATCCACTTCGCGGATACGCTTATGATAGTTTTAATAAAGACGCATTACTACGTTTGACCAAAGTGGAAGACGGCAGAATGACACTGCCGGGTGGAGCCAGCTATAAAGCATTGGTAATTCCTCTTGCACGTCCGATGAATCCCGAACCTGTATTATCTTCGGAAGTGCAGAAGAAGATCAATGAATTAAAAGAAGCGGGTGTATTGATACCTTCTTTGCCTTATACAGCGGATGATTTCTCCGTATATGGGTTGGAACGTGACATGATTGTACCGGAAGATATTGCCTGGACACATCGTCGTGGTGAACTTGGCGAACTTTACTTTATCGCCAATCAAAGAGAAGAAACACGCACATTTACCGCAAGTATGCGTATCAACGATAGAAAACCGGAATGTTGGAATCCGGTGACGGGTGAAATGAACAGCCGTCCTTCTTACCGTATCAACGGAAATCGGACGGAAGTTACTCTCACATTGGCTCCTTATGAGTCCGTATTCATCGTATATCCTATGGAGGGAGCGCATGAAGGTTATGGAGAGGACTCCTCAAGACTACAGAAAGAGAAAAAGGAGGTAGCCAAAGAGCCTTTAAATATAGCTCTGGAAGCAGAGGAATATACGATAACTTTTGCAGCTAACAAGAAAACGCTCACACGGAAAGAACTTTTCGACTGGAGCAAAGAGTCGGACGAACAGATACGTTATTATTCGGGGACAGCTACTTATAAGACGACTTTCCGCTGGAAGAACAAACTAAAAAAAGGCCAACAGATTTATCTGAATTTGGGTACGGTTTGTAATTTGGCAACTATCCGTATGAATGGCATAGACTGCGGTACCATTTGGACAGCTCCTTATCGTGCTGATATTACAACTGCTCTGAAAAAAGGAATCAATACACTTGAAATAGAGGTTACGAACACTTGGGCGAATGCACTGAAAGGAGCTGATGAAGGAAAAGCACCATTTGAAGGCATTTGGACCAATGCAAAATACCGGAAACAGGAAAACGAGCTGCTTCCGGCAGGATTACTCGGCCCTTTGAGTTTCACCATAGATTAACACAGGTTGGCACGGATTAAAATAAGAAGATATATGATAATGAAAAGTTTAAGATTCAGAACAAGTACGATATTAGCAGGTTTTCTATTGTTTGGTAGCTTGTCGATACAGGCAGAAGTAAAACTGCCGGCTATTTTTTCTGATGGCATGGTGATGCAGCAACAGACAAATGCGAATCTTTGGGGAACTGCCACTCCCAACAAGAAAGTGACCATAACTACCAGCTGGAATGGAAAGCAATACGTGGCAACTGCCGATAAGAACGGGGCATGGAAACTTTCGGTTTCTACTCCCAAAGCAGGAGGTCCTTACACTGTCACCTTTGATGATGGAAGTAAAAAAACACTGAATAACATATTGATAGGTGAATTGTGGCTATGTTCCGGACAGAGTAACATGGAAATGCCAATGAAAGGATTCAAGAATCAGCCTGTAGAGAATGCCAATATGGATATTCTTCACAGCAAGAATCCGAAAATTCGCTTGTTTACCGTAAAACGTACTTCTACATTGACTCCGCAGACCGATGTTATCGGTTCATGGAAAGAAGCAAATCCGGCCAGCGTTCGTGATTTCAGTGCTACGGCTTATTATTTCGGGAGATTAATCAATGAAATAATAGAGGTTCCGGTAGGATTGGTAGTTGCAGCCTGGGGTGGATCGGCGTGCGAAGCATGGATGACCGCTGACTGGTTGAAAGCTTTTCCCGACGCAAAAAGTCCTCAATCGGAAGCCGATATAAAATCAAAGAACCGTACTCCGACCGTACTGTACAACGGTATGTTACATCCCCTTATCGGCATGACGATGAAAGGAGTGATTTGGTATCAGGGCGAAGATAACTGGAATCGGGCACACACGTATGCGGATATGTTTACTGCATTGATAAACGGCTGGCGCGCTGAATGGAAACAGGGAGATTTTCCTTTTTATTATTGCCAAATAGCTCCGTATGATTATGGAATTATCACAGAAAAAGGTAAAGAAGTGATAAACTCCGCCTATCTTCGGGAAGCACAGGCAAAAGTAGAACACCGTGTCCCCAACAGTGGCATGGCCGTATTACTGGATGCAGGAATGGAAAAAGGAATCCACCCGGCAAAAAAGCAAGTTGCCGGAGAACGTTTGGCACTTCTCGCCCTGACTAAAACTTACGGGGTGGAAGGCGTGAATGGCGAAAGTCCATACTATAAGAGCATTGAAATAAAGAATGATACAGTAGTCGTTAGCTTCGAACGTGCAAATATGTGGATTAGCGGCAAGAACTGTTTTGAGTCGAAAAACTTTCAGGTAGCCGGCGAAGACAAGGTGTTTTATCCGGCTAAAGCATGGATAGAACGTAGTAAGATGCTGGTGAAAAGCGATAAAGTGCCGCACCCGGTAGCTGTTCGATATTGTTTTGAAAACTATGTGGAAGGAGATGTATATGGTGACGGATTGCCTTTAGGATCTTTTCGTTCGGATGATTGGTAAACTGCTAATGAAATTATAAATTATGAATCATTTGCGTAGAGTTTTTGTTCTCTTATTCATATTTGTTGGCGTGTCGGCTCTATGGGGCCAACATGCCAATGTCATTTGGAATACCCCCAGCCGCAATTCATCGGAATCCATGCCCTGTGGTGGCGGAGATATCGGAATGAATATATGGGTAGAAGAAGGTGACATTATGTTCTATGTGAGCCGTAGCGGCACATTCGATGAAAACAACTGTCAGCTAAAACAAGGACGCATACGTCTCCGTCTGTCACCCAATCCTTTTAAAGATACGAAAGATTTTCGTCAAGAGTTGAAACTGAAGGACGGATATGTAGAAGTTGCAGCAGGAAACACGCAGATACAATTCTGGGTAGATGTTTTTCATCCGGTTATACACGTGGAGGTAACCAATACACAAGCGTTACAAACTGAAGTTTTTTATGAGAATTGGCGCTATCAAGAACGGCCTATCAGGAAAGGAGAGGGGCAACAATGTTCTTACAAATGGGCTCCTCCGAAAGGTTCTGTGACAGCGGCTGACTTTATTTCTTTAGGCAAAACCAATCATTCTGCCAATCAACTCCTGTTCTACCATCGCAATCCCGAACAGACTGTTTTTGATGCCGTTGTGGCTCAACAGGGAATGGACGAGGTAAAATCCGAAATGATGAATCCCTTGAAAAATCTAACTTTCGGAGGAACTCTGTTCGGAGAAAACCTTGAATTTGCAGGTACCACGGATGGCGTGTATGCCGGAACAGACTACCACGCCTGGAAATTCCGTTCTTCCAAAGCGTCCAGAAAAGAACATTTCTGTATTGTATTGCACACAGCCCAAACAGAAACAATAGAACAGTGGGAGCAGGGACTGCAAACTGCTTTAAAAAGAATAGCCCCGCAAGGCAAAGTCTCATCGAAGATTGTCATACAGGATAAAAAGCAAACCCGTTCGTGGTGGAATGCTTTCTGGCAACGCAGCTTCATTGAAGCGGAGGGAGAAGCAAAAGAAATAACCAGAAACTACACTCTTTTCCGTTATATGCTGGGTTGTAATGCCTACGGTAACGTACCAACCAAATTCAATGGCGGACTGTTTACTTTTGATCCTTGTCACATCGACGAAAAGCAGTCCTTTACTCCCGACTACCGGAAATGGGGAGGTGGCACAATGACAGCACAGAATCAACGCCTGGTTTATTGGCCGATGCTGAAAAGCGGGGACTTCGATATGATGCCTTCCCAGTTTGATTTCTATAACCGTATGTTGAAGAATGCAGAATGGAGGAGTCGTGTATATTGGCAACATGACGGAGCTTGCTTCTGCGAACAAATAGAAAATTTCGGTCTGCCCAATCCCGCAGAATACGGTTTCAAACGGCCGGACTGGTTCGACAAAGGGTTGGAATATAATGCCTGGCTGGAATATGAATGGGATACGATTCTCGAATTCTGCCAGATGATACTGGAAACAAAGAACTATGCGAACGCTGACATTACCCCTTATTTACCTTTGATTGAAAGTTCACTGACATTCTTCGACGAACATTATCGGCAACTTGCTTCCCGTCGGGGACGGAAGGTGCTGGATGGCAACGGACATCTGATTCTTTTCCCAGGTTCCGCCTGTGAGACATATAAAATGACCAATAATGCCAGCAGCACCATCGCTGCTCTAAAAACAGTATTGGAAACTTATGGAAAGAAAGAAGAGATGCTAAAGACAATCCCTCCGATTCCATTGCGGTACATAGAAATAAAAGATACGTTGAATCCTACTCTTGCTCCGGCCTTGAAGCAAACAATTTCGCCCGCCGTGAGTTGGGAACGAATTAACAATGTCGAAACGCCACAACTTTATCCGGTATTTCCATGGCGCATTTATGGAGTAGGAAAGGAGAATCTGGACATAGCACGCAATACCTATTTTTATGATTCGGATGCCATCAAATTCCGTTCGCATATCGGATGGAAACAGGACAACATTTGGGCGGCTTGCCTGGGACTGACCCAAGAAGCGAAAAGGTTATCCCTTGCCAAACTCTCTAACGGGCCGCACCGTTTCCCTGCTTTTTGGGGACCGGGCTATGACTGGACACCCGACCATAATTGGGGAGGCAGTGGCATGATAGGACTTCAAGAAATGTTATTGCAAACAAACGGAGAACAAATACTTCTTTTCCCCGCATGGCCGAAAGAATGGAATGTACATTTCAAACTACATGCTCCTGGTGAAACAACAGTAGAAGCTACTCTGAAAGACGGGAAAGTAACAAACTTGAAAGTTCTACCTGAAAGTAGAAAGAAAGATATCATTATAATGATTGAAAATGAGATTTTTTCACCACAGAGGACGCAGAGGACACAGAGGTTTAGGGAATAAATTCTTAGACTACGTTCCCCTTAGACAGATAGATTTACTGTTTAAAAAACTCTGTGTCCTCTGCGTCCTCTGTGGTGAAAACTCGAATGAAATATATAAATAAAAGAACTATGAATAAAAGACCGTTTATCATCTTATCAACTTTTCTGTTACTGTTCTTAGGAATCGAAAAAGGACAGGCGACAGAAACTTACCGTCCCGAAACATCGGTTGCCGGATTTATCCAGCTTCCCGGTAGTGGGCGACAAGTTTATAATTTCAATCCGGGATGGCTCTTTTTCAAAGGCGATGTCCGGGGAGCAGAAGCAGTAAACTTTGATGACCGTTTCTGGAAAGTAGTTTCCACTCCCCATACTGTAGAATTGATGCCTGCCGAAGGAAGTGGATGCCGTAATTATCAGGGGCCAGCCTGGTATCGTAAACATTTTGTTCTCCCTGCCGAAACAAAAGGCCAACGGGTTGTTCTTCATTTTGAAGCCGCCATGGGTAAACAGATTCTTTATCTGAATGGCAAACGCATCCAGGAACATTTGGGAGGTTATCTACCTTTCACACTGGATTTAACAGCCAATGGCGTACAAGCCGGAGACTCCTGCCTGCTTGCTGTTTTCACAGACAACAGTGATGACAAATCCTATCCCCCCGGAAAACGCCAATATACACTAGACTTCGCCTATCATGGCGGCATCTATCGTGATGTATGGATGATTGCCAAATCTCCGGTAGCTATCACCGATGCTATTGATTCACAAACCGTTGGCGGTGGAGGTGTATTTGTGCATTTTGATAAGATCAGTGAAAAGAGTGCGCAAGTATATGTAAATACGGAAATTCAGAATGAGGATGTGCGTTCCGAATCGGTCACTGTAGAAACGACTTTGACAGACGCTGACGGAAAAGTAATCAAACGCTGTTCAGGAAAGCTGTCTTTAAAGCCTGGAGAGAAGAAATCCATCCAGCAACAGATGGAAGTGAAGAATCCAAAACTCTGGTCACCGGATACACCTTATTTATATAGAGTACAATCCCGTATTAAAAAAGGAAATAAATCTATAGATGGCGGCATTACCCGTGTCGGTATTCGCCTGGCAGAATTTCGTGGTAAAGACGGTTTTTGGCTGAATGGAAAACCTTTCGGTCAACTGGTAGGAGCCAATCGCCATCAGGATTTTGCCTATGTAGGCAATGCTTTACCGAACTCACAGCAATGGCGTGATGCCAAACGTCTGCGTGATGCCGGATGCACTATTATCCGTGTAGCACATTATCCGCAAGATCCTGCCTTTATGGATGCTTGCGATGAACTCGGCCTGTTTGTGATTGTCGCTACTCCGGGATGGCAGTACTGGAACAAAGATCCGAAATTCGGTGAGTTGGTTCATCAAAATACCCGTGAAATGATTCGTCGCGACCGTAATCATCCTTCCGTATTGATGTGGGAACCCATATTGAATGAAACTCGTTATCCACTTGATTTTGCTTTAAAGGCTCTTGAAATTACCAAAGAGGAATATCCTTATCCGGGACGTCCGGTAGCTGCTGCCGATGTTCATTCTGCAGGAGTGAAAGAACACTATGATGTTGTTTATGGCTGGCCGGGTGATGACGAAAAAGAAGACAGACCGGAACAATGTATCTTCACCCGTGAATTTGGAGAGAATGTGGATGACTGGTATGCTCACAATAATAACAACCGTGCCAGCCGTAGTTGGGGAGAACGCCCATTATTGGTGCAGGCACTTTCCTTGGCAAAGAGTTATGATGAGATGTATCGTACTACCGGTTTATTTATCGGTGGTGCGCAATGGCATCCGTTCGATCATCAGCGCGGTTATCATCCTGATCCTTACTGGGGTGGCATCTACGATGCTTTCCGTCAGAAGAAATATGCATACGAAATGTTCCGTAGCCAGTCGCCTGCCAGTCTTCAGCATCCATTGGCAGCATGTGGTCCGATGATATTCATTGCTCATGAAATGTCGCAGTTCTCCGATAAAGATGTAGTTATATTCACCAACTGTGATTCTGTGCGTCTTTCTATTTATGATGGAACGAAAACCTGGACGAAACCGGTAGTCCATGCCAAAGGACACATGCCGAATGCACCGGTTGTATTTGAAAATGTCTGGGATTTTTGGGAAGCACGCGGATATAGCTATACTCAAAAAAACTGGCAAAAAGTAAATATGGTGGCCGAAGGAATCATCAACGGAAAAGTGGTATGCACGCAAAAGAAAATGCCTTCCCGACGTTCCACCAAACTACGGCTCTATGTAGATACTCAAAAAGTGAACCTGGTAGCTGACGGCTCCGACTTTATCGTTGTTGTTGCCGAAGTAACCGATGATAGTGGAAATGTACGCCGTCTGGCAAAAGAGAACATTGTTTTCACCATAGAAGGTGAAGGAGAAATCATCGGAGATGCTGCTATCGGCGCCAATCCTCGTGCAGTGGAATTCGGTTCTGCTCCCGTGTTAATCCGCTCCACCCGGAAAGCAGGAAAGATTAAAGTGAAAGCTCGTGTACAGTTTGAGGGAACTCAAGCTCCAACAGCGACTGAAATAGAGCTGGAAAGCATTCCGGCAGAACTTCCTTTTTGCTATGAGGAACAAACTTACGCAGAACGCAGAACTGCATCGTCCGTTCCGGAAGCAACTTCCTTTAAAGAATCATCTGAAGGAAAAGTACAACTGACAGAAGAAGAACGCCAAAAGGTGTTGGATGAGGTGGAACGCCAGCAAACTGAATTTGGAACGGAAAAATAGCACAATAAAAGATATTGAAAACAATGATTTAGAGCACTATTCAAAAAAAAAGACTATCTTTGAGTACATTTAATTCCAATTATAGCCATCAATGAGAAAACGGAATACCCTAATACTATTACTATCCATGATAGGCATTTATGCTTTTGCCTATCCGAATATGATTGTAGAACACTACACGGCTGAACGTGGTTTGCCCAATAATATTGTCAACTGCACTTTAAAAGGACAAGATGGGTTTATCTGGTTCGGAACGTGGTATGGACTATGTAGTTTTGACGGGAGTAAATTCCGTTCCTATGATAATCACGACGGTTTTTATTCCACAGACATTCCACCACGTAAGATTCAACGTATCGTGGAAGATAAAAATGGTTTTCTGTGGATTAAGACCATCGACCGTAAACTCTACCTGTTCGATAAAAGGCATGAGAGTTTCCATGCTGTCTATGATGATGTGAAAGAATATTCAGAGAACATCCAGATTATCAAGATTCAGACAACTGAAGACGGAGATGTACTGTTATTGACAAAAGATAAAAGTCTTTTGCGTGCATATACCGACAAGGAAGGTAAAATAACGATGAAACAGCTGCACGATTCGCGTCCCAACGTGAACGTGTACGATATGCGTCTAAAGCATAACATCTTCTGCGAAACTGCAGAATTTATCAACTGGATTGGCATGGACTATCAGATTCTGTCCCTCCGGAAAGGGGCAGCCCTGAAAGATAAGCCTGCCGACTTTATACAGAAAAAGGTATCTGCCAATCCGGATCAGTTTACTTGTGCTTCCTATAATTCCAAATTCTTATGGTTGGGCGACAAGAAAGGTCATATTTATAGCATTGATCCGCAAAATGGAGTCGTCAACCGTTATGAGATACCGGAAATCAAACAACCGGTTTCTAATCTATTGGTAACGGAATCCGGCCTGATGTACATCACCACCAATGAAGGTGCATACGAGTACAATATTGGCTACAAGCAGTTGACCAAACTCCCGTTTACCATCCCTCAAAAAGACAACGGAGTTATATTCTATGATAAATATGATAAGATCTGGTTTCAGGAAGGGAACCAGGCATTGACCTATTATGATCCTCTGAACAGAAGCCACCACCGCTTTACATTCCCCAATCAGAATGCCATTGGCAATTTTGAAATGCAGGATGCCGGCGAACAAGGTATGTTCTTTATGACTCCGGGAGGAGAAATTCTTCTATTCGACAGGGAAAAGCTGGAAATGACCCGCATCAATCAATTGAAGCCTTTCTCCGATGATCTTCCCAACCAGCTTTTCTTCCATCTTCTATTGGATAAAGATGGAATCCTCTGGTTAGCATCTACGAGTAGCGGGGTATACCGACTTAATTTCCCCAAGAAACAATTCCAACTATTGACAGAAGTTTCCCCCTCTCCGCTAGTATCCGAGAAATCGACTTCCTGGAATCAGGGGATACGTGCTCTCTTTCAGGCGCAAAATGGAGACATCTGGGTAGGAACCCGGTGGCAAGCTTTGTACCGTCTAGATCGTAACGGGCAGGTGAAACAAATCTTCTCAGATAAGAATTATCTGCTGGGAGCCGTATATCATATTATGGAAGACAAAGACGGTAATCTTTGGTTTTCTACTAAAGGAAATGGGCTTGTCAAAGCCGAACCGGATATGAACTCTCCTCACGGATTGCATTTTACCCGTTATATCAATGATCCCAAGAATCCAAATTCTATCAGTAACAATGACGTATATTTTACCTATCAGGATAGCCAGGGACGCATCTGGGTGGGATTATTAGGAGGAGGACTAAATTTGATTTCCGAAGAGAACGGAGCTATCACCTTCATACATAAATACAACGGATTGAAACAATATCCTGCCTATGGTCTTTATATGGAAGTGCGTACTATGACGGAAGATGAAGACGGACGTATCTGGGTAGGAACCATGGATGGTTTGATGTCTTTCGACGGACATTTTACCACTCCCGAACAGATTCAGTTTGAAACGTATCGTCAGGTTAGTGAAAATTCGAACGTAGCGGATAACGATATTTATGTACTCTACAAAGACACCGATTCGCAAATCTGGGTAAGTGTGTTTGGAGGCGGTTTGAATAAATTAGTTCGCTATGATAAGGAAAAGCATGAACCGATTTTCAAGTCCTATGGTATCCGTGAAGGTATGAATAACGACGTAGTCAAGTCTATTGTAGAAGACAAAAACGGCAACTTATGGTTTACAACGGAAATCGGTTTGTCTTGTTTCAATAAAGCTACCGAGCAGTTCCGCAACTATGATAAATACGACGGTTTCCTAAATGTGGAACTGGAAGAGGGTAGTGCACTCCGGACATTGAATGGAGACTTATGGATTGGTACCCGTCAGGGAATCCTGGCATTCTCTCCTGACAAATTGGAAACACTGCATACGAACTACGATACACGTATCGTTGATTTCAAAGTATCCAATCGCGATCTGCGTAGTTTCCGCGAATGTCCGATCCTAAAAGAATCCATCACATACGCCAAAGCAATCCGGCTGAACTACAATCAATCCATGTTCACGATTGAATTTGCGGCATTGAATTTCTATAATCAGAACCGGGTGTCATACCGTTACATACTTGAAGGTTATGAAAAAGAATGGCATTATAGCGGAAAGAATCGCATCGCTTCTTACACCAATGTGCCTCCCGGAGACTATACATTCCGTGTAGAAACAATGGATGAAGCCAATCCGGAACTTGTTTCCAACTGCACGCTGGCCGTCACCATTCTTCCGCCCTGGTGGTTGAGCTGGTGGGCAACTCTTATTTACGTGATATTGGGTCTGGCAGCCCTCTATTTTAGTTTGCGTCTGGCTTTCTTCATGATTAAAATGAAGAACGATATTTATATCGAACAAAAGGTTTCAGAGATGAAAATCAAGTTCTTTACCAATATTTCCCATGAATTGCGTACTCCTTTGACATTGATAAAAGGCCCGATACAAGAATTAAGGGAACGTGAAAAGCTGTCTCCGAAAGGATTGCAATATGTGGATTTGATGGAGAAGAACACCAATCAGATGCTGCAATTAGTGAATCAGATACTTGATTTCCGGAAGATTCAAAACGGGAAAATGCGTCTGCATGTGTCGTTGATTGATTTTAATGAAATGATAGCCTCTTTCCAGAAAGAATTCCGCGTGCTTTCCGAAGAAAATGAAATCAGTTTCACTTTCCAGTTACCGGATGAACCGATTATGGTATGGGCGGACAAGGAGAAAATGAGCATTGTGATCCGCAATATCATATCCAATGCATTCAAATTCACTCATTCCGGTGGAAGCATTTATATAACTACCGGATTGACAGACGACGGAAAACGTTGTTATGTGCGGGTGGAAGATAACGGAGTCGGTATTCCACAAAACAAACTGACCGAGATTTTTGAGCGTTTCTCACAAGGAGAGAATGCGAAAAACTCCTATTATCAGGGTACAGGTATCGGATTGGCACTTTCAAAGGAGATAGTCAATCTTCATCACGGACTGATTCGTGCTGAAAGTCCTGAAGGACAGGGAGCAGTGTTTATTGTAGAACTCCTGATGGATAAGGAGCATTATCGCCCGTCGGAAGTTGACTTTTATGTGGGAGGTACGGAAACAGTTCCTGTTTCTGTAGAACAGGAACCTGTTGCCAATGCCATATCCGAAGAAGATACGGAAGAAGAACCGGAAATTGATGCTTCATTGCCAACTCTTTTGTTGGTGGAAGACAACAAAGACCTTTGTCAGTTGATAAAGCTTCAGTTGGAAGACAAGTTCAATATCCACATTGCCAATAACGGAGTAGAAGGTTTGAAGAAAGTGCACCTGTATCATCCTGATATCGTAGTGACCGATCAGATGATGCCTGAAATGGACGGCCTTGAAATGTTGCAATCTATCCGCAAAGATTTCCAGATTAGCCATATTCCTGTTATTATCCTGACTGCAAAGAATGATGAGGGCGCCAAGACCAAAGCTATTACTTTAGGAGCAAATGCCTACATCACCAAACCTTTCAGTAAGGAATATCTGTTGGCACGTATTGACCAGCTGCTTGCCGAACGGAAATTGTTCCGTGAACGAATCCGCCAGCAAATGGAAAACCTGACAACGACCGAAGAAGACAGCTACGAACAATATCTGGTAAAGAAAGACGTGCAGTTCCTTGAAAAGATACATCAGGTCATTGAAGAAAATATGGACGACAGTGATTTTAATATTGATACCATAGCATCCGGTATCGGATTGAGTCGTTCGGCATTCTTCAAGAAACTAAAGAGTCTTACCGGTCTGGCTCCTGTAGATTTGGTAAAAGAGATTCGTTTAAATAAATCCATCGAGTTGATTAAGAACACGGATTTAAGTGTCTCCGAAATTGCTTTTGCTGTCGGATTCAAGGATTCGGGATACTACAGCAAGTGTTTCCGGAAGAAATATAATCAGACCCCTCGCGAATATATGAATGAATGGCGGAAAGGAGAGAGATAACCGATTACAAAATGCTTTCTTAATCGTCCTTTTAGAAACCTATTAAGATTCGAAAGAATGAATAACATTAAGAAAGTATTATCAGCGTGGATGTTGGTTGCCTGTGTACTACCTGTGGCAGCTCAGTATCCTGTAATTCCGGACTCGGTAAAAGAAAGAGGAGCAAAACAAGAAGCGGAGTTCGAACGGAAATCCGACGCGGCATGGGAAAAAGCTTTGCCGACAGTTTTAGAAGAAGCAAAGAAAGGCCGCCCTTATAAGCCATGGGCCTCCAAACCCGAAGATTTGATAAAGAGCAATATCCCGGCCTTCCCCGGTGCGGAAGGCGGAGGTATGTACACTCCCGGTGGACGTGGAGGAAAAGTGATTATTGTCACTTCTTTGGAAGATTCCGGTCCCGGAACATTCCGCGAAGCCTGTGAAACAGGAGGTGCACGTATCATTGTGTTTAATGTTTCGGGAGTGATTCGTCTGAAAAGCCCGATCAGTGTACGCGCTCCTTATGTAACCATTGCCGGACAAACAGCTCCCGGAGACGGTATCTGCCTCACCGGACAATCTTTTCTGATCGATACACACGATGTTGTGATTCGTCACATGCGCTTCCGTCGCGGTGCGCAGGACGTAGCTTTCCGTGATGATGCAGTAGGAGGGAATGCAGTAGGAAATATCATGGTAGACCATTGCTCCGCCAGTTGGGGGTTGGACGAGAATATGTCTATCTACCGCCATGTATATAACAGAGGGGAAGACGGACACGGTCTGAAACTTCCGACGGTAAACATAACCATCCAGAATTCTATTTTCTCCGAAGCATTGGATACGTATAATCATGCTTTCGGTGCAACCATCGGTGGCCATAACAGTATGTTCTGCCGGAACCTCTTTGCTTCCAACATCAGCCGGAACAGTTCGGTGGGTATGGACGGTGATTTTAACTTCGTCAATAATGTTGTCTTCAACTGGTGGAATCGTTCTGTAGATGGAGGTGACCACAACAGTTTCTACAACATGATAAACAACTATTTCAAACCCGGCCCAATCACTCCGCTAGGTAAACCAATCTCTTATCGTATTCTCAAACCGGAAGCGGGACGTGATAAAAGCAGACCTCTCTCATTCGGAAAAGCTTATGTAAACGGGAATATTATTCATGGCAATGCCAAGGTCACAAAAGATAACTGGGACGGAGGCGTACAACTGAAAGAAGATGTGGATGCCACAAAGTTTTTCCCCTTAATAAAATCAGACGAAGCTTTCAAAATGCCTCCGGTTACTGTGATGGATACCAAAAAAGCTTATACCTTTGTATTGGATAATGTAGGAGCCACTTTCCCCAAACGTGACGCCGTGGATGCCCGTGTCGTTAAGACCGTGCAAACAGGAAAGGCTATTTATGTAAAAGATGCACCGGAGTTTGTCTCTCCTTATGTGAAAAGACGGTTACCGGCTGACTCTTATAAGCAAGGCATCATCACAGACATTCGTCAGGTAGGTGGACTTCCCGAATATAAAGAAGAAACAGTAATAGACTCGGACGGTGACGGTATGCCGGATGCCTGGGAAATTGCTAACGGACTGAATCCGAATGATCCAACCGACGCAACTATGGACTGCAATGGTGACGGATATACCAATATTGAAAAATACATCAATGGTATAGACACTAAAAAGAAAGTGGACTGGACAGATTTGAAGAACAATTACGATACATTGTCTAAACGGAAAAGTCTGTTATAAGCAGATGAAAAGAGATTAAAGATGATTGGATTGAATATACAAGTAAGAACTATCCTTCTGGGATTATTGAGCATTGGGTTTGTGCAAAGTTATGCGCAAACCTTTGCTTTACAGGTTAAGAATGACCAAATCACTTACCTGAATGATGATCGGGGAAACCGTATTCTCGATTTCTCTACATGCGGATATAAATCCTCCGAACAGGATATTCCTTCTGTCCGCAATGTTGTGTTTGTCCCCTGGAAAGCAGGAGATAACACTGCACGTATTCAACGTGCCATTGATTATGTTGCCTCGCTGACTCCCGATGCTTCCGGTTTTCGTGGAGCGGTTTTGCTCGATCAGGGAGAGTTTTCCCTATCCGGCAGTATTCGTATCTCCACCTCCGGAATTATATTGCGGGGAACGAATAAAGAAAAAACAATACTGCTGAAGAAAGGCGTAGACAGAGGTGCCCTTATTTATATGGAAGGAATAGACGACCTGAATGTAAAAGACACCTTACAGGTACTTTCAAACTATGTTCCGGTAAACACACGAACATTGGAAGTGGTTTCAGGTATTTCTTTGAAAAAAGGAGATCGTGTAATGGTTGCCCGTCCCTCCGGCAAGGAGTGGATTGCCTCTTTGGGTTGTGACATCTTTGGGGGAGGTATCAGTGCTTTGGGATGGAAAGAAGGGGATATGGATCTGACCTGGGACAGAACAGTCAGCGAAGTAAATGGCAACCAGATAACATTGGATGCTCCGCTGACCGTAGCTCTGGATGCTAAATATGGTGCTTCTTCTCTATTGACTTATCAATGGAACGGACGTATCTACGATTGTGGAGTAGAGAATATGACACTGATCTCTGATTACGACAAGCGTTATCCTAAAGATGAAGATCATTGCTGGACAGGTATTTCCATTGAGAATGCGGAAAACTGTTGGGTAAGACAACTCAATTTCAAACATTTTGCAGGAAGTGCCGTGATTGTTCAGCGTACAGGTTCCAAAATCACTGTCGAAGACTGTATCTCAAGAGAACCTGTTTCAGAAATCGGAGGAATGCGCCGTTGCACTTTCCACACACTGGGACAACAAACTTTATTTCAACGTTGCTACTCGGAACGAGGTATTCATGACTTTGCTGCCGGATATTGTGCAGCCGGTCCCAACGCTTTTGTACAATGTGATTCATACGAATCTTTAGGATTCAGCGGCTCTATTGATGCCTGGGCATGTGGACTGTTGTTCGATGTAGTAAATATCGACGGTCATAACCTGACTTTCAAGAATTTGGGACAAGATAAAAATGGAGCCGGTTGGAATACGGCAAATAGCTTGTTCTGGCAATGTACCGCAGCAGAAATCGAATGTTATGCTCCGGCAAAGGATGCGATGAACCGTGCATACGGCTGTTGGGCGCAGTTCTCCGGTGACGGTGAATGGGAACAATCCAACAATCACGTACAACCTCGCAGTATCTTTTATGCCCAATTGGAAGAACGATTGAATAAAGAATGTGCAGAACGTGCACGTATCTTGCCTAGAAATACAAGTGCAACCAGTAGCCCTACAGTTGAAGTGGCTATGGAACTGGCTAAAGAGGCTTATCATCCACGGTTAACGTTGGAACATTGGATAGGCGATCATAAGTTTGCTCCTTCGGTGGAGTCAGCCGGAGTGAAATCAGTTGATGACATTAAAGAGAAAAGGGGGGTATCATTAGCCGCAAATTCTTCTACTACCCAATCACCCACTCAACCGGAAGTAACTATAACTAATGGACGCATCCAAATGGATGGTATTTTATTGGTTGGAAACAGTCATACCACCCCTTGGTGGAATGGAAAGCTTAAAACCAATTATCTGAAAAAGGCAAGTCCGGCCATTACCCGCTTTGTTCCGGGACGCGAGGGACTGGGATTAACAGACCGCATTGATTCTGTTATCAATTTTATGAAACAGAAAAACATACTTGTTTTCGATCAGAACTATGGTCTTTGGTATGACCGCCGTCGCGATGACCACGAACGGATTCGCCGTCGGGATGGTGATGTTTGGGGACCTTTCTATGAACAGCCATTCGGACGCAGCGGTCAGGAAACAGCGTGGGAAGGATTGAGCAAATATGATTTGAAACGTCCCAATGCATGGTACTGGAGTCGTTTAAAAGAGTTTGCGGAGAAAGGAAATAAAGACGGGCTGCTTTTGTTTCATGAGAACTATTTCCAGCACAATATTCTGGAAGCTGGTGCACATTGGGTAGATTCTCCGTGGAGAAGCAGCAATAACATCAATCAGACCGGGTTTCCTGAACCTGCTCCATTTGCCGGTGACAAACGAATCTTTGTAGCGGATATGTTCTATGACGTCAGCCATCCTGTTCGTCGTGAACTGCACAGACAATATATACGTCAATGCCTGAATAACTTCGCAGACAATTCGAATGTAATTCAGTTGACAAGTGCTGAATTTACAGGACCGTTGCACTTCGTACAGTTCTGGTTGGATGTGATAGCCGAATGGGAAACTGAAACCGGAAAGAAAGCAAAAGTGGCATTAAGTACCACGAAAGATGTGCAGGATGCTATCCTTGCAGACCCCAAACGCGCTGCCATAGTAGATATCATTGATATCCGTTACTGGCATTATAAGACGGATGGGATCTTTGCGCCGGAAGGTGGAAAGAATATGGCACCGCGTCAGCACATGCGTAAGATGAAAGTAGGAAAGGTCACTTTCAATGAAGCATATAAAGCTGTCAATGAGTATCGACAGAAATTTCCCCAGAAGGCAGTGACGTTCTACGCACAGAATTATCCGGCTATGGGATGGGCTGTATTCATGGCTGGTGGTTCATGTCCTGTAATTCCATGCACAGATAAGGCATTCTTGAAGGATGCAGCAGCCATGGAAGTGGAAGAAACGAATACGGATGAGTACAAGAAAATGGTAAAATCTGATATTGGAAGTATCATTTATTCCAAGTCCGGAACAGGAATTCCTGTTCAATTATCGTCCGGGAAGTATGCATTAAAGTACATTCACCCTGCTTCCGGAAAGATTGAAACGATAAGTAAATTATTGAAAATAAATGGATTATACAACCTAAAGGTGCCTGATAAGAAAGAAGGCATTTACTGGTTCCATAAGCTATAAAACAGAAAATCCCGTTGAAGAGTCTTCAGCGGGATTTTTGGTTTTTATAGGTAAATTCTAGTAAAAGAGTGTTATAAAACATGATACTTGTTTTTTCAATCCACAAACCAGATTTTACCCAAGGTTGCGGTCGATACTGCTTAGTTTTGCAACATCAAATCAATCGAATTAATGCTATGATGGAACAGACTAATCATTCAACCGAAACTTTACTCGCTTCTTTTCAAGCGGGAAACATGGCAGCTTTTTCACAGCTGTATAATTTGCACATCAACGTCCTTTTTAATTACGGATTGAAGTTGACCATTGATAGAGAGTTGCTGAAAGATTGTATTCATGACATCTTCGTGAAACTCTATACAAAGAAAGATGAATTAGGCACCATTGATAATTTAAGATCATACTTATTCATCTCATTAAAAAATAAACTTTGTGATGAACTTCGCAAACGCATGTATATGTCTGATACGGCAGTAGAGGAAGTTAGCGTGGCTACCCCTACAGATGTAGAAGATGATTATATGGAAGAAGAGCAGCGCAAGAACGAATTTTCATTGGTTAGACGTTTGCTGGATCAATTATCTCCCCGCCAGCGTGAAGCGCTTACCTTATATTATATAGAAGAAAAGAAATACGAGGATATTTGCGAGATTATGAACATGAATTATCAGTCTGTACGCAACTTGATGCACCGCGGATTGACAAAGTTGCGTACTCTGGCAAGTTAATTTTAGTAAAAAGATAAACTGGTTGAGTACATATACAGGATAACGTCGTCCTATTTATGTAAACGCTTAAAAAGGATGCGATATGTGCTCAAAGGTAAAGGATTTTTTGACGGATGATGATTTTATCAACTATGTGCTGGGTGTAACTCCGCAATCAGCTTCCCAATGGGAAACTTATTTCAGAGAGCACCCGGAAGAGATGGCAGATGCAGAAGAAGCTAAAGCTGTATTACTGGCTCCGGTAAATGTAGCCTGTGACTTCTCAATAGTTGAAAATAACGAATTAGAAGATAGGATTATTAGTAGTATAAAAGATTTTTCGGGTATTTTGTAGATAGGTTAGATAGTTAGATAAAGTAGTTAGGTTAGTTAAGGCATTAAAAGATTGACGCAGTCTTTCACAGGAGGTTTAGCTTTAAACACTGTGAAAGACTGCGTTTTTTATTGGTCTTGTCCGGGCTTCCCGGCGGATTCCTGAATATTGAAAGCACTGCTGAAGCTGACAATTAGCACAATGCATCCACCCAATATGCCAACAATCATATAAGCGATACGGATGTCGAACGCCTGTGAAATGGCACCGATAAGAAGAGGAGCAACCAGTGAACCTATAAAACTGATACTTGACAGAATGGTAAGTGCAATGCTGACCGGTGTTTTTGATTTGGCTCCAACAAAGCTATACAAAGTAGGTACAATACAAGATATTCCCAAACCGACCAACATAAAACCCAATGAATTGATGATGACTTTCATGGCCATAGATTCAAAAATACCTCCTAATAAGGCAGAAACAAAAAAGCCGATACAAATAAAGCTACCCGCCAGTTGCAGGACTTTCTTCTTTCCCCAAAGCTGATAAGCGTAGTTAGTTAAAAAACGCCCTGTTGCCATCATAATCATGAACACAAGAAAACCGATCTGCAACGATTTAGGTACGTGAACGACTGATTCGAAATAAACGGCGCTCCAATCGAACATCGCACTTTCTACAATCAGTGCAAACAGCCCGACAAGTCCTAACTGCAAAAGCAGCATTTCCGGTTTTTGAAACAATAACCGGAATCCATTGGGAGCTTTGGCCGTATTTCTTTCCTTCGTTTCAGAAACCTCCACTTCCTGCGGCGCGCTCTCCTGCAAATAGTTCCGTCCGGAGAGCACTATTATAAAGATGATTATGAATATAAGTGTATAGTGCCAGATAGGGGAAACTCCTGCCAGAATCATCACAAAACCGATAAGTGCCCCGGCACATGCTCCTAAGCTCCATCCTCCATGAAAAGTTGCCATAATGGTTTTACCATACAGGCGTTCCACCTCAATCCCTTGTGTATTGAATGATATATCGCACAAATTCCAAAACACACCAAAGCAAAATAGTAAAAAGCCCAACAGATAGACTTCATGAGCCAGTCCGATGCAGAGCAGGGAAGAAGCATATCCCAGAATACTGACCTGTACCATACTTCGGCTTCCCAACTTCGAAACAAGGTAGCCCGCCAAAGGTATCGCCACAAATTTGCCTACAGGAATCATAAATAAGATCAGTCCCCAATAAAAAGCATAATTTGCAGCAAAAACATCTTTGAAATCAGGGATTCGACTAGCCCAACTTGACATACAAAGTCCTTGAGCGAAGAAAAAAGTCAATATGGCAAAACGTATTCTCTCTTTGGGATGCGTAAATTGGTTATTCATGCATTTTTTATTTTTAATCGCGGCAAAGGTATCCATTTTTTTTGTACTTTTGCGCCCGATTAAAAAAATATCATATTCATGAAGACAGGCGAATCTTTATTATCGGTAGGTAAATTTATAGCAGAATATTCAGCCCATTTAATGGGAGCCGGAGTACACACCTCGCGGGTAGTACGCAACACAAAACGTATCGGAGAGGCTTTCGGGTTAGATGTTAAGTTGAGCGTATTTCATAGGAACATAATTTTGACCATTATAGACAAAGAAACAAACGAAGCTTGCAATGAGGTTATAGACATTCCCGCACACCCGATCAGTTTCGAACATAATTCAGAATTAAGTGCATTGAGTTGGGAAGCATTAGACAATCATTTATCATTGGAGGAACTAAAAGATAAATATAAGAAAATTATTTCAGCTCCGCGAATACATTCCCTTTTCGTTTTACTGTTGGTAGGATTTGCCAATGCGTCTTTCTGTAAATTGTTTGGTGGTGATTTAATTTCCATGGGAATTGTGTTCTCGGCTACAATTACAGGATTCTACCTGAAACAACAAATGCAGATGAAGAAGATAAACCATTACGTTGTATTTATCGTCTCGGCTTTTGTTGCTTCCCTGTGTGCTTCCACTGCGCTGATTTTCGATACGACCTCGGAGATTGCAATGGCAACCAGCGTACTTTATCTCGTGCCCGGTGTTCCTTTGATTAATGGCGTGATTGATGTAGTAGAAGGATACGTATTAACAGGATTTGCCCGTCTGACAGAAGCATCTTTGTTGATTGTCAGCATCGCGATCGGACTTTCCTTCACATTATTAATGGTAAAAAACAGTTTAATTTGATATGATAGCACTTGACATTCTTACTGATGGATTTTTTGCAGCAGTAGCAGGTATAGGATTTGGTGCGATTTCCGATCCTCCTTTGCGTGCATTCAAGATGATTGCCATACTGGCAGCATTGGGACACGCTTGTCGTTTTTGTTTAATGACTTATTTAGGTGTGGATATTGCCACAGCTTCTTTGTTTGCCGGATTGGTCATCGGCTTCGGTAGTTTATGGTTGGGTAAAAAAGTATATTGTCCGATGACGGTACTTTACATTCCGGCATTGCTTCCCATGATTCCGGGTAAGTTTGCATACAACATGGTATTTTCACTTATCATGTGTCTGCAAAATGTGAATGATCCGGATAAGCTGGACAAGTTCATGTCCATGTTCTTCTCTAATACTCTGGTAGCAAGTACAGTGATTTTCATGTTGGCGGTAGGAGCTACTTTCCCGATGTTCCTGTTCCCACATAGAGCCTTTTCATTAACAAGACATTAAAAAACTACTTTTATGGAGATTTTTTGGAGAACAATTGCATATTATAATTCAGCTACCTGGCTTTTACAGATAGTTATCATTCTGATTGGTATTGCATTGACCGGATTGCTTATCGGCAAACCACGCCCGTGGGTGAAAATGGCGATGAAGGTCTATATGATAGGTCTTTATACATGGATTTCTGTGGTCTACTATTATATTTATTGTGAAGAGCGCAGTTATAATGGGGTGATGGCAATGTTCTGGGGCGTTATGGCTGTCATTTGGCTATGGGATGCAATCACAGGATATACGACTTTCGAACGTACCCACAAATATGATCTATTGTCTTACGTCCTGTTGGCAATGCCTTTTATATATCCTTTGGTTTCACTGGCACGCGGACTCTCGTTTCCGGAAATGACTTCTCCGGTAATGCCTTGTTCGGTAGTTGTGTTTACCATCGGATTATTACTGCTGTTTGCGCAAAAGGTCAATATGTTTCTGGTATTGTTCCTTTGCCACTGGTCATTGATCGGATTATCCAAAACTTATTTCTTTCAGATTCCGGAAGATTTCCTGTTGGCAAGTGCCACAATTCCCGGATTGTATCTTTTCTTCAGAGAATATTTCCTGAACAATCTGCATGCCGACACCAAGCCGAAAGCCAAATATATCAATTGGCTATTGATAAGCGTTTGCGTCGGACTGGCTGTGTTGCTGACTACTACCATGTTTTTAGAATTAGTTCCGAAGAATTGATCCGGAACACATAGAAGATATTCAAATCAAAAAAGTCTTTCTAGCTTTAATGGCTATGAAAGACTTTTTGCATTATATCACATTTACTTAATTGCGTAGAATATCCGCAGAGCATACTGCATCACCGCATCAGGCAACCACTTTTTACTCTTTGCAAACAACACCTGTATCCAGGGACCTACTTTCGTTCGGAAAGGAGGATTTGTACGCTCCACTATTTTACAGATTGCAGCAGCCAACTTCCGTGGATGGCATCCATTACGTTCCTCTTTTTCTATGATCTCCAATGATTTCCGGAAGCTTTCTCCATAATCGGTATCCAGTCTTGTCTGTTCGGAGATATTCCGATTATCAGTAAATCCGGTGTTGAAGTCTCCCGGTTCTACCACGCAAACCTTTATATTGAACGGATGGACCTCTAAAGCCAATGCTTCGCTATATCCTTCCACCGCAAATTTGGAAGCAGAATAAAATCCCTGATAAGGGATGCCCATTACACCACCAATAGAGCTGATATTGATGATCTTCCCTTTTCGGTTTTTACGCATGACAGGCAATACTTCCCGGCACATATTCACTACACCAAAGAAATTGGTATTCATCTGTATGTTTACTTCCTCTTCCGTAGCAAGTTCCAATGCACCGCCAATACCCATCCCGGCATTATTAATCAGTACGTCAATCCGTCCCTGTTCCGATAGAATCCTATCAACAGCTTGACGGATAGAAAGTGAATTGGTAACATCAACAACCAGCATTTTCACCTCATTCATGTCTTCGGAAAGTTTCCGACTTGTCCCATAAACGATGTGCCCTTGTGCTGATAACATTTGAGCGGTAATCTTTCCAAACCCAGAAGATGCTCCGGTGATAAGTATGACTTGTGGTTGCATATATCTTGTATTTCTAGCAAATATAAAGAGAATATCCGAATGTTTAGTTTCATAACATGCAATTCCAGTCTAGAAGCAATAAAAAAGTGGAGGCATACGATGTTAAACGTAGTTAAAAACAATTCAGATAAAGAGCGTATGACTACAGTATCCCCTTTTTTATTACTTCTTTTGTATATGTTTAAATCTAATAAATACACAAACTAAAATTTTAGATGATGAAGAAATGCATTTTTACACTCTGTTTGATTATGGTTTCTGGATTTCTTTCAGCGCAATCTGTAGATCGTAAAATCATCGTTAAAATGGGAAAGAGTAGGCATTTGTATGCTAATCTTATCTTGCAAAATAAACTTCCGGTGAGGGGAATGATAGAATCCGGCGTCCCTGTCTTGGTTTTGGATAGCACCTTTGTGTTTACTCATTTAGACGACTTAAACATTTCATTGGTTGAATCAAAAGCAACTTTGAATTTAGCGGGAAACAAGTATAAATGTACACATATAACCAATGATACAATTTTTGTAAATGGTCTATTTTATAAAGGCAAAACTGTCATTGCTAATATGGCTTCTAAAAAGATAGATATTATGTATCCCATTCATCTGTTTGGAGATCTAAACGATGCTAATAGTAAGATTATGGAACTAAATATTTCATCTAAATACATGATGCCACTAACCCGACAAGAATTGGAACTGAAAAAAAGTAAATATAAGAAATACCCAATGAGGAATGATGGATATGGAAATATGTATGCAATCGATTCTGAATTAAAAGTAGCTTCCAATTCTAAATATTATTACTCTCTCGAGGGAGATTTTCTATTAGACCTGGGAAACGCTTCATTTCTATTTCTTTTGGAACAACACCCTGCCTATAAAGAATTTATCAATAATTCTAATATAGAACTTCGGCAAGGAAATGATAATCAGGGAAGAAAGATACCAGTGAAGGGATTTCTAGCAAAAAAATGCTATATGGCTGATGTGCCTTTTTATGATGTAACTATAGCAATAACCCCACAACTTCCCAAGTTTACTACGGTGGGTGTTTTAGGATTGAAGTTTTTCGAAAAATTTAATGTTATATTTGATTTTGGCGAAAAAATTCTCTACCTGAAATAAAATAGAGAGAAAATCAGTATATATGATAGTAGCACGCCATTATGATACTATCATATATACACTATAAAAAATTAGTAACCAAATAAGGTTATTTCTCTAAAATAGCAGTCATTTTCTCCCGCCAATCTTCACCATTCTTCGGCTGGAAAGTTTCAAATCCCAGTTCTTTGCCGATTTGGATATTCGAGGCGCCGTCATCTACAAATAAAGTTTCAGAAGGAATGATATTGCAATCATTCACCATATAATCGAATATTTCCGGTGCAGGTTTTGTGTGACCGACCTGATAAGACAGATATAGTTTATCACAGTAATCATTCAACGGCTTTTTCCTTGACGAGAAATCAGGGCTGCATGCCCATGACATAACGAAAGGATTAGTATTACTTAAAATATACACATGATATGATTTTCTCAATTCTAATATATAATCGAGTTTATTTAGATTCACTTCATTGAAAAAGCCCAGCCATGCCTGTTTGGTTTCCTCCATCGTCAATGAACGGCCACATAAATTCCCCAGTTGTTTCCGAAACTCATCCGCACTTAGCTTACCTTCTTCCAGTTCTTGAAAGATGCCGGTCTGATGATATTTATCCAGACGGGTGTCGGCATCTGCCAGTCCCAGTTTGATAAATGCTTGAACCGCTTTGTCGCGATCAATATCTACAATCACCCCTCCAAAATCAAATACAATGTTTTTAATCATGATATATAATTTTTTTGTTTGCTACAAAGATACGGCTTATCTTCTTAATTGGCAGTGCACAACGGCTTGATATTTGTCAAAAAAACATAGTGACGCTATCCTTGCCAAATAGTGTCACTATCACACCCGGATAGCGTAGCTATAAGGAGCGGATAGCGTCACTATACTTTTTGTATGACTTAGGGAAGGATAAATACCGATTATTTTTTATATTTGCAAATCCAATCAATCCTTTGTAAAGACAAAAATAGAGTTATGAATAACCTTCGAATTTTATTGTATATGATGCTCCTTTCATTGGCTGCATGTCATCCGGAAGGAACGAGTGTGAAGCAAGGGTTAGACAAAGCCGCACAACTCATGGCACAGGACCCGGATACGGCATCTATTATTCTTGAGACTATTCAGACAAGTCAAATGAATGAAGCTCAACTGGCAGAATATAATTTATTGTGTACCCAACTTAACGAGGACAAAAGTATTCCTCATTCTTCTGATAAGCAGATCAGGCAGGCGGCATCTTATTATGAGAAAAATGGCAATGAATATCAAAAATCCAAAGCATATTATTATCTTGCTTGTGTAGAAAGTGATCTGGAACAGAAAGAGGAGGCAGAAATCCACTTTAAGGAGGCAATCAAACTTGCCAAAGAAACAGAGGAATACGATCATCTGGCAAAAATCTGCAAACGATGTAGTCTTTATTATCAGAAATACGGTAACTTTGATGAAGCACTGGAAATGGAGAGAAAGGCATACGCCAGTCAGTTGATGTTGAATGACGGTAAAAGCGATTCTTCAGTAATTCTTTCTTCTGCTTTAGGAATGTTTGGTGTGATGTCTTTGTTGCTTGGACTACTCTGGAAGAAAAATCGGCACGCACTTTCCCAATTGGATCTTTTCAAAGAAGAAATACTGAAAAAAGATGTTGAATCGGATAAGTTGATGTTGCAATGTAACCATCTCGAAGAGAAGTATCAGTCTCTTCAACTACATATCTATGAAAGTTCCCCCGTTGTCTCAAAAGTACGACAGTTTAAAGAACGGAATGTTTTGTCTTCTAAAATCCCTTCTTTCTCCGAGAAAGACTGGACAGAGTTACTGCGACTTCAGGAAAACGTCTATGGACTTGTATCTAAATTGAAAGAAATAGGTCCGAAGCTCACAGAAGAGGATTTAAGGGTATGTGCTTTTCTGCGGGAGGGAGTCCAACCTGCTTGCTTTGCTGATTTAATGAAACTGACTACAGAGACGCTGACCCGGAGAATCTCCAGAATAAAAACGGAGAAACTGATGTTGGCAAATTCTAAAGAGTCACTGGAAGATATTGTGAAATCATTGGGGGATCTTTCATTTTGTGCAAGAAATTAATTATTATCTGGTAATGATTCATTATCTCCTTACTACATTTAAGGATTTTCGTTGCAGAGATTAATGGTTTTTAGTACAGAAATTAGTAATCTTTTATGCAGTCGGGTAGTTGTCCCGTTATAACGGGACGATGGTCATCCTATAGGGTGACAAATGTCACTTTATAAGGTGATATTTGTCATTCTGTAATATGATTATCTGTCTTTAGAAGAATGAAAATCATTAAAGATACGAAATTAAATAGCAAAAAACAAGAGTGGCACTTGTTTTTCCTAATATCCCAATAGTTTTTTCATAGTTGATACATTGTCATTTTTATGCCATTTACCTTACTATGCCATTATTAATTTGTACCTAATTTATCCTCTGTCTGTTTTTGTCTATCTCTTCACTTTTATTATTGTTGATTATCAACATATTATCATTGACGACCGTCCGTATCCGTCCGGTAAAAAATGCCTGTTTTAGCAGTATGTCCTGTAACTTTGCAAATAAAAAAGTACAGAACAATGAGCAACTTATTATTTAAAAGATGGAATGATTTCGGTGGGTGGCTGGTCTTTCTGATAGCAGCATTTGTGTATGGGATGACCATCGAACCAACCGCAAGTTTCTGGGATTGTCCCGAATTTATTTCTTGTGCTGAAAAATTACAGGTAGGGCATCCGCCGGGAGCACCTTTCTATATGCTTGTCGGCAACCTGTTTACCCAGTTTGCTTCCGATGCTTCGCAAGTGTCGGGAATGGTCAACTTTTTAAATGCACTATTGAGTGCCGGTTGTATCTTGTTTCTTTTCTGGAGTATTACCCGATTAGTGAGAGCCTTGCTTGTGGGCGATGAACGGAAATTATCTGTTATGGATGTTATTATCATTCTGGGAGCGGGTTTTGTGGGAGCTTTAGCTTATACTTTCAGTGATACATTCTGGTTTAGTGCGGTAGAGGGTGAGGTATATGCCTTCTCTTCTTTCCTCACAGCCTTGGTATTTTGGATGATTCTTCGCTGGCAGGATGAAGCAGATTCTGTGTCCGGTGACCGCTGGATTATCCTGATAGCCTATATTATAGGGCTTTCAATCGGAGTGCATTTGCTTAATCTGCTTTGTATTCCTGCCATTGTATTAGTGTTCTATTACCAAAAATATCAGACTCTATCATTCAAGGGAGTTATCGGGGCCATTGCATTATCCGGTATTCTTATTGTATTGATTCTTTTTGTTTATATACCCGGAATGGCTGATGTAGGAGGATGGTTCGAATTATTCTTTGTCAATGTGATGGGATTACCCTTCCAGTCAGGATTGATCGTCTTTCTGGGTTTGGTCCTGTTTTTACTGATAGGAGCCATTTATCGGTTTAGAAAACGCATCGTGAATACCGGTTTGTGGTGTTTACTCATGCTCACCATAGGATATACCACCTATGCGGTCATACTCATTCGTGCCAATGCTAATACGCCGCTCAACGAGAATGCACCGGATAATATTTTCACACTCAAAAGCTACCTGAATCGCGAACAGTATGAAAGTGCTCCTTTACTTTATGGGAGAACCTATGCATCCGAACCGGAGTATGTGCCCGAAGGAGACTATTACAAGGTAAAAACAGAAAAAGGGACTGCCATCTATCGGCCGGATAAGAAGGAAGGCAAGTATAAAATTATCCGCTATAAAGAAGACGTGTGCTACACTCAAAATATGTTGTTTCCACGAATGTGGAATGATCGTTCGGCCGCTTCTTACAAAGGATGGTCCGGAGGAGGTACGAAAGAGACTCCCACACAAAAAGAGAATCTGACTTATTTTATCACATACCAACTCAACTACATGTACTGGCGCTATTTTCTATGGAATTTTGTCGGACGACAAAATGATATTCAAGGAAGTGGTGAACCGGAACATGGTAACTGGATTACAGGAATTTCATGGCTTGATAATCTGCGACTGGGGGATCAAAAACTTTTGCCGGAATCTTTGCGTGAGAACAAAGGTCACAATGTATTCTATGGCTTACCATTATTATTAGGATTACTCGGTATCTATTGGCAATGGACACGCGGGAAAAAAGGCAAGCAGCAATTCAATGTCTTATTTTTCCTTTTCTTCATGACAGGATTGGCTATTGTGCTCTATCTGAATCAGACTCCCGGACAACCTCGTGAACGGGATTATGCGTATGCAGGTTCGTTTTATGCGTTCGCTATCTGGATTGGAATGGGAACCGCCGGATGCTGTGACATGTTTCGCAGAAAACAGGCAAAAATCCTCCCGGTCAGCTTACTCATGCTGCTTTGCCTGTTTGTCCCCATACAAATGGCAAGCCAGACTTGGGATGACCACGATCGAAGCAACCGATATACCTGTCGTGACTTTGGAGCTAACTATCTGATGACACTTCCCGACAAAGGAAATCCGATTATATTCTGTAACGGGGATAATGATACGTTCCCCTTGTGGTATAATCAGGATACGGAAGAAGTACGCAGAGATGTACGTATCTGCAATTTAAGTTATGCGCAGACCGACTGGTACATTTATCAGCAACAATGTCCTTTGTACAATGCTCCCGGACTGCCGATCAGTTGGGATCAAAATCAATACCAGGAAGGGAAGAACGAATATGTGGCTGTTCGTCCGGAATTGAAGAAACAGATAGAAGCATTGTATCAGAAACATCCCGAAGAAGCCCGTGATAGTTTTGGAGATGATCCGTATGAAATAAAGAATATCCTGAAATATTGGGTGTTCGCGGAGAAACAGGAATTCCATGTGATACCTACCGATACAATAAATATCCATATTGATAAGGATGCAGTACTCCGTTCAGGAATGATGTTGCCTGAAGCCATTCGTCATTTAAAAGGGGAAGAGCTAAGAGATGCAATACCGGATAAACTGTCTATTTCTCTAAAAGATATACGTCTATTGACTAAAGTGGACTTACTCATGCTCGAGATCCTGGCTAACTGTAACTGGGAACGTCCCCTGTACATGGCTATCTCGGTAGGCAACTCCAGTAAACTGAAGTTTGATGACTACTTTGTTCAGGAAGGGGTAGCATTCCGGTTTACTCCTTTCAACTATAAAGAATGGGGAGACGTAGAAGAAGGCAACGGATATGCCATAGATACGGAGAAACTCTACGAGAATGTGATGAACAGATATAAATACGGAGGATTGGATACTCCTGGACTTTATCTGGACGAAACAACCCTGCGCATCTGTTATTCTCATCGAAGGCTTTTTGCGCAACTGGCTAAAGAATTGGTGAAACAAGGAGACGACATCCGTGCCAGAAAAGTATTGGAATATGCTGGGCAAGCTATTCCGGCATATAATGTTCCCGAAGTATACGAGAGCGGTTCGTATGATATAGCCGCCGCTTATGCTTCCATAGGAGAAACGCAGAGAGCGACCGATCTATTGAATCATCTGATAGCAGAATCGGAAAATTATATCGACTGGGCTTTCTCGTTAGGAGAGAACCGGATAGAGATGGTTCAACGGGATTGTTTGTATAGGTTCTGGCAATGGAATCAGTGTAATGAATTACTGAAGAATATGGATAAAGAGAGATATGAACAGAGTAATCAGCAATTTGAAAAGAAATATATGCGACTCACTCAACTAATGAATTATCACAACTAAACTCAAAGAATATGAAATCGAAAAGAATAAGAGAAGAAGAAATAAAAACAGTATTGGGCAAAAGAAATTACGTTATCTTAATTATCGGCTCTATATTGATTATCATAGGATATATATTAATGAGCGGCGAGGGGAGTACCCTTGCCGCCTATAATCCCGATATATTTAGTGGAACACGCATACGTATTGCCCCATTATTGTGTTTATTGGGGTATCTACTGAATGTATTCGGTATTCTTTACCGTCCTCGTCAAAGGGGGATTTAATCTTTCAATAGAGGTAACTGATTGAGCATATTTCTAAGTTTGATTGCCACTCGTGGCATAGGTTCGGCAACTGTAAGTCCTACCAGATCATATTCGGAGGATATATCATTAATGATACGAACTACTTCTTCAATCTTCATGCCGTTAGGCTCAACGCCTACGGCAGCGATTATCTCTGCCGGGTCCAATACATCCATATCGAAATGTATAACCACCTTCGAAACCCCGGTACTTTTCAGCCATTCCATAATCTTTGTACGATCATTGGCAACTTCCTGTGGAGATAATCCTTTAATTCCCAGCTTTCTTTGTCGTTCCTGCATACCTTCATCCCATGAGCGGAGTCCGACAATCAGGGCTTTGGAAGCATCTGTTTTTCCCGGAAGTAATTCCATTATTTCTTCATCTCCCATTCCCAAACAAGCTGTTAGTGCCATTGCATGATAACCCTTATATTCATCATAAGGCAGATTGATGTCGGGATGTGCGTCTATCCAGATGATAGCTACATCATCCGGGTATCTATTGATTAAATAAGTAAACGGAACAACACTAACGGAACATTCTCCTCCTAAAGTGACAATCCGATCCGGATGATTCTCTTTAAGCAGATCGAGCGCAGCTCTAGTTTGTTTCAGTATGACACTGCGTGCACTAATACCTTTTTCCGTCGCTCTGTCATTGATATCCAGTGAAACCGGAACTTCGACGGTCTTCTGACCGGTCTGTGGGGCTAAATAGTTCAATAACTGTGCTCCCAGATAGTAGCCTCTGGATGAATCTTCCGCCGGAATATCAGGCATCCAATGATCTACAATTCCTCCTTGCCATTGAGGATAGATAAAACGAAGAGTTGATTTTTTATTTTCCATATTTACTTGATTTTTTCATTTCCGTTTTTACTATATGCTTTGTACAAAAATAGAATAAATCTTTCTAATATCATTAATATTTCAAAAAAGACCATCTATCTAAAATAAATTATTGCTTCTTTTGTCCCAATGAAATGAAAGTTGGGAAATAGTATGAATAACAACATTGATATAAAAACGTTGGAGGCCTTTCAGGATGGGAATCACAAGGCCTTTGAGACTATTTTTATTACATACTACAACAAAACCAAAGCATTTATTGACGGATATATAAAATCGGAGCCTGATGCAGAAGAGCTGACAGAGGATTTATTTGTCAATCTTTGGATCAACCGCCATTCGATTGATACGTCCAAATCATTCAATTCTTATTTGCACACCATTGCAAGAAATGCAGCAATCAACTTTCTGAAACATAAATATGTGTGTGATGCCTACCTGAACCATAATCTAGAAACAGGATATAGCTCTACTTCCGAAGAAGACCTTATTGCCAAGGAATTGGAAATGCTGATTGACGAACTTGTCGGAGGAATGCCCGAACAACGGAGAATGATTTATACATTAAGTCGTAATGAAGGATTATCCAATGCCGAGATTGCCGAACGACTGAACACTACCAAAAGAAATGTTGAAAGCCAGCTAAGCCTCGCTTTAAAAGAGATACGGAAGGTTATTTCATGTTTTCTGTTATCATTATTGTAACTTTATTTTCTTCTTTACTTATTTTTTCTCCAAAAATATTCATTTTCTTATTGAGCTTTTCGCCACCTAACTGTATATATAGTAAAGTGCAGTAAAAATGGAGAAAAGTAATATCACCAAAATCATCAGAATGTTCCTTTCCGCCCGCTTTCCATCCGAAACGGAAGAGAAAGTGCAAAAGTGGATCATTAAAGATAAAAACCAGCAGGCGAAAGCAGAAGCTTCATTGGATTATTGGAATGAATTGGACGTAAAAGCCGATTCGAACACTTATGCCTCACTGGAACGGGTGAATTTAAGAACCGGATACAACAAAGAACATCTGACGGGCATCGCTTCTTATCAGAGGTTTGCCCGTGTTGCCGCAGTTGTTGTTCCATTGCTTTTATTAGCAGGAGGAATGTTCTGCTATCTTTCTCCCCAAAACGAGATGATAGAGGTATCCGTTGCTTATGGAGAACAGAAACGTCTAATCTTGCCGGACAGCTCGGAAGTTTGGTTGAATGCGGGAAGCACCATTTTATATCCGGAAACTTTTGCTAAAGATAAACGTTTGGTCATTCTTAACGGTGAAGCTTATTTCTCTGTCCAAAAAGATACTGCAAGCCCCTTCATCGTGGAAGTTCCCCAGCTTTCCGTAAAGGTTCTTGGAACCAAATTCAACGTGAAAGCCTATCCTGGTGATGAAAAAATAACAACTACACTGACGAGCGGCAAGGTAGAAGTGAGCGTCCAGTCCCAACCTCCCCGGATACTTAAACCCAATGAACAGCTTACATACGATAAGAAGTCGTCAGACATCCATATATCAGTGATAGATACTCATGACACCAACAGTTGGGTAGTGGGAAAACTGATCTTTACCAATGCTACTGCCGGAGAAATATTCCGAACCCTCGAAAGACACTATAACACCACGATTGATAATGAGGCAAATATCCCTGCGTCCAAACGATATACAGTCAAATTTCTGAAAGATGAAGATCTGGATGAAATACTGAATATATTGAAAGATATCATCGGCTTTGATTATCAACAACATGAAAATAAAATAGTATTAACCCAACCATAAAAGAAACAGCCTATGAACAAAAAGAACCGGGAAGCAGCTTGAGACCCTCTTCCCAGTTCTGAAATGTCTATCCTCATTCAACAAGTGACGTAAAATGAAGTATCAACATACAAATATAGAATAATGAATCGAATTAATACGAATAAACGGGCAGCTAAGCTCGCCATTTTTTTATTTTTTACTTTTCTCTCTCTTACAACTGTCGCACAGAATAAAGAAAAAAAGATTACCATACAAAATAAAAGAATCTCATTAAAAGAAGCCTTTGCTCAAATTGAATCACAAACCGGATATAGCATCGCTTATGAACAATCGAATCTGGATATAGACAAAAAGCAGTCTTTATCTCTTAAAAATGTAGCTGTCGTCAAAGCGATGACTCAACTTTTAAAAGAAACCGGATATGTATATAAAATAAAAGGATATCATATTATTATTTCTTTGCAAGATAACCGACAAAAGCCTGCCAATGATGATACACAAAAACTGACTCAAACCATAAGAGGAATCGTTGTTGATTCCAAAACCAATACGCCAATAGAATATGCCTCCGTCTGTATAGCAGAGAAACCTTCACTGGGAGGCTCAACTGACAACCGGGGAAATTTCCGGATTAATAACGTCCCGATAGGACGTTATAATATTCAGGCATCTTTTATGGGGTATCGCCCAAGTATCATTAGCGAAGTGTCTGTCACTTCATCCAAAGAAGTATTTGTAGAAATCCCTATGGATGAAAATGTGCAGGATTTGGCTGAAGTGCTTGTCAAACCGGAAATAAAAAAAGACCGGACAGTCAACCCGATGGCTATTACGGGAGGACGTATGATTAGTATTGAAGAAGCGTCCCGATTTGCCAATGGGTTTGATGATCCGGCACGGTTAAGTTCTGCATTTGCTGGAGTGGCAGGAGATGTCGGTACCAATGCAGTGGCTATCCGGGGAAACGCTCCGCAATTTACCCAATGGAGACTGGAGGGCATTGAAATACCTAATCCGACTCATTTTGCCGATTTAGCAGGGCTGGGAGGAGGATTTCTGTCTGCTTTAAGCACGCAAGTTATCGGAAACTCCGATTTCTACAATGGAGCTTTCCCAGCAGAATACAGTAATGCCTTATCCGGTGTTTTCGATATGCATTTGCGCAATGGTAATAATCAGAAGTACGAACACGCCTTTCAGGTCGGACTCATGGGCATAGATTTAGCTTCGGAAGGTCCTATCAGTAAAAAACGGGGAAGTTCCTATCTGGTGAATTATCGCTTTTCTACTACTTCACTGGCATCGGGTAATGACATCAACCTGAAATATCAGGATTTAGCCTTCAAACTAAATTTTCCCACACGTAAAGCCGGAACCTTTTCGATCTGGGGATTAGGATTGATAGACAGAAATAAAGCAGATGTTTTGGAACGTTCCGAATGGGAAACGATGGGAGACCGGTCGTCAGGATATAATAAACTGGATAAGCTGGCAGGTGGCTTAGCGCACAAATATGTACTGGATGAAAATACTTATATCCGTTCTTCTCTATCCGCTACCTATTCCAAAGACCGTTCATTGGCAGACTTACATACCGACGACGCTATTATTAATGTAGCAGATATTCAGAATAGTAGATGGAATTTAGTATTCAATTCATATCTGAATAAGAAATTCAGTCCGAGGCATACCAACAGAACAGGGATTACCATTACGGAACTTAAATATGATCTTGATTACAAAGTCAGCCCTTATTTGGGATTAAACAAACCTATGGAGCAAATATCGAAAGGCAGTGGAGAAAGCACAGTCCTCTCGGCATATAGTAGTTCCGTAATAAACTTGAGCAACAATCTGACAACCAGTTTAGGGGTTACCGGACAATATTTTACTTTAAACAAGAACTGGTCGATAGAACCGAGAGTTGCCCTTAAATGGAAAATAAATCCTGCACATTCTTTAGCAGCTGCTTACGGCTTGCATAGCCGTCGGGAAAGGCTCGACTATTACTTTGTTGAACAGATAATCAATGGTAAAAAGGAATCAAACCGGTACCTGGACTTCTCAAAGGCACATCATTTCGGATTCACTTATGACTGGAATATCAATCAGACCCTACATCTGAAAATAGAACCCTATTATCAATACTTATTCCACATACCAGTTGAGGAAAACTCCTCCTTTTCGATTATCAATTATGAAGAATTCTATTTAGACCGCATATTGACAAACACCGGAATAGCCAAAAACTATGGAATAGATATAACACTGGAACAATACATGAAAAATGGCTTCTACTATATGATTACAGCTTCATTATTCAAATCAAAATATAGGGGAGGAGACCGTATCTGGCGAAATACGAGACTGGACAAAAGTTTTTTAGTGAACCTGCTCGCCGGAAAAGAATGGATGGTTGGCAGACTCAAACAGAATGTATTAAGTGTAAACGGCCGTCTGTTCTTTCAGGGAGGAGGACGCTATACACCTGTGGATGAAGAAAAAAGTCAGGAAGAAAAAGACGTCGTCTTTGACGAGAGCAAAGCATATACTAAACGATTCAATCCATCTATAAACGGTGATGTTTCCATCAGTTTCCGGATCAATAAGAAAAGAGTATCCCACGAGTTTTCTCTGAAAATACTGAATGTGGGTATGCGCACCGGAATGCATTTCTATCAATACAATGAAAGAACGAGCGTAGTAGAAGAAAAAGACGGAGCGGGTCTGATTCCGAACATCAGCTACAAAATTTATTTCTAAAGATAATAAGAATGGAAAGGAGCGTTTTCTAAAACGTTTTAGAAAAGTTTGAATAACTTTTGAGAAAACCAAGTTAATATAAAATTGCGTATTTTTGTACCGTGAATTTCAGTATAGATTAGATGAAAGATAGGACAAAATTATGGATATAAAATCAGGAATTGTTGTATATGATTACATGGACACGTTTTATTGTTGTATGATAGAAAAGGATCAATGGTGTGAAGAAATGGTCACTGAACACATGCTGGTTTATTTATGTTCAGGAGAATTAGAACTGATAACTCCGGAAAAGCGCTATCATTTAAAGAAGGGAGACTATTTTTTTATCAAACGTAACCATTTGATTCGTAAAATCAAGCAACCATCTAAAAATGGAGAACCGTTTAAAGGCTTATTTCTTCAATTAAAGATGTCTTTTCTGAAAAAAATATTGAGTGAATATCAAATCCAAGTTCCCTTGACAAACACCACAGCGATTAGCGAAGCTACGTATGTGATGTTGGAAAAACACCCATTCCTAAAAGGGCTGTTTTTCTCTCTTGAACAGTATTTTGATGCACTTCAGTATCCGTCAAAAGAACTGATGGAAGCCAAACTAAAAGAAGCTGTATTTGCATTGCTACAGTTGAAACCGGATTTGGGTCCTGTCTTGTTTGACTTTGCAGAGCCTTGGAAAATTGATCTGGGGGATTTTATGAATAAGAGTTATAAATGTAATTTGACTGTTGAAGAATTTGCACACTATACCGGACGAAGTCTTTCTTCTTTCAAAAAGGATTTCTCCTTGATTTTTAATAATACGCCAAGTAGGTGGATTGTCAAGAAGAGACTGGAGGAAGCAAAGTTTCTGATGGATAAATATGGCGAAAAGCCTGCCGATGTATATTTGAAAGTCGGGTTTAAAAACCTCTCACATTTTTCAACAGCCTTTAAGAAAGAATTCGGTTTTCCACCTTCGATGGCAACAACTGTAAATACCATATAAATAAAAGAAAGACGTTTTAGAAAAGTAGAATTGACGCTATAGAAAACCTGCGTAAAGGATTCTACCACTACTTTTGCATCATCAAAACGAATGGGTTTTGATGATGTTTTTTATTTTAATAACAGAATCAGTTATGAAAAAAAGTCTTATTGCATTGGCTTTCGGTACATTCAGTCTGGGTATTGCGGAATTTGTGATGATGGGTATCTTGAGCAGTGTAGCTGAAGGACTGCAAATCAGTATCATTCAAACAGGTCACTTGATTTCGGCTTATGCTCTTGGGGTATGTATGGGTGCTCCTATGTTACTTATGGTGCGCAACTATCCTTTAAAACGGATTCTACTGTTACTGACAGTGATTATTCTGGCAGGTAATCTTTTTGCAGCCGTAGCTCCTAATTACCAAATACTGTTGATAGCGCGTTTCATATCGGGTTTTCCGCATGGGGCTTATTTTGGAGTGGCTTCAATTGTAGCACAACATCTTGCCGGGCCGAATAAAGGTGCACAAGCAGTATCTCTAATGATGGCAGGAATGACAGTAGCAACAGTGCTGGGTGTCCCATTAGGAACCATTTTAAGCACAGGGGTTTCTTGGCGGCTAACTTTCCTGTTAGTGGCTTTGGGGGGATTGATTACACTCTTGGGAATCCGTTTCTGGATACCTTGTTTGAAAAGTATGCCAGACTCCGGGTTCAAAGGTCAGTTTCGTTTTTTGAAATCACCTGCTCCTTGGTTAATTATTGTTGGTACCTTGTTAGGTGAAGGGGGCATTTACTGCTGGTACAGCTATATTGAGCCACTGTTAACCCAAGTATCTGGCTTTCCGCCATCAAGTATGATGTGGCTAATGGTAATAGCTGGCCTTGGGATGGTGGCAGGCAATCTTTTGGGCGGGCGCCTTGCAGACCATTTCAAAGCGGGAGCGGTAGCAGCCATCATCCAATCATTCATGATGGTTACATTGTTACTTATCTTTCTTTTTTCACCTATACCATGGCTTTCTGTTACATTAATGGTAATAGGTACGGCCGGATTATTTGGGGTAGGCAGTCCATTACAATACTTGATTATCCGCTTTTCCAAAGGTGGAGAGATGCTAGGAGCAGCAAGCATACAAATTGCTTTTAATGTAGGGAATGCTTTTGCTGCGTGGTTGGGTGGCTTGGTCCTGTATGCAGGTTATGATTATCGTTATCCTGCATTAATAGGTGTTCCATTATCACTAATAGGAGCAGGACTGTTGCTCGTGCTACATTATAAATACGAGCGTAACTGTAGAAGAGTATAAAATTTGATTGTATTATTAACTAAAGAAAAATATAGCATGAAAGAAATTGAAAAATTACAAGCAGGAGAATACTACCGCATGGATGATGTCGAAATCAGTGAAATTCAAATGCGGGCCATAGACTTGTGCCAGCAGATAAATAACTTATCTATTTTTGAGAACAAAAAACGAGACAAGTTACTTCGGAAATTGTTTGGTAGCGCCGGTAAGAATCTAAGTATTAAGCCGGGCTTCCTATGTGATTTGGGTATAAATATTCATATAGGAGATGACTTTCTAACAAATTATAATGTGACTATATTGGATATGGCTCCTGTGACTATCGGCAACAATGTATGGATTGGTCCTAATGTAGGAATTTATGCAGTAGCGCATCCGATGGAAGCCAATGGGCGACTGCAAACACTCGGTATAGCCAAACCGATAACAATCGGAGATAATGTTTGGATTGGTGGTGGCTCGGTAGTACTTATGGGCGTTAATATAGGTAAAAATGTGGTAATCGGGGCTGGTTCTGTAGTCACAAAAGACATTTCCGATAATGTTGTTGTAGCAGGCAATCCGGCTAGAGTCATCAAAAACATACATAACGAATAGAGCTACTGAATTATATGTCATCTTAATTCTCCGGTAATATTGGTATAATAATCTGGAATATGTATACTTAATACTACTCTGAATACCTGTATATTTGCTGTGTGAAATAATTTAGTTATGAATTATATGCGTATCATATTCAAGAAATTCAAAGCACGTATGATTATAGGATGTATATTAGCTGTAATAGCATTACTGGCGGTGTCAGTCATTGTTTTTATCAATCAAGCCAGTTTCGGCAGAACTCCCCGTGGGGAACGGCTGGAAAGAGTCATGAAATCTCCAAATTACAGAAACGGAGAATTTAAAAATCAGCATGAAACCCTATTGATGACTTCCGACAGGGGACGTTTTAGCGGAATCTGGGAGTTCATTTTCAGAAAGATAGACGGTTTGCGCCCCGAACAGGCTGTCAAAGCAATAAAAACGGATTTACGCAAGATTGACCGTAATGAAGAAATATTGGTATGGTTCGGACATTCATCTTACCTGATTCAAACGGGAGGAAAGCGAATATTGGTTGACCCGGTATTTTGTATGGCTTCTCCCGTATCTTTTGTCAACAAGCCATTCAAAGGTACGGAACTTTATACACCGGATGATATGCCGGACATTGACTATCTCGTGATTAGTCACGATCATTGGGATCATTTGGATTACAACACAGTCAAAAAATTAAAAGACCGGATTGGAGCAGTGATTTGTCCGTTGGGTGTTGGCGAACATTTCGAATATTGGGGATTTGATAAAGAACGTCTGATAGAACTTGACTGGAATGAAGACGCAAACCTCGCTCCGGGCTTTATGATACATTGTTTGCCTGCCCGTCATTTCTCCGGTCGCGGACTTACTGCCAACCAGTCACTTTGGGCTTCCTTCCTGTTAGAAACTCCTTCACAAAAGATATACATCGGCGGAGACGGAGGATATGATACGCATTACGCAGAAATAGGTAATCGATTTCCGGACATCGACCTTGTAATCCTCGAAAACGGACAATACAATGAAGAATGGAGCTTGATCCATTTGATGCCCCAGTATATGGCACAGACGGCCAGAGATTTAAAAGCGAAAAGAGTTCTGACCGTACATCATTCTAAATATGCGTTGGCCAAACATCGTTGGGATGAACCTCTCAAAAATGCAGAAGAAATGAAGAATAAAGATTCTCTGAATGTATTGATTCCGGAGATTGGAGAGGTCGTGGCATTAGAAAAATAGTGCTTTACCCAATCGGCTAAAGGTTTTCCTGTCTGTTATCAGTAAAATTGGTAAAACATTCTGTAATTTGTATAGTTGAAAAACAAATTTCCCTGATTAACTTTGCAAAGTTGAAATATAGATGGTTCAATCCTGACAGTTTTAGACATTTAGATATAACTACTATAAATTGAAAATTAATTAGTTTATGCTACGTACTATCAGACTTACAACCGCCATTGTGTGCTTTACACTTATTACCCTGCTCTTTCTCGACTTCACGGGTACATTGCACACATGGTTCGGATGGTTGGCGAAAATTCAATTTCTGCCGGCTTTATTAGCCTTGAACATAGGTGTCGTATTGTTTTTAGTTGTACTTACATTCCTGTTCGGACGTATCTACTGCTCTGTTATTTGTCCGTTGGGAGTGTTTCAGGACATTGTTTCGTGGGTATCCGGCAAACAAAAGAAAAACCGGTTCCGTTATTCACCAGCAATGAAATGGTTGCGGTATGGCGTTTTAGGAGTATTCATTATCATGATGGTTGCAGGATTGAACTCTTTGGCTATCTTGCTGGCACCGTATAGTGCTTATGGCCGGATAGCTTCCAGTCTTTTTGCACCGGTCTGGCAATGGGGAAACAACCTGTTGGCGTACTTCGCCGAACGAATGGATAGTTATGCTTTTTATGAGGTAGATGTATGGATAAAGAGTCTTTCGACGATGCTGATTGCCATTGTTACCCTTGTTGTTCTTTTCATTCTGGCGTGGCGCAACGGACGAACCTATTGTAATACGATCTGCCCCGTAGGTACTGTATTAGGGTTTATATCCAAATATGCAATATTCAAACCGGTAATTGATACTTCCAAATGCAATAGTTGCGGTTTGTGTGCCCGCAATTGCAAAGCATCGTGTATTAATCCGAAAGCTCATGAAATAGATTATAGCCGTTGTGTGACTTGCATGGATTGCATCGGAAAGTGTAAGCATGGAGCCATTACATACACAAGACGGAAACCTAAGAACGAAACAGCTACGAGCGAAGATACGAAAGCAAAGTCTGTCACTACTGAACAGGTAGACAATGCCCGTCGTAGCTTCCTTTCAGCATCGGCCATTTTTGCAACAACTTCTGTACTGAAAGCACAAGAGAAAAAAGTAGACGGAGGATTGGCTACTATCGAAGATAAAAAGATTCCCCAAAGAGAAAATCCTATCTATCCTCCCGGTGCATTAAGCGCACGCAATTTCACTCAACATTGCACAGCCTGCCAATTATGTGTCTCTGTTTGTCCCAACCAGGTATTGCGCCCATCGGACAACCTATTAACATTGATGCAACCGGAAATGTCATACGAACGTGGATATTGCCGTCCCGAATGTACTAAATGTTCGGAAGTTTGTCCCGCCGGCGCTATTCATCTCACCAGTCTTGCCGAGAAATCAGCTATTCAGATCGGACATGCCGTATGGATTAAAGAGAACTGTGTACCTTTGACAGACGGAATGGAATGTGGCAACTGTGCCCACCATTGTCCGACAGGTGCCATACAAATGGTAGCTTCCGATCCTGAAAAAACAGATTCTCCAAAGATTCCGGTAGTAAATGTAGAAAAATGTATCGGTTGTGGGGCGTGTGAGAACCTTTGTCCGTCCCGTCCTTTCAGCGCTATTTATGTGACAGGACATCAGATGCATAGAATTATTTGATCTAAATCAGTATAAGATTATGGAAGATAAAAATAAGAAAGATATAAATAGAAGAGATTTCATTAAGATTGTAGGTATTAGTGCAGCCACGTCGACAGGGCTATTATACGGATGCTCTTCAAAAGGTACTTCCTCTTCAAGCAGCGCAACAGGAGAAGGAGAGGTGCCTACCGATAAAATGACTTACCGCACGTCTCCGACTACCGGTGACCGTGTTTCACTCTTGGGATATGGTTGTATGCGTTGGCCTCTCAAACCTGCTCCCAACGGTAATGGTGAAGTAATCGACCAGGATGCCGTGAATGGACTGATTGATTATGCAATCGCTCACGGAGTAAACTATTTCGATACATCTCCGGCATACGTACAGGGCTTTTCCGAAAAGGCAACGGGTATTGCATTGAGCCGTCATCCCCGCGACAAATATTATATCGCCACCAAGTTATCCAATTTCTCTCCCGATACATGGTCTCGTGAAGCATCGCTCAAGATGTACCACAAATCGTTTGCAGACCTGCAGGTAGATTACATTGATTATATGCTGCTTCACGGCATCGGCATGGGAGGAATGGAAGCCCTTAAAGGACGCTACCTGGATAACGGAATGCTTGACTTTCTGGTGAAAGAACGGGAGGCAGGACGTATCCGCAATTTGGGATTCTCCTATCATGGGGATATCGAAGTGTATGACTATCTGCTTTCACGGCACGATGAATTCAAGTGGGATTTCGTACAGATACAATTGAACTATGTAGACTGGAAACATGCAAAAGAAACCAATACCCGGAATACGGATGCTGAATATCTGTATGGAGAATTGCATAAACGAGGAATTCCATCTATCATCATGGAACCGCTTTTAGGAGGTCGTTTGTCTAAATTGAATGACAACCTGGTGGCACGGCTCAAACAACGCCGTCCGGAAAGCAGTGTCGCTTCCTGGGCTTTCCGTTTTGCCGGTTCATTTCCGGACATTCTGACTGTATTAAGTGGCATGACTTATATGGAGCATCTGCAAGATAATCTCCGCACTTATTCTCCTTTGGAACCGTTGACAGATGAAGAAAAAGAGTTTCTCGAAGAAACGGCACAATTAATGTTGAAATATCCAACGATCCCTTGCAACGACTGCAAATATTGTATGCCATGTCCTTATGGGTTGGATATACCTGCTGTGTTGTTACATTACAACCGTTGCGTCAATGAAGGGAATGTCCCCAGGAACGGGCAGGATGAGAATTATGCAAAAGCCCGGCGTGCTTTCCTAGTCGGATATGACCGTAGCGTGCCCAAACTTCGTCAGGCAAGCCATTGCATCGGTTGTAACCAGTGTGTGGCACACTGTCCGCAGAACATTGATATTCCGAAAGAGCTGCATCGGATAGATCAGTTCGTAGAACAATTGAAACAAGGTACTTTATAAAAGAAAAGATGGAAGAATTAATCAATTTACTACATACGGGAGGATATTCCTGTACTATTGCCAACAAAGGAGAAATCCGTACTTTCACTCAACGCGGTGTGGCTGATATCTATGATTTACTAACCCAGGAACCGGAGTTTCTTAAAGGAGCCTTGATTGCTGATAAGGTGGTTGGAAAGGGAGCTGCCGCCCTGATGATTCTGGGAGGTATCAAAGAGTTATATACTGATATTATCAGTACCAAAGCTCTGGAGTTGCTTCAGAAATCAGATATAAAAGTTGATTTTACAGAGGAAGTACCTTTTATCTGGAACCGTAACCATACAGGAGGATGCCCTGTAGAGACAATGTGCAGCGAAGTGGAATCAGCAGAAGAAATATTACCACTGATCCGCGATTTTCTGGAAAAGATCAGAAATAAGAAGTAAAAAGAAGAAACTTGAAACACGAAATAAAGTATGAAAAGAAATACAGCTTGTTTATTCCTGTTCGGTAGCTTGCTTTCCATCTCGGGAATGGCACAGACTAAAAAGGATAGCATACAGGCCGGAAGAAATTATATGATTGATGAAGTCGTAGTCACCGGAACACGTAATGAAACCGATGTGCGTCATCTTCCGATGACCATTTCCGTAGTCGGCAGGCAACAAATTGAGAAAAGATATGAGCCTTCTCTTTTGCCGTTGTTAACGGAGCAGGTACCGGGATTATTCACTACCAGTCGTGGCATCATGGGATATGGAGTATCTACCGGAGCTGCAGGTGGCATGAGCTTGCGTGGTATCGGTGGTAGTCCGACAGCGGGATTATTGGTACTGATTGACGGTCATCCCCAGTACATGGGTTTGATGGGACATCCGATAGCGGATGCTTATCAATCTATGATGGCAGAGAAAGTGGAAGTTTTACGAGGTCCTGCATCTGTACTTTATGGTTCGAATGCCATGGGTGGTGTGATTAATATTGTTACCCGTCGGCAACAGGAAGAAGGTGTGAAGACGAATATGCAAGTTGGATACGGTTCATATAACACGTTGCAGACTGAATTTTCCAACCGTGTCAAGAAGGGACGTTTCAGTAGCGTCGTAACCGGATCATATAATCGTACAGATGGACATCGTCCCGATATGGGATTCGAGCAATATGGTGGATACGCAAAGTTAGGTTATGATATCAGTTCTTTCTGGAAAGTATGGGGAGATGTGAATGTAACCCATTTTAATGCTTCCAATCCGGGGACTATCCAAGTACCACTGATTGACAACGATTCTCGTATCACTCGTGGAATGACATCGTTCGCTTTGGAAAATCATTATGAAAAGACTTCAGGAGGTTTGAGCTTTTTCTATAACTGGGGACGGCATAAAATCAATGATGGCTATCAGATAGGAAAAGAACCGCAAAAATCACATTTCAACTCTAAAGACAAAATGCTGGGTGTATCATGGTATCAGAGTGCCACTTTCTTTACCGGTAATCGTTTGACCGTAGGATTTGATTATCAACACTTTGGAGGTGAATCATGGAACAAAGTACTGGCTACGGGTGAACATACTCCGGGAGTAGACAAGCAAATGGATGAGTTTGCCGGATACGTTGATTTCCGTCAGGATATCAGCAGTTGGTTCTCACTGGACGCAGGTATTCGTGTAGACCACCATTCACACGTAGGTACAGAATGGATTCCACAAGGCGGACTGGCTTTTCATTTACCTAAGAATGCAGAACTTAAAGCAATGGTCAGCAAAGGATACCGTAATCCGACCATTCGTGAGATGTATATGTTTCCTCCTGCCAACCCGGAACTGAAACCGGAAAAACTAATCAACTATGAACTTTCCTATTCACAACGTCTGCTGGAAGGGGCATTGTCCTACGGAGTCAGCCTTTACTATATCAATGGTGACAATCTGATTATGTCGAACGGACTCTTTCCTCCATTGAATATCAATTCCGGAGAGATAGAGAATTGGGGAGTTGAAACGAATATAGGCTACCACATCAATTCACACTGGAATGTGAACGCCAATTATAGCTGGTTGCACATGGAGAATCCCGTTCTTGCTGCTCCCGAACATAAATTGTATGCAGGGGCGGACTATACTTCCGGACGTTGGAGTATATCGACTGGAGTACAATATGTGAAAGGACTTTATACTTCTGTTGTAAAGGGTAGCGAGCAACAGGATCATTTTGTTTTATGGAATCTTCGTGGGAATTATCGTGTCTGCCGTTTCGCTAACCTCTTCATAAAAGGAGAGAACCTGCTGGCACAGCGTTATGAAATAAATGCAGGTTATCCCATGCCCAAAGCTACGTTTATGGGTGGTATTAATTTGAACTTTTAAATAATAAAATGATATGGAATCAACTACTGTAAAACTCTATTCGCTGAATTACGGCAATGTGAGAACTTATCTGGCAGCCTCGTTATTCATCGTTGGCAACATCCTTTTTCCCCAATTTTTTCATCTCATACCGCAAGGAGGAATAACCTGGCTGCCTATCTATTTCTTCACACTGATCGGAGCTTATAAGTACGGATGGAAAGTCGGTCTGCTGACTGCTGTTCTTTCCCCTATTATCAACTCCTTACTTTTTGGTATGCCGATGCCGACGGTGCTGCCTGCTATTTTATTAAAGTCCGTATTGCTCGCCATTGCTGCCGGTTGGGCCGCACAACGTTTCGGACGTATCTCCATCCCGGTATTGGTTGGCGTGGTACTTACCTATCAAGCTGTAGGGACATTGGGAGAGTGGATGTATATAGGTAATTTCTACAATGCCATTCAGGATTTTCGCATTGGAATTCCCGGAATGTGCCTGCAAGTATTCGGAGGTTATTTATTCATTAGATATTTGATTCGCAAATAACTTCCTTATCAATAACCGCTTTTCCCTGAAAAGAGTTATAAGCCTTGAAAAAGAAAGTTCTCCTCTGTTATAGATACCCATAACAGAGGAGAACTTTTTTAAATACAACGTATCTATTCGCTTTTTATTTATCAATCTTCTTCGTCATCATCTTCCAGATCAGTAGCAGCGGGATTACCTCCTTCTTTAGCATACCTGCTCGGACTCATCTTATAGTATTTTTTGAATACTTCCCGGAAATATTTAGTTTCAGAAAATCCAACCATGTCTGAAATCTCATTAATAGCATATCTACCCTCTTTCAGTAATTCGGTAGCACGTTTCAAACGCATCACCCGAATAAACTCTGTCGGAGACTGTCCCGTCAATGCTTTCAATTTACAATAGAAACTGGTACGGCTCATACCACTTGATTCACAGAGCACATCAACGGAAAATTCAGGGTTGTTTATATTCTCATCCACGATTTTCTTAGCATTTGATATAAACTTCCAATCAAGGCTGTTAGTGCCGTTTGCAGATGGAACCATCGTTTTTTCTATATCCAGATTGGCATATCTCATGCGCAATAGTTCCCGGTTTGCCAGTAAGTTAGCAATATTTGCCCGCAGAATTTTCACGCTGAAAGGTTTGATGAGGTATTCGTCCGCACCAATGGACAGACCGTCAAGAATATTATTTTCATCTCCTAAAGCTGTGAGCAACAATACAGGAATATGTGAAGTCTCAATATCACTTTTAATAGCGACACACAGTTCGTCTCCTCCCATCTCCGGCATCATAATATCAGAAAGTACCAGTTCCGGCCAAAATTCTTTTATAATAATCAATGCTTCCTTTCCATTGGCGCAAGCTTGCACATTATAAATGGAAGATAATGAACTGACCAGATAAGAGCGTAACTCATCATTGTCTTCTACAACCAGAATTCGTCGTGAATTTGGATTATTTACAGTGACAGTTGTATTTGCAGGTACATTCGGAGCGGGGAGTACAGGAGCCAACGCTTCAAACTTAGAGTGCGTTTCCTCCCCGGTATTTTGAAAGTTTTTATTGCTTTTCGGAAAGACAATTTTGATTGTCGTACCTTGATGTTCAACACTCTCTACACTAATCTTACCACCATGAAGGCTGACCAGTTTTCCTACCAGCATTAATCCTATACCACTACCTGTCACTTTGGAGTTAATGGCATTGCTGGCACGAAAATGTAGCTTGAACAACTTACTTTGTTCACTGGCAGGAATACCTATACCTGTATCCTTGATAATCACTTTCCATGAATCGTTCGTATCAGATACGGAAATGCTGACCTTTCCACTTTCCGGAGTATATTTTAGCGAGTTCGATATTATATTCTTCAAAATAGAATCCATCTTCTCCTTATCAAACGATACATTCATATAGCTGAAATTACTCTCGTATGTATATTCAATGCGCTTAATGGCTGCATAAGAAGAGAATGTATCATATATTTCATTCATATAAGTATTCAGCTCATACTCCGAAACACTCATTTTAGAGGAATATACATCCGTTCGTTCAAAATTAATCAGATTGCTGACCAACCGCAGAAGAACTTCCACATTCCTCAATGCAATGTTCGTACGGGTTATTCCGTTGTCGGTAAGATTCTCTTCTTCCAGCAATTCCTCCAAAGGTGCTTTTATCAAAGTTAACGGAGTACGTATATCATGAGCTGTATTAATGAAAAACTGCGTTTTTTCATCAGATACATTCTTTTGTTTTCTTAGATTTATCACACGTAGAATGAAATAAAATCCTCCGATCACAAACAAGATATAGCATGAAATAGCCCACCAACTCGACCAGAAAGGTTGTGTGATGATGATTTTCATACTACGTTCCTGAAAGACAATATCATGTTCTTCTCTGGATACTGCACGTACATGAAGAGTGTATTTACCCGAAGGTAAATTGGTGAAACGAATCAAATTATTATCTCCCGGTTGCGTCCATTTCTCATAAAATCCTTCCAGCTTCCAGGAGTATAGTGCATTTCCCGGTGAATCATAATTGATCGTAGAGACTTCGAATGAAAATGTATTCTCATCATATTTGAGTTCCAGTACATCCGTTTCATCAATACTCTTCTGTAAAGGAGAGTCCTCAACACCCGGATAAACAGGTTGATATGAAAGATAAAAGTTACTGAATATCAGTCTGGAAAACTCATACTTTGGAAACTTCACATTCTCCGGAAATTCAATCGCTCCATCCGCACTTCCAAATACAAAACCTTTATTCTTACGCACTGCTCCTGCAGATGCATTAAAATAGGCAGGTAACAATCCTTCTCCTCTGGTCCAGTTATTGAATATCTTCTCTTTAGTATGAAAACAGGTAATTCCATTCTCTGTACTCATCATTATACGCCCGTTCACTTCCGGCAGTATTGTAAATATCCTGTTTGAAACCAGGGCGGAATTATCAGAAAAATAGTGCTCGAATGTTTTATTTTGATGATTGTACACAAATACTCCCACACCATTTGTTCCGATATATAGCAAGCCATCATCTGCCTGATAAAGCGTATTGATATAAGCAGCTCCTATTTCCATTTCAATAAACTGATATTCGCCGGTATTCCGATTTAATAAATACAATCCTCCAACGGTTCCGATCCACATATTGTCTTTGTCTTTTTCAACAATCGATGTGATAGAATTCAATCCCGGATATAAACGAACACTGTTAGTCGCCAGATTAAAACATTTTAGATTATAGTACCCTCCCGACCAGATATATCCTCTCGAATCCTTAACTATATCACGAATATACTTATCCGGGCGCATATTGACGTGAGAAAGCAGGTAAGGAGAGAAGTATTCAACCGACAATGTATTCTTGTTTATTTTATAAATGCCGGAAGTAAATCCCCCTGCCCATATAATACCGGGAGATACTTCACATAAAGTAATAAAGATATGGTTTTTATCTTTTATCTGTTGGTCAAAAGAACTTAGGAACGAGTGCCATTTACCAGTTTTTGACTGATAAAGACTAATACCATTACTGGTTCCAAACCATAAATCGCCATCCTCGTCTTCAATAACCGCATGTACCTGATCGTTAATTAGCGATTGGTGATTACCCATGGAATGTTTCATCCAATGATAATTTTCATAGCGGTTATCCATTATTGTGATCCCGGTAGGATAATTGGCGAGCCATATTCGCTTTTCTTCATCTACAAAGACATCATTGATGTTATTTCCGTTCATTTCATTATAACTCTGATAGTTGGCTACAATGTAATGTTCCAGTTTACACGTGTTTACATCAACTTTATATACTCCCATCCCTTCGGTTGCAATCAACAGTTCCGTTTCATTCAAAGGGCTGATACGAGCTATGTTTACGTCACTAAGGTCAGCGTCCGGCCGTATAATTTCCTGCGTATTCGTATCATACACAAAAACGCCTCTTTCAAATGAACCGATAAACAGTCTTTTTAATTGCTGGTGAAAATACAGTTCACTCACCTGAGCATGGAAATAGTCTAATGTTTCAACAGGTATAATCTCTAAAACATTATTTTCCTGTTTGACATATCGTACGCCTGTCTCCGTTGCTATAAAGAAATGGTGCTCATCTACTTGCTCTATTGCCGTGATACTACTGTGAAGCACATTAGGGAATTGGAAGATACGAGCATCTTTAATATTATAAAGCAATACAGTATCCTTGCGACATAACCCAATATTATTATTCCGGTCCAAATAACCACAGCTAATTGTTTCAGAAGTATCCGGTAATCTATATACCATTCTGAAATCATCTTTATTAGCGTCATATTGAAAGATTCTCCCTTGCTTGCCAATCACCCAGATGCCTATATGCGGTTCTGTATACAGCCATCCCAAACGTATGGGAGCGTCTAAAGTATTACCTTCTTTATTTAATTTATAGTGTTTTATATCTTTACCGTTGTATCGGTCCATCCCTTCATTTGTAAGGAACCACATATAGCCCTGGGCATCTTTCTGAATATTGAATATCCGGCGATTGCTCAAGCCATCTTCTATTCCTATATATTTGTATGTTTGTGCTGTAACCCAAACAGGAAAAAAGAGAAGAATATATACAATGTATTTCATATAAACAGTTGTTTTTTAAACTACTTCTAACGATCATATAAACATAACAGTTAACGAAACTAGACAAAAGCAATGACAAATGCAAAGAAATAGGAGAGATTCTACAAGAAAACATCTATTTAGAAACATTTTTATTTCCAAAGTTGATTATTTACTTTGCGAAGTTGATTTATCTGAAAGTGTTCTTTTGCTATATGTTATAATTAGCGCATGTTTTGTTTTTGTTAATTTAACTAATCAAATTTGATTCCAGTTTCTTCTTATAGACCCATATACTTATTGTAAAATAAATAAGTGCCTGTATCCAGAGAGTTATATATTCCGGTCTGATATCAGCCATACTGGCTCCCATAGAATTCAGTTTCACAAAAGCGAGTGTGCCTGGTGCAGCAGGGAAAATGTAATGAGCCACTTTCCAATACCAAGGCATTAGTTCCATTGGATAGGAAACGCCGGAAAGAAAGATTAATCCTACGGAGAAGAAGGCGATCATGAGTAGGGGAGCCTCAGAATCCGTAAAATACCTGGACGCAGCTAATCCCAGGAAAGAAGTTGCCATCAAATATGGAATCAATAATAGTACGATGTACAATCCGTTTCCAATATTGGGGATGCTGAAAAAGTGAGGGAGCAAGCCTAATAGAAAAAAGGCAAAGATGGCATAAAGAGCACAGTACACGGACGTTTTTCCTGCCACTATACGAATAGCAACTCCCCAGCCACCCCCAAAAGGAGTATATGCGCGGATTCCTTTACTACTGTATTCTTCTCCGGTCACCATGCCAATAACCATCAGTAAGGTCTGGAAAATTATAATCATCATGACTGCCGGAATAAGATAGGAACCATACCCTTCGGTATAATTGTAGAGTGCAGTGCCTTCCACATTAATCGGTTTCGCCATAGCTACGGCAAGCAATCCTTGTGGTGGAAGAAACACCGCTTCATCTGGCCGGTATTTATCATTAATAGCCAACATGACACGTGAAGAAGCACCTTGCAAAGCTTCGAAATACAAGAAGGCATCAGTAGTTGCATAAAGGGAAAATACGGCTTCATCTCCCCGGAACACCCGTTCCTCAAAGTCATGAGGCAGATAGAGTATTCCCTGTACTTTGCCTTCTTTCATCCATTCTTTTGCTTCATGATAGTCCATAGCCTGACTGGAAATCTCTGCCTGGGGAGTAGCATCCAGCCAACGGATAAAATCACGGCTCAACTCACTGTGCGAATTGTCGACTACGACAACAGGTACATCGGTTACAATATTCGGTGCATACATATAATTGTAGAGCAACCCGTAAACGAAGATTCCTCCCATCAACACCAGTAAAACCGCATAACTGGTACTGATAGCTAGAAATTCACGACGAATGATGAATGACAACTGTTGTAACTTACTTAATGTTTTCATACTTATGACTTTCTATAGCTCGTTTTAAATGAGGAAGCAGCGACAGGGCCAGCAACGGGAAGATACAGAGTATCACAGCCGACGGCCAAAGATGGATAAACCCACCGCCTCCATAGAGCATGGTTTGCATCATTTCCGTAAAATGACGGACAGGGAACAAATTGGAAGCATCCCTCACCAACGGATACATATTGGGAACCGGAAAGGTTACTCCGGACAAAGTAGCCCCCAGAGAACCTACCATAGAAACTACGCTTATAACCAACGATATTGCCGGAAACAGCGAGAATAAAAACAGCCCTAAAGCCTGTGTTGCAATGATGAAAAGCACAGTCATGATATTCATTAACCACCAACTCCCCTGAAAAGGAATATGCAAAATACCAAACATGACGTAATTAGCCAACCATCCTATCAGTATATATATAATGGTATAAGGTAATAATTTACCTAAAACAGCTGTCACTATATTGCCTTTTGCAGTCGCCAGCCAATCGTCTGCTGTGCGGAACTTAATTTCAATGCCAACCGCATACACGGTAATCAACAGAATCAAAACCTGAAACAGCACAAAGAAAAAGGGCTGACTTAAATATACCGAATAATCCAGACTAGGGTTATATATCGGATGGTTATTAGCCTGTACGGGTAATAAAAAGGTGGTAATCTGATCCTGTTCTACTCCGAGTGCCATCGCTTGCATCACCACAGGAGAAAGAGCCACCGGAGCTAAGGAAGTTTCGAATGCCGCCATCAACTCACCACCTACCGACATTAATGCATAATGATAATAGTAGGAGAGTGTTGCATTCTTTCCGGTAATCGCATTCTGTTCAAATTGGGGAGGTATGGAAAGATATCCATAAATCTCTTTCTTTTGCACAGATTCACGGGCAGCTGCTTCATTTACAAAATGCTTTGTCACTTTAAAAGTTGGTACGGCAGAAATGTTCCTGACTATCGTCCGGGAAGTAGCAGTATTATCCTGATCGACAATACCAATAGGAATGTTTTCCATCTGTCCGTTACCAAAGATCGTAGCCATAAAGAAAAGGGTGAACAATGGCAAGACAATGCAGACACCAAAATAAAGGCGCCGTGAAGTCATTCGCCGCCACTCTCTGAGCAGTACGGAACGAAAAGGGGAATATGTTTGTGATTCATCCATTCTCTGGTTTATTTGATGTCAATTAATCTAAAGTCAATAACACGGACATGCCGGGACGCAAGTCATCCACCTTTTGGGTTGGACGGGCATGAATCTCAAAGGTACGTAAGTCATAACTTCCGGTTTGCTTGGTTGATTTCCAGGTAGCAAAACTGCCTAGCGGACTAATATAATAGATTTTGAATTCAATATTTTTTTTACCGATAGCGGGCACGTCCGCAACAAATGTTCCGTCCATTTTAAATTGCGGCATCAGATCTTCCCGCACGTTAAGAACAACATGTATATCATCCATCACTACCAAATTCATAATGGGAGTTCCCGGTGCAACCAACTCTCCACGTTTAGGGAAGATTGTTGCTATCTGACCGTTTTCCGGAGCGGTCAACCGAGCATCGACCAGCAAAGCCGAGACTTCATCCACTGTGCTTCGGGCAGCATCCACCATGCTGGCAGCAGACGCTTTATCTTCTTTTTGTGCACCATCTACAGCCATCTGATACTGTTCATAGGCAGCACGTTCGGCTGCTACAGCCGCTTTATACATAGCTTCTACTTCATCCTTTCTTTGAGAAGTAATGACACTGTCCTTATATAAAGTAAGAATACGGTTGTAAGTTGTCTGGGCGAGAGTTAGATCGCTCTTCGTTTTATTCCATAATTGCAGTGCAGTAGCTACAATCTGACGACGGGTTCCGGCATCTATTTTCTTGTTCTGTTGCACCGCCACCTGTTCCAAGGCATTCACTTGTTGATACTTGGCATGTACTTCAGGGCTATTAATGACGACAAGAGTATCTCCCTGGTGTACCCAGTCTCCCTCCTGAACGAAGAAAGTGTCGATACGGCCGGGAAGTTTCCCGCTGATACGGATTTCTGTTGCTTCAGCTTGTCCTTGCAAGACCAGCGGCTGTTTATGCATTAATATAACTCCCAGGCCGGTGAAAATACCGACAGCCAGAAGAATGATGACAAAAGCCCATGATAGGGTTTTACTAGTTGGTTTCATTGTTTGTTACGGTTTAGGTTGATAGTTTGCAAATTGTTCCGGTGTGCCACAAAGCGAGAGTAGATTCATTAGTGCCACATCATATTCATAATATGCTGCCAGGCGAGCCACTTTTACACTGGCAAGCATGGTTTCAGCATCAATAACTTCGGTAGAAGTTGCCATCCCTTCTGTAAATGATTTCTTTCGGATGCGTACCAATTCTTCACTTAAAGCAATCGTTGCATTTAAAGCTTTTACATTATCCTGTGCCTTTTCCAGCTGCGTATAAAGCTTATCTACCCCAACAGCCAGATCATCACGGGCCTTCATCTGGCCTAAAGCCAGAGTTTGTTCCGTTAATTTCGATTGCCGCACTCTTTTTTCACGATCCAGTCCGTCAAAGAGGTTCCATGTAAAACCAATGCCTACCATGGTACGCGGTAATAAATTACTCTGAATACCATGCGAATACAAGGTCTGTTTTCCAAAAAGGGCTATATTCGGCAAATAGCCGCTTTGAGCAATCCGCACTTCTTGTTTGGCAATATGCTGCTGCAGCTGTAATTGGTTGAGTGTATAGTTCCCACTGTTTACTGAAAGATCAAATAGCATTTTAGGTGGTAATGAATCATTCATAAAAAGGGGAGAGGTAGGAATGATATTGGCATCTGCATCCTTTTTATTCAGCAAAACCTTTAAGGCACTTTGCACTACTGTTTCTTCTTTTCGCGCAGCTTCCAATGCACGTTTGGCTTCATCCATATTTACCTGGGCAAAAAGCCTTCCTGCTTTGTCAATCATTCCTGCTGCCTCTAATTTCAAGGCATTTTCATAATGTTTCTTCAATCCGTTGTAGGTTTCTTCACGAACCGTCACAATTTGTTGTGCCAGTCGAAGCCCATAATAGCTTTCAACCAATAAACTTTGCTGATTGGCCGATACCTGTGCCCGACTTTCCCGTGCCAGATCGACCATCGTTCTTCCGATGTTGGTGGCATGAAAACGCTTACCACCGGAAAAGAGTACCCACTCGGCTGATAAATCAACAGTTGTCAAATTTCTTGGAGTCAAAGGAAATATAAGGGTATTTGCCCCAATTTGATCCAGTATAGACGAAATGATCTGGTCATCCGGAATAATCGAATGTACAAAGTCTTTAGCCGGATCGGTAAACTGCGATAAAGGCTGTTTAACTTCGATCTTCTCCGACATGTGTACAAACGCACCTGTAGACTGAAGACTGGGATACCAGAAAGCATTCAACTTATCACGTTCAGCCTTCGCAATCTCAATACTCTTATCTGCTATTTTCAGACTCTGATTTCCTTGATTCAACAGATGCAGTGATTCTTCGAAACTTAATGGTGTCTGTGCATCTATCTGACCGATGGAAAAATACAAAGTCAATAGTATACAAAGTCGCTTATTTTTTTTCATACTGGTTAGGTTATATCTGAATTTGAGATATTCTAACAGATGAAAAGAGAGGTTTGTTCATCAGAAAGAATATAGCAATACAACAAAAGAAGGTTTCAGCGCTCTTTTATAAGATGTTCTATTTTTCATCTTCTCTTTGAATCATACTTGTGTCATTTCTATCAGATAGAAAAAATGATGCATAAAATAATGCAAGTATATGCAATAAACGTGTTGTTTATGGATATAAACTACTGGAATATACAAAATATAAATGCATATTGGAGTTGTTTCTTTAAATGAAAAGCTCCGTTCCTTTAAATGGAACCAACCGTTGGTCGGTGAGAAACGTGTTCTTCCTTTAAAAGCAAGCTCCCAAACAGCTCATAAAGCTTCCGTTTGTTTCCAAATCTTGTTTATTTTGCTAGAAACTAAATATGTCAATTTGAAATAATATGAGCAACTTTGTTCTCACATATTCAATATTCATTCTCTATTTAGAACCTAGTGATAGATTATCCACTAAAATAGTTTATATCTGAATCTTATTAACCAGAAATCCTGGAGTTTTTTCTATAGTGACTATCGTCAATCTGTATATTTTTAATTATACGGGTTACTAATATGCGTTTTTTCATATCCGGTTGTTTTTTCATCAAAACAAAAGAGTTGAAGAGACTTTGATTTCACTTTTTTCTTGCATTAAAATTTCTGCGATTTTATTTGAGATATAAAAATTATGTTTACCTTTGCATCACCATTTCATAAGGCTTTTGAGTCGAGAAATGCAGTAAATATGCGGTAATAGCTCAGTTGGTAGAGCACTAGCTTCCCAAGCTGGGGGTCGCGAGTTCGAGCCTCGTTTACCGCTCTTTTGAAAATCAGGTGGTTATCTTAAATAAACTGCCTGATTTTTTATTTTTCAAGTCCCCTTTTCTATGGTTTTATCTATTATCGGACGAAACCTAAATTGAACATATTGTAGAATAACCCCAATTGAATAACCAATATGGCTAAGAAAATAAAGAAATATCTCCCCGTAGATTACAGTGACAGTTTTTCCATAGAAGTTACAGAAAACCATCTGTCTCCTAAAGATATTATTTTAAAAGTCTTTGCTCATAACCCCGCTTGGCTCCGAATGTTGTATGCAATAAGGGCCTGTTTAGTCAAACCTTTCGGTATAGAAACTAAAGCCATTGAAAGCGAAGAACTTATTATAGAGGAAGACAAGCAAGAAGCAATTATGAGAAAAGACGATAAACATTTATTGTTTTATGTCGATATTTTCATTACGCCATTGGAAACAGGAAAACAAATGATTGAGGTTACCACATTAGTAAAATACCATAATTGGGTAGGAAAGGCTTATTTCTTTTGTATAAAACCTTTTCACCGGGTCATAGTGCCTTTAGTTCTCAAAAAGGCGCTATGCTGAACAAGCATAGTCGCGGATACAACTATATAACGAATATGAAAAATGAGATATGTAATATAGAGCACATGACTTTAGAAAATTAATGCATGAAGAATAGGGCAGTTCATGCATTTTTCGTATTTTTGCACCCTGTTTTAACACTCAAGAAAACTTTAAATAGAAAAATATAATGGCAAAAGAACTGAAAGACCTTACCAAACGTAGTGAAAACTACTCACAGTGGTATAACGATTTGGTGGTAAAAGCTGATTTGGCAGAACAGTCTGCTGTGCGCGGATGTATGGTGATTAAGCCTTACGGATACGCTATCTGGGAGAAAATGCAACGTCAATTGGACGACATGTTCAAGGAAACAGGACACGTAAATGCATACTTCCCGCTATTAATCCCGAAATCATTCTTAAGCCGCGAAGCAGAACACGTAGAAGGGTTTGCGAAAGAGTGTGCCGTAGTAACACATTATCGCTTGAAGAATGCAGAAGACGGTTCAGGAGTTGTAGTAGATCCTGCAGCTAAATTGGAAGAGGAATTAATTATCCGTCCGACATCAGAAACAATCATCTGGAATACTTATAAGAACTGGATTCAGTCATACCGTGACCTGCCTATTCTCTGCAACCAATGGGCGAACGTTTTCCGTTGGGAAATGCGTACCCGTCTTTTCCTGCGTACTGCCGAATTCCTGTGGCAAGAGGGACATACCGCTCATGCTACCCGTGAAGAAGCAGAGGAAGAAGCAATCAGAATGTTGAATGTGTATGGTGAATTTGCAGAAAAATATATGGCTGTTCCCGTTGTAAAGGGAGTGAAATCAGCCAATGAACGTTTTGCAGGTGCACTTGACACTTACACAATAGAAGCCATGATGCAGGACGGAAAAGCATTGCAAAGTGGTACTTCCCACTTCCTGGGACAAAACTTTGCAAAGGCATTCGATGTTCAGTTCGTTAACAAGGAAAACAAGATGGAGTATGTTTGGGCTACTTCATGGGGTGTTTCTACTCGTTTGATGGGTGCATTGATTATGACTCACTCGGATGACAACGGATTGGTATTACCTCCACATTTGGCTCCGATTCAGGTAGTAATCGTTCCTATCTATAAGAATGACGAACAACTGAAACAAATCGATGCTAAAGTAGAAGGCATTGTAGCTAAGTTGAAAGCACTGGGCATCTCTGTGAAATATGATAATGCAGATAACAAACGCCCGGGCTTCAAATTCGCTGATTATGAATTGAAGGGTGTACCTGTTCGTTTGGTTATGGGTGGTCGCGATCTTGAAAACAACACGATGGAAGTGATGCGCCGTGATACACTGGAAAAAGAAACAGTTACCTGTGAAGGCATTGAAACATACGTTCAGAACCTGCTTGAAGAAATGCAGGCTAATATCTACAAAAAAGCATTGGACTATCGTAATTCCAAGATTACAACAGTAGATACCTACGACGAATTTAAAGAAAAGATCGAAGAAGGCGGATTTATTCTGGCTCATTGGGACGGAACTACTGAAACAGAAGAAAAGATTAAGGAAGAAACCAAAGCAACTATTCGTTGTATTCCGTTCGATTCATTTGTTCCGGGCGACAAAGAACCGGGTAAATGTATGGTTACAGGTAAACCATCTGCTTGCCGCGTCATATTTGCACGTTCTTATTAAATAGAAATTGTATATCATTATAAAAAGGATGAAAGCGATTGAATCGTTTTCATCCTTTTCTTTTTTCCTTCCATTTCAGTTTTATTTCAGAAATATCCCTTTTCTTTGCAGTATGTAAAAAAGAAAGGAGAACAAAATTATGAAGGTATTGATTGTAGAAGACGAACCCTCTTTGAGAGAACTGATTCAATGTTCACTTGAAAAAGAACGTTACGTGGTAGAAACAGCCAGTGACTTCAATTCTGCTTTACGCAAAATAGAAGATTACGACTATGATTGTATCTTATTGGACATCATGCTGCCGGACGGAAGCGGACTTGATCTTCTTGAACGATTGAAAGCGCTCCATAAACGGGAAAATGTGATTATTATTTCCGCCAAAGACTCTCTGGAAGACAAAGTCTTGGGATTGGAACTCGGGGCGGATGATTATTTGCCGAAACCCTTTCATCTGGTTGAATTAAATGCACGTATTAAAAGCGTGATTCGCCGTCATCAGCACGATGGAGAAATTGATATCCGCCAAGGCAATGTACGGATAGAACCGGATAAATATCGTGTCTTTGTGAATGATCTGGAAGTGGAACTAAATAGAAAAGAGTATGATATCCTATTATATTTCATCAACCGCCCCGGAAGATTAATCAATAAAAATACCTTGGCCGAATCTGTATGGGGAGATCATATCGATCAGGTTGATAATTTTGATTTCATATATGCGCAAATCAAGAATCTCCGCAAAAAGCTCAAAGATTCCGGTGCAACGATTGAAATCAAAGCGGTTTATGGATTTGGATATAAAATGGTGGTAGAATAAAAAAGAAAGAGATTATTGTCCATGAAATTAATATATTACATCATTCTTCGTATTACACTTGCTCTGACCCTTATACTGACAGTCTGGGCTATCTTCTTTTATGTTACGATGATCGATGAAGTCAACGATGAAGTGGATGACGCTTTGGAAGATTATTCGGAAACCATCATTATCCGGGCATTGGCAGGAGAGGAGCTACCTTCTAAAACCAATGGCTCCAACAATCAATATTATATGATGGAAGTAAGCAAAAAGTATGCGGAAAGCCGGGAGGATATTCAGTATAAAGACTCTATGGTATACATTGAAGAAAAAGGAGAGACCGAGCCGGCACGTATTCTTACTACTATCTTTAAAGATGATGAAGGACGATACCACGAACTGACAGTATCGACCCCCAGCATTGAAAAAGATGATTTGAGAAATGCCATCCAGGTGTGGATTATATTTCTATATGTAGCTTTATTATTCTGCATTATTATCATTTCCGTATGGGTATTTTACCGGAATATGCGACCGCTCTATGTACTTCTACACTGGCTGGACGGTTATCAAACAGGAAAAAGAAATAAACCTTTGAGTAATGATACTCAAATCACGGAATTCCGGAAATTAAACGAGGCTGCCATTCGTTATGTGGAACGTACAGAGCAGATGTTCGAACAACAAAAACAGTTTATCGGAAATGCTTCACACGAGATACAAACTCCACTTGCTATCTGCCGTAACCGATTGGAAATGTTGATGGAAGATGATTCGCTATCAGAAAAACAACTGGAAGAACTGATGAAAACGCATCAGACTTTAGAATACATCACTAAATTAAACAAATCCCTGTTATTGCTTTCCAAGATTGATAATGGTCAGTTTACGGATACCAAAGAATTGGAACTCAATGTACTTCTCAAACAATATCTGCAAGATTACGAAGAAGTTTATGATTATCGCAACATAGAAGTCACGATAGATGAACAAGGTGTTTTTAAGGTGACAATGAACGAATCTCTGGCTGTTGCTTTACTCACTAACCTCCTGAAAAATGCATTTGTACATAATATTGACGGGGGACATATCCGAATCACCATCACTAAGAATAGTATTACCTTCCGAAATTCGGGAGTGGAACATCCGCTAGACAAGAAACATATCTTCGAACGTTTCTATCAGGGTAGTAAAAAAGAAGGATCTACAGGGCTGGGATTAGCTATAGCCGATTCCATCTGTCGTTTGCAACATCTGAATATAAAATATTACTTCGAGCAGAATGAACATTGCTTCGAGATTTCCCAATTATAAGATTCCCCCAGAAAACAAACACAGAGGATACGGATTTAAAGTGAATGACCTGTCGGTTATGTTATCATAAACCAATTTGTCAGGTATATCCATTCACCTGTTTCTCCGTGTCCTCTGCGTCTTTTATAGTAAGCAGGTTATCGGGATCGTATTTCTCTCCTCATAAACATGATATAAGAAATAGCGAAGCAAATAACCGTTGCCGCAATCAATCCGGTCAGTTGTGGCCATACAACCAAAAGACTTTGTCCTAATGGGAGCGGACTAGGGATAGCTCCCTGTACCTGTTCCATAGTCAATGGCCCCAAACTTCTGACAGAAGGCATCAATAATGTGGTGGTAGCTTCATTAAACAGTTCACTCGGCGCCAAACGCATCAACCCTAGAATAAACTTCTGATAACTGATAATCTGATAAGGTGATGCCATCTGTGACGGACTCAATCCTTTTGCCACCAAATTAACAATCATGGTATAGAATACGCTAAAAAACAGCCAAACGGCCACAGATGCTAATGCAGAAGTCGCTGCCTGACGGAAACGGAGCGAAAACAGAATAGCCAGATTCAACCAGAATGCTACATAAAAGATACTGGTAATGATGAAGAAAACAATTCTCCAAAACTCTTCTGCCGTAGGAGGAATACCAATAGCAATCAGCCCACATCCCATCACCAGAAAGCCCAATACAAACAACATGATACCTATCACAATCAAAGCAGCCACAAACTTCGCATTGATAATGCAATCGCGATGAATAGGCTGGGACAGCATACGGCTCAATGTTCCTTTATTTTGTTCGGAATTGACTGCATCAAATCCCAAAGCGATTCCCAATAGGGGACCTAAGAAGTTAATAAACAGCACAAAAGAGGGGAGAGTCCCATCTGAAACCGTAAACAACTTCAAGAAAAGAAACGAACCGTCCGGATCATTAGGTTTGATGGCTTCACTAATATTGGTGAGTGCTGTATATAGCGACCCCATACAGGTAAGTGCTATAATACCTATTAGTATAATAAAACGCCAACTTTTGACATGATCGGAAATTTCCTTGTTGACGATAACCCAAAAAGGATGATTGACTTTATTCATGTCTTTCTCCTCCTTCCTCAAAATAATGGTTATAAATATCAGACAATTCCTGCTTCTTATCTTTCAATTCTGCCATATCGATCAGAGCAAGTAATTGGCCATTACTGAACAAACCTACCCGGTCGCACACTTTCTGTACCTGATCCAGATGATGGGAAGAGAAAAGTACAGTCAGTCCTTCTTCTTTACTCAACCAGCGAATCAGTTCGATAAATTCCTGAACACCTGCAGGGTCAATCCCTGAAGTCGGCTCATCGAGAATAATAATCTCCGGATTTTTAATAAGTACATCAGCCAATCCCAACCGCTGTCTCATACCACGAGAGTATTTCCCGGTCTTTTTGGCTAACTGATCTTCAAGGCCTACCCGCTTCATCAGTTCCATAGCCTTGGTTTTTGCCTCTTTATCAGAAATACCATTTAATCGCGCTGTATAGATCAAATTCTCCGGTCCTGTCATATCATCATAGAATCCTACGTCTTCTGGCAAATACCCAATTTTCCTTTTTACTTCAATGGGGTGTGTAGTAGAATTGATTCCACAAATTTCAACTGTTCCCGAAGTAGGCTCTGTCAATCCCAACATCATTAAGATAGTAGTTGATTTTCCAGCGCCATTCGGCCCCAGCAATCCGAAGATTTCTCCTTTCCGGATATTCAGGCGAATATGATCTACAGCAGTGAAATTACCGTATTGTTTGGTCAAATCGGTAAGTACGATCACTTGTTCGCCCATAATTTACCTCCTTCCATATTTACGGAACAGATAGTAAACCACGCCGATGGTGGCAATAATGATAAGAACGCCTACCCATCCCCATATCATCGGAGTTTTTACTGCAACTCTGAACTGCGCATCGGCATTTACTTCAGGAGTTTTTGCCATGATGGTAGTCACATAGTCGCCTGGCAATGCTTTTTTAGAAGCTTTCAAAGTAGCCATAACCGTTGATGTCTCTCCGGCTTTTAGTGCATCGATTTTTGAAGGTTCGAAAGTTACTTCCCAGTCAGCAGGTTTATTGGCAGACAGCTGAATATCTTTCAGTAATGAAGAGCCTGTGTTTCTGACTTCCAGTTCTATTTTCTTTATATCACCTGCTGTGACATCTGTACTCAATAACCCACGGGGAGTAGTCAGTTCCATTTGATAAGAGCCGGTAACAACCACTTCCAGTTCCAATTCAGCGGAAGTGGTACCTGTAGCGGCGCGTACCGGAATTTTGTAACTGCCGGCTTCTACATTGGCAGGAGGAGTAATATCTATACTTACATTTTGAGTACTGTTGGCTTCCACTTGTGCAGAAGTGGCTTGCTTATAATTAGGTTTAAAAACTACATTCCAACCTCTGGGTGCATTAGCCATCAAAGCATATAGCTGCTGGTCGGCAGTCTGATTCTTTAAAGTGGCGCTGAAAGTGAAGGTTGATTTAGAATTTCCCTGCATGTTGGGTTGGTCGGTAGTAAATTCAGTCTGGTATGTTCCTTTTTGAGCAACCACCACATCCAATGGAAGTTTGGCGTTTCCGGCATATACCACAAAGTGATAATTACCTTTATTCACCTTTAATGGGACTTCGACTTTTAAATTGAAAGTCTTTTTCTCTTTGGGAAGTACCGATAGTTGGCTAAGGCTCCAGCCACCGGATTTCATTTCGTGTTTCCAACTGGCAGACAATCCGCTGACAGAAAGATTCGCATTCGTCAACTGGTCTGTGTTGTTGATAAGATCAATACTGTAGTCAATTGACGCTCCGGGAGATACGGAGATTTTTGTGTAAGGTGTGTACAGAATCACGCTCTTAGGTATTGAATCATTGGCGTGCGTGTAACTCATAGGGATTATCCCCAATAGAATAGCTAATAATAAAAAATAATTTGTTCTCATAGTCATACAAAAGTTCTTATGGTTGTTTAATATGAATATTGTCAAATTTGTGTGTGCAAAAATAAACGATGTATCTATTAGTAGTTTTAAAAGAATCCTAAAGAATCTAATTTCAGGAAGAAATTATAGTGACACTATCCCTATAGGATGGTGACGGTATCCTTTATATATAGTGACGCTATGTTAACCGGATAGCGTCACTATATTTTTTCGATTTTTTTTTCGGAAATTCTCAAAATTCCCAAATCTTTTCAGATTCTCCTCTCATCTTTGCATTATAAAATTAATAATAATAGTAAAAACCAATATTAAAAAAACAACGATTATGAAAAAGTTAGTATTCTTATTAGTGTGTCTTTTCACTTTGCAAACAGTAGCTCGTGCAGATGACGACAAACCAATCCAGGTAACTCAAATGCCACAACCGGCACAGCAGTTTATCAAACAGCATTTTGCCGACAGCAAAGTAGCATTAGCCAAAATGGAAAGTGAATTTTTCTACAAAAGTTATGAAGTGATTTTCACGAATGGCGATAAAGTAGAGTTTGACAACAAAGGCAACTGGGAAGAAGTGAACTGCAAATATAGTTCTGTACCTACAGCAATTATTCCGGCAGCTATTCAGAAATACGTAACGACCAATTACCCTGATGCTAAAATTCTAAAAATTGAGAGAGATAAGAAAGATTATGAAGTAAAACTATCCAACCGTACGGAACTGAAGTTTGACCTGAAATTTAATTTGATTGATATTGATTTCTAAACCTATTTAAATTGAACAAAGATGAAGCTAAAGATTTATACACTTTTACTGGCACTAAGCGTCACATGGAGTCTACAAAGTTGCGACAACGATGACGATGGTTCAATAGCTGTTCCTGCTGAACTTCAAAGTGCATTTTCATCCAAATTCCCTAATGCTGCAAATGTGAAGTGGGAAACTAAGTCCGGATATTATGTAGCAGATTTCTATGACGGATATGAAGCATCTGCATGGTTCACCCAAGATGGTAAATGGCAAATGACAGAAACGGACATTCCTTACAATGCATTACCACAAGCAGTAAAAACGTCTTTTGAGAGCAGCGAATATGCCTCATGGAAGCGGGATGATATAGACAAACTGGAACGGGCAGGCGTTGAAACTGTTTTCGTAATTGAAGTCGAAAAGCAGAATCAGGAGGTAGATTTGTATTATTCTGCTGATGGAACTCTGATTAAAAGCATTGTAGACACTGATAATGATAACACCGAACATCTTCCTGTACAATTGACTGAAGCTATGAAAAACTTCATCAATGAAAAGTATCCGAATGCAAGAATCATGGAAGTAGACGTTGAGGATGATAGGAATGATTGGGATTTCGGATATACAGAGGTAGATATCATTCATAATGGAATCTCAAAAGATGTATTGTTCAACCAGACTGGAAATTGGTATTCTACTTCATGGGAAATACGTCAGAATGAATTGCCTGAAGCAGTAAACAATACTCTCAATAATCAATATGGAGAATATCGTTTTGACGAAGCGGAGTATATTGAAAAAGCAGATGGTAGCATATATTATCGAATTGAACTTGAGAAGGGGAATGTAGATAAAGTAGTAAACATAGGCGAGAACGGTACTGTCCTTTCATAGGTCAAAGTGTATAATTCTGAAACCTAATTCTCACAAACAACAAACGATGACATAATTCCTGATGGATATGTCATCGTTTATTATTTTTTACTATTCTTGTGCACGTTTTCTTTTCACCGCCGATTTAGCAGTTTTATCAGTGATGCTGTCTGTTTGTTGCGGTTTCACCTTTTCAGTTTCTTCCCGTTTCCGCTTATTGCGTAACCGCCATTTATTCCAGAAATATAGATCACTCCATTTATTGAAATCCTTTTTATACATGATACCTACACCTTGCGTAGTCAAATTTGTTTTTGTGTAATAACGGTCATTTGTCTCATTATAAGCCTTCAAACGGATATCTCCCGAACGGGTAATCAGCCATTCTGCTTCAAAGTCTCCTACAAAGTTAGTATTAGCCATCGGATTATCCCGATAACCGAAGTTTCCGTTTATCAATAAACGGTTATTCAATAATTGTCCCGACAAGATACCTTCTACTTCCATGTCTGTCCAACCCTTATCACCCGTACTCAAATTCGTACCGATATTCCAGTTATTCGTTTCAAAGACCTGTGAAAGTGCATTGTTCAACTGGCCGGAGAGAGTAGATGAGAGCACCGATGACATCACATTCGAATTCTGATTATTATTACGGGCATCTTCCGTATAGAACTTGCCAATACCCAGCAAATAAAGAATCTGCATATTCATTTGCTCTTCCGTACTGATATAATTACGTACCAATGTTTGTATTTCATCTCTTTCATTCGGAAGCTCTATACCCAGTTTGATAGTCGGTCGTACCAGCATACCACTTAGATTCATGATACAATTTACACGCACATTGGGTTGTTGTATAATAGCCGAAGCATCCGGTATCAAATCATTCAAAGAGGCAGAGTTCACTGTATATGAAGCTTGTATGTCCATATTAGCATCCAAAGGTGCACCATTGAACGTTATTGTACTTCCATCTTTGATAATAAAGTCTTTACGGATCACTTCCTGCAAACTAAATTTATATACTCCTTGATTGATCCGGTAATTACCGAACATTTTCACATCGCCCTTATTATAAAATTCCGTCCGGATATTTCCCGTACCTTTTCCGCTGATATAATCTCCGGCAATAGGGTCCATAATGATTCGCATGGTGGCATCGGGAGTTGCATCCACGAGAATGTTCAAACGGATATCTGTTTTCTGCTCTTCCTCCTCCTGACGTTTTTGCTGTATTTGTTCGTAATATGAAATTACTTGAACAGAATCCTGGATAGTACGACGAGGTGTTTTATCCACGAATTTGATAAACTGATTGCTAGTAGCCGATGCTACACTACCATTAATATAGGTAAAGGTAGTATTTCGATTTGTAGTCATGGCCACATTTACGTCGAGCCCCTGTATGGCGTTTCCAGAGAGCAATACATTCCCGGTACCATATACCGTACCATAGAAAGGCATATCTGTCGATTCTTTTGTGTTCATCACAAGCATATTATTTGCCTGTATCTCGAAACGATAGTTTAGGTTCTTAAAATGCTGGAAATGCAAATATCCATTCATTCTCCCCGAATGCCCTTCCATATCAGAGATATGTATATTATTAAATGTCAATCCAGTAGGAGCCAAATGAATAGTATCTTTTACCGCAAAATGCGTGTTTAAAATATCAAAATTCATAGATGCGTCTGTCATAACCGCACCATCCAGGTTCAATCCTTTAAATTTTCCATAGAAATGTACTTTTCCTGTTCCTCGCCCTTTAATATCATTGGCAATAGACTTCATATAATGTTCGAGGAATTTCAGATTCAATTCATTTGCTTCAATATTTAAATCAAGTCCGCTCTCGGGTTTTAATGGATAAATAATACCCGTGACACGCGACGGAGAAGGAGATATATCCTGAATGGATGCATCCAACCGGATACCTCTGTTTTCATTATCCCACTCACCATATATATCCAGTTCACCCAAACGACCGTGATTGAGTGAGAAATTCTTTATAAATAAACGGGTATTCATGATAGGCTTTTTAAGCACTCCGCTTGCATAAGCCGTTCCTGTTGCATCGCCCTCAAAATTTACATCGTCGGATATACTTGCAATATCAAATACATATCCCATATTTATATCCTTTAGATCAACCTTTACAGTATCTTTAGGATTCTCGGAAAGCCGGCCGTTAATACGTACATACCTATCCTGATGACTAAAATAGAAATTATTCACATCCACTCGTCCGGAATCGACCACCACCTGCGAAGGATGTATCTTCCAGAGAGTATCATTTAAAATAACATCAGTAGGCTTCACATCCACCATCGCTTTCAACAATGACTTTTCTCCGCTTGTACGTAGAAATTTGGCAACAGCTGCTAATTTCCCGCTATATGTTGCTGCAGCATTATTTCCCCAATCCAAAGTCGTACTGACATTGTCATCTTTAGCTTGTGCATCCAGAGATAGATTGACTGCCCCTTTCTTTTTCAAATTAGTCAGACGAACCCGTGCACGAATATGATCTGCCGGATTCTCGCACAGAATCATACCTGACTCAATATAGTTGTTCTTATATTGCAGACGGGGAAAATATCCCTCTACACGCAAGCGTTGTAAAGCATCATTAAAATATCCCTTCAACGTAGAATGAGTGTACACTGTTAACGGTATATCAAATATTGTAGATAAAATGTCCGTATTATATATATGTATGTCAAACAAGAAGTTATTATGGGTTTCAATCGGCTTCTTGGGAGGTAATATCAAAGACGGCACATATTTCCGCATAATATTCAGAATACTGGCAGGTAATGTGTGATATTGGAATTTTCCTTCTATACTTGCTTTCAGGAATTCGGAAGTCAATCTAAGCTGATTTTCTCCATTTTGTTTGGTTGCCCGGATATTCATATTCTGCATGAAATATGCCTTATCCGGAGCTGTAAATTCCAAGCTATCCACATTGATTTCTCCAATCATCTCATCCACTGATCCACCTGTAAAATTAGCTTTCAGTTTTAAAGAGAACTCTGCATCGGGATATTTGGTCGTAAGATTCAAATCATGTGGGCGTACTTTATTGACTACTGCAAGAAAATTAAAAGTAGGAACTTTGGAGGCAACATTTACGTCTCCATTCAGATAAATAGAGCCATTAGGATCATCCAACGCTATCTTTCCATTAAATCCGCCTTGTTTGTATTCTCCGTCCAGTGTGATATTCTCATATCTATATCTGCTATAATCTATCGAAGCAATCAGTCCTTTCAACTCTACGGCAGGCAAGTGGTCAGCAATATGCCGACCATGTACATCCAGATTGAAAGTAATTTCTCCCAACTCCTCATTATCCAATAATTTACCTAGTTGAAATTCCTCTGTTTTAACAGCTCCGGAATACGCAAACAATCCTTTTATCTTATCAGAGCTCAATTTTAAGTCGGTCTTTACATTCCCAAGACTCGTTTGTAATTGCCCATAAGTAACCAAGTCCGTGAAGTATCCCGAAATTTCCCCCTGAAAACTTACGTTTCCCAAACGTTCGAGAAGAGGCGGAACTCCATTGTAATTATGGCTCAAATTACGCACTAAAAAACCGACTCCACGCGTATTGGCCGAAAGTTCGGAAAGGGTTCCATATACATACGCATCTTGTGGACGCGATAAGTCCTGAAGCGATACATCTCCTCGCAGACGGAACTGACGGTCATCGGCTGTAATCTCCAGATGCGAACAAGTCAACTGATCCACAGTTCCCTTCACCTCCATGTCCAACGTCACCGGTTCCTTGAAATGCGAGAGGATAGGGACGAAAGGGGAAATATCTTTTAAAGTAACTTGCGACGGCAAAGTACGGAAAGAGAAATGCACTTGTTCTGTAAAACGGTCAAAAGCTTTCAAACTATCATACTCCAAATGAATGGTATCGAGCTTGAGAGAGGTTTCGGGCAATTCTATTGTAAAATTATCAATGTTTGTCTGCTTGTTATTGGCAACCAGTTTCAAACTCATTTTTTTCAAAGAGAAGCCGGATGCTTTTTCATCAAGGCTCAATCGCTTGATCCCTAAATTCAAAGAGTCCTTACTTAATGCCTTCAGCGATATATTAGCGATGATATTTTGAAGCTGAATATGCTTAGCGTTAAATTTCCCCGGTGTTTCTTCTTCTGACAACACATGATAAGACATCCTTCCACGACGGATCAGGATGGAATTAATACGTAAATCAAGGGAATTTTCTTTCTTCACGGTATCTTTGGAAGCAAAAGCATCCAAAACAAACTTAAAATTAGGAGGGGAATCCGGAGTCTCTTTCCGGAGATTGATATTAAATCCGAAAAGCTGGACACTGCTAATGGATATCTTTCCTTTAAAAAAGGGCATAATATCGAACTTGGCAGACAAACGTGTGACTTTGAGCATTTCCTGACCACTCTGATCGTCAAGCAATACATCATCAATAATAATACGGTTCAATAAACCGATATTAATTCTACCAATCACTACCTTTGTATTTAAAACTTCGGAAAGTTCTTCAGCTACAAATACACTCATTGCTTGCTGAATGTTTGGTATATTCAGCAAAACAATAGTCCCGATATATACTCCCAGTACAATACCTACTACCCAGCGTACAGTCTTTTTCAGCGTTCTGATATGCGATAACTTTTATTTTGCGAACAAAAATATAAAATAGTTCGTTACGAATCGTAGTTTTATGATTACTTTTGCACCGTTTAATAGTTTAAATACTTATGAGTGCAATAATTTTAGGAATTGAATCCTCCTGTGACGATACGTCGGCAGCCGTAATCAAGGATGGTTATTTGCTGTCAAATGTGGTATCAAGTCAAGCCGTACATGAAGCATACGGCGGAGTAGTACCCGAGTTGGCTTCACGGGCACACCAACAAAACATCGTACCGGTAGTACATGAAGCATTAAAACGTGCCGGCGTCACCAAAGAAGAATTGAGCGCAGTAGCTTTCACTCGCGGACCGGGATTGATGGGGTCTTTGCTTGTTGGAGTCTCCTTTGCAAAAGGATTCGCTCGTTCTTTAAACATCCCAATGATCGATGTTAATCATTTGACAGGACACGTTTTAGCTCATTTTATTAAAGCTGAAGGAGAAGAAGAGAGACAACCTGTTTTCCCATTTCTCTGCTTGCTGGTATCCGGAGGAAATTCACAAATCATACTGGTCAAAGCCTATAATGATATGGAGATTCTTGGACAGACTATTGACGATGCCGCAGGTGAAGCTATTGATAAATGCTCTAAAGTGATGGGACTTGGTTATCCCGGCGGACCGATCATTGACAAACTGGCTCGTCAGGGAAATCCGAAAGCTTTTACATTCAGCAAACCGCATATCCCTGGTCTGGATTACAGTTTCAGCGGATTGAAAACTTCCTTTTTATATTCATTACGCGACTGGTTAAAGGAAGATCCCGATTTCATAGAACACCATAAAGTAGATCTTGCAGCATCATTGGAGGCTACTGTAGTGGATATTCTAATGGATAAATTACGAAAAGCCGCTAAAGAATATAAGATTAATGAAATAGCTGTGGCCGGAGGAGTTTCTGCAAATAATGGATTGCGTAATGCTTTCCGGGAACATGCCGAGAAATATGGCTGGAACATTTTTATCCCTAAATTCAGTTATACGACTGATAATGCAGCCATGATCGCCATTACCGGATATTTCAAATATCTGGATAAGGACTTTTGTTCTATTGATCTTCCGGCTTATTCTCGTGTGACGTTATAGTTGGGTATACCTTATTATATATAATAGGATAAAAACTAAGAAGTATGTTTGCCGAAATAATAACCATTGGCGACGAACTGTTGATCGGACAGGTTGTCGACACTAATTCGGCCTGGATGGGGCAGGAATTAAATAAAATAGGCATCGAGGTTCTTCGTATTGTTTCAATCCGTGACCGGGAAAAGGAAATCTTGGAAGCGATTGATAATGCGATGGAAAGGGTGAATATTGTTTTAGTAACCGGAGGACTCGGACCTACCAAAGACGATATCACCAAACAAACTTTATGCAAATACTTTCATACGGAACTGGTTTTCAGCGAAGAAGTATTCGAAAACGTAAAACGGGTACTGGCAGGGAAAATCCCAATGAATACACTCAACAAAAGCCAGGCAATGGTTCCGAAAGATTGTACTGTGATAAATAATCCTGTAGGAAGTGCTTCTGTCAGCTGGTTCGAAAGAGATGGAAAAGTTCTTGTTTCCATGCCGGGCGTTCCGCAAGAGATGACTGCCGTAATGACAGAAAGTGTATTACCTAAACTGCACGAGAGATTTCAAACGGATGTGATTATGCATCAAACATTTCTTGTACAACACTATCCGGAATCCGTATTGGCAGAAAAACTGGAACCGTGGGAGAGTGCTCTGCCGGAATGTATCAAATTGGCATATTTGCCTAAGCTGGGGATTATTCGTCTTAGACTGACAGGGCGCGGACAAAATAGGGAAGAAGTAAAAGTTCTTCTTGAACGTGAAAAGGTAAAATTAGAGGAAATACTTGGTGAAGACATTTTCAGTGAAGAAGATACGCCTTTGGAAGTTATAGTCGGTGAACTTTTAAAAAAGAAGAAATTGACCGTTTCCACCGCAGAAAGTTGTACCGGAGGCAGTATTGCCGCACGTTTGACCTCCATTGCCGGTAGTTCTGAATATTTTAACGGAAGCGTAGTAGCCTATTCAAATGAAGTAAAAATGGGACTTTTACACGTTTCCTCCGAAACATTGGGGCAACATGGGGCCGTCAGCGAAGAAACTGTGATTGAAATGGTAAAAGGTGCGATGAAAGCACTGAAAACCGATTGCGCCGTTGCTACTTCAGGGATAGCAGGCCCTGGAGGGGGTACTCCCGAGAAGCCAGTGGGAACTGTTTGGATAGCTGCTGGTTATAAAAACGAAATTTGTACTTACAAACAGGAAACGAACCGCGGAAGAAGCATGAATATCGAAAGAGCAGGCAATAATGCATTATTAATGCTCCGTGATTTACTCAAATAAAGAAAAATAGGTGCCTGGAAGTGAATTATTTTAGGAAATTCTTGTTTTATACGGATAAAAGTGCTTACTTTGCGTCCTGTTTGAAAGAAGTATAGATATAAAACTATAAAAATAAGATAGAAATGTCGAAGATTTGTCAAATTACCGGAAAGAAAGCCATGATTGGCAACAATGTTTCACACTCAAAGAGAAGAACTAAAAGAACCTTTGATTTGAACTTGTTTAACAAAAAGTTCTATTATGTAGAACAAGATTGTTGGATCAGCCTTAGCATTTGCGCTAACGGGTTGCGTATTATCAACAAAAAAGGACTGGATGCTGCGCTGACTGAAGCAGTGGCTAAAGGTTATTGTGATTGGAAAAGCATTAAAGTAATCGGCTAAACGTAGAGGAGAAAACTTACAATGGCAAAGAAAGCAAAAGGTAACAGAGTGCAAGTGATTCTGGAATGTACAGAACACAAAGACAGTGGAATGCCGGGAACATCTCGTTATATCACAACTAAGAACAGAAAGAATACTACAGAAAGACTTGAGTTGAAAAAATACAACCCGATTCTGAAGAGAGTAACAGTACACAAGGAAATTAAATAATAAAGTAGTATAACCCATGGCAAAGAAAACAGTAGCAAGTTTGCACGAAGGTTCTAAAGAAGGTCGTGCTTATACCAAGGTTATCAAAATGGTAAAATCTCCGAAAACTGGAGCATACGTTTTTGATGAACAAATGGTTCCTAACGAAAAAGTACAAGACTTTTTCAAAAAATAATCGAAATAGCATATACGCTATAACTGCAAAATCCTCTCATTGGCGAACAATGAGGGGATTTTTTATTGCTTCTTTTTTTACTTTTCCAATCCTTTGTTATATCTTTGTAGCAAATGTATTATACAAACAAGTGTAAATATGGGATTTTTTAGTTTTTTTTCAAAGGAGAAGAAGGAAACTTTAGATAAAGGATTATCTAAAACCAAAGAGAGCGTATTCAGTAAAATAGCTCGTGCTGTGGCTGGCAAGTCAAAAGTAGACGATGAAGTATTAGATAATCTGGAAGAAGTGCTGATTACATCTGACGTAGGTGTAGAAACAACTTTAAATATTATCAAGCGCATCGAAAAACGTGCTGCTGCAGATAAGTATGTAAATACTCAGGAACTGAATCTTATATTACGTGACGAAATAGCAGCTTTGCTTACTGAAAATAATTCGGATGATGTAGCTGATTTCGACGTACCCATCGCAAGAAAACCTTATGTCATTATGGTTGTGGGAGTAAATGGGGTAGGTAAAACTACAACCATTGGTAAACTGGCTTATCAATTCAAGAAAGCAGGTAAATCCGTTTACTTGGGAGCCGCTGACACTTTCCGCGCTGCAGCTGTGGAACAGCTAATGATTTGGGGAGAACGGGTAGGAGTTCCCGTAGTTAAACAGAAAATGGGAGCAGATCCCGCATCTGTGGCTTATGACACTCTTAGTTCGGCCGTTGCCAATAACGCAGATGTGGTTATTATTGATACAGCCGGTCGTCTGCACAATAAGGTAGGCTTAATGAACGAGTTGACCAAAATTAAGAATGTGATGAAAAAGGTAGTGCCTGATGCACCGGATGAAGTTTTATTGGTACTGGACGGTTCCACCGGACAAAATGCATTTGAGCAAGCCAAACAATTTACTTTGGCGACGGAAGTTACCGCTATGGCCATCACTAAGCTTGATGGAACCGCTAAAGGTGGTGTTGTGATTGGTATTTCCGATCAATTCAAGATTCCTGTTAAGTATATCGGACTAGGCGAAGGCATGGAAGACCTGCAGGTATTCCGTAAAAATGAATTCGTTGATTCCTTGTTTGGAGAAAATGCATGAAAAGAAAAACAATAGATATTATTACTTTAGGATGTTCTAAAAATCTGGTTGACTCCGAGCAGCTAATGCGCCAATTGGAGGAAGTCGGATACAGCGTAACTCATGACACTGAAAATCCGCAAGGGGAAATTGCGGTAATCAATACATGTGGGTTCATTGGTGATGCCAAAGAAGAATCCATTAATATGATTCTGGAGTTCGCTGAAAGAAAAGAAGAAGGGGATTTAAAGAAACTTTTCGTGATGGGTTGTCTTTCCGAACGCTATCTCAAGGAACTAGCTGTTGAGATACCGCAGGTAGACAAATTTTACGGGAAGTTTAATTGGAAGGAGCTTTTGCAGGACTTGGGAAAGGTCTATCACGATGAATTATATATCGAACGGACATTGACAACTCCTCAGCATTATGCTTACCTGAAAATTTCAGAAGGATGTGATCGCAAATGTTCTTATTGTGCTATTCCCATTATTACAGGACACCATATTTCCAAGCCAATAGAAGAAATTCTGGACGAAGTACGATACCTGGTATCGCAAGGCGTGAAGGAATTTCAGGTGATCGCACAAGAATTGACTTATTATGGGATCGACCGGTATAAAAAACAAATGCTTCCGGAATTGATTGAGCGTATTTCTGATATACCCGGGGTGGAATGGATTCGCTTGCATTATGCTTATCCAGCACATTTTCCTACAGATTTATTCCGGGTTATGCGCGAACGTGACAATGTATGCAAATACATGGACATTGCCCTTCAGCACATCAGTGACAATATGTTGAAGTTAATGCGCCGACAAGTGAGCAAAGAGGATACTTACCAATTGATCGAACAATTCCGTAAAGAAGTGCCGGGCATTCACTTGAGGACGACTTTAATGGTAGGACATCCCGGAGAAACTGAGGAAGACTTCGAAGATCTCAAAGAATTTGTACGTAAAGTACGTTTTGATCGAATGGGTGCTTTCGCATATTCCGAAGAAGAAGGTACTTATGCTGCAGAAACATACGAAGATTCTATTCCACAAGAGGTTAAACAAGCCCGACTTGATGAATTGATGGATATCCAGCAAGGTATTTCGGCAGAGTTAAGTGTAGAAAAGATCGGTAAACAGATGAAAGTTATCATCGATCGTCTGGAAGGAGATTATTATATCGGACGGACAGAATTTGATTCACCGGAAGTAGATCCGGAAGTATTGATTGATCGTTCAGAGAGAGAACTTAAGATCGGACAGTTTTATCAGGTAGAAGTGGTGAATGCGGACGATTTTGATTTATATGCAAAGATTATAAATGACTATGAATAATAAGGAATTTACATCCGAACTAGCGGAAAGATTGGGATACACAATCAAGGATACTTCCGAATTGATGAATTCTTTGTTGTCCAGTATGACACAAGAATTGGAAGAAGGTAATGTGATTGCAATTCAAGGATTCGGTTCTTTTGAAGTGAAAAAGAAAGCGGAACGGATTTCAATCAACCCGGCAAGCAAACAACGCATGCTGGTTCCACCTAAATTGGTGTTATCGTATAGACCTAGCAATACATTGAAAGATAAGTTTAAATAAATATTTCCCGTTATGAATGAAAGACTAACAATTCAAGACCTTACTGACTTATTGGCAGCCAAACATAGCATGACCAAGAAAGACGCCGAAGCGTTTGTTAAAGAGTTTTTCCTCTTGATAGAACAAGCCTTGGAGAACGAAAAGACTGTAAAAATCAAAGGATTGGGAACTTTCAAACTTATTGATGTAGATAGCCGGGAAAGTGTCAATGTCAACACAGGAGAGCGTTTCCAGATAAAAGGACATACGAAAGTCTCATTTTCTCCGGATACAAATCTAAGGGATACGATAAATAAACCTTTTGCACACTTTGAGACTGTTGTATTGAATGAAAATACAATTCTGGAAGATACTCCGATAGAAGAGACTGAGGAAGAAGAAACAGGAGAGGAAGCATCAGCACAGGCAGTCTTGAATGAGATGGGGGATGACTCTGAAACTATTGTGATAGAAGAAAATGAAGGTACTGATGATGGTCTTTCGGAAGAAGAGCCGATTCAGGAAGAGCAAATAGCCAGTCAGCCACTTGTGGAAGAGTCCATTGAAGAACCTGCTATTACTGAGGAATCTGCAATAGCGCAGGAATCGACAGAACAAACGTCTCCTAAAGAGCCCGAAGAAGCCATTACAGAGACTGATATCGAAGAAAAGGTAGAACAGCTGGAAGATGAAGAGGTTCCGGAAGAGGAAGTGATAATCGATGAGCAGCAAGCAGCATCTATAGAAGAAGAAAAAGAAGAGATCACTGCCGAAAAGATTATAGAACAAGAGCTTCTAAAAGCAAATCTACAACCTGTGACTCCCATAGTGCCTCCTGCTGAAAAAGAAACGATAAAACCGGTCCAACCGGAACAAGTATCCCAACCGGTTTCTAAAAAGACAGCCCCAGTGAAGGAAAAATCTCCTGTACCTTATTTAATAGCTGTTATTGTAGTCGTTTTGTTATTATGCGGAGGTGTCATTCTATTTATTTATTATCCGGATTTATTCTCTTCTTCATCTGACAAGAATGCACTGGATATGCCGCCTGTGACCACTCAACCCGTTCAACCGGAAGCGCAGCTTTCTGATACGATTGCACATAAGGATACCACAAAGGTAATAACGCCTGATGTATCCAAAGTCGTTACCACGACACAACCGGTTGCCAAAAAAGAAGAAGCTATTCCTGTCAAAGCAGAACCTCAAACGGTTGCACAACAACCTGCTACTTCTGCCTATCTGGATTCAGCATCTTATAAGATTACGGGAACCAAGACAAAATATACAATCAAAGAAGGAGAAACTTTGACTAGGGTTTCCTTGCGTTTTTATGGTACAAAGGCAATGTGGCCATACATTGTGAAACACAATCCGAAGGTTATTAAGAACCCCAACAATGTACCGTATGGCACAACTATTGAAATACCGGAACTTACAAAAGAATAAGTAGTTATAATCCATTCACCCGACCATGCAAATCCTGTATTGGTCGGGTGAAGTGTTATGGATGTACAAAAGCGTATGAAAGTACCTTAATCTAAAGATTTCGCATTGTTTTTTAATAAAAATTAGTTGCAATCGTTAATTATATGGCGTACTTTTGGGGCAAAATAAAAAGCCTTATGACACAGGCAAGGCTTACATAAAATTAATGGGATTTAAATAATAAAATATTAAGTATTTATGGCTGAATCAATTGATATCCGCGAGCTAAATGAGCGGATTGAAAGACAAAGTGCTTTCGTTACCAATCTTACGACAGGTATGGACCAAATCATTGTTGGTCAGAAACATTTGGTTGAATCACTGCTTATCGGATTACTTTCCGATGGCCACGTCCTCTTGGAAGGTGTGCCTGGTTTGGCGAAAACTTTGGCTATTAAGACACTCGCTTCTCTGATTGATGCGAAATATAGCCGTATCCAGTTTACGCCGGACTTATTGCCTGCAGACGTTATCGGTACAATGGTTTACAGTCAGAAAGATGAATCTTTTAAAGTGCAGCGCGGACCTATTTTCGCAAACTTTGTATTAGCTGATGAAATTAACCGTGCTCCTGCAAAAGTACAAAGTGCTTTGCTGGAAGCAATGCAGGAACGTCAGGTTACTATTGGTAAAGAAACATTCATGTTACCGGAACCTTTCCTTGTATTGGCAACTCAGAACCCTATCGAACAGGAAGGTACTTATCCGCTTCCTGAAGCACAGGTTGACCGTTTCATGCTGAAAGTAGTCATTGATTATCCGAAGTTGGAAGAAGAAAAATTGATTATTCGTCAGAATATCAATGGTGAGAAGTTCAATGTGAAACCTATTCTAAGAGCGGATGAAATTATTGAAGCACGTAAGGTTGTTCGTCAAGTCTATCTGGATGAGAAGATCGAGCGTTATATTGTAGATATCGTATTTGCAACTCGTTTCCCAGAAAAATATGACCTCAAGGAACTGAAAGATATGATCGGATTCGGAGGTTCACCTCGTGCGTCTATCAATCTGGCTTTAGCTGCTCGTACGTATGCATTCATCAAACGTCGCGGCTATGTTATTCCGGAAGATGTACGTGCTGTAGCACATGATGTTCTTCGTCACCGTATCGGATTGACATACGAAGCTGAAGCTAACAACATGACTTCGGACGAAATCATCAGTAAGATTCTGAATAAGGTTGAAGTGCCCTAATTTGTAGTTATAATACAGTCAATAAGTAGTCATAAGTATCTATGCATGACTACTTAACTACCTACTAATTAACTACTGTATAAATGGAAACAAGTGAAATACTAAAAAAAGTTCGCCAAATTGAAATAAAGACACGAGGATTGTCTAACAATATCTTTGCAGGCCAGTATCATTCGGCTTTCAAAGGTAGGGGTATGTCATTTTCGGAAGTCCGTGAATATCAATTCGGTGATGATATACGTGACATAGACTGGAATGTGACTGCGCGCTTCAATAAACCTTATGTGAAGGTGTTTGAAGAAGAACGTGAACTGACAGTTATGTTAATGGTTGATGTTTCCGGAAGTTTGGAATTTGGTACGATCAAGCAGCTAAAGAAAGATATGGTGACGGAAATCGCTGCTACTCTTGCTTTCTCTGCCATCCAGAATAATGATAAAATAGGTGTGATTTTCTTTTCAGACCGGATAGAGAAGTTTATTCCTCCCAAGAAAGGACGTAAACATATCTTATATATTATCCGTGAATTGATTGATTTCCAACCGGAAAGCCGTCGCACAAATATTCGTCTTGCCTTGGAATATTTGACAAACGTAATGAAAAGACGTTGCACTGCATTTATCTTATCAGATTTTATTGACCAGGAAAGCTTTAAGAATGCGCTGACCATTGCTAACAGGAAACATGATGTAGTAGCATTGCAAGTATACGACAGGAGAGTCAGTGATCTCCCTCCAGTAGGACTGATGCGAATCAAAGATGCAGAAACTGGACATGAACAATGGATTGACACCTCTTCCAAAGCTGTACGCCGGGCACATCGCGACTGGTGGATACAAAAGCAGACTGAACTGAACGATACTTTTACCAAAAGCAACGTAGATGCTGTATCCGTCAGAACCGATCAGGATTACGTAAAGGCATTGTTGAATTTATTTGCCAAACGAAATTAATGGAATCAAAGATGAATAGAAATATTATTCTGATAGCATTATTAGGTCTATTGTTTGTCAGTAAAGCAGTAGCACAGTCTGTTACAGTAGAAGCAAAAATTGATTCACTGCAGATACTGATCGGCGAACAGGCGAAAGTGCAATTGCAAGTAGCCATGGATGCCAAACAGCGTGCTATTTTTCCTGCTTACACTGATACACTGGTAAGAGGTGTGGAAATTATAGAAACAGTCAAACCAGATACACAATTCCTGAATGATCGTCAGCGGATGGTGATTACGCAGGAGTACATTATCACTTCTTTTGACTCTGCTCTATATTATCTGCCGCCAATGCCAGTTACCGTAGATGGGAAAGTGTACAACTCCAAAGCTTTGGCATTAAAAGTATATTCAATGCCGGTTGACACCTTACATCCAGACCAGTTCTTCGGACAAAAACCTGTGATGAAAGCTCCTTTCGCATGGGAAGACTGGTATGGATTGATCGCTTGTTCATTCTTGGCTTTACCTTTGCTTGGCCTGCTGATCTATCTGATTGTTCGTATACGTGATAATAAACCGATTATCCGTAAAATTAAAGTTGAACCTAAATTGCCGCCACATCAGGCTGCAATGAAAGAGATAGAACGTATCAAGACAGAGAAGGTATGGCAGAAAGGGCAATCGAAGGAGTACTATACCGAACTTACCGATGCTATTCGTACATATATTAAGGACCGTTTCGGATTTAATGCATTGGAAATGACTTCTTCTGAAATAATCGATCAGTTACTGGAAATGAATGATAAAGAAGCCATATCAGACCTAAAACTATTGTTCCAGACTGCTGATTTAGTGAAGTTCGCCAAGCATAATCCTCAGATGAATGAGAACGATGCCAATTTGATTAATGCCATTGATTTTATCAATGAGACCAAACAGCCGGAAGAGGAAAATCAGAAACCGCAACCAACGGAAATCACAATCATTGAGAAACGCTCTTTACGTGTTAAAGCTATGCTGATTTGTGGAATTGCATTGTTATCAGCAGCATTGATCGGTACCTTTATATATATAGGTCTACAGTTATACAATCTTTTTGTATAAAGGATGTATAGCTTAATACTAAATAGTAAACTGTTAAATCATAAATAAAATGGTTTTTGCCAATATTGAATATCTGTTTTTGCTATTATTGCTTATACCGTATATTGTATGGTATATCCTGAAGCAAAAGAAAAGTGAAGCAACTCTTCAAATTTCAGATGCCCGGGTATATGCACATACACCTAAAAGTTATAAGAATTATTTGTTGCATGTTCCATTTCTATTACGCTGCCTTGCTTTAGTACTGGTTATTTTGGTTCTTGCACGCCCGCAAACTACTAATAAGTGGCAGAACAGTGAGATAGAAGGAATTGATATTATGCTGGCTATCGACGTTTCTACCAGTATGCTGGCTGAAGACTTGAAGCCGAACAGACTGGAAGCTGCTAAAGACGTAGCTGCAGAGTTTATCAATGGACGTCCCAATGATAATATCGGTATTACATTATTTGCAGGAGAAACTTTCACCCAATGTCCGTTGACTGTAGACCATGCTGTATTGTTGGATATGATACATAATATCAAATGTGGTCTTATCACTGACGGTACTGCTGTCGGTATGGGTATTGCAAATGCTGTAACCCGCTTAAAAGATAGCAAAGCGAAATCCAAAGTTATTATCCTATTGACGGATGGTACTAATAACAAGGGAGATATTTCGCCTATGACAGCGGCAGAAATAGCAAAAAGCTTTGGTATTCGTGTATATACCATCGGAGTAGGTACCAATGGAATGGCTCCTTATCCTTATCCAGTCGGAAATACGGTGCAATATGTAAGTATGCCGGTAGAAATTGATGAAAAGACATTGACAGAGATCGCCGGAACGACAGATGGTAACTATTTCCGGGCTACGAGCAACTCGAAGCTTAAAGAAGTATATGAAGAAATTGATAAACTAGAAAAGACGAAACTGAATGTAAAAGAGTATAGTAAGCGGGACGAAGAATATCATTGGTTTGCTTTAGCAGCTTTTCTCTGTGTCTTGTTGGAAGTACTATTACGTAATTCGGTACTCAAGAAAATTCCATAAGGATGTTTGTCAATCGTTATTTGCCAATCATAAAATAGTAAGAAGATGTTTCGATTTGGAGAACCTACATATTTATATTTATTGCTGCTATTACCTTTTTTAGCAGCTTTCTACTTGTATTCCAATTACAAGAGGAGAAAGAATATCCGACGTTTCGGAGATCCGACTTTGTTGGCTCAGTTAATGCCTGACGTATCCAAATATCGTCCGGATATAAAATTCTGGATTATTTTTGTTGCTATTGGTTTGTTCTCCGTATTACTGGCACGCCCTCAATTCGGTTCAAAACTGGAAACGGTTAAACGCAAGGGAGTAGAGGTAATTATTGCTTTGGACATTTCAAACTCTATGTTAGCGCAGGATGTACAGCCTAGCCGTTTAGAAAAAGCAAAAAGATTAATATCCAGGTTAGTAGATGAGCTTGATAATGATAAGGTAGGTATGATTGTATTTGCCGGTGACGCTTTTACACAGCTGCCAATTACAAGTGACTATATTTCTGCTAAGATGTTCTTAGAATCCATTAGTCCTTCGTTGATTTCTAAACAGGGCACAGCTATTGGGGAAGCAATCAATCTGGCAGCCCGTAGTTTCACTCCGCAAGAAGGGGTAGGACGGGCCATTATTGTTATTACTGATGGTGAAAATCATGAAGGTGGTGCAGTGGAAGCTGCCAAAGCTGCGGCAGAAAAGGGTATTCAAGTAAGTGTATTGGGAGTAGGTATGCCTGATGGCGCTCCAATACCGGTGGAAGGAACGAATGATTACCGCCGCGACCGGGAAGGTAATGTGATTGTTACCCGTTTGAATGAAGCTATGTGTCAGGAAATTGCAAAAGAAGGAAAAGGTATATATGTACGAGTAGATAATTCTAATTCAGCCCAAAAGGCCATCAATCAAGAAGTGAATAAAATGGCGAAATCTGATGTAGAGTCGAAAGTATATACAGAGTTTAACGAACAATTCCAGGCTATTGCATGGGTTATTCTACTATTGTTATTGGCAGAAATCTTAATTCTGGATCGCAAAAATCCTTTATTTAAGAACATTCACCTGTTTTCTAATAAGAAATAGTTATACGTATGTTAAAAAGTAAATATATTCTATTCGCTGTATTTCTGTTAGCGGCAGCTGGTGTATCGGCTCAGAAAGCAGAACGCGACTATATCCGTAAGGGAAACCGTCTGTTTAATGATAGCGTATTTGTTGATGCAGAGGTGAACTACCGGAAGGCCTTGGAAGCTAATCCCAAGTCTACGGTATCCATGTATAATCTGGGAAATACCCTTTCGCAACAGCAAAAGTTTCAGGATGCCATGGAACAATATGTATCGGCCAGCAAAATAGAAAAAGATAAAATGAAACTCGCCCATATTTATCACAATATGGGGGTAATTTTCCAGGCTGGTAAAGACTATGCCAAAGCTGTAGATGCATATAAAATGTCACTGCGTAATAATCCTACCGATCATGAAACCCGGTACAATTTGGCTCTTGCACAGAAAATGCTGAAAGACCAACAAAATCAACAGAATCAAGATCAAAATCAGGACCAAAACAAAGATCAGCAAAAGCAAGATCAGAAACAGGACCAGAATAAAGACAAACAGAAGGATCAGAAACAAGATGAAAAGAAAGATCAGCAGCAACCACCGAAATCTGAAAAGAAACAAGATAATCAGATGTCAAAGGAAAATGCTGAACAATTACTGAATTCTGTCATGCAGGACGAGAAAGATGTGCAGGATAAAGTGAAGAAGCAACAAAAAGTTATGCAAGGCGGTCGCTTGGAAAAAGATTGGTAATATAAAGTTGATGATATAAATTTCATAAGCAATGAAAAAACTGATTATTATATTGATGGCATTGATAGCATATAGCACTCATGTGTTTGCTGATAAGGTGTCTTTTACTGCTTCTGCTCCTGATGCAGTGGTAGTAGGCGAACAATTCAGGCTGTCGTATATTGTAACTACACAAAAAGTGAAAGATTTTCGGGCACCATCAATCAAAGGTTTTGATGTATTGATGGGTCCAAGCCGTTCACAACAAAGTAGTACTCAAATAGTGAATGGTAATGTTACATCTACTAGCAGTATTACATTTACATACATATTAATGGCTAATAATGCCGGAGAATACACAATACCCGGTGCCTCCATTGTTGCCGATGGTGACCAAATGGTGTCAAACTCAGTAAAGATTAAAGTATTGCCACAAGATCAAGGTGGCAATAGCGGACAAAATAATAGTAGTAGTGGTTCTATACATTCCTCATCTGGTACAAGTGTCTCTAATCAGGACCTTTTTATTATGGCAAGTGCCAGTAAAACAAATGTGTATGAACAGGAGGCTTTTGTCCTAACCTATAAAATATACACCAGAGAATCCAACTTACAACTTAATAATGCGAAATTGCCCGACTTTAAAGGTTTCCATTCTCAAGAAATAGAAATGACAACCAATGCAAGATGGACTCCGGAGCATTATCAGGGACGTAATTACTATACAACGGTTTATCGCCAGTTTGTTCTCTTCCCGCAACAATCAGGAAAGCTATATATTGATCCGGCACAGTTCCAGATGACTATCGGAAAACCTGTGCAATCAGATGATCCTTTTGATGCCTTCTTCAATGGAGGAAGTAATGTCATTGAAATTAAAAAAAATATTTCCACTCCTAAGATAGCAATCAATGTCAATCCGCTTCCTACAGGTAAACCTGCAGATTTTTCAGGTGGAGTGGGAGAGTTCAATATATCTTCTTCTATCAACAGTAAGGAACTGAAAACCAATGATGCTATTACTATTAAACTGGTAATATCCGGTACAGGTAACCTGAAGTTGATTTCTAATCCGGAAATTAAATTCCCGGATGATTTTGAAGTATATGATCCCAAAGTAGACAATCAAGTCAGATTAACCCGGGAAGGACTCACAGGCAATAAAGTTATTGAATATTTGGCAATTCCGAGACATGCCGGAACATATAAGATTCCGGGAGTATCTTTCAGCTATTTTGATATTCGCTCCAAGTCTTATAAAACACTGAAAACAGAAGATTATGTAGTAAATGTTGAGAAAGGTGCAGGTAATGCGGATCAAGTAATTGCTAACTTCACGAATAAAGAGGACTTGAAAGTATTAGGTGAAGACATCCGTTATATCAAACAGAATGAAGTTACTCTCCAACCTAAAGGAAGTTTCTTCTATGGTTCAATGACATATTGGTTGTTCTATATCATTCCGGCTCTTGCCTTTATTATTTTCTTTATTATTTATCGTAAGCAAGCTGCTGAAAATGCAAATGTTGCTAAAATGCGTACGAAGAAAGCAAATAAAGTGGCAACGAAGCGTATGAAGCTTGCAGGAAAATTACTCTCCGAAAATAAAAAAGATGCTTTCTACGATGAGGTATTAAAGGCATTGTGGGGATATATAAGTGACAAACTGAATATTCCGGTATCTCGTTTATCTAAAGATAATATTGAAGAGAAACTAAGAAATCACGGAGTAAATGAGGAACTAATCAAAGAATTCCTGAATGCATTGAATGATTGTGAATTTGCCCGGTTTGCTCCAGGTGATGAGAATCAAGCTATGGATAAAGTTTATTCTTCTTCAATAGAAGTAATAAGCAAAATGGAGAATTCAATAAAACATTAACCCAGAAGAGATTATGTCATGAAAAAGATATTATTTTTTATATTATTATCAATGTCGCTTACTTGTTTCGGACAAGATTCGTTAAGCATTGATACTAGACAAACGAATGGAGTTGATTCTATCCACGCTTCGCATACCACATTTTCCAGTAATACACTGGAAGATGCAACAAAAGCTGAAGGAGATTCCGCATATATAAAAGAAGATTATGCAGCAGCTATTCAGATATATGAAGCATTACTGAAAAATGGAGAAGCTGCCGACGTCTATTACAATCTGGGAAATAGTTATTATAAAATAGGGGAGATAGCGAAAGCTGTTTTAAATTATGAGCGTGCTCTGCTATTACAACCAGGAAATGGTGACATCCGTGCTAATCTTGAAGTGGCACGTGCAAAAACAATAGACAAGGTTGAACCTGTTCCTGAAGTATTCTTTGTTTCATGGATCAAATCTCTGACAAATAGTATGAGTGTAGATGCATGGGCCACATGGGGTATTGTCTCCTTTATTCTATTGATTATCGCTCTCTATTTCTTTATATTCTCCAAACAGATTATGTTAAAGAAAATAGGATTCATATCAGGAATCATTTTGCTGATTGTCACTGTTTGCTCTAATCTTTTTGCTTCGCAACAAAAAGAGCATTTGGTTAATCGAAGTGAGGCGATAGTAATGAATCCGAGTGTAACAGTACGGAGTACTCCAAGCGAGAGTGGAACTAGCTTGTTTATTCTCCATGAAGGGAGAAAGGTAAGTGTCAAAGACAACTCTATGAAAGAATGGAAAGAAATTCGACTGGAAGATGGAAAAGTCGGGTGGGTACCTGCTTCTGCTATCGAGGTGATATAAAGGTCATTAATAGATTTTATATATTCAAGAAAAAAAGATAAGCAAATAATTTGTTTTATCTTTTTTTTTGCTTAAGTTTATAGCGTGATAAAAAAATCACATAGTATTAACCATTAAATTTATGAGACATGAGAACAATAACGTTTAATGAACTTCGTAAAATTAAAGATTCATTGCCTAGCGGTAGCATGCATAGAATAGCAGACGAACTTGGTTTGCACGTAGATACAGTGCGAAACTTCTTCGGAGGACACAATTTCAAGGAGGGAAAAAGCGTCGGAATACATCTCGAGCCCGGTCCAGATGGTGGGCTTGTAATGTTGGATGACACGACCGTTCTTGATCGGGCTTTAAAAATCCTAGATGAATTGAATATGAGTATGCAAAAAGAACAGGCTACCGAATCTGTGCAAGTTTAAAATATAATAAACTGAATCCCAATTGAATCAAACAATTGGGATTTCTTATTTGTTTTCACCTTATAAAATGTACATTTATGGAAGACAAATTAGTAACCCTGGCCATTCTGACATACACCAAAGCGCAGATCTTAAAGAATGTCTTGGAAAATGAAGGTATAGAAACCTACATTCATAACGTTAATCAAATACAACCGGTTGTTTCATCGGGAGTGCGTTTACGAATTAAAGAAAGCGATCTGCCACGTGCTTTGAAAATAACAGAAAGTTCTACATGGCTGTCTGAAAGTATAGTGGGAGAGAAGGAGCCCAAAGTAAAAGATAAATCAAATAAGATTTTAATTCCCGTCGACTTCTCTAATTATTCGATGAAAGCATGTGAATTTGCATTCAATCTGGCAAAAACAGAAAATGCAGAAGTCATCCTGTTGCATGTCTATTTCACGCCTATTTATGCATCGTCGTTGCCTTATGGGGATGTTTTCAATTACCAGATTGGAGATGAAGAATCTGTAAAAACGATTATCCAAAAAGTCCATTCTGATCTCAATGCTTTATCAGAGAAGATAAAAGAAAAAGTTGCATCAGGCGAATTTCCCAACGTTAAATATAGCTGCATCTTACGTGAAGGTATTCCAGAGGAGGAAATCTTAAGATATGCTAAAGAACAGCGTCCTATGGTTATCATTATGGGTACCCGAGGCAAAAATCAGAAAGACATTGATTTAATTGGTAGTGTAACCGCTGAAGTTATTGACAGGAGTCGCACGGCTGTATTGGCTATTCCGGAAAATACACCATTTAAACAGTTTAGTGAAGCAAAACGAATTGCCTTTATTACCAATTTTGATCAAAGAGATCTAATTGCTTTCGAGGCATTCTTTAATACTTGGAAATCATTCCATTTTTCTGTATCTTTGATACACCTTACAGATTCTAAAGATACCTGGAATGAAATAAAACTAGCAGGTATAAAAGAATATTTTCACAAGCAATATCCGGGGCTTGAAATTCATTATGACGTAGTGATGAATGATAATTTATTAAAAGGACTTGATCAGTATATCAAAGATAATCATATAGATATAATCACTTTGACTTCTTACAAAAGGAATATATTTGCTCGATTATTTAATCCAAGTATTGCCAGAAAAATGATTTTTCATTCAGATACACCATTGCTTGTTATTAACAGCTGATCAAATCAGGCAAAAAATGAGCATTCAAGATTAGGGAATAATAAGTATTATGTTTAATAGAAAAGGGGTAATATAATAACCTTACTCCTTTTTCTATTTTTATTTAAATGAAGAAATTTACCTGTTCCACTCAAGTCCATATCAAATAATTGAATAAAAAAAAGAAGGCTACTAGAAATAGTAGTCTTCTTATATTTTTTCAGAAAACGATCTTACTTCATCATCTTATCGATTTCTTCGAATTCAGGTCCCATATTCAAGTTATAGTAAACTCTGTAAAGACCTTGCAACCATAAATCCTGTTGATCGGGTTTTAAAGCTCTGGCTTTTTCATAGAATGGTTTAGCTTCTTCGTAGAATTTCTTAACCACAGCTTGTGCTTCAGCATACTTAGGATCATTGATATCTGTTGTTGCTTTATCAGCATAATCCTGTGCTTTCATCAAATATACCAAACCTACATTAGAGTATGCTTCTGCATATTCCGGATCAGCAGCAATCGCTTTTTTGTAGTATTCGATTGCATTATCATATTCTTTCATATTATGATAAAGATATGCTTTTACATACAAATACAACTTGTTATTCGGATCATTAGCTAACATTCTATCAGCAAACTCCATAGCTTTAGAAGCTTGATTAGAGCTATTATAATAATCAACCAAATTAGCGAAGAAATAATCATTTCCAGGGAACTTAAGAATACCCTCTTCCAAAGACTTAATCCATGCAGCAGTATCACCTTTAGCCTTGTAAGCATCAGCCATCAACTGCATAGCAAATTTACCACCATCTTTATCAGATAAAGCTGCAGGAGCATATTTAATGATTGCATCTTTATCACCTACTCTATCAGCTGCTAATGTTGCGTAATAAGCAATTTGCGGAAGAAGAGTATCGTTTTTAGCCAATTCTTTATCAGCTAACATTGGATAAGAAGCTGACTCCACATAGGTTGCAAAGAACTTCAAAGCTTCTTTATTCTTGTCCAGGTTGAAATACTGAATACCACCATTAATCAAATTAGGACGTTCAGCCAACATACTGGAAGCATTAGCCTTCCGATATTTGTTTTTAACTTTTCCCTTTTCATTAGGTATTTCCGCCAATTCATCACACTTATTATAGTACTCATACATTTTCAGAATACTATTGTATACTTTCAATGTATCATACGGTTTCTTCAAAAAAGCATTTTTCATTTGCTCCTCGTTGATACGTCTCTGAATAAATCCAGCAACGTCCCATGTGTCAGCAAGATCCTTCGTTTCAGGATTCTTCATAGCCTCCTTAATAAGCTGTTCAGCCTGCTTAAAATTAGGTTTTACGTCATTAGCCATACTCTTTGCTTCTTTCACATTCTTCATCTGAGCGAATGAGAAGCTAACAGCCATCAATAAAACCATAGAAAATAATACTCTTTTCATGATTGTTGTTTGATTAATTATTAATATTATGTCTATTCCTCAATTTCGTTATTGCTTTCGTTTTCATTTACGTCCGCTGCATCATCAATATCAGGAGCATCAGCATTCGGATCACTCACGATTGTACCCTCTGCCTCTTCTGCCGGAATTTCATCTTCAAGACTTTCTGTCATAACCTTACATACCGAACCAATCTGGTCGTTACGTTTTTCAAGATTTATCAGACGAACGCCTTGAGTAGCACGGCCCATTATACGAACATCCGCTACCTTCAAACGAATAGTGATACCAGACTTATTGATAATCATCAAGTCATTTTCATCGGTTACCGACTTGATTGTTACCAACTTACCTGTTTTTTCGGTAATATTCATGGTCTTCACACCCTTACCTCCACGGTTCGTTTTACGATAGTCTTCAATTTCAGAACGTTTACCATATCCTTGTTCGGAAACTACCATTACAGATTCTATCTCCAAATCTTTGATACAAATCATTCCTACTACTTCATCCTGACCATCATTATCCAACGTAATACCACGTACACCTGTTGCTGTACGTCCCATTACACGAACTGCTGCCTCATGGAAACGAATTGCACGACCATTGCGGTTTGCAATGATGATTTCATTATTTCCATTCGTCATACGAACTTCAATTACGCTATCATCTTCGCGGATAGTTATAGCATTTACACCATTCTGACGAGGACGAGAATACTGTTCAAGCAATGTCTTCTTTATTACACCTTTCTTAGTACAGAATAATACATAGTGGCTATTGATGAACTCGGAATCCTCTAAACTCTTCACACGCAAGTATGCAGTTACATTATCATCCGAATCAATATTCAACAAGTTCTGAATAGCACGGCCCTTAGAATTCTTCGTTCCTTCAGGTATTTCATATACTTTCAGCCAATAACACTTACCCTTTTGTGTAAAGAACATCATGGTATTGTGCATGGTAGCAGGATAAATATGCTCTACAAAGTCTTCATCACGGGTTTCCGTACCTTTCGAACCTACTCCACCACGATTTTGTGCACGGAATTCGGTCAACGGTGTACGTTTAATATAACCCATATGAGAAATTGTAATAATCATCTGATCATCTGCATAGAAGTCTTCCGGATTAAATTCTTCTGAAGAATAAACAATTTCAGAGCGACGTACATCTCCATATTTCGCTTTGACTTCTAACAATTCCTCTTTCATTACCCGACGACATACTTCATCATCAGCCAGAATACTTTCCAAATAAGCTATCTGCTTCATTATTTCTTCGTATTCCGCATGAAGCTGATCCTGCATCAGACCGGTTAACTGACGCAAACGCATTTCTACAATTGCACGAGCCTGAATTTCTGTCAGGTTAAATCGCTCAATCAAGCCTGTTATTGCGTCATTCGGAGTTTTTGCAGCACGAATGATACGAATTACTTCATCAATATTATCTGAAGCAATAATCAAACCTTCAAGAATGTGCGCACGCTCTTTCGCCTTACGAAGATCGAACTGAGTACGACGAATAACAACTTCGTGTCTATGCTCAATGAAATATTTAATTAAATCTCTTAGATTCAACGTTTTTGGACGTCCATGAACCAAAGCCACATTGTTAACGCCAAAAGAGGTCTGCAAAGCTGTCATTTTATAGAGTTTATTCAACACTACACTTGCATTTGCATCACGTTTTATGTCAATAACAATACGCATACCATCACGGTCAGACTCATCGTTGGCATTTGAGATACCTTCTATCTTCTTATCATTTACAAGATCAGCAATATATTTAATCAGTTCGGCCTTATTTACATTATAAGGAATCTCTGTTATTACGATCTTGTCATGTGTTTGTCCGCTTTCAATTTCAGCTTTCGCACGCATAATTACACGTCCGCGACCTGTCAAATATGCTTCGCGTACACCACTCACACCATATATATATCCGCCAGTAGGAAAATCCGGTGCTTTAACAAATTCCATCAGTTCCTCTACCGTAATTTCCGGATTATCAATATATGCATCACATGCTTCAATCACTTCTGAAAGATTATGAGGAGGCATATTGGTAGCCATACCAACAGCAATACCGGATGCTCCGTTCACCAGAAGGTTCGGGATACGCGTCGGCATCACCTTAGGTTCCACCAGCGTATTATCAAAGTTAGGCTCAAAATCAACGGTTTCCTTATACAGGTCATCCATCATTGCTTCACCCAACTTATTGAGACGAGCTTCTGTATAACGCATAGCAGCAGGGCTATCACCATCCACAGAACCAAAGTTTCCCTGTCCATCTACCAAAGGATAACGCATTGCCCATTCCTGCGCCATACGTACCATTGCAAAATAAACAGAAGAATCCCCATGAGGATGATACTTACCAAGTACCTCACCCACGATTCTCGCTGACTTTTTATAAGGTTTGTCTGAAGTATTGCCTAATTCCATCATTCCGTATAAAATTCTACGGTGAACAGGCTTAAATCCATCTCTAACATCCGGAAGGGCACGCGAAACGATGACCGACATGGAGTAGTCAATGTACGATGACTTCATTTCCTCCTCGATGTTAATCTTTATAATTCTGTCTTGTTCAAGCATTTAAAATGATTATTAATTATACATTCTACGGTTTGTGAAAAACCACGCTAAAGTACTACTTTTCCCCGATATACGAAAGTTTTTAGAAAGAAAGTTTTATCATGACCGGGACGATAACCCGCCAAACTTTAAAATACGAAAATAAAAAGATAAAAACGATAAATATAATATGGAAAGATAAATAACATCGGTAAAAAAGAGCCTGTTATTTGTTATACCTTATATATATAATACAAATACACTGTTTTTATGGCACGCCATTTGTAGATATAAGAAATAAAGCAAATATTGCAATACAAACTTGATTAAATGCGTATATTTGCCAGTGAATAACCCTTAGAAGAAAAGGAAAAAAGTATGAATAATCAATTCTCACAAAGAGTTTCCGACATTATCGTCTATAGTAAGGAAGAAGCGAATCGGTTGAGAAGTAGGTATATAGGTCCCGAACACCTGCTTCTGGGAATACTCCGTGACGGTGAAGGAAAAGCTATCGAGATATTGTCTAAACTCAACACCAATCTGGCTGCTATAAAGCAACAGATTGAAGCTCAGCTGAAGGCAGAAGCTGATGAAATGTTATTGCCTGATGCAGAGGTGCCGTTATCTAATGATGCGGCAAAGATATTAAAAATGTGTATTTTAGAAGCTCGTGGAATGAAAAGTAACATCGCTGATACAGAACATGTATTATTGGCTATTTTAAGAGAAAAAAACAATATGGCGGCTTCCGTACTTGAAGCAAACGATATAAACTACGTGAAAGTACTGGAGCAAGCTACATTGCAGCCGGATATCAATTCCGGCATGGGCTTTTCGGAAGACGATGAGGATGACGAAGAAATGTCTTCTCCTCGTTCCGGCAGAGGTGGCTCGGATGAACGCCAGCAGGCACAAACCGCTTCCAAGAAGCCGTCTAATGATACGCCGGTACTTGACAATTTTGGTACTGACATGACAAAAGCGGCAGAAGAAGGACGGTTGGATCCTGTCGTGGGCAGAGAAAGAGAAATCGAACGTTTAGCTCAGATATTAAGTCGACGCAAAAAGAATAACCCAATTCTGATTGGTGAACCCGGTGTAGGAAAATCAGCGATTGTTGAAGGTCTTGCATTGAGAATCATTCAGAAAAAGGTTTCGCGTATCCTGTTTGATAAACGAGTCGTTGCTCTTGACATGACTGCTGTTGTGGCAGGAACAAAGTACCGTGGACAATTTGAAGAACGTATCCGTTCCATTCTCAATGAATTGCAGAAGAATTCGAATGTTATATTATTCATTGATGAAATTCACACGATTGTAGGCGCAGGCTCTGCAGCAGGCTCTATGGATGCCGCCAATATGCTAAAGCCAGCATTGGCAAGAGGAGAAATACAATGTATCGGTGCCACCACTCTTGATGAATATCGTAAGAATATTGAGAAAGATGGCGCATTGGAACGTCGTTTCCAAAAAGTAATCGTAGAACCGACTACTGCTGCCGAAACTCTGCAGATTTTGCGTAATATCAAGGATAAGTATGAAGATCATCACAATGTGTATTATACGGATGAAGCATTGGAAGCATGTGTCAAGCTGACAGACCGCTATATCACAGATCGTAATTTCCCTGATAAAGCCATTGATGCTTTAGATGAAGCCGGCTCACGTGTACATCTTACTAATGTCAATGTACCCAAAGAGATAGAAGAACAGGAAAAGCTGATCGAAGAAGCTAAAAACAAGAAAAATGAAGCCGTAAAATCGCAGAATTTTGAACTTGCAGCCAGCTTCCGTGATAAGGAGAAAGAACTTTCTATCCAATTGGATGAGATGAAAAAAGAATGGGAAGCCAATCTAAAAGAAAACAGGCAAACTGTTGATGCAGAAGAAATTGCCAATGTTATCTCAATGATGTCAGGCATTCCAGTACAACGAATGGCACAGGCCGAAGGCATCAAGCTAGCAGGTATGAAAGAAGATTTGCAAGCTAAAGTCATCGCACAAGACACAGCAATAGAAAAGCTGGTCAAAGCTATTTTGCGAAGCCGTGTAGGACTCAAAGATCCTAATAAGCCCATTGGCACGTTTATGTTCTTAGGTCCGACAGGAGTTGGTAAAACTCACTTAGCAAAAGAGTTGGCCAAGTATATGTTCGGTTCTGCCGATGCACTGATTCGTATCGATATGAGTGAATATATGGAAAAGTTCACTGTTTCACGCTTGGTTGGAGCACCTCCGGGATACGTAGGATATGAAGAAGGTGGCCAGCTGACAGAAAAAGTGCGCCGTAAACCATACTCTATTGTATTGCTTGATGAAATAGAAAAAGCACATCCGGATGTATTCAATATCCTGCTTCAGGTAATGGATGAGGGTCGTCTGACTGACAGTTATGGCAGAATGGTAGATTTCAAAAATACCGTTATTATCATGACTTCCAATATCGGAACCCGCCAGCTGAAAGAATTTGGACGTGGTGTTGGTTTTGCGACACAAAGCCGCCTGGATGATAAAGAATTCTCGCGAAGTGTAATACAAAAAGCTCTAAATAAATCATTCGCGCCTGAATTCATCAATCGTGTAGATGAGATTATCACGTTTGATCAACTTTCTCTGGAAGCGATAACAAAGATTATAGACATAGAGCTAAAAGGATTGTACGATAGAATAGAATCTATTGGTTACAAGCTTGTTATTGAAGATAAGGCGAAAGAATTCATCGCTAGCAAGGGATATGACGTACAATATGGCGCCCGTCCTTTGAAGCGCGCAATTCAAACCTATCTGGAGGATGGTTTATCCGAGCTCATCATTTCCTCGTCTTTAAAAGAGGGAGATACTATTCAAGTAACCCTTAATGAAGAAAAAGGCGAATTGGAGATGAAAGTTGTTTCTCCGGAATAGAGTTATTTCCTGAATAAGAAAATAATTTAATATGCCATAATGTCAGACCTTCGGGTCTGGCATTTTTTTTGTCTCTATATGGACAAATATCAATTAAAATTAATCAATAGATAAACTAAAAAAATATACGTATTATGCAAAAAGGTAATATTGGGGTTACAACAGAAAACATTTTCCCTATCATTAAAAAGTTTTTGTACAGTGACCATGAGATTTTTCTGCGCGAGTTAGTATCCAATGCGGTAGATGCCACTCAGAAGCTGAATACGCTTGCTTCTATTGGCGAATTCAAAGGTGAACTGGGTGACTTAACTGTTCACGTTGAATTAGGCAAAGATACTATTACCATCTCTGACCGTGGTATCGGTTTGACTGCAGAAGAAATAGAGAAGTACATCAATCAAATAGCTTTCTCTGGAGCTAATGACTTCCTGGAGAAGTATAAGAACGACGCAAATGCCATTATCGGACATTTCGGACTTGGCTTCTACTCTGCCTTTATGGTTGCAAAGAAAGTGGAGATTATCACTAAATCATACAGAGACGATGCAAAAGCCGTAAAATGGACTTGTGATGGCAGCCCTGAATTCACTATTGAAGAAATAGAAAAAGCCGACCGTGGATCAGATATCATCTTATACATTGATGACGACTGCAAAGAATTCCTCGAAGAAGCACGTATCTCCGAACTTCTGAAGAAATATTGCAGCTTCCTTCCTGTTCCTATTGCATTTGGAAAAAAGAAAGAATGGAAAGATGGCAAACAGGTAGAAACGGCTGAAGATAATATAATCAATGATACCACTCCTTTGTGGACACGCAAGCCTAGCGAACTTTCGGATGAAGATTACAAATCATTCTATAGCAAGCTATATCCGATGTCTGATGAACCACTCTTCTGGATTCACCTGAATGTGGATTATCCATTCCATCTGACTGGTATCCTCTACTTCCCGAAGGTAAAGAGCAATATTGAATTAAATAAGAACAAGATTCAGTTATATTGCAATCAAGTATATGTAACAGACTCTGTTGAAGGCATTGTGCCGGACTTCCTAACTTTGTTACATGGAGTAATAGATTCTCCGGATATTCCGTTGAACGTTTCCCGTTCATACTTGCAAAGCGACTCAAACGTGAAGAAGATTTCAACTTATATCACTAAGAAAGTTTCCGACCGTTTGCAGTCTATATTCAAGAATGATCGTAAGCAGTTTGAAGAAAAGTGGAACGACTTGAAAATATTTATCAATTATGGAATGCTCACACAAGAGGATTTTTATGATAAAGCGCAAAAATTCGCCCTTTTCACCGATACAAATGACAAACATTACACATTCGAGGAATATCAGACCCTTATTAAAGATAACCAGACAGACAAAGATGGAAACCTAATCTATCTGTATGCAAATAACAAGGACGAACAATACAGCTATATTGAAGCTGCAACCAATAAAGGTTACAATGTCTTGCTCATGGATGGCCAGTTAGATGTAGCTATGGTAAGTATGTTGGAGCAAAAGCTTGAGAAATCCCGTTTCACCCGTGTAGACAGTGATGTTGTTGACAATCTGATTGTAAAAGAAGACAAGAAAGGTGAAACTCTGGAAGCCAACAAACAAGATGCAATCACAACAGCCTTCAAGAGCCAATTGCCTAAAATGGATAAGGTTGAATTCAATGTGATGACGCAGGCGTTGGGAGAAAATTCGGCTCCGGTCATGATTACTCAAAGCGAATATATGCGTCGTATGAAAGAAATGGCGAATATTCAAGCCGGAATGAGCTTCTACGGCGAAATGCCTGACATGTTCAATCTGATCCTGAATTCAGACCACAAGTTGATAAAACAAGTATTGAATGAAGAAGAGAATGCCTGTCAAGCAGAAGTAGCTCCGATACTCTCCGAAATGGATAACGTCAACAAACAACGTAATGAGTTGAAAGACAAACAGAAGGATAAAAAGGAAGAAGACATCCCAACAGCTGAAAAAGATGAATTAAACGATCTCGACAAGAAGTGGGATGATCTGAAAAGCAAGAAAGAAGCTATCTTTATCGGCTATGCAAGCAATAACAAAGTTATCCGCCAGCTTATCGATCTGGCCTTACTTCAAAACAATATGTTAAGAGGTGAAGCTTTGAATAACTTCGTAAAACGTAGCATTGAGCTGATTTAATATCGCCCCTTTAAACATTACACATACTTCAAGAAAGAGCATTCAACGTTAAATACACGTTGTAATGCTCTTTTTCAATTTAAAACGATCGGCAAAATATCGATTAATTGAAAAGTATTGTATATATTTGAACACTTAATAGACAAAAAATTCAATTGTTTGATTTGGGTTATGAGAAAGATTTTTTTAGTGTTCATTACTTTATGGCTGATTATCCCGGCTATCCATGCCCAAAAAGTAGGACTTGTATTAAGCGGTGGTGGCGCCAAAGGAATGACGCACATCGGCATCATTCGCGCATTGGAAGAAAACAACATCCCTATTGACTACATTGCTGGTACTTCCATGGGAGCCATTATCGGCTCCTTGTATGCCATGGGATACTCTCCTGATGACATGGTAGAACTGCTCAAATCGGAGGACTTTAAACGATGGTATTCCGGAGAAGTGGAAGAGAAATACGTATATCATTTCAAAAAGAATCTTCCCACTCCCGAATTTTTCAATATTCGTTTTTCATTCAAAGATTCACTGAAGAGTTTAAAACCTCAATTCCTGCCTACCAGTGTTGTCAACCCGATTCAAATGAATCTCGTGTTTGTTGACCTATATGCACGTGCTACGGCCGCTTGTAAGGGAGATTTTGATAAACTTTTTGTTCCTTTCCGTTGCATTGCGTCCGATGTGTACAATAAAAAACAGTTAGTCATGAAGGAAGGAGATTTAGGAGATGCCGTCAGAGCTTCCATGAGCTTTCCTTTCATGTTTAAACCCATTGAAATAGACAATGTACTGGCCTACGATGGAGGTATCTATAATAACTTTCCCACGGACGTCATGAGAGATGATTTTCATCCGGATGTCATTATAGGAAGCGTTGTATCCACCAATCCCACTAAACCCAAGGAAAATGACCTCATGAGTCAAATTGAGAATATGGTGATGCAGAAAACCGACTATTCTATTCCGGACTCTATGGGGATTTTAATGACGTTCAAATATGACAACGTCAACCTGATGGATTTTCAACGCATCGACGAATTACATGATATAGGATATAATCGAACCATCAGCATGATGGATTCTATCAAAAGCCGTATCCATCGGCGTGTGAATCTGGACAATATTCGTTTAAGGAGAATGGTATACCGTAGTAATTTCCCGGAACTACGTTTTAAAAATATCATCATTGATGGAGCTAATCCACAACAACAGGCATATATGAAGAAAGAATTTCATAAGTCAGATAACAAAGAATTCACCTATGAAGATTTAAAGCAAGGTTATTTTCGATTGCTATCAGATAAAATGATTTCAGAAATCATACCGCATGCAATTTATAATCCGGAAGATGACACCTATGATCTGCATTTAAAAGTCAAACTGGAAAACAACTTTGCTGTACGGCTGGGAGGTAACATATCCACCTCCAATTCGAATCAGATCTACCTGGGACTTAGTTATCAGGACTTAAACTACTATGCCAAAGAGTTTATTCTTGACGGGCAACTTGGAAAGGTATATAACAACGTGCAATTTATGGCAAAAATAGACTTTGCCACTGCCATTCCTACCTCGTATCGTCTTATAGGTTCGATCAGTACTTTCGACTATTTTAAAAAGGACAAACTTTTTTCGCGAAATAACAAACCGGCCTTTAACCAGAAAGACGAACGTTTCTTGAAATTACAGGTTGGATTACCTTTCCTTTCGAGCAAGCGAGCAGAGTTTGGAGTAGGAATTGCAAGAATAGAGGATAAATATTTTCAAAAAAGTGTCATTGACTTCGGAAATGACAAATTTGATAAAAGCCGCTATGATTTATTTGGTGGATCAATTAGTTTTAATGGAAGTACTCTTAATTCCAAACAATATCCTACACGTGGATACAGAGAAGCCCTTGTAGCCCAGATTTTCGTTGGAAAAGAACGATTCTATCCGGGCGAAGGAAGTACGACCAGTAACAACAAAGATCATCACTCCTGGCTGCAATTATCTTATATGAAAGAGAAATATCATAATATGAGTGAACATTGGGTTTTAGGATGGTATTTGAAAGCCCTGTATGCCTCCAAAAACTTCTCTGAGAACTATACGGCCACAATGATGCAAGCTGGAGAGTTTTCTCCTACATTACATAGCAAATTGACTTACAACGAAGCCTTTCGTGCCAATCAATTTGTCGGAGCCGGTATTCGGCCTATTTACCGTTTAAGCCAGATGTTCCATCTTCGGGGAGAATTTTATGGTTTTATGCCTATTTATCCAATCGAAAAAAACTCGTTGAATAAAGCATATTACGGAAAAGCTTTCTCCAAGTTTGAATATTTAGGAGAAATTTCTGTTGTATGTCAATTGCCTTTTGGAGATATCTCTGCATATGTAAATCATTATAGCTCACCGAAAAGGGAGTGGAATGTCGGACTAAGTATAGGTTTACAACTATTCAATTATCGGTTCATAGAATAATTTTCTACAAAAAAAGTCGGTGAAAAGCTTGCTAATTCGGGAAAAGTCCGTATCTTTGCACCCGTTAAAACAAAATAACGGTCGCGTAGCTCAACTGAATAGAGTAGCTGACTACGGATCAGCCGGTTACAGGTTTGAATCCTGTCGCGATCAC